>AFSR01000121.1_pt1 | contig 40326 bp, 38 predicted proteins | sample 296848 | NCBI WGS metagenome assembly AFSR01 (sample SAMN02954305, study PRJNA68063) | hot springs metagenome | biome: terrestrial; feature: Mushroom and Octopus hot springs; material: microbial mat core samples; isolation source: Yellowstone National Park Mushroom and Octopus hot springs ...
CTGTCGGGGATCCGGCTACGGAGATTGTCCGCCTGGCTGAAGAAAGCAAGGCCGATCTGCTGGTGATGGGATCCCCGGATCGCCGGCCCAGCATTGCCCGCAGCATCCCCGACCTGGATCGGCTGCTGGGGCGTTCCATCTCCGACTATGTGCGGGTGCACATCGGCTGCCCAGTGCTGATGGTGCGCTCCGTCCAAGACTAAACAGGACTCAAGAGCGAGGGATCCCTAAGGCAAGATAGAGCGGTGCTCTGTAACTCGGTCGCTCTGCTGCTGGCGATCCGGGCTGACGGCCCAAGCTTCAAAGATCAGCTCGGGGACGCCTGGGGGAATGGTCATGCGGGTTAAAGCTTGCCACTGCCCCTGCTCGTCACGGGAGAAGTCCAGCAACCAGCGGGGGCCATCCACCAACGAGCGGGTGCGGCCATGCTTGACCCAAAACTTGATCCAATAAGGTGGCTGGGAGGCGGCGCCGGCGGCGGAGGCAGGGGCCAAGGCCGGCAAACGCAGCACCACATCGAAATTGTCGCCCGCTCGCAATTGCTCAGGCACCAGCAGTTGTGGCGCCGGGCACACTTCTGGCGGCGGGGGCGAGTTTTTGGTGTCCTTGCTGGTGGCAGGCAGGGCGAATGCAGGCGGAGGTGGGGTGGCCGGGCTCCCTGCTGGGGCTGGCAGGGCGGCATCCTCGCCCATTGGCTCAGCTTGGGGGGGTGAGGGAAGAGGGGAAATCGGCGCCGCAGGCTGGGGGTTAGGTTCGGGTGCGGCCTTAGCAGAGGGCTCTGCCGGCTGAGTCGAGCCGGGATCCCCTCCAGCAGGAGCACTGTGCTGCCAGATGCGCAGCAGCTTTTGCAAGGTTCGTTCGGGAGAGAGCAGGGTTGCGGTCGAGGCAGGACTGGCAGCATCGGCCAGCCTCTCTTCCTCTTGCTGCTGCGGGAGGGGGATCCCTGCGCCAAGAAGTCCTGCCTCTTGGCTGCGACAGCGAATGGAAAAGGGGATGGTCAGGGTCTGAGGCGACGGCTCTGGATCCCACCAGGAGGAGGGAGTAAGGGCCAGTTCTCCCCGTAAAGGACGGGCCCACACTTGGCTGGGCAGGGTGATGGGGATGCTGAACACCGCCGTCCGCGCCCCCGCCGGGAGTTGAATTTGCCGTTGTCCCTGGAAAAGCGGCCTCTCCTCCCCTTCTGGCCAAACCTGTACCCGCAGCTCGCCGCTGCAGCCGATCCGCCCCGTCAACACCAGCACCTCCTCCGGGGATCCCTCCAATTCACTGTGCATTAGGGAAAACAGCTCTGGCGGGATGGCGACCTCTTTTTTCTGGGGGGGCTCAAACCCGGCCTCTTCAGCCACCGGGGCAGGGATCCCTCGTTCCGGCTCCAGAGGGGCAGGCACAACCTGAAAACGGAGACAATTGTCCAACTCGGTTTCACCGAACAGTTCTGCGATCAAGTCGGCATCTCGGCAGTGCAATTCCCAAAACCCAGGGGTGAGGCGGCTGGCAGGCAAAATAATGCCGATCCCTTCATCGTTGGTGCGCACAGAACGGGTTTGGACCTGTGGAGGAGTCGTGCCGGTGTTGGGGCCCTGATTCTGTGGCCCTAGAGGACGCTGCCGGACTTCCACCGTGATGGTGAAGTGGGGCTGGGGCGAACGGGCAACAATGGTGTAGGTATCTTCTTCCAGAACTGCTCCCTCGGCTGGTACTGGCTGCCAGTCTTCCTGGCCGTCCCGCCGAACCCAGAAATTTAACATAGCTCCATCACCTTGGTGCTCCGCACTGCTGACGCGAATGGCATGCCAGATACTGAATCAGATCGGCTTGCAAAAGGGTTTGCTGTTGCCCTGTAGGCAGGTGCTTAAGCTGTACCTCTCCGGCCACAGCTTCCGCATCCCCTAGCACAACAGCCCAAGTTGCGCCGCTGCGGCTGGCCCGTTTGAACTGCTTGCCAAAGGCGCTGCCGCTCAGATCCAACTCGGTGCAGAAACCAGCTTGGCGCAGCGCTTGAGCGATCCGGAGGGATTGGGCCTCAGCCTTCGCCCCACGGGAGATCACGTAAACCTCGACCGGTGCTGGCGGAGCCTCCCCTTGTTTCTTTTGCAACAGCAGCACCAGCCGCTCCATGCCGACGGCCCAGCCCACCGCTGGGGTAGAAGGTCCGCCCAGCTCTTCCACCAAGCCGTCGTAGCGACCACCCCCACAGACGGTACTCTGGGATCCCAAGTCAGGTGAGACGATCTCAAAGGCGGTGTCGGTGTAGTAGTCCAGGCCCCGCACCAAGTAGGGATCCAACTGGTAGGGAATATCCAACATCTGCAGGTGAGCTTGCACCTGCTCGAAGAAAGCCCGCGATTCTGGGCCGAGGTAATCCGGCAGCTTGGGGGCCCCCTCGGCAATCTCGCGGGTGCGGGGATCCTTGCTATCTAGAATGCGCAGCGGGTTGCGGGTGAGGCGCTCTTGGGAGTCGGGATCCAGCTTCTCCCGCAAGGGAGTGAGGTAGTCCACCAGGGCCTGGCGATAGGCCCGCCGGTCCTGCGGATCCCCCAGGGAATTGAGCCGCAAGCTCAGGTTCTCCGCCCCCACCGCCTGCAACAGCTCCCAGGCCAAGGCGATGACTTCCGCATCGGCGCGGGGATCCCGGCTGCCCAGCAGCTCTACCCCCAACTGGTGGAACTGGCGTTGCCGCCCCGCCTGGGGACGCTCATAGCGAAACATCGGCCCACAATACCAGAGGCGTTGCACATCTCCAGCCGTTTGCAGCCCGTGCTGAATGTAGGCCCGCACCACGCCTGCTGTGTTCTCTGGGCGCAGGCTCACCTCTTGCTCGCCACGGGTGCTGAAGGAGTACATCTCCTTGCCCACCACGTCAGTGGCACTGCCAATGCTGCGGGCAAAGAGTTCCGTCAACTCCAGGATGGGGGTGCGAATTTCTTGGTAGTTGGCCCGTCCCAGGATCTCTCGGGCGCTGGCTTCCACCTGCTGCCAGAGCCGCACCTCCTGCGGCAAAATATCTCGGGTGCCCCGCACCGCCTGGATCGTCTCCATTCTCGTTCTCCCTCCCTGGGGTGGGCCTGGCCGCCTGCTATGCCAATGGCTGTTCTCGTCAAAGGACTCCGTCCCGCTCACGCAAACGGCCTAGTTATTGATTATCGGCGACAGCACTCCCCGTCGCTAGCGGAGCCAAATGACCCCGATCCAAGCTCGAGTCCAACCAGGAGTAGGTGGCGGCAATTTGGCTGGTGGCAACAACAGCGGCGGTGGTGGCTCGCAAGATGGTAGGGCCAAGGGAGACGCACACCCCCCCATATTCCTCAGCTTGCCGACGTTCGGCAACGGTCCAGCCCCCCTCTGGGCCGATGGCTATGGCCAAGACGGGATCCCTGAGCTTTGGCAGGGCTTGCACCAGCGGGGGCGCTTTGTGCCGAGCCACGGCTATACCCCACCAAAAGGACTCCGTCCGAGTAGCGCGAACGGCTTGTAGCTCCGCCAGCCAACTTGTCCAAGGGGTAGGGGGATCGACCTGAGGCCAGCGCAACCGCTCACATTGTTCTGCGGCCTCCCGCACAATTTTTTGCCAGCGTTCCTGCCGCCCAGATCCCGGTTCCAACACGGTGCGCTCTGTCAGCAGGGGGGTAATTCGCGCCACCCCCAGCTCGGTAACCTGGCGGAGCACCTCGTCAAACCCCTGCCCTTTGACCACCGCCAAGCCCAGATGCAAAGAAACAGGCAATTCCCGCGGCAGCACCTCCACCTCGCCCACAACTCGGGATCCCTGGGCTTGCCAACGGGCCGCCCACAGCTTGCCTGAGCCGTCCAAAACCAAAAAGAGATCCCCTGGCCTGAGGCGGCGTACCCGCTGCAAGTAGTGCTGTTGCAGACCAGTTAAATGGAGAACACCGCTGGGATCCCGCTGCGCTGGGTCAATCGCCAATCGGGGCAAAGCGCTCAGGTCATGCGTGCGTTCAGACAACACCATTCCCCCCGTCGCCAGAGGGCTGCCACCACCCATTCGTTGGCCTCCAGCATCTCCGCCACCAACTTGGCCTGCTCGATGAGGATGCCGCTGAGGATCAGCCATCCCCCCTCCTTCACCACCAGCCGAAACTCCGGGATCATATCCAGGATCACATCTGCCAGGATGTTGCACACCAGCCCATCCACCATTTCGGGAATCTGCTCCAGGCTGCCCTGAGCGACCACAATGCGATCCGTCAGGCCGTTGAGATCGCGGTTGTGCATCGTGGCTTGCACCGCCAGGGGGTCGATGTCCACCGCAAATACCCGCTTCACCCCCAGCAGGGCCGCCGCCAACGACAGAATCCCGGATCCACAGCCCACATCGGCCACAGTCACTCCCTCGGCACCCCCGCCGCCCTCCAGGCGCATCTCCAGCGACTCCAGACAGAGCTGAGTGGTGGGGTGAGTGCCCGTGCCGAAGGCCATACCGGGATCCAGCCGCAACAGGTGCCGACCGGGGTGAGGGGGCGGCTCCAGCCAGGCCGGACAAATGAGCAACTTATCCCCGACCCATTGGGGCTGCCAGTGCTGCTTCCAACTGCTGCTCCAATCTTCCGCCTCTATGCGTTCCCAGCGCAGCTTCGGAACCCGCTGACCGGCAATGAGGGCATCTTGCTGCAGGCGCAGGGAGAGGGCTGCCAAATCCAGGAGGCTGACGTGAGGCCAAGGCAAATAGGCGTGAATGCAAATCTGATCTTCGCCATAGGCTTGGCTGGTCATGCCCCGACAGCCAAAATTCTCCAGCCGCCAAAAGATCAGGTCTTCTTGGGCAGGGGAGGCGATGAGACTGAGATCCCACCAAGCACCAGCGGGGTCCAGCGCTTGTGCGGGCGAAAACGGAGTGGGATTGGCAACAGTTCTGCTCACAGGGATCCCTTCACAAACCTAAAGGAAAACCAAAGTGATGGCTAACAAGATAGCGCTTCATGTCACCCAGCCGGCCAGCACTCAATGCGGCACTTTATATCAAAAATTGCAGCACTCTGCTCAATTCATAGTTTAGGCTTTAGTTCGCTATCGGCTATTCTGGGATTGAAAGGCTCACAGCGTCGGTTCAGCAGCGAAAGAAGGGAAGGATCCCCCCCAATTGGGGGATGACCCTCAGTGGCTCTTCGGATGCCCAGCTCAGCCCTGTGAGATAGATTAAGTCCAAAAGCATTGAACAAGAATTGGATGCAGCGTTGACATTCGTTCCGAGCCTCAGTGATTTTGCGGATAAATGAGGTTTGGCTGGGGCGTACTGAGCAACGATGTAAGGATGAAGAAAGAGCAATGCAGGTGGCGAGGTCGATGTCAATGATGAGCAGTCAGCACAGCAGCAGCCGAAGGTAGCTTCTCTAGGTTGGGGGATACCAGAGGGGAAAGGGCTGCCCATGAAGATCTTCAGCCGCTCAAAGTCAGCACCCGCAAGGACTCCGTCCCGCTGACGCGATCCGCTCTGATGCGGCGTTTTAACCAGAGCTTTCCGCCTTTTTACAGCCAGTTTGTCAGCAGCGAGGTGCAGGCCCAAAATCTGCGCTTGGCCTACGCCCTCTACCAAACCCGCAAGGCGGTGGTACAGATGCAGGACGAAGGTCGCAAGACGGTGGTCTGTCTGGCCTACCGCAACCGACCTTCTCTGCTCAGCGATCTGTTTGGGGTGTTCACTGCTTTTAATCTCTCGGTGCATGGCATTCATCTCTATGGGCAGATCTACTCACCGCACCTGGTGTTTATCCGCACCATTGTCTCCCGCGATGGCCACAGCCTTTCTTCCCAAACCAAGCTCAGCCTAGAACGGGCTATTCACGAATGCCTGGCGGGTGTGTTTCGCGTTCATGAAACCTTGGCGCTGGAGTTTGATCTCAAGGCCGGACTAAAAGACGTGCAGGTTTCTTTTTATTTTGACCCGGTGTTTCATTTGCCCACACTTCTGGTGGATGTGGACAACCAGCCGGGCGCGTTTTACCGGGTGATGACGGCCCTCGCGCAGGAGGATTTGACCGTTGTTAACCTCAACTTGATGCTCCGCCGCAAGCAGACGCGCTTTATTTTCTACTTGCTGGGGCCGGATTCAACTCCAGCCATGCCGGAGTTCCTGGGGCAAAAATTGGCCTTGAGCATCCAGCAGCGGCTGCAAGGGGATCCCGCCTAGATCTGCACGGGACTGGGAGGCAAGTCAAAAAGGACGGTGTTCATGTAGCGCTCTGCCCAGGCGGGGCCAAAAGCTTTTTCCAAAACGCGGCGGGTGCGGTCGTTCTGCTGTTGCTGGCTGCAATAGCGCTGCTGCCCCTGGTAGTGGGCCAAAATCTGGCCGGGATCCGTCTGTGGGGGGATCTGCTGCGCCAGCCGGCAGTGAATTTCCAGGAAACGGCAGGCAAAGTGCAAAAAGCGGTCGGCCTCTGCTTCGTCGGCAGGACGCACGAACAGACAGTAGGGAGAAAAAATCGTGCCCCACTCCGGCAACCGGCGCCGGTGTTGGAAAGGGACGAGATGGGATCCCAACGCTTCCAGCTCCTGGATATAGAGATCGGGCAAGCTGGGGGTCACCGGCGAGAGATCGACAATGGCGGCGCTCACCTGTCCGCGACCGACCACAATGTCGCAACCGAACAGCGGCAGCGGGTACTGCGGCTGCGGAAACATAACGCAATGGAGAATGTCCAGGCTTTGCCCGGCCTGGGCCAGCTCCAGGTGCAGCTTGCGAAAGGGATCCCCTTGGTAGCAGCGGTTTTCAATTTGCAATTTCTCACCCTCTAGGCGGCCTTCCACGTAGCCCAGATCTTCAGGCAGAGGATAGGGGGCTAGGGTGAGGGTAGATCCCCAAACGTTCAGGATTGCCTCAGATAAGCCCTGAATGAGCGGATGCAGTTGGGCAGAGAGAGCAGGAGCGGTGAACATAAGACTCTAGAAGAAAGGCCAAGAACCCCATCCAACCTTGACCTTGGCTCCATGCCAAAGTGTTATGGGGGAACCGCACCGCTGATGCGAAGGGCTTGGGTGGGATCCCCAAAAATCCCAGAGGCCCTAGCTGGGCAAGGCGTTCTAAAACTGTATGCCTGAAGACGGAAGGGGTGGGATTCGAACCCACGGTGACCTTGCAGTCACAACGCTTTTCGAGAGCGTCACAATCAACCACTCTGTCACCCTTCCAGTCAGCTGTGGGGCTTTACCATCTTAACGGCAAACCGAGTCTCCTGCTTCTTCCCAGCCTCAAAGCCAAGCTTGCTTCCCCCACGGGATGCGGTTGATGGGAAAGTGCTCCGCACCGCTGGCGGGAACGCCCAGATGAGATCATAGGGATATGGCTGCTTTATCCATTCACCACTTTCGCCAGGCCAAACAGGCGGGTCAACCTTTGGTGGCCCTCACGGCTGCCGACTACGCCACCGCTCAGATTTTGGATCAGGCTGGGATCGACTTGATCCTGGTGGGCGACAGCTTGGCCATGACCCACTTGGGGTATACCAGCACCCTGCCCCTGACGCTGGAACAGATGCTCCATCACGCCCAGGCGGTGCGCCGCGGGGTAGAACGGGCCTTTTTGGTGGCCGACTTGCCCTTCTTGACTTATCAAGTCCACAAAGAACAAGCTCTCCTCTCAGCAGGGCGGTTGATGAAGGAGGCAGGGGTCAACGGGGTCAAGCTGGAAGGGGGCTACCCCGACATGGTGGAAACGGTGGCCTTTCTGGTGCAGCGGGGGATCCCGGTTTTGGGTCATATCGGCCTCACTCCGCAGGCCAAACATCAACTGGGAGGCTATCGCCAGCAGGGAAAAACCACTCCGGAGGCGGAGCGTCTGCGACAAGAGGCCCTCAGCCTGGAACAAGCAGGGGCATTTGCCCTGGTTCTGGAGCACATGCCGGCGGAATTGGCTGCCCAAATCTCAGCCCAGGTGGGGATCCCAACCCTGGGCATTGGAGCCGGGCCGGCCTGCGATGGGCAGATTTTGGTCACCCACGACCTGCTGGGGCTGAGCGAGCGGCTCCCCCCTTTTGCCAAGGCCTATACCAATTTGAGACAGGCGATCCGAGAAGCGGTGGAAGCTTTCGCCGACGATGTTCGCCAAAAAGTATTTCCCCCCCGCTGAAGGGATCCCTTACCCATTCAAAGCTTGGGCAGAGCATGACTCTAGTCAATAATAAGCTCAACTATACTGAAAATAATGTATAATATGTTCAGTACGGATTACTACCAGTTGATCTTTCTGTTTACTTTCGAGTCTGCCAACATGGTAGCCAAAGCAAAGCAGAAAATTGGTAGTAAGACGACACGGAAACTGCGCTTTGGGTATTCTACTCAAAGCTTTGCGGGATACCGCCATTCTGTTTGGAAACAAACAGAATGCTATCGCTGCATAGTTGAACAGTGATGTTCAGCAGTGTTCAGCGTAAATGCTTGGGCAGAGGTGCTATGCCTACGGCACCTCATACTGCTACCTACTGCTACGCAATGCTTATGGGAACGGGAACCGCACCGCTTTCTCAAGGCTGGGCAAGGATAGGGCGACCTCAGGGATCCCTGAGCAGCACCGTCCCGGTCACCACAGCGCTTTGACCCAACCGGTCGAAGACCCGCAAGCTGAGCAGGTAGGAGCCGGGCACCAAGCTCAGGGGAGGGCGAATGCGGAAGCGGGTTGTACAGAACACCTCTCCAGACACACAATTCACCTGCGCTGCCGAGAGCGTCTGCACCTCAATCCCCGACCACGACACCTGAAACGCCAGCTCCGCCGGGATCCGGCCCGGCACCGATACCGAAACCCCCAGCTCCAAAAAGCCGTTCCGATGTACCACAGAAGGGATATCGCTGCTGGTGATCAAAGGCGGCGGCGGAGTACTGGCCGTCAGCGCATCGGCACCACAACCGACCAAGGCCACGCCCAGCAGGCCCAGCGCCCATCCCCAAGGTTTGGATCCCAGCTTCATCACAGGGTTCATCTGAAAACTCACCTTCTCAGTATAGAGGGCGGGGGCAACAGAGTTAGTGTTGGTTCTGGGAAAAGCTAAAAATTTACACTACAGATAGTGGCGAGCTGGATTTTCATCCAGACCATCTGCTACAGTAAGGCCCATAACCTGTCGAGCAGCCTGGATATGGAAGGGGAAGAGGAGCTAAAAGCCTTGCGGGCGCGGGTGCGCAACCTAGAGCGATCCCTCGCCGAATCGGAAGCGCTGTCATTGCAGCAGATTGAGTGCATCCATCGCCTGGAACATCAACTGCTGGAAGCACAGGCCCAGATTCAAGAGCGGGATCAAGCTTTGCAAGCGTGTCAAGAGGAGAAAGCGCGGCTGGCCCAGCGCCCTACCCCAGAGGCTTTTCAGCTTCAGCAACAGCACATCGAAGAACTGCAGAATCTCCTGTGGGAAATGGAGCGCCGTCCAACGCTGGAGCACTACCACATTCTGCAGCAGCAGTTGCAAACCAGTCAGACGGAAATTGAAACCCTCAAGGCGGAATTGCAGCGGCGCGTCGATCCGGCCCGATTTTACCAACTGCAGCAGGAGCTCCTGGAGCTGAAACAGCAGGCCAACCAATTGGGAGAATACGCCGTCAAGTTGCCGCAGGTGCAGCTTTTGCAAGCCCAACTGCAGCTCCGTGTACAGCAGCTAGAGGAGGAAAAAGCACAATTGCAAGCGCAAATCCAAGAGTTGGCTGCTCGACCTTCTGCACAAGAACTGGAAACCCTACGGGCGGAGCTAGAGGCTGCCCACCGCCAAGCGGAAGCCGAATGGCAGCGTTTGAAGACCCATCTGGAAACCGAAAAGGCACACATGGAAGCTGACCTGAACACCGCCCGGCAACGTATTCGCGAACTGGAAGAGCGTCCTACCCCAGAGCAATGGGCACGCTTGCAGGCGGAGCTGGATCATCTGCGCCAACAGGCCTCTTTTGCCAAGGCCGAGCGGGCCACCTTGCTGGAAGAGCTGCAGCAGAGTCAGCGGCAGCAGGCCGAGCAAGCCCAACAGATTGCCAAGCTGGAAGCGGAAGCAGCCCAGGCCGCCCACCTCAGGGAAACAGAGTCCTCACAGGCGCAGCGAATCCTTGCCCTGGAGGAGCAGGTGCAGGCTTTGACCCGCGAGCTTGGTGCTTTGCGAGCCGAGCGGGATCAGCTCATGCAAGAGTTGGCCCAGCGTCCCACCCTTGCCCAGTGGCAGGAAGTTCAGCAGCAGGTGCAGACACCCGAGAAAGCCTGGAAGCAGCCCGGCGGGGGCGAGAACTGGCCGAGGCCCATCATCTGGTCAGCCAAAAGCAGATCGAGAAGTTGCAGCAGCAGGTGATGGCTTTGAAAACCGAGTGCGTGCAGGCCCACGCCTACGCGCAAACCCAAGAAAAGGAAGTGGCCCTGCTGCAGCAGCGCAATCAAGAACTGGAAGAGCAACTGGCCACACTGCGTCAGTCGGCCTCCGCTTCCCCTCAGCCAGCGGTTGTCGAGCCCAGGTCGAATCATCGGGCCCAGGAACGGATTCCTGCCGCGGCTGACGAGTCTGCTCCTTCCCCGGCCACCACCTGGAGAACACCCACCCCAGGGATCCCGCCGCTCACCCTGGACGAGCGGGAAGAAAGTGCCCCGCTCGGCTGGCGCCAACGGACAGAAAGGCTCCTGAAACGCTCCGCTTTGGCCGCTTCACGGGCAGGAGGGGAAACGGGCAGTCGCAACCGGATTGAGTTGCCGACTTTTGTGCAGCGGCGGCCCTACTGAGCGCTCCATTCTCGGGGATCCAACCGTTCTCCAGCTTGAAAACGAGGCCAAGCCCAGCGCAACAGGGCTCCCAGCTGGGCATGAAACCGCTCTGGGGCAAATTGCAGAGCATGGGCCCGAATCCGCTGCGGATCCCATTCCTGTCGATCCGCCTGCCGCAGCCCTTCCACCAGCGCTTCCACACTGGCCTCGGGAATGAGGATGCCGGTTTGGCCGTGGATGACCGTCTCTTGGGCACCTCCCCGGTTGAGGGCAACCACGGGGCGGCCGCAGGCCTGGGCCTCCACTGCCACTAGGCCAAAATCCTCCTCCCAGGGGAACAGCAGCAGCCGGCAATTGGCTAGCAGTTCCCGGAAACGATCGGGGGGCTGATGGGGCAAAAACTCCACCTGCGGCCCCGCCAGTCGCTTGAGCCGAGCCAGCTCCGGCCCTTCGCCCACAACCAGCAGCCGACGACCCAGCCGTTCACAGGCGGCAATCGCCAGATCCACCCGTTTGTAGGGCACCAGTCGGCCTGCCACCAGGTCATAATCGGCGCTGGGATCCGCCACCGGCTCCAACCCCTGCAGCGGAACGGGCGGATAAATGACCACAGCCTCGCGGCGATAGAGCTTGGCAATGCGGCGGCGAATGTGCTGGGAGTTGGCGATCAACAGATCTGGACGTTGAGCTGCCAGAAAATCCCATTGGCGCAGGCGGTGCAGCAGCCATTGGCCAATTGCGCCAACAGGCCCGCTTCTCCCCAGCCCTTCTCGCTGCAGATACAGCTCCCGGTTCTCCCAGAGGTAACGGGTGGGGCTGTGGATGTAGCTCAGGTGCAGGGTAGAGGCTCCCGTCAGGATCCCTTTGGCAAAGGCGTGGCTGCTGGAGATCACACAGTCATAGCCGGAGAGGTCGAAGCTCTCATAGGCCAACGGCATCCAGGGCAGCAGATACTTGAGGCGGGCATGGTAATCAGGGCGCAGCACCCCCAGCCACTTGGCCCAGCCTTGCAAAAAGGAGGTGTGAATCGACAGCTCCTGCCAGCTCGGCGGCAGGGTGTGAGCCGAGAAGAGACTGACGTAAAGGGGGGCCTGTGGGGCAAAAGCCACCAGCTCCTGCAAAACCTTTTCCGATCCCCCCGGCCAGATCAGGTACTCGTGCACCAGGGCCAGGCGCTCAGGCCAAGCGGGATCCCGGCTGGGAAGAGTGGGGAAAGCCACAGGAAGGGATCCCCAAGGCTCAGGCACGGTCAGGACTTGGCAGAGCGGCGCTTTTTGCCAATTGGGCCGCTCACCTGCTTGGCTTTCTCGTCGATCCGCTCATTGATGTAGTTGTAGATCTCGCGGAAGCGAGGCAGGGCCCGCATCTCCAGGCGACTGCCGTCCTTGAGGGTGAGCACCATGTCTCCCCACACGCCCAAGCCACGGGGCACCATAACCACCTTGGCAATCTCGCCGTAGATTACATCTGAGCGCTCCTTGCCGCCCCATCCCCCAATCACGGTGATGCGACGATTGGTAATCCGATAGTGTACCCACAGCTTACGCACCAGTGCCCCCACAAACAGAGGCAAGCCGACAAGTGTAGCCCCAATGAAGGAGTTCAACACCAAATCGCCACTGTGGGGGCCGCCCTCAAAAAAAACCTCCTCTTGCACCGCCATGCAGAGCACCGTCCGGTTGTTTAGAGTGTTGCCGTTAACGATCTTAAACGATTTCTCAGCTTTCCCCAACTGGGGCTAACGGCAGGTTCGGGATTGGGTCAGCCTTCGGACGGCTTGTAGGGAACGGCAGGTGGCCAAGACCAGGTAAACAAACAACACCATCACCACCACCGCCACCGCTGCGGCTCCGGCATTACCCAGCCAGCCCCACCCTTCCAGCCCCGTCAGGGCCACCAAAGCCCAAGAAGCCGGGTGCAGCATTCCCCCCAACAGGAGAATTTGCGAGAGCATTTGCCCAGCCGTAAAGCGGGATCCCAGCACCACCAGGGCCAGTCCGCCGCCGATGTTGATCAACCCCATGTTGCCCAAAAAGGCGTAGCAAATGTGCCAGGCGTACTTTTGTTTGGGCACCTCCTGCCAGAGGAGGGGCTCGGCAGGGATCCCCGAAGCCTCCTGGGGGGCGAGCGGCAACGGCTGAACTTGGCTGAGGATCCAGCCGAGGACAATGGCGGCAACCAGCATCGCCACGCCCGCCTTCACGTTCAGCTTGCCGGGGATGGTTAGCTCGGGGTGGGCCAACATCGCAGATCCTCCTGCAACCCGTCCTAGCCTATCCTGTCTTTGCCCCAAATTGGCCAACAGCCTCAATCCCTTGGATAGAGCAGTGTGCCGCAGCGCTTGCAGAATTGGGCATCCCCATCGTGCTGGGAGAGGCCACAGCCTGGGCAGGCCCACTGTACCGAGTTGCCGCTTTTTACCAGTTGCTTGATCAACTCCCCCACTTGCCAAGGGATCAGGGCTATGCCCGTCAAGATCATCAACACTGTCAGCAGCCGGCCCAGCTCAGAAGTGGGGGTGAGATCCCCAAACCCCACCGTGGTCATGGTAACGACGGAAAAGTAGAAAGCATCCAAAAAGGTGGCAAAAGCGCCAGGATTCACTGGATGTTCTACCTGGTAGATCAGCCCAGAGTAGACGAAAACAATGGCAAAGAGGGTGAAGAAAATGCGCAGCAAAATGCGGCTATCGGCGGAGATCACTTGCCCAAACAGGGTTTTGCCCTCCACCAAGCGCAGCAGCCGCAGGATGCGAAACCAGCGGAAGATGCGAATGAAGCGAATATCGGTTAGCCCGGCAAAAAAGGGCAAAATGGCCAGCAAATCGATGAGTGAATAGAGGCTGAAGACGTAGCGCAGCTTTTGCGGGGCCGCTGCCAGTCGGAGCAGATATTCCACCACAAACAGGCCGAGAATGAGGCGATCCACCCGCTCCAGCCCAAGACGCACCTCAGGGGGAATGGGATAGGTTTCCACCACAAAGAAGGTGGATGAACAGAAAACCAGCACCGCCACCAACAAATTCACCCAGCGGCTTTCCGGAGTGTCTTGATCCCCCCAATAGCGCTGGAGGATCCCAGAATGGGCAAGATCGAGATCAGCTTGGGTGGGGAGAGTGGTCACAAACGGGATCCAGCTGGGAAGATATCGAGAGAGTTTCCTTTCAACGCCCATCAGGCGCATACTAACTAAGCTAATGGAAACTAGCTCACAGAGCGAACTTCCCCTAAGCAAACGTCCAGGCTTTGGGTGTTAATTAGGTGTTGAGTCGATGTTGCCTCCTATCGTACTGGCCTCGCAATCCCCTGCCCGCCGCCAATTGTTAAAGGCTGCCGGGATCCCCCATCGCGTTCAACCCAGCTACTTCGACGAAAGCCAAATCCAGAGCTCTAATCCGGTGGAGCTGGTGCAGAAGCTGGCCTCGGCGAAAGCCGAAGTGGTGGCGGCCCAGCAACGGGAGCCCGTCTTGGTCGTGGGGGCCGACTCTGTGCTCTACCTAGATGGCGAGATCCTGGGTAAGCCGGCCAATGCCCTAGAGGCGGAACGGCGCCTGCGGCAAATGCGGGGCGAAGTGGGAGAGCTCTACACAGGCCATGCCTTGATTGACACGAAGCAGAACCGCCGCCTCACCCACTATGCGGTGACGCGGGTGTTTTTTGCCAAGCCCAGCGACGAGGAAATCCGCGCCTATGTGGCCACCGGTGAGCCGCTCAATTGTGCTGGCTGTTTTGCCATCGATGGCCGCGGCAGCCTGTTTGTGGAGCGGATCGAGGGGTGCCCCGGCAATGTTATCGGGCTGAGCTTGCCCCTGCTGCGGCGCATGATGCAGGAGTTGGGCTATTCCCTCACAGATGCTTGGAGCTAGCCGTCGAGGTGTTGCTTGAGCAGGTCGTTGGCCAGCTTTGGATCTGCCCGTCCCTGAGTTTTTTTCATCAATTGCCCGACAAAGTAGCCGAAGAGCTTGGTTTTGCCCCCCCGATACTGCTGCAGTTGCTCGGGGTTTTCTGCCAGCACCTCGGCGATCATCTGCCCCAGCAGAGCGCTATCCGAGATTTGGGTCATGCCTTTAGCTTCCACCAGGGCGCGGGCCGATCCGCCTTTTTCCAGCAGTTCCGGCAGGATCTCCTTGGCGATTTTGCTGGAGATGGTGCCCTGCTCGATGAGGCCAATCAGCTCGGCCAGGGTTTCCGGCTTCAGGGCAATGTCGGGATAGTCCAGCTTGTGGGTGTTGAGGTAGCTGGCGATGTCGCTCATCATCCAGTTGGCGGCTGCTTTCGGGTCGGCACCGGCGGCGATCACGGCTTCAAAGTATTCGGCGGTGTTGCGTTCATCGCTGAGGTAGCGGGCATCGTACACCGAGAGGCCGTACACCTCCTGATAACGTCGCCGCTTCACACCGGGCAATTCCGGCAGCTCTGCCTGCCAGCGGGTTTTCTGCGCTTCGGTAACGCGAATGGGCGGCAGATCGGGCTCGGGGAAATAGCGATAGTCGCTGGATCCCTCTTTCTTGCGCATGCTGATGGTGCGCTGGCTGTTTTCTTCCCAGAGGCGGGTCTCTTGCACGATCCGCTCGCCCGCCTCCACAGCCTTGACTTGGCGGTTGAACTCGTACTCGATGGCCCGTTGGATGGCGTTGAAGGAGTTCATGTTTTTAATTTCCACCTTCGTGCCAAAGGTCTGGGATCCCAGCGGACGCACCGAGATGTTCACATCACAGCGCAGGGATCCCTCCTGCAGGTTGCCATCGCACAGCCCGGCATAGCGCAGGATGCGGCGCAGCTCTTGCACATACTCGGCCGCCTCTTCCCCGCTGCGGATGTCCGGCTCGCTGACGATCTCGATGAGGGGAACCCCCGCCCGGTTGAAATCTACCAAAGAATAGCTGGATCCCGACAGGCGGTCGCTGCCAGCGTGGACCAGCTTGCCCGCATCTTCTTCCATGTGCAGACGGGTGATGCCGATGCGCTTGGTGCGACCGTCGCTGAGCTGGATCTCGATCCAGCCGTGGGTGGCAATCGGCAGGTCGTATTGCGAGATTTGGTAGTTTTTGGGCAAGTCGGGGTAAAAGTATTGCTTGCGGTCGAACTTGCTGTAGGGGGCAATGGTGCAATTCAAGGCCAAACCGGCTTTGACCGCGTACTCCAGCACCTTTTCGTTGAACACCGGCAGGGTGCCGGGCAGGCCCATGCAGATGGGGTCAATCTGGGTGTTGGGGGGAGCGCCAAAGGCTGTCGCGCTGCTGGAGAAGATCTTGGAGCGGGTGCTGAGCTGGCAGTGAACTTCCAACCCAATCACAGCTTCGTATTGCACTTTGGCGGGGGCAGCAACAGTCATGGGATGGGAAAAACTGGCGGTGTAACCATTCTAGTGCGACCTTGGGGATCCCAGCTCACAGACAGTTTCTGGGGACGGCAGCCCAGAACCCAGGACGAGGCCGGAGCAGCCCAGCTTGAAGCAGATCCTCAGAACAGCGAAACTTCCTCAAACGGTAGGGCGAATCTCAAAAGTGGGTAGACCTTCCGGCGGCTCGGAACGTTGCTCAATGGCCTCCACAACCGAACCGGGGCTGCCCTGTTGGCACCAGCGCAGCATGGCCTCCACCGCAGCAGGGGATCCTTCAAAAACGGCCTCGACGCGACCATCCCGCAAGTTGCGCACCCAGCCGCCAACACCGGCATTGCGGGCCATGGCTTCGGTGTGGGCGCGAAACCCCACCCCCTGAACCCGCCCCCGTACCCAGACGTGAACGCGAACCCTGTCACTCATGCCGACGGGGATCCCTCCGTTGTGCTGCAGGGTTCTGGCGACTCGGTCGGCTCCTCCGGAGTCTCTGAGGTCTGCCGATCCAGCCACCCCACAAGAACGTTGACCAGGGCAACCAAGCCTAGGAGCCCCAGCGAGATCCCACAGGCATACCCAATCGCTTGCCACAGCACGGAAGACATGAACCCAACCTCACGAACGCTTGTGCAGAGGATCCCACCCTTCATGCACCGTGACATCCTCCCGGCGCTCGTCCTACGGACAGAGCGCGGGCCACCCTTCCCGTCAGCAGGACGGAGTCCTTACCTCGCGGCTGGGCATTCCTGCCCCACGCCACTTGTCTGGGTCTACAACCCCCGACAAAACGACTGGACAGGTGGTTCCCCTTCCCCAGCCTCCCTGGCTACTGCCAGCTTGCAAAACAAGTCTAATCCACAGGGAACGGTGCATCGGCAGGCAGGATGGACTCCTGCACCCAGGAACCCCTGTCCACCGGACAAGAGCAAGAGGCATCTGGATCAATCCGGTACTTGTAGGTTACCGCCAGCATAAGTAGGTTTTACTACAGATTTCGCTCAACAGATTTCGCTCAGAGGTATGGCGGGGATCCCTGTATCCCGGTGCTTACCCTGCGGGTAGAGTGCAGGACTGATTGCCCCTGCACCCCCGTTAGTTACCGCTAGCTACACCGCCGGGAAGCCCCGCCCTCTATTAGTTAGTGGCTAGTGAATAGTGAATAGTCACTATCCACTAACCACTATCCACTATTCACTATCCAGGGTGAGGGTCGGGATGAAAGGCGGGGACATGATGTTTTGTCCTTACTGGTGCCATAAAAAGTAGCGGGGTTTTATACACTGCCGCTATAGACATCAAGTACAGGGGCGGGGCATCCCGTCCTTTTCGCGTTAGCGGGACGTAGTCCTTAAGCCCAGGAAATGTCCTTTTCGCGCTAGCGGCGCGGAGCGCTAACCGGAGTCACTGTTCGCGTCAGCGGGACGGATTTGAAGCCCGCACTCTCTCGCTTTAGCGGCGCGGAGCGCTTTGCATCAACATGAGTGCGGGAGTATGTCACTTAAAATGACTACACCAGTCTTGTTCAGCACCAATCTATTGGGTTAGCGCAACACCAGGGCTAGAGCAGTCCCTTGGGATCCCGTCTCGACCAACCGCAAGTCCCCCCCGTGGGCCTGCAGGATGCGCCTGGCGATATATAGCCCCAGACCTCCTGAGCCGGTTGGGTAGTGGTGGCCGGCAATGTGAATGGGCTGGGTCACGTAGGGTTGGGCCAACTCTTCTAGGGGAGCCGGCAAGCCGGGGCCATCATCCTGCACCTGGATCTGGTGGGGGCTGACGATTAACACCACCGCATGGCGTGCGTAGCGCAAGGCGTTGTCCACCAGATTCACCAGCGCCCGCTCCAGCTCTGCCTCATCGGCGTTGCCCCACCCTTCTCCTTCGACTCGCAGATCGATCCCCCGCTCCTGGGCCAGGGATCCCATGCGCTCGGCCACCTTTCTGGCCAGGGATCCCAGATCACAAGGCCGAGGATGCAACTCGATCTCTCCCCGCTCCAGGCGGTGAGCCTCCACCATTTTCTGCACCAGCGAGAGATTGTGTTGGTTTTCCTGCAGGATGCGATCCAGCAGAGCGCGACGTTGCTCCGGCTCGAGCTGTTGATCCTGTTTAAAGGCGCTCAGCAGGTGCCCAAAGGCGATGAGGGGAGTTTTGAGGTCGTGAACGAGGGTAGCGGTAAAGGCTTCTCGCCGCATTTGGTCGATCTGGATCTGGCGCAGCAACTGGGCAAAGGCCTGCCGCAAGATCAGGGCTTCCTGGGGATCCCCGGGGCGGAGCAGCAGATTCCAACGGGCAGGCTGGTTAATCAAGGTTTCCAAATGGGCCAACTCGCGGGCCAGCAGGGTGAGGGGGCGCAAAATCATGGAGGACAGAGCATAGCCCACCACCGCCGACAGCACCGCCAGCAACGGGATCCACAGCAGCAGCAGGAGGATCCCTTCAGTGCTGAACTGCGTGTCGGGCCAGATCCACTGCACCGACAGGATGAAAACCAAGTTGGGGACAAACGAAAGGCTGGCAATGACCAATGCCACCTGGGTGCGCAGGCTGTGGGGAAAGCGGCGGCGCCAAAACTCAAGTAGGCGGAGTGGTTGCTGTTTCAAACTCGGTGTGCTCGCTTTGACAAGACCTGCTTGAATAATGAACCAATGGTACGGAAGAATGAACATCCCCTCACGGTCAAGGCTGAAGAGTTCTTTCCTAGATCCCAGAACGACCCTTGTGTTTTGAGCCACTTCATCCCCATGAACAGGGGGGATGCTGTAGCCCCAGCTTTTAGGATACCCAGCTGCCCCACTCTTTAGAGCTAGAGAAGCCGCGCCGTATTCCGGTTGGCAAAGCTGCGGACATCACAGCAAAGGCAGCTTGATCCCCAGGCATGACCAACGTCGAGCAATTATGGCCATCTTATAGCCATTTCAAACTAGATTGAGACACTCCCCAAGCGCTCTGCGCCGCTTCCGCGACCACCCCAAGCCCCTCTCTTTTTGGGAGAGGGGAGTTAGAGAGCAATGAACGAAAATGTTTTATTCCTATTCAAGATGACTATAATGCGGAGCACTTAAGCTCCTAGGACATGAAAAAACCCCTGGGCGTCTGTCCGTGTTTCGACCCCAGAGGCTTCTTCTCTTCACTCCTCACCACTATTGAGCGTAGCCGCCCTTCCAAAGGCTGTCAAGCACTTTCCCATTGGGGTTGGCGTGTGGGAAATTGCGCTAGGGTGGCACTGCCGTACAGGATCATCTGCTGGGGCTGCAAGTTCACCCGGTCTACCCGCAGCTCAGTGCCTCGCAAGGCGAGCCGATCCAAATCCAGAAGCTCATTCAGGCAGCGTACCAAAGCTTGGCTCAAGGCTAGCTCCTCTTCTGTACCGCTTTCAAACACTGGATCTGTAAAGCGGATGCGACGCCGCTCCAGCACCTCAACCTGGGCGGAAAAACCGACGCAGAAAGCCCTGGCTTCTCCCTGCTGTACATTTGCCTGGAATTGCAGTCGTCGCGCCGGGGTGATGCTGATATGGACGTGATGGAAGGATAGGGGGCTATCATCCTGCTTTCCTAAGGCCAGCCTATTCAGCACAAAAGGTGTGTTAAACGATTGCGCCAGATCGTCTTCGCTCAGCACCACGCGCATTGTGGCCTGTACTGGCTGGCGCAGCTTGATCTTCCCCTGCCAAATTTGGCTGAAATCGATGGCCACCGCATTGCAGAATAGCTCCAGAGCCGAAAGCCTCAGGCCGTTGTACATCTGCAGATGCTGGCCCAACAGTTCAAAGCTGTCGATACGACCCTGCAACAATTTGGCAACAGGCTCCACTCGCACGCGCGCCTCCAGCCGCTCTGCATGCTTAAAGAGGGCACGAATGGCTGCGCCTACCCCTCGGCTAACCCAATCGACAGCCATGGGATTCTGCAGGGAAAGTTGGGGCAGGAGTCCTGTAGCCATGGGAAAAGGTAAAGAGCGCCTACAGGGATCATAACCAACCATTAAGAAAAGTTACAACCTTTGCCAACGGAGAGGCTGTTCTCTCAGGGGTAGGTGCGTCCCTCCTGCATAGCCGAGCGGGCCACGGCTGCGATCCCCTGGTCGGTGGCGCGGGGCAGATGAAAGTACCGTCCGCCCGCCAATTCCGCCAGTTCGGCGCTGAAGCCGGTGGTTACAAAGCGGCTTTGGGAATCGATCAAAAGCAGCTTCAACCCCAGGGCGCGGATGCGCAGGGCAATCTCCCGCAGCTCTTGCTTGAGGTCGATGGGATCCGCTCCCAACTGGCTTTTGCTGTCGCTCCGTCCCAAGGAGCGGCTGAGGGGAATGTTGGCCCGGCCATCGGTGAGGGCCACCAGCATCACCTGACCTACATCGCCAGCGGTGCGGGCATTGACTCCCATGCGCACGGCTTGGGTGAGGGCATGGGCGAGAGGGGATCCCCCGCCACAGGGCAGGGATTCCAGACGGCGGCGGGCCAGCTCGATGGAGCGGGTGGGGGGGAGCAACACTTCGGCAGTTTCCCCACGAAAGGCGATGAGGGCCACCTTGTCACGGTTTTGGTAAGCCTCGGTGAGCAGGCGCAGGGCGGCACCTTTGGCCGCTTGCATGCGGTTGAGGGCCATGGAGCCGGAGGCGTCCACCACAAAGATCACCAGGGCTCCGGCCTTGCGAACCAGCTTTTTGGCGCGGATATCGCTCGGCTCCACGATCACGCTACGTCCCGGTTGCCGCTGGCGGCGGCTCTTCTGATAGGGGGCAGCAGCTCGCAAGGTGGCATCGACGGCAATGCGGGGGTTGGATCCCTGGGGCAGGATGGGCTTGACGTAGCGGCCTCGGTCGGCGCTGAACACCAGGCTGCGGGATCCCGTTTTCCCCTGCTGGTTGAGGGACTGGGCAAAGGCCAGCAGGCGCGGGTCGAGGGCCACCTGCTCAGGATCGAAAAAAAACTCCTGCGGCAGGCTGAGGCTTTCCGGCTGGGGATCCGTCTCCTCCTGGTCCTCGCCGGTGTCGTCGGAATTGCTTGGGGAAGGATCGGGCTGTTGGGATTGGGGTGGGGGGGGAGGCGGGGGCTGGTCGGGGTCGTAACGGGCGCGGGGCAGCAGCACCAGCTGCACAGCCTGCTGCAGATCCTCGGCCAACAGGCGATCCCGCCCCTCCAGCGCCGCCAGGGCACAGGCGGCTCGCAGGGCAAATTGTTCTCCCCGGTGCCCTTGGACGTTGCCGCGGATGGCCTCCTGCACCAGGTAGAGGAGCTGTTCCCGCTGCGGCTTGACCTGGGGCAGCCACTCCCGCGCCAGGAGGATGCGGGTGCGGATTTCCTCCAGTTCCGCCTGGTGCTCGGCCAGGAAGGGCTCGGGAGCATCGACAAATTGCGTTGCCCGTTGGACAATTTCCCCTCGCTCTTCTAGGCTCAGCTCCTGCCCCACCGGCACCACCAGTGCCAGGCGATCCAGCAGGTGGGGGCGCAGGGATCCCTCTTCGGGGTTGTAGGTGGCCACCAAGAGAGGCCGGCAGGGGTGTTGCAGACTCAGCCCCTCCCGTTCCAGGCGGTTGACCCCATCCCCCACCACCGTCAGCAACAAGTTGACGATGGCGTCGTCCAAGAGGTTGATGTCATCCACATAGAGCACGCCCCGGTGGGCGGCAGCCAAGAGCCCTGGCTGGAAGACCGTTTCCCCCTGCCTGATGGAGGCCTCCACATCGACGGATCCCAGCAGCCGATCTTCGGTGACGCCCAGGGGAACCTGGACAAAGGGGGGCGATATCACTTGGGTGGGCGGCACCTCTCCGGCTGGGTAGCGAGCCTTGGCCCAGTCGGACCAGGTATCCGGCTGCGCTGGATCGTCGTTGCAATAGGATCCCGCAATCACCTCGATGGGCGGTAGCAAGGCGTGGATCCCTCTGGCCAAAACCGACTTGGCGGTGCCGCGAGGCCCCACCAGCACCACACCCCTTAGGCTGGGATCCACTGCTGCCAGCAGCAGAGCCAGCTTGGCCGCCTGTTGCCCCACTACAGCGGTGAGGGGAAAGGTACAAGGAGCGGATAGAGTTGCGGATCCCATGGTTGGCGGGTAAGCTTGGCGAGCAACGGTTCAATCGAGCAGATTCGCAGCGGAGCGGGAGCTGTACACCCCAGTCTATCGCTTGAGTGCTCCGCACCGCCTTTGCAACTGAGATTTTCTGGGGAGGTTCCAAACCGGCTCCAGACAGTTCCCCAAGCCCTCTCCCAAGGGGAAGGGGTAGGTCGGAATCAAGGCCACCAATGGCCTACGGCGACTGGGAATACCCCTGGTGAGCCGCCGCTGTTTGGTGGTCATCTTCTGTTCAAAATGGGCATCACTTCAGCGGGTTGCAATCATCACGTGTTTGGTGATTTGGTAGTCGCGCACCGCTTCTGCCGAGAGATCTTTGCCAAATCCCGATTGCTTAAAGCCGCCATGGGGGGCCTCAGAGGCAATGGGAATATGGTCGTTGATCCAGACGGTGCCGAACTCCAGATCGGCGGCCAACCTCATCGCTCGTCCGATGTCTTGAGTCCACACAGAAGCCGCCAGCCCGTATAGGACATCATTGCCCAAGCGTAGCGCTTCCGCTTCTTCGCGAAACGAGCCGAGCGTGAGAACCGGCCCAAAAACCTCACTCTGTACGATCTCCGCTTTTTGATCGACATTGGCAATCACCGTGGGTTCATAGTAGTAGCCCTGGGCAAGCTGGGAAGGGATCCGACCGCCGGTCAGCACCTTGGCTCCCTCTGCTTTGGCCCGCTCCACAAATCCCATCACCCGCTCCCGCTGGGCTGCTGAGACCAAAGGCCCCATCTCCACTCCCGCCTCGAAAGGGGATCCCACCGTTACTTTGCGCATGGCTTCTACAATGGCCTCTTGCGCCTGCGCCAGCTTGCTCTCGTGCACATAGACGCGGGTGGCTGCCGTACAGTCTTGGCCGGTATTGACGGTGGCAGCAAATGTGGCCTTGGCAGCAACGGTCTCTACGTCCGCATCCTTGAAGACGATAAACGGCGCTTTGCCCCCCAGTTCCAAATGCACCCGCTTCAGGGTATCTGCCGCTGTCCGCATCACCTGCTTGCCGGTGGCGGTAGAGCCGGTAAGGCTGACCATGCGCACCTGGGGGTGCTCCACCAGGGCTTGGCCGGTGGCATTGCCTCCGGTAACGATATTGACTACCCCGGGCGGGATCCCAGCCTCGGCGATCAGTTCCCCCAGCATCAGGGTGGTCAGGGGGGTGGCAGGAGCGGGCTTGAGCACCACCGTACAGCCGGCGGCCAGGGCGGGGCCGATCTTCCAGACGGCCATCATCAGCGGATAGTTCCAAGGGGTAATTTGAGCGCACACCCCCACCGGCTCTTTGCGAAAGAGGGAGGTGTAGCCCTTGGCGTATTCCCCGGCGCTAAAGCCATGGATGTCGCGGGCGGCGGCGGCGAAGAAACGCAGATTATCCACCGCAAATGGCAAATCTCCCCCTAAGCTGAGGAACTCGTAGGGCTTGCCGGTGTTTTCCGATTCCACACGAGCCAGTTCTGGGGCACGAGCCTCGATCAGATCTGCCAATTTCCAGAGGGCCAGGGATCGCTCGCCGGGGGTGAGTTTCGACCAACGGCCATCGTAGAAAGCTGTTTGGGCGGCCTGCACCGCCCGATCCACATCGGCAGGGCTAGCATCCACCACCTCTGCCAGTTTCTCGCCGGTGGCCGGGTTCTCGATGGTCATCAAGCCCCCCCCTTGGCTATCGACCCATTGGCCGTCGATCCAGAGTTTGTAGGCCATAGCGATGTCCTCAACAGCTTGGTGAAATGGCTCTCCCCATTGTGCCGAATCTTTTTGGCTCGGCTTGAATCATAAGCTTCATTCAACTTTGGCAACTTTGGGGTGCAGAGATGGGATCCTTTGGGATTGGGATGGCCCAAACGGCTATTCGCAAAGCGGGCCGTAGACTGTGGCCAACGGCGCACTGGTGAGGATCCCGCATCTGCTAACTAACGGAGGTGCAGGGGCAATCAGTCCTGCACTCTACCCGCAGGGTGAGCACCGGGATACAGGGATCCCCGCCATACCTCTGAGCGAAATCTGTAGTAAAACCTACTTATGCTGGTGTAACCTACAAGCACCGGATTGATCCAGATGCCTGCCAACAAGCCGCTCGCGTAGCGGGACGGAGGCCTTGCTGTTGGCGTGGCTGGAGATTGGCCGGGACGTATACAACTACACTTTGCCGGAAACCTAAGGAGTGGATAGCATCTTGCTCTTGGCCGGTGGACAGGGGTTCCTGGGTGCAGGAGTCCATCCTGCCTGCCGATGCACCGTTCCCTGTGGATTAGACTTGTTTTGCAAGCTGGCAGTAGCCAGGGAGGCTGGGGAAGGGAAACTGCCTGTTCAGTCGGTCTGTCGGGGGTTGTAGACCCAGACAAGTGGCGTGGGGCAGGAATGCCCGACCGCGAGGTAAGGACTCCGTCCTGCTGACGGGAAGGGTGGCCCGCGCTCTATCCACAGGACGAGCGCCGGGAGGATGTCACGCATCCACCCTAGCTCTGGATTGGGAAGGATGGCCAGCGCTTTTGCACAGGCGCAGCAGGGCACAGTCTCAGTACCCTGGTTGATTGAGTCAATGCAGAGGTGGGATCCCTCTGTTGGGATAGCCGTTAGGGAGGCAGGTTCACGATGCAACTGCGAACAGCTCTGCCGCTGTTGTGCCTTTCTCTCTTGGTAGCTGCTTGCCGGCCCGGCGGGCCACCTCGCAGCATGGGGGGTGAAGGGGGCGGAGAAGGCCAACCCACACCAGTGGCCGTCGGCAGGGTAGAGGAACAGCAAATCGAAGAGACTTCAGAGTTCATGGCCAGCCTCGGATCCCAGCAGGTGGCCAGTATCCGCCCTCAGGTCAGTGGACAGGTGACCCAGGTGTTCGTGCAGCTGGGATCCCAGGTGGCTGCCGGAGCCCCTCTCTTTGAGATCGACAGCCGGCAGCAACAGGCGGCGGTGGCCGGCCAAACGGCGGGGATTGCCGCAGCCCAAGCCAACCTGGAGAGCGGCCGGGCCGTGCTCAGCCAGTTGCGGGCGGATCGGCTGCGGCTGGAGGCAGCGGCGGAGTTTGCCCGGGAGCAGCACGAGCGCAACCTGCGCCTCTTGGCCGAGGGGGCCATCAGCCAGGCGCAAGCGGATCAATCCAGCCGCGACCTGCGCCAGGCGGAGGCGGCTTTGGCGGCGCAACAGGAGCAGATCCGCGCTCAGGAGGCCGCGATCTTGCGGGCAGAGCGGGAGGTGCAGCGAGCCCAGGCCGAGGCGGAGCGGCAACAGGTGCAACTGCAGTTTTTCCAGGTTACAGCTCCCTTTGCCGGCATTGTGGGGGATGTTTTGGTGCGGCAAGGGGACTACGTGACGCCTCAGACGGTTTTGACCACCTTGACCCAAACCCAGGCGCTGGAGCTCAACCTCAACATCCCGTTGCAGCGGGCCCCCCAGCTGCGCATTGGCACGCCGGTGCAGATCCTGGATAGCCGCGGCGAGGTGATCGGCAGCAGCCAAATCTCTTTCATTGCTCCCGAAGCCAACGCCGCCACGCAATCGGTGCTGGCCAAGGCTCTTCTGGAGAACCCTGCCGGCCAGTTGCGCTCGGCCCAGTTTGTGCGGACTCGGGTCATCTGGGAGGAGCGGCCGGCCTTGCTGGTGCCGGTGACGGCGGTGGCCCGCTTGGGGGCGCAAACCTTTGTCTACACGGTGCAGACAACGGAGCCGCCAGCAGAGGGCATGCCCCCGGGGGCGGTGGCGGTGCAAAGGCCGGTGCAGCTGGGATCCATCTACGGAAACAGCTATGAGGTGCTGGAGGGTTTGGAGGCCAATGAGCCAATTGTGCTGAGCGGCCTGCAGAAAATCCGCGATGGCGCCCCGATTGTCGATGAGGTGCTTTTTCAGCAGAGGATGCAGCCACAAGGGGGAGGGAGACCTCCTGGATCCCCGCCCTAGGTCCTCTCTCTCCGGCGGTTTCCCAACTCAGCTATCCCCTTTCACTCCTCACTGCGCTGGACTATGTTTGTTGACTTTTTCATTCGCCGCCCTGTTTTTGCCAGCGTCTGCTCCATCCTGATCGTGCTGGTGGGGGCGGTGAGCATTCCCCTACTGCCGGTGGACTACTACCCACAGGTGGCGCCGCCAGCGGTGAGGGTGACTGCTGTTTATCCTGGGGCCAACGCCGAGACGGTGGAGACGGCGGTAACCAATGTGCTGGAGCAGGAGATCAACGGCGTCGAGGGTATACGGTCTATCGCCTCGGTGAGCAGCAGCAACGGCACCAGCCAGATCACCGTTACCTTCAGCCCGGATCGGGATCTGGACACGGCGGCTGTGGATGTGCAGAACCGGGTGGCGCGGGCTCAGGGCCGGCTGCCGGCGGAGGTGATCCAAAACGGCATCAGCGTGGAAAAGGCCGGCGACAGCGCCTTTGTGCTGGTGTTGGCGCTGCGCTCAGAGGCGGGGGAATACGACGAGCTGTTTTTGAGCAACTACGCGGAGCTGTTTGTGCGGGATGCTTTGCGGCGCATCCGCGGCGTCAGCGATGTCATCATTTTCGGGGAGCGCACCTATGCCATGCGCATCTGGCTGGATCCGACGCGGCTGGCCAGCTATGGTCTGACAGCTCTGGATGTGGTAAACGCAGTGCGCCAGCAGAATATCCAGGTGCCCGCCGGCCAAATTGGCGGCCAGCCCAGCCCCCCGGATCAGGAGTTTCAGATCAGCGTCCAGGCCACGGGGCGGCTGTCGCAGCCGGAGGAGTTCGCCCAGATCGTTCTCAAGGCCAACGCCGATGGCAGCTTGGTGCGCATTGCCGATGTGGGCCGGGTAGAGCTGGGGGCCCAAAGCTACGATACGTTCTTCCGCATCGGGGGGCAGGAGGCGGTGGGGATCGCCATCACCCAACAACCGGATGCCAACGCCCTAGAGGTGTCGCGGCAGGTGCGGCAGACGTTGGCGCAGCTGGCGGAGAGTTTTCCGCCCGGCTTGATCTACGAGATCCCTTTCGACGCCACCCTGTTCATTACCGAGTCGGTGCAGGAGGTGATTTTTACCCTGCTGCAGGCTATTGCCCTGGTGGTGCTGGTACTGTTCATCTTTTTGCAAGATTGGCGCGTCACCCTCATTCCCACCGTTACAATTCCGGTGGCGCTGCTGGGGACCTTCGCCTTTGTGCGCCTGTTTGGCTTTTCCATCAACACTTTGACTCTGTTCGGCCTCACCCTGGCCACTGGCTTGGTGGTGGACGACACCATTGTGGTGGTGGAGAATATCTCCCGCTACATCCGCGACCGCGGCATGCGGCCTCTGCAGGGGGCCTCGGCGGGGATGAACGAGGTGTTGGGGGCGGTGATCGCCACGACGCTGGTGCTGCTGGGGCTATTTGTGCCTGTTGCTTTCTTTCCTGGCACCAGCGGTCGCATCTACCAGCAGTTTGCCGTCACCATTGCCGTGTCGGTTTCGCTGTCCACGTTTAATGCCATTACCTTGGCTCCGGCTTTGTCGGCGCTGCTAATTCGCCCCCGCTCAGAGCAGATGTTTTGGCTGCTGCGCTGGTTTGACCGCGCCGTGGAAGGGATCCGAGCGGCCTACTGCCGCCTGCTGGAGCTGGTGGTGAAGCTGCGGCTGTTGGTGGTGACGGGGTTTATTGCCTGTTTGGGCCTCACCTACTGGCTGTTCCAAATTGTGCCGACGGGGTTTGTGCCGGATGAGGATCAGGGCTTTTTCATCACCATTGTCCAGGGGCCGCCGGGGGTTTCCCTCAACTATACCGACAGGGTGATCCGGCAGGCCGCCGCTATTTTGGAGGGGATCCCTGAGATCGAAAATCGGGTGATCGTGGGGGGGTTCAGCTTTACCGGGCCCTCGCCGGGGAATGGGCTGATCTTTGCCACCCTCAAGCCCTGGGAAGAGCGGCGGCAACCGGAGCAATCGGCGCAAGCGATTGTCAACCGGCTATTTGGGCCTTTTTTGGGCGGGATCAGCCGCGCATTGGTGATCCCGATCCTGCCGCCGGCCATTCCCAATTTGGGGGTTGCGGGCGGGTTTACTTTCCAGCTTCAGGATCGGGGGGTGAACGATTTCAACCTCTTGGAGCAGACGGCCAACACCCTGTTTTTTGTGGGCAACTCGCCGCCCCCGCCGGGCCAACCCCCCTTGGGCTTGCGGATTAACCCGCCCACCTTCAACGCCAATTCGCCGCAGCTAGAAGTACAGGTGGATCGGGAGATGGCCCAGTTGTTGGGGATCCCTCTGTTGGATGTCTTCGGCACGCTGCAGACGCTGCTGGGGGGCACCTACGTCAATGATTTCGACCTGTTCAACCGCAACTACCGGGTCTATGTGCAGGCGGATCAAGCATTCCGAGGTAACCCGGAAAGCATCGGCCAGTTCTACGTGCGGGGTGGGCAGGGGCAGCTCTTGCCGTTGAGCACCCTGGTTCAGGTGGAGGAGACCACCAGCCCGGCCATCATCAACCACTTCAACCTCTTCCGCTCGGTGGAAATTCAGGGCAGCGCCCTGCCGGGCTTTAGCTCAGGGCAAGCGATTCGGGCTATGGAAACTCTAGCCGCCCAGTTGTTGCCGCAGGGGTTTGGCTTCGAGTGGTCGGGCCTGTCGCTGGAAGAAATCGAGTCGGGAGGACAGGCGCCGCTGATCTTTGCTTTGGGCTCGGTGTTCGTCTTCCTGGTGCTGGCGGCGCAATTTGAGAGCTATGTGGATCCCTTGATCATTTTGTTGGCGGTGCCGCTGGCGGTTCTTGGGGCTCTTTTGGCGCAACTGCTGCGGGGCTTGACCAACGACGTCTTCTGCCAAGTCGGGTTGGTGATGTTGATCGGGCTGGCCAGCAAAAACTCCATCTTGATTGTGGAGTTTGCCAACCAGTTGGTTGCCCAAGGGATCCCACTGCTCAAAGCTGCCACCCAAGCAGCCGAGACCCGCTTCCGCGCCATTCTGATGACCGCCCTGAGCACTATCCTGGGTATTTTCCCTCTGGCAGCGGCCACGGGCGCAGGGGCAGCCAGCCGTCAGTCGCTGGGCACGGCGGTGATCGGCGGCATGTTCGTCTCGACAATGCTCAGTTTGCTGGTGGTGCCGGTGCTCTATGTCGTGATCAAAGGGATCCAGGTGCGAATTTTGGGGGGATCCCCTTCGCCTGTGGATCTGGCGCATCTGCCCCCACCGGAGGATCCCAAGGATCTGCTGCCTGGTGGCGACAGCGTTGGGTAGCAAGAGGGATCTGCTTGCTTCTTCTCTTCTGGCGGAAAAGCGAGTGGGGGAAGGGGGCACCTTTCATCCACCGCACGCCCTGTCCTCGAGCAGTTCGAGCTCGGCTCCGCCGGGCATTTTTTCCCAGAACTGAGCCAGGTGTTGCAGCCCACAAAGCCCAACTGCCAGAGGATCAAGGCTAGAGGGCCGTGCTGCTGCCGCTGGATCTTCAGGCCAGAGCCAGTTGTTTGGGCTTGAGGAGCTGCTGCTGGGCAGCAAACTGGCAGAACTGTCGATCCCATTGGCTGAGGGCTTGTAAATCCGGCAGGGTCGGTTCCATAGGTTTGGCCGGGCAGGAAAGGATTGAATGTCGAGGATCGGGATCCTCGTACTGATTCTGGGGATCTTCTTGCGGATCCTTGCAACAGGTTTCTTCCAGGGTACGTGAGCGCCCAGGCATCCCCAAGGCCAGTTCGGGCAGAGAGCACTGAGCTTTGTTGCAAAGCTGGCTTATAGATCCTGGCAGGATAGTCTATCCCCAGGGGTCGTCGTCGAAAGGACTATCTGACCAATAGCCACTCTGCTGGGATGGGGGGGGCTGTTGGGGGAGAGGAGGCGTGTAAGCAGGAGGCGGTGTTGGGATGGGGGTGGGTTTTTCCAGATCCTCAAGTCGAGGCAGGTCGGCGGGCTTGGGCTCGACACCAAGGCTTCTCAGCTTGGCTTGCGTTTCTTGCACTTGCGCATTGAGCTCTTCCAGGTAGGCGCGGTAGTGGTTGGCAGCTTCCAGGTACTGCTTGGCTTTCTTTTCGTTTTCCCGGACGACCGCCTCCAGTTCTTTGGTGCGAACGGTGTAATCGGCCTCTTGATTGGTGAGGTTTTCGATGGCTTGGTTGAGTACAGCCCGCCGTCGCTCCAGTTGGGCTACAATTTCCGACAACTGTCGTTCTCGCTCGCTAAGGCTGCGTTCCCGGTTTTGAGTTTGTTCCAGTTGAAAGCTGGCCTGGCTGAGCTGCTCTCGCAAATACATCACCTGGGGCTCCGTCTCGTTGCGTTCCTGTTGCAACTCAAAGACCCGCGCTTCCAAGTGATCTTTTTCCTGCTGCAACACTTCCCGCTCGTTCAAAAGACGGGTGTAGAGCTGGTTGAGAAAGTCCACCTCCATCACCACTTGGCTAAGCTGAGTGGCGTATTCCCCAACCAAAGCCAACTCCCGAGCGAGGTTTTGGGTTTCACTGGTGGCTTGATCGGTGAAAAACTGGGGAAGTTGGGTGGTTTCTCTGAGGCGTTGGGTAAATTGCTTGAAGCGGAAAGAAAAGTTGCTCGCCATTGCCGGTGCGGTAGCCTCGAAGATCAGGGGAATGCCGATGGTTGGATTTCACAGGGCTTGGATTGCTTCCAATCTACTTGGATTGCTTCCAATCTAACATTGAGCTACAGCTTTTGCGGAAGCTTGCCTTAGGTGGGATCGGGGGGAGTTTCAGGGGCCGGCATGGCAACTTCCCCAGAGGGATCCCGCTTCTCGGATTCCGGCTGGGGGTTTTCTGCCGCTCTGTTTTTAACCTTGTCTTTTTGGTCTTTCGAGGTGCCTTCTGAATCCTGGCCGGAGATGCGGCGCAGCAGCCGTTGCAGGAGTGGGCTGCGGCGATTGCCGAGGACGGAGAAGCGGCTTTCAATCTCCTCGACGGGGACGGGATCCATTTGGGCCAGCTCCGGCTCGCTGAGGAGGAGTACCCGTATCGTTGCAATGGGGATCTGCAAGAATAGGTTGGATCCCCAAAATCCAAAGGCAGCTATGGCTAGGCCTGCCAGACGGGTGCCGTTGCCAGGGGTGAGCGGGGCAAAGAGGGGGGCAAAGTCGTAGAGGCGCTCACCGACTTCCAGCATCAGGATTGCCGCCAACAGCGTCAAAATCTTATGTTCGGGGCTGAGGAAGGCGGCCAAGATGCGGCGCTGCTCGAGGGTGAGTTCTTCTGGGGGGACAGAAGCCACCCACACGCTAAAGATGTCAAACGGTTTGCGCCACTGCATAGCAAAGACCGGCCCAATGCCCACCACGGCCACCCAAGCCTGCTCCGCCCCCACCGGCAGGAGGGGATCCCCTGTGGCCAGCCCGATCAGGGTCAGCCCCACCCACAAGGGGAAGAGGAGGATGCCGGCGGCATGGATCCAGAGGAAAGGTTCCTGCCAATGGCTGCGCATGGGGAGATGCCAAAAGGGACAGGGGAGAGCAGGGCTAGGGGCGGGATTTGTCCACCACTTCCAATTCTGTGAGGCGGAAGGTGACTAATTTGTCCCAGTTGCCGCCTTCAAAGAGGACAGCGGCATGGTTGTCGGTAACCCGCTGTACCTGGCCCTCAAAGCAGTAGTAGGTGTCGTTGGGGTTGATGACCCGCACGGCAACGCCGGGGTAGATCGGGGGAAGGGCTTCGAGGAGGGTTGGGGTTGGAGTCGTGTTCACGTTTCAGCTATCCTCTTTTTTTGCAGAAGCTCTGCCTTACTATTATGGGGGAAAGCCCCTCTCTTGCCGAGTCTCCCCCTCGTTGAGCTTCTTCCCACAGCGGTTCGCCGAGGGTTGGGCAATGGCTGAGGTGTGGCTGCCAGCCCGCTAACGGGAAAGGAGCCTGTACTGCAACTTCGACGGTCAACCCAGCTCCCCCTCAAGGCCCCAGACCATGGCTACCGGCGCACAGTCTTCCCCCTCCCAAATCTGGCATGTGTTGGTGATCGATGATGAGCAAGGACGGCGGGCTGTGGCCCTCAGCGCTGCCACCTATTCCATCGGCAGGGATCCCAGCAATGCGATTGTCATTCGATTCGGCGGCGGTTTCCCGGCAACACGCGCTGCTGCTGCGGCTACCCCAAAAAGATGGCCAGTATACCTACCGGCTGCTGGACGGCAATATCGAGGGCAAGCGCAGCACCAACGGCGTCTCGGTGAATGGGCAGAGATGTTTGAGCTGGGATCTCAAGGATGGGGATCAGATCCTGTTGGGGGATCAGGTGCGGATGCAGTACTGCATTCGTCAGTTGTCAGACGAAGATTTTCAGCAGTATCTCCAGTCTGTAAGCTTTCGCAGCGTGAAGGCGGAGGTGGTGGATCGACGCTCCACAACCATGCAGCGGTTTGATCCGCCCTCGATGCAGGCAATTTTGCCCCAAGAGGAGACGACGGAGAGAATTGACGTGAAGCCTCAACGCCGCCATCCGCTGCGGCTGCTGTTCCAGACGCTCTGGGGGCGTTTGAGGGGAAAGCTGAGATAACTTAACCCTCGGGGATGCCCACCCGTTCTGAGTCTGGGAGCGATGACGCGGTCTCGTCGGCGCCGCCTTTGCGCTCTTGCTCTGACGCTTCTGCCTGCAAGTCCAGGAGGGAGGGGGAGTTGGCTTCCCCAATCAACACTCCCCGCAGCCAGAGGGGAGCGACAAAGGTGGTGGCAATCACCATGACGATAATGCTGACATCGAGGGCATCGGAGAGAACCCCACTGGCGGCCCCCACACCGGCAAACACCAGGCCCACCTCACCCCGGGGAATCATGCCCACTCCGATGGCGTAGCGGTTGATGCCCGGCTTGCCAAAGGCCCCCAAGCCCGCTGCTAGCTTGCCCACAATGGCAACTCCGATCAAGAAGACGGCAATGATCAGCCCCTCTCGGTTGACGGGGAGGGTGGGGTTGAGTACGGCAAGGTTGGTTTTGGCCCCAACGCAGACGAAGAAGATGGGCACCAGTAGGTCGGAAATGGGCTTGATCTGTTCTTCCAGCTCTTGCCGTTTCTCGGTTTCGGCCAAGATCAAGCCAGCGGCAAAGGCGCCCAAAATCGCTTCTAGATGAATGATTTGCCCCACATAAGCCAGCAGAAAGGCCAGCACGAGGGCGGGCAGAAGGGGGTTACCTCGGGTCTTCAGGCTGTTGAGAAGGGCCACAAAGTAGGGGCTGAGAAGGCGCCCCAAAACAATAGAGCCGACCAAGAAGAGGATGGCACTGAGGATGATGATGCCGATATCGGAAAGGTTGACTTCTCCGTTTTTGGCCAAGCCCGCCACCACGGCCAAGATGATGATGCCCAACACGTCATCCAAGACGGCGGCGCCGATGATCACCTGTCCTTCTGGGGAGGTGAGTTTTTGCAGCTCGGCCAAGACGCGGGCGGTGATGCCGATGCTGGTTGCTGTGAGGGCAGCGCCGGCAAATATGGCGGGGATAACGGGCACATGAAACAGGTAGAGCAAGCCCAGGGTTCCGGCCAGGAAAGGCACAGCGACCCCGATGACGGCTACGGCTGCGGCTTGAGGGCCGACCCGCAACAGCTCGGCCAGATCCGACTCGAGGCCGATTTCAAACAAAAGGACGATCACCCCGATCTCGGAGAGGATGTCGATGATCTGGCTTTGGGAGGAGAACACCTGTACCAGGGATCCCTCGTCGAGTCCGGCAGTGGCTTGCAGAAATTGCATCAGTGCTGAGGATTGAGCCAAGGTGTGCAGCTCTTGGCCGGAAACTTGTCCTTCTGGGAAGACAAGCAACCCCAGAGCGGAGGCCCCTACCGCGACGCCCCCCAGCAGTTCTCCCAACACGGGGGGAAAACTCAGGCGAACGGCGATTTCTCCGGCAATACGGCTGGCCAGATAGATGACCACCAGAGCCATCAGCACCGCCGCCAAGATCAGGGGTAAAAGATTGGCAGCCCCTTCCGGTTCAAGGGGGGCAGCGGCTTCAACAGCAAGCAACACTGAATCTAGGTTGTTCAACAGCAAGATCTCACCCTCAAATGATGAACAGCTTTTTGTCTCGGGCCGGCCCTGGTGGGAACGCTGCCGTTCCCATTCCTTTCGCCCTTCTGCTGGAAGACTGTTACAGAAGCTAACCTCCCTTGGGAACTGTTGGCAACGCCCAGGTAGGCACTCTTATACTCCAGATAATTAATACTTATCTGGAGTATTGCCCTTCATCCCTTTGCATCAGGGGGACGAAGCCCTTACCACTTCCTCTCCTGGAAAACCCCTCAGAACCGGCAATCCAGGACAAGCTGCTCCTCAGGAGGAAGCCTCGCCTTGGCCCGGTGCAGGGTTGGATCCATCCAAATCGGACGATGGCCCAGACAGATCCAGAGGATTAAAGCGGTTCATGGCTGTCCTCAGTCCCTCTTGCAAGCAGCACTCCACGGCCTCTACCGCCGTATTCAACACCCGCTCCAGCACCTCTTGTTCTGCAGGCGCAAATCCCCCCAACACATGCCCGACCACATCTTGGCTGCCCCTGGGTTTGCCCACCCCCAAACGCAGCCGCGGAAACCCTTCGCTCCCCAAGTGCTGAATGATGGACTTCATGCCGTTGTGCCCACCGGCAGAACCGGATCCCCGCAGGCGCAGACGACCCAGCGGCAGATCCATATCGTCGTACACCACCAGCACAGAGGCGAGATCTAACTTGTACCAATCCAGCACCGCCCGCACCGATTGGCCGGAACGGTTCATATAAGTTTCCGGCTTGAGCAAGCGTCGCTTTCCTCCCAGGGCAAACCCTTCTCCGTAGCTACCTTGGAATCGCTTCTCCAAAACCAACGGGATCCCCCAGCGCTGCGCCAGCCGATCCACCACCATAAAGCCGCAATTGTGGCGGGTATTGGCGTATTGAGGGCCGGGATTGCCCAGGCCCACAACGAGCTGCAGGGAAATCTCATCGGTTCCCTTGGGCTTGACCTGGGTCACAACGTTTCTCGCCTCCTCGAGCTAAAGTAAGGCATCGCTGCTTTGAGTGGTGTTGGCGTGTTTTTGGGCTGCTGGTCGCCCCGAAGGTGTCAGATACCCAGCCGGACTGAGTCGGGACAGCGGTGAGGATCCCTGGGGGCAAATGGCTCGCCGCCCATGACTCTGCCATTGTTTATTGTCAACGCTCATTGTGAACGCTTCTGACCAACCCTGCTATGAGCCTGCCCACCCCCTTCGGTCTTCACCCCAGCACAACCGAATTCGATGCCTCGGATGCCCTGCGCCTCAGCCAGCGTCTGATTCAGGTGGGGATTGCCCTCTCCTCAGAAACGGATCTGCAGCGGCTGCTGGAGTTGATTGTTGCTCAAGCCCGAGAACTGACCCACTGTGATGGGGCCAGCCTTTTTGTCCGAGAGGGAGAAGAATTGCGGTTTTTCGTGGTCAACCGCCATGAGGAGCTGCGGGATCTGCGCCTGCCCCTCAGCCCTTCCAGCATTGTGGGCTATGTGGTGCTCACCGGGGAGAGCCTGAATCTGCCAGATGTCTACCACCTGCCCGCCGATCAGCCCTATGCCTTTAACCCACAGGTGGATCGGCAGACCGGCTATCGCACCCGCTCCTTGCTCACTGTGCCCATGCGGGATCCCTCAGGAAAGATCCTCGGCGCCCTACAACTGTTGAACCGCCTAAAGCCGGATCACCCCACCCCCCTAGCTCCTGACCAAGTGGCCGAGTGGAGCCAACCTTTTTCTGAGCTGGAAGTTAGCGTGGCAGAAGCCTTGGCCTCCCAGGCGGCGGTTGCCTATCAAAACGTCCAATTGCGGGAAGAACTCAAATCTGCCCACTTCGAGACCATCTTCTGTCTGTCTGTGGCCGCAGAATACCGAGATCAAGATACCTCCTTTCACCTGAAGCGGATGAGCAACTACTCTCGCATCATCGCCAAGCACTTGGGCCTATCCAGCCATGAGCAAGAGCTGATCTTCTACGCCAGTCCCATGCACGATGTGGGCAAAATCGGGATCCCCGATGCCATCTTGCAAAAGCCGGGGCGCCTGACCCCAGAAGAACGGCAGATCATGAACCGTCACCCTGAGATCGGCTACGAAATTCTCAGCAAGTCCGACTCCGAGCTGATGAAAAAGAGCGCCATCATCGCTCTGACCCACCACGAGAAGTTCGACGGCAGTGGGTATCCGCGCGGCCTCAAAGGAGAAGGGATCCCTCTAGAAGGGCGGATTGTGGCCTTAGCCGATGTATTCGATGCCTTGGCCAGCCGTCGCCCCTACAAAGAAGCCTGGGCTTTGAATGAGGTCTTTCAGTTTGTAGAAGACAACAGCGGCAGCCATTTCGACCCGCAAGTGGTGGCCGCCTTTAACCGAGGACGCAGCGAAATTCTGGAAATCTACCACCGCTATCCAGAAACCCGCTAAATCCAGCTCCAGATCAATCAGGGATCCAAGATACCAACCCAGAACATTCAGCTCCAAAGGGATCCGTCCCAGCAAACCGCAAAGAAGGGATCCCAGGCCATCCTTTCCGTACAATCCCGCAGAATCTTATGGGCAAAAGGTGGGATCCCAGGGCAAACTGAAGGTGGTCGATTTTCTGCAGGAATCACCCCATCAAAGGCCGATTTAGGGCCGACTTTTTGTGTTGCTCTACACATTAGCATCCAACCCATCTGTACCCAACGTGTGCCGAGGATCCCTGTGATGGCTACCCTGACAAATCCACCCACTCCTACCCTATCGATCAACACCAAGCTGCGCGATTTGGCCTTGGTGGAGTTTCAGGTGAGCGAGTCCACCCCTTGTGAGAACGTGGTGCGCCGCCTAGAAGATGACAGCAGCCTTTCAGGAGTCATCGTGCTGGACGAGCGGTCACAGGTGCGGGGAATGTTGACCCGCCGCGCCATTTTGGAGTGGATGCTCAGCAAGCCCTACGGCCTGGATGTGTTTTTGAAGCGGCCCATCAGCTCCATGGTAGAGTTCCATAGCCGGGATTTTCTCTTGCTCCCCGGCGACTGCGATGTCATCCAAGCAGCCGACCGAGCTTTCCAACGGCCCGAAGAGACCATCTATGACCCCGTGGTGGTTCAACTGGGATCCCAGGACTACCGCCTTCTCGATGTGCCGGTGTTGTTGGTGGCCCAGGCCCAGGTGCATCTGGCCACCCAGCGCAAGCTACAGGAGCAGCAGGAAGAGATGAAAAGGATCTTGGCAGAGCTGGAGCAGGAAAAAAACCGCAGCCTCCAGTATGCCCGGGATCTGGAGCGACAAAAAGCCGAGATCCTCAACCAAAACCTGGCCTTAGACATGGAACGTCGCCGGGCCCAACAGCGCTCTGAGGAGCTGGCTCGCCTCAACGCCCGCATCATCGAAATCAGTTCTGTGCTCTCTGAGAGAGGCAAATCCACCTTTGCCGCCACCTTTGCTGGGGTAGAAGCGGTGCGCACCCTCTTCCAGGAAATTGCCGACAACAACCAGGAGCTATCCCGCGAACTCAAGGAGATCAACACCATCGTGGATTTGATCGTGGAGGTGGCAGGATACATTCGCCTGCTCTCCTTTCAACGCGGCTGTAGAGGCCAACCGCAGCGGTGGTGCCGGTGGCTTTGGAGCCATTGCCCAGGAGATCCGCAAATTGGCCGGGCGAACCACTGAAGCCAGCAACCGCATTCGCAGCTTGGCAGAGCGTATCCAGCGCCAGAGCCAATCCACACTGCAATCGGCCCAGAGCAGTGCTGAGGTGGTGCAATCCCTTTACCAGCAGGCCCAGTCGGCTCAGTTGGCCCTGGAAGAGCTGCAAACCCTGTTGGAACAGGCCCAGATCTAGCCTCCCTTTTGGGTTTGAGATTCTTTTGGATCTGTCTGATCCCTAAGGTTGCCATGGTGGCTAGGGGTCAACTTTCCCCTCTCGAATCTCATAAGTATAAAATTGCCCAGCCACGGCAAGGGTTTCAAAGTGGTAGGTGGGCAAGGAGATCCCCAGTGGGCCAAAGTTGAGCAACGACAAATCGGTGGTGTAGAGGCTGAAAAGGATAAAATTCTGCCGGCGGGTTTGGCGCATGAACAGAGCTTCTAGTTCGGGCTGGAGCTCTCGGACAAGGGCATGACATTCCTCAATCAAAGTGACCAAGAAAGACGGGATCTGAGCGCAGTATTCTCGCGTAGCGTAGGCGGCCAGTTGTTGCCCTGCATGGGTTCTGTACTCTTCTAAGGTGGGATTGGTGATGGCCAAAGCAGCCACTCCTCCCGCCAAAACCAGCCCGGAAAGCAAGGAAAAGACCTTCAGCATCGCAGCCTCCGAAACCGAATTCTTTATTCTGCTATAGGCTTGAGCCACCTCAACAGGGATCTTTCGGCAGAAGCCAAAGGACTCCGTCCTGCCTCTGGCGGGGTTGTTGCTATGGACAAGGGATCGCAATGCTGTTGCAATGGGAACGGCCAGGAACTGCCCCACAGAAGGGCTCCATCCCTTGATTGAGTTGCCGGCCCACAGGTTAGGATGGGATCCGACGCGCAAACAGCTTGCTGCTCTCTATGGAACTTGCCGATCTAAGACGCACCCTAGAATCGCTCACCTTGCGCCTGAGCAACGCTCAGGACTATCTTTGACCTGCCCCACCTGGAGCAACAGATCGCCATCCTAGAGCAAGAAGCCTCGCAGCCGCAGTTTTGGAATGATGTAGAGGCAGCCCGCCGCCACCTGCAAAAGCTCAACAGCCTCAAGGCCTCCTGGGATCAGGTGCACCGCTGGAAGGATCGCCTGGAAGATGCCGCCAGCGCCCTCGAGCTGCTCCAAGAAGAGCCCGATCCGGAACTCTTAGCCGAGACAGCAGGATCCCTGGCAGTGGTGGAGCGGGAGTTGGGCCAGTGGGAGCTACAGCAACTGCTCTCCGGCCCCTACGACAAAAACGGTGCCATCCTCACCATCACCGCCGGCGCAGGGGGAACCGACGCCCAGGACTGGGCGGAAATGCTCCTGAAAATGTACACCCGCTGGGCCGAAAACCAGGGCTACAAGGTCAGCCTCTCGGAATACTCCGAAGGTGCCGAAGCCGGCATCAAGTCCGCCACCCTGCTGATCGAAGGCCCCTACGCCTATGGTTATCTCTCTGCCGAGAAGGGTAACCACCGGATGGAGCGCATCAGCCCCTTCAACGCCAACGGCAAACGGCAAACCAGCTTCGCCGGCGTAGAGGTGATGCCGATCCTGGAAGAGGAAAGCGAGTATGAGCTGAAGATGGAAGATCTGGAGTTCGAGACCTCCCGCTCGGGTGGAGCAGGTGGCCAAAACGTGAACAAAGTGGAAACAGCAGTGCGGGTGATCCACAAGCCCACCGGCATTGCCGTGCGCTGCACCGAAGAGCGCTCCCAACTGCAAAACAAAGAGCGGGCCATCCAGATCTTGAAGGCCAAGCTGATCGAGATGGAAGAAGAAAAACGCAGACAAAAGCTGGCCGAGATCCGCGGCGAGATGGTGACTCAGGGCTTTGGGGGGCGTATTCGCACCTACACCTTCGATCCCTACAAACTGATCAAAGATCACCGCACCAACGCCGAAACCTACAATGTCGAGGCCTTTATGAACGGCGAGCCGGAGGAGCTGATGCATTTTATCCAGGCCTATCTGCGGCAGGAATACGCCAAACAACAGGCCGCCGCAGTCTAGGGCCGGCTGTAGCGCTCCCACACCGCCTGCATGAGGGCAGCCCGCTCCTGGGCTGAGAGCTGGGTCAAGGTCAGGGGATCCCCTTCCTGGAAAAACTCCCCTACCCCCCATCCCACAGCTCTGGGGGAAGCCGTCTTCTCCTGCAGGGATCCCGCCCAAGCCAACCCGTGCCAGGCGCCGATGGGAGTCTCCAGCGCCGAAGAAAAGACCAGATCCAGGCCGGGATGGCGGCTGAGATACTCTCGCAGCGCAATGCAGGAGCCCACCAGAGACGGCTTCACCACCAGGATCCCTTTCCATCCTGACCGATGGATCGCTTGCAACTGCTCCAGGCAGGCCACCGATTCATCCAAAGCAACGGGGGTTTGGTACTGGCGGCTGAGCTCCACCAAATGGGCGTGCTGATCCGGCGGCAGAGGCTGCTCCAAAAACTCAATCTTGACCGGCGAGGCCTGGTTGAGCCGATCACAAACCATCAGCCACCGGTGGGCCTCCGCAAGCGTTAACCCCCCATTGGCATCCAAACGCAGATGGGATCCTGGTGGCAACCGCTCCAGCCATTGCTCCAGCTTCTCCAACTCCTGCTGCATGGGATCCCTCCCCACCTTGAGCTTGTACACCGACCGCGTGAGTGGGACGGAGTCCTTGTAGGAGTCCTTGTAAGATTCCGGCGGCAGGGTCTCCCCCAAAAGTCACAGAAAGAGAGTAGAGAG
>AFSR01001337.1_pt1 | contig 39774 bp, 28 predicted proteins | sample 296848 | NCBI WGS metagenome assembly AFSR01 (sample SAMN02954305, study PRJNA68063) | hot springs metagenome | biome: terrestrial; feature: Mushroom and Octopus hot springs; material: microbial mat core samples; isolation source: Yellowstone National Park Mushroom and Octopus hot springs ...
AGAAGCTCATCGTAATGTTTGCGCCCATCATGTTGAGCTCGCACAGCGAGTTCCAGCAAATGACTGCATAGACAGAAATCATTGTCGTAAAGCACAACACCATAATCGTGCCCACGAACTTAGCTTGGAACTCTCTGTCTCGCCCTAATGCAATCCACTTGGACTTCAGTTGATTGTATAGGCCGGACATCTGAACTTTCAAGAGATACTGTCCGCCATGGAACACACCAGAGAACACATACAGGAAGCCGCAAATGATATGATTGAATGCCACCAGGTTGATAACCACCTGTGCCATTCCAAACACTCTACCGTCTTTGGGCAGAATGGCATACGGTGGATACTCTGGGTATTCAATCTTAGTCAGGTCAGTGTTTCCGTTTTCGTCAAAGCCGACACGGTTAAACGGCTCACCGTAGATGTAATAGACCAAGTCGTTCAGCTGGGTGTAGAAGAACTGTGGTCTATCGGTAAAGGCGGCAAAGGCAAACCATCCCAGTGCAATGTTGACATAACCCATAGACGTTAAGTGCACCGAGAAAATGGCTCGGAGGTCGTCGTTCAGGTGCTCTGCCACACGTGGCGGATTGGCTTTCCAGTAGAAGCCCAGTGCTAGCCAGACTGCCGCCCACACAAATGACATGAAGGCTTCAGAGTTGATTTTCTGGAAGTCGGGTTCGGGTGTGATGCCTAATACAAACCACATCACAAATCCCCACGCCAGAAAGAGGAAGCCTTGATAGATAGTGTGTGGTCCTAAGGCTTCGGCATAGTTTTTGGCACTCGGTCCACCTATTCCGCCTGGAATGATGCTACCGAACATCCGAAAGTCTCGGAAGTTACCAGGCACACTGGCTTGCTTGTAGTTCCAGAAGAAGAGAAAAGCCAGTGGGTTGGAAAGGTTACTGGTCCAGTGCCGCCATCCACCAAAGATTAGGAACGCCCCCACGACGAAGTGAATGCCAGCCCACCAAAGTAGTTTGCGTGCCGCCTCCATCTGTGCCTCTGGCTCTGGACTGTAGGTATCAATGCCAAGCGATACCAGACGCGGCTTGATGGTCAGATAGAACCAGTTATCGTAGAACCCTGGCGTACCATTTGGGAAGATTTGGATACCAGAGATGTAGTAAATACCCATCACGATACCCAAGCACCCTAAGAGCGCCAAATGTCCGCCGAAGACTTGTTCATCGGTGAGCTTGTCTACGTCGAAGGCTTGGAACCATTTGGTGGTTCTGGTCTCCGTACGCTTCAGCAGGAAGCGCTTCATTTCACTTACATCTGCTTCCATCACGACGGGTTTTGCAGCTGCTGCAGCAGGCTTTGCTTCACCTGCTTTTGGCGCCGCCTTCGCCGCCGCTGGAGCAGCTGGCTTCTTTGCGGCAGCTTGAAGTTTCCCAGCTTGTGAAGGCATTGGTTTCTTTTCGCCGCCACCTCCTTCTGGAGTTCCGCCAGTCGGTTTCTCTTGGTCAGCCATAGTATTCTCCTTTTTCGCTTAAAGTTTGAAGGAAAATCACAGCGTTCGCTCACTTAATTGTTCATCTTAAGCGGCGAACCAGACGCATATCAGAGCCTGACCCGCATCACTGTTCTGCGTCTGAGAACAGCATGCTAACTGCATCAGACTCATCAAAGAACAGAACAAAACTTTGCTGCACTACAACTATGCACTGCTTTGGGTACTACTGGGTACTGCTTTTACTGCACCTCATGGAAAGCTATCTTTCTCTGCACACTGAGGCCGATGCGCAGAGCTTGTCAGGGATGGGAAAGAACAATTTGAAATTCCTGCAATCACTCGTGCTCTCTCAGTTCTTTAGCGCACGCCCATTACGAGGCTGATAGAGCACCTCAAAATTTTCGCGCAGATACTGCTCCAGCTCCTCTAAGCTTCTAGCTCGAAAATCTGCTTCAAATGGCCGCGATTTACGCTCACCTATAAACTGTCCGCCCAGAATAAGACGCACACCTCGCTTTTTCAGAAACTTCCTGAACATTTCAAATCGCCTATAGGTCGTTGGACTCACTTTCGCAATCGTCACAGACATGCACACCACAGTCGGCTTGATTTCATCTACTACATGCTCTAAATCTTTAAACGGCACTGCTGCACCCACATAGCTTACATTCATTCCTAAGCTTTGGCACACCAGCGATACCCCTAAAAGTCCCAACTCATGGTATTCTGACTCTGGACATGTACAGACTACAGCTGCTGGCTTTGATGCTGGCAGCGCTACAGGCATCACATCATCGGTCTTCTTTGCCTTGCTGTGCGCCACCCCGTTCATGGTCAGGTTAACATTAATCCCTACATTGTTCCAAGTTGAATGCCGACTTGCGTTCAACAATCCTTTCTCGTAATGAGCCTTTACAGCTAATACTGACTCAATGAGGATATTTGTGATAATATGCTCTTCACTGATGCCCAGCTTTTTTGCTGCCCACAACTCTCCAACATGATACATAGCTGGGGCGATTATTCTATCGAAGAGCGTCGCAAACGACATTCCTTGCTCCACTGCCTTGCTTAGCAAAGCTTCTACTTCATTTTTGCGAAAGGCTAGGAGCAACTCTGTCAGCTTTTGGGCCAAACCTTCTACGTCGCCGCGCACCAGCAGAATTTCACTGCCGATGTCGAGATGCTCGGCATAGTTTTTTTCAAGCTTGAGCCGCTCTAACTGCGCAGGTGGTACTTCAATGTTATTCTTGCTAATAAACTCTAGTACATCCTCGAGCTTGAACTTGCGATGCCCGCCCACGGTCTTGTGATGCTTGATTAACCCCATGTTGGACCAACGCTTGACCGTGGTTTCACCCACTGCGCATATCTCCGACAGCTCTCTAGTTGAGAAAAACTGTGTCGTCATACTCTACTACCCCTTTTTGTCATTAGCTTCTTTAGCCAATGACTACTTTGTTCGCTCCTAACTTACGAAAACATCCTTCTCAATCCAACTTGCATCTTCGCATGAACATGCCATGATATTGGACTTTTTGAGAAGTCGTAAGTCTCGCATTTTTCGTCGCTTAGCGTCCAAAACGGCTCTTTCGCCTCCTTCTTGGTCACAAACTGCTCCCATGAATAGGGTATGCATGGTTGAAGCGTTATCATCCGGAGCAATCAGCGTGGCACACACGGCTTTTTGAGCGGAAATAAAAAAGCCCATCACATGGCGATGGGCTCTTCTGCTACGGCAAATCAGGCAGCTTATCTGTTGACAGCCTCTCTTAGCGCTGCACCTGGGCGGAAGCGTGCCACTTCTTAGCTTTGATTTTAATCTCCTCGCCTGTCTTCGGATTGCGACCCTTGCGTGCAGCCCGCTTCCCGACCGAAAACGTCCCAAACCCGACAAGCGTCACTGATTGACCTTTCTTCAAAGAGTTAGTTACAGCTTCAATAAATGCATTGACTGCTCTCTCGGATGCTGCCTTCGATATTCCTGCATCCTTAGCAATCTTTTCTACGATGTCGGCTTTAGACATATTGTATTTTCCCCTTTGGTTAGCTTGAATACGATAATGCTCGGCTACCAAGCCGATCTGACCTAATTTACAAAAAGAACAATGCTTGTCAAGATGCACTGCCTAGAATCCCTAATAAAATCAATAGGTTACAGGCAACTCCCCTTGCCACTTGCCTCTTGAAAATCGCCTACACTCGTGTTATATTCCCTGCCCTTAAACGACTAACTGTAACCATTTATCTGACATTACAACTATGGCAACAACTAGCGATTTAGCAAAAGGTGTTATTCTTCGCTTCAACGGTGAGTTGCACATTCTGGAAGAAGTACAGCATCGCACGCCGGGCAACTTGCGTGCCTTCTATCAAGCAAAGATGCGAAACCTTCGCAACGGTAGAATCGTCGAGAACCGCTTTCGTTCAGGTGAAGAAGTGGAAATTGTGCAGACCGAACGAAAAAGCTTCCAATATCTCTACCGTGATGGCGATGACTTCGTGTTGATGGATACGCAAACCTTCGAACAAATCAACATTCCATCTTCTGCCTTTGGCGAGCCAGCCAAGTTCCTCAAGGAAGGCATGCCTGTAGAAGTGGTCTTCTCTACAAGTAATGAAATTATACAGGCTGAGGTCCCTACATTCGTTGAGCTAACTGTGACAGATACAAGCTCAGTTACCAGAGATGACCGTGCTACTGCTGGCACAAAGCCAGCTACGCTCGAGACTGGTGTTGTTATTCAAGTTCCCATGTTTATTCTCACTGGCGATGTGGTGCGCGTCGATACTCGCACAGGCACATATGTGGATAGAGTTAAAAAATAGCTCTTCACATTTGCGCCACAACTTTTGCAAATAAAAAACCGGAGACTTTCCGATGAACCTCGATGATATTCAGAAACTTGTCAAGATGCTTGACGACTCAGGCTTAGATGAAATGACAATTGAAGAGGGCGATTTTAAAATCACCCTGAAGCGCAAGAGCAATAGTGCACAGAACATTAGCCTTCCCCCATCCATGTTTATGCCTGCAGCTCAAATGCTTCCTCCATCCCTGCCAACTTCATTGCCCGCCACATCGCCTACAAATGCGCCTGCACCAACTGCCTCCACACCGTTGGCTCCACCCGAACCTGAACCTGCACCGCCTCCAAAGAAATACAAAGAAATTCGTTCCCCAATGGTTGGAACCTTTTATCGCGCCCCGTCACCCGAAGCCAATCCATATGTGCAAGTCGGTGACTACATTACCAAAGGCAAGGTACTCTGCATCATCGAAGCCATGAAGCTAATGAATGAAATCGAAAGCGACGTTGAAGGCAAAATTGTCAAAATCATGGTTGAGAATGCTCAACCTGTTGAGTATGACCAGGTTCTCTTTCTTGTTGAAGAAAGCTCTGCTGCTGGGTAAGTTTCAACCAACTGTCTTAAACCAGAACAACGAGCCTTGTTTAAGAAGATTCTTATTGCTAATCGCGGCGAAATTGCTATGCGCATTATTCGCACCTGCCGCGAAATGGGTATTCAAACCGTTGCGGTCTACTCAACCGCTGATGCTGATTCCTTGCATGTAAAATACGCTGACGAAGCTGTCTGCATCGGCGCGCCACCTAGTAAAGAAAGTTACCTGAACATTCCGCGTATCATCGCTGCTGCAGAAATTACCAACGCCGATGCTATTCACCCCGGCTATGGCTTTCTTTCCGAGCGTGCTGAATTTTCTGAAATCTGCGAACTCTCAGGCATCAAATTCATCGGTCCTTCGCCAGAGATGATTCGAAAAATGGGTGATAAGAACATGGCAAAACACACGATGAAAGCGGCGAATATTCCTGTCATTCCGGGCAGCGATGGGTTGGTAGAAAAAGTTGAGCACGCTCGTGAAATTGCCATGGCTATCGGCTACCCAATCATCATCAAAGCAACAGCTGGCGGCGGTGGCAAAGGCATGCGCGTCATCCATCGTGAAGAAGACTTGGAAAAATCCTTCATCACTGCTCGAAACGAGGCTGAAAAAGCCTTCGGAAACCCTGGTGTCTACATCGAGAAATACCTCGATGAACCACGACACATTGAAATTCAGATTCTAGGCGACCAATACGGCAACATCATTCATCTTGGCGAAAGAGATTGCACTATTCAGCGCCGTCATCAAAAACTCATTGAAGAGTCTCCTTCGCCTATTGTCAACAGTGAGTTGCGTGCAAAAATGGGCGAAGCTGGCGTCAGGGCAGCTAAAGCTATCAACTACGAAGGGGCTGGCACAGTCGAGTTCCTCGTCGATAAGCATCACAACTTCTACTTCATGGAAATGAACACGCGCATTCAGGTCGAGCACCCCGTGACTGAAGAAATCTACGATATTGACCTCATTAAGCAACAAATTCTTATTGCATCTGGCAAGAAACTTCCTACCAAGAAGCTTACTCCGCGCGGACATGCTATCGAGTGCCGCATCAATGCTGAAGACCCTGACAATGATTTTCGTCCGTCTGCTGGCGAATTAAAAGTTTTTCACGTCCCCGGCGGTCATGGCGTTCGCGTAGAAACCCACGCTTACGCTGGCTATCGTATCCCGCCTTACTACGATTCTATGATTGCTAAACTTATTGTCTATGCTCACACTCGCGATGAAGCGATTGAGCGCATGCTTCGTGCGTTAGATGAGTTTATCGTGGAAGGTATCAAAACCACAATCCCCCTGCACAAGAAAATCTTGCAATCCGACCTCTTCCGTAGCGGTCGCTTCGATACAAGCTTCCTTGAAAAATCCCGCATCTTACAGAAGTTTTCCAAGTAGGATTGCTCTCTTTAAAAAAGAAAAAGGGGGCAATGTTAGCGCCCCCTTTTTTCTAGCTCTGGACCTTTTAGTCACGAATTTCAGTCTCTTCATGCTCTTCATTTCGACCGTTCGCTTCTGCACTGATTTCCATGTAGCGTTGTTCGGTCGAGAGTCGCATGTTACGATACTTACTCAGACCTGTACCTGCTGGGATGAGTTTGCCGACAATCACGTTTTCTTTCAAGCCCAGAAGGTAATCTTCTTTGCCTTCCACAGCTGCGTCGGTTAGCACTTTGGTCGTTTCTTGGAATGAAGCCGCAGAGATGAAGCTCTCCGTCTGCAATGCCGCACTTGTAATACCGAGCAGCACACGCTGCGATGTTGCCAATTGAGCTGGCTCGAACTTGATTTGTTCTTTGCCAGCTTTCTTTAGCTCTCGGTTGAGCTTGATAATCTCATCCTTGAGATAGAGTTCGCCTTCTTTTATGCTACGCGGTGCATCTCCTCTTTCTGTGACACGAACCTTTTTAGCCATTTCTTCATTGACGTCCTTGAAATGGAATCGGTCGACTATGTCACCTGGCAATAGTGATGTATCGCCTGGGTCTTCTACGCGCACCTTTTGTAGCATCTGGCGCACAATGACTTCGATGTGCTTATCATTAATCTCTACACCAGCATTAATCTGATACACCTTCTGGATTTCGTTGACCAGATACTGCTGCACTGCATTTGGTCCTTGAATAGCCAAGATGCGTTCAGGAGCAATGGCGCCGTCAGTTAGTGGGTCACCAGCGCGTACTTCGTCGCCATCATTGACCAGAATGTGTTTCCCAATCGGAATGAGGTATTCACGCTGCTCACCATATTCATTGACCACAAACACTTGTTTGTTGTTACGCTTCTGCGTGCCAAATTTCACGACGCCATCGATTTCAGACACTATGGCTGGGTCAGCAGGGTTACGTGCCTCAAACAGCTCGGTTACACGCGGTAGTCCTGCCGTAATATCTCCGCTGATTCGTGCAAGGTCTCTTGGCACTTTAGCCAGTATATCACCGGGCTTGACCTTTTCATTGTCATACACCATCAAGCTGGCTTTGATAGGAATAGAATAAGTGGCTAAAACTTTTCCTTCCTCATCGAGAATTTGGATGCGCGGCTCACGTACATCTGTAGCCTTGAGTTTTGAACGCCAGTTGATGATTACACGCTGCACATAACCAGTCTGCGGGTCAATTTCTTCCTTGTAGGTCGTGCCTTTTTCTATGTCGATGAATTTCGCTGTTCCGCCAAATTCCGAAATGATGGGCGTACTGTTCGGCTCAATGGTGTAGAGCAGCATATCTCTTTTGACTTTCATTCCATCTGTGCAATACAGTCTCGCCCCGTATGGCACAGTATACTTTTTGAGCGGTTTGCCTGTATTTTCATCGACAATGTTGATGACGCCATTTTTGCGCACGACTACAAATACTCTCTCCTCTTCACCGATTTCGTTAAACTGGGTTGTTTCCACAAAGCGCACGTTTTCAAACTCAATGCGTCCGTCGTACATGGCTTTGATGTCGGTTTCAGATATGCTGCCTTGCGCCGCGCCACCTTGGTGGAATGTGCGTAGCGTCAGTTGCGTACCCGGCTCTCCGATGGATTGAGCCGCAATCACGCCAACTGCTTCGCCGACTTCCACTAAGCGGTTGGTTGCAAGATTTACGCCGTAGCACCGTGCGCAAATACCGCGTCGTGTCTCGCACGTCAGCACAGAGCGAATCTCCACTTCTGTTACGCCCATGCGGTCACGAATTATATCAGCCAGTTCATCTGTAATGAGTTCGCCTGCCTTGACAATTACGCTACCATCATTGACATCAATCACATCACGCGCTGCCACACGACCGCGAACCCGCTCATGGAATTTTATCCTGCTACCAGCTTCCTCTTCTATCTGACGCGTCAGCACAATGCCGCGTGTTGTACCGCAATCTTCTTCAGTTATAATTACATCTTGCGCCACATCATGCAGTCGTCGTGTCAAGTAGCCTGCATCGGCTGTCTTAAGTGATGTATCAGACAATCCTTTTCTGGCACCGTGTGTCGAGATGAAGTATTCGAGCACCGACAACCCTTCTTTGAGGTTTGAGATAATGGGGTTCTCGATGATTTCTCCGGGCTGACCTGACATGGACTTTTGCGGGCGCGCAATCAAGCCGCGCATACCTGTCAGCTGACGCACCTGCTCGCGTGAGCCGCGTGCGCCCGAGTCGAGCATCATAAAGAGTGGATTGAAGCCCTCACGGTCTTTGCGCAAAGTCTGATACGATTCCTCCGCTACCAGATTTGTTACCTTCTGCCATACATCGACAATCTTGTTATACTTTTCATTCTCCGTCAAGGTGCCAGCATTGTACTCTCTGATTACCTTGAGGTTTTCTTTCTGCGCATTTTTAATGAGCTCTTCTTTTCTGCTTGGTATAATCGCATCAGATAGCGCAATAGACAGGCCACCCTTCGTGGCATAAGCAAAGCCCATTTCTTTTATTGCATCAAGGAACTGAACCGTTCTTACATTACCAGTCTTACTGATGATTTGAGCAATGAGGTCCTTTACAGCCTTTTTGTCCAGTACTTTATTGACAAAACCTACTTCTGGCGGTACAATCTGGTTAAACAAAACGCGTCCTACTGTTGTGACAATCACTTCTTTGGCCTTCAGTTTCTGCTCCAACCACTTCTTTTGCTCATCGGTCTTGACAATTTCCAGTGCTCGTTCCAAATCCAGTTTTTCATCTCTCGGACCGCTGTATCGCAGAATGATACGCGCATGAAGGTCTACTTGACCTTCATTATGGGCTACAATCACTTCGCTGGCATCACTAAATATTCTACCTTCACCGCGTCTGCCTTTTGCTTCCTTCGTCAAGTAGTAGATGCCCAACACCATGTCTTGAGAGGGCACCGTAACTGGTTTGCCTGACTGTGGCAAGATGAGGTTATGTGCTGAGAGCATGAGCACCATCGCCTCCATTTGTGCCTCTTGTGAGAGTGGCACATGCACAGCCATCTGGTCGCCGTCAAAGTCAGCGTTGAATGCCGTGCACACCAATGGATGAATCTGAATCGCCTTACCCTCAATCAGCACAGGCTGGAAGGCTTGAATGCCCAAGCGGTGCAGAGTTGGAGCACGGTTCAGCAGAACAGGATGCCCATCGATTACCTTCTCTAAGACATCCCAAATGACAGGGTCTTTGCGGTCAATCATCTTCTTTGCCGATTTGACGGACTTTGCCAACCCGCGCTCAACAAGGCGACGGATTACAAATGGCTGAAACAGTTCAATAGCCATATCTTTCGGCAGTCCGCACTCATGTAACTTCAGCTCTGGACCGACCACGATGACTGACCGACCTGAGTAATCGACACGCTTACCTAACAGGTTTTGTCTAAAGCGACCTTGCTTGCCTTTTAGTGAGTCAGAGAGTGATTTTAAGGTACGATTCCCCTCACCAGCTTTGACCGCATTCGCCTTGCGTGAGTTATCAAGCAGCGCATCTACAGCTTCTTGTAGCATGCGCTTTTCGTTTCTTAGAATCACCTCAGGCGCTCGAATGTCGATGAGCTTCTTTAGGCGATTGTTGCGAATAATAACGCGTCGATACAGGTCGTTTAAGTCTGATGTTGCGAATCGTCCTCCCTCGAGCGGCACCAGCGGGCGCAGTTCGGGTGGAATTACAGGCAAGACATCCAAGACCATATACTCTGGCCTGTTGCCTTCGTAGACATACGGCTCTGGTGGCTCGAGCGAAAATTCATCTCTCTTCTGCTTTTCCTTCGGCACAGGATGATAGCTATTGCGGAATGCTTCTATGACTTTCAGTCGCTTGAGCGCATCGGCGCGTTTTTGCTCCGACTTCGTCTCCTTCAGCACCTCACGCAGTTTCTTAGCCTCTTCATTTAGGTCTAGCTTTTTCAGCAGTGCCTTGATAGCTTCGCCGCCCATTTTTGCTACAAACTTGCGTGGGTCTTTGTCATCTAGGTCTTGGTTATCTTCATACTCGCTGATAATTGTGTAGTAGAGCTCTTCAGGCAGGCAGTCCATGAATTTGAGACCTTGCTTTTCGCCCGGCTCTCCAGGGTTAATTACCACATACACTTCGTAGTAGATAATGCGCTCAAGCTCTTTTGTCGACAAATCCAGCAGCGCCCCGATTTTGCTGGGCACAGACCGGAAGAACCAAGTATGCACAACTGGCACAGCCAGAGAAATATGTCCCATTCGCTCACGGCGGACCGATTTCGTGGTCACTTCCACACCGCATCGGTCGCAAATAATACCCTTATAGCGTACACGCTTATACTTACCACAGTAGCATTCCCAATCTTTCGTAGGACCAAAGATTTTCTCGCACATTAGGCCATCTCGCTCAGGCTTGTATGTGCGGTAGTTGATGGTCTCTGGTTTTAAGACTTCTCCGTGCGAGCGCGCCAGAATGCTCTCAGGCGATGCAATGCTGATTTTGATTCTCGAGAAGTCTCGCTTCATGGTAGTTGTGCCTAGCAATGCCATATCTGTAGTTCCTCTTAGATGTTAAAGTAAAACTTTACCCCTTTGCAATACACGACTGCCGCTTTGCATTACGGCACTTTATCGTCAATGCGAATTTCAAGTCCGAGCCCTTGCAACTCGCGCACCAGCACATTAAATGACTCTGGAACACTCGGCTCAGGCAGGTTTTGTCCCTTCACAATAGCTTCATAGGTTTTGGTGCGCCCTTGCACATCGTCGGATTTAACAGTTAGCATCTCTTGCAAGGTGTATGCAGCACCATATGCCTCAAGTGCCCACACTTCCATTTCACCGAAACGCTGGCCACCAAACTGTGCCTTTCCACCCAGTGGTTGCTGCGTAATTAGCGAGTAGGGTCCTGTCGAGCGAGCATGGATTTTATCATCCACAAGATGCGAGAGCTTCATCATGTAAATTACACCAACGGTCACTTCTTGGTCAAAAGGCTCGCCAGTGCGTCCGTCGTAGAGCTTGACTTTACCATTGACGGGCAATCCCGCTTCCTTGAGCTTTTCTTGAATCTCCTCGTAAGTTGCTCCGTCAAAGATGGGAGAAGCAAACTTGACACCAAGTTTCTTGGCTGCCCAGCCCAAGGAGGTCTCAAAGAGCTGACCAATGTTCATGCGGCTCGGCACACCTAATGGGTTGAGCACAATATCGACCGGCGTCCCATCTTCCATAAACGGCATATCTTCGACGGGCACAATTTTTCCTACAACGCCTTTATTTCCATGCCGACCCGCCATCTTGTCGCCAACTTGCAGCTTGCGCTTCTGTGCAATGTAGACCTTTGCCAGCTCTTCAATGCCGGGCTGTAGCTCATCGCCAACGCTGACCTTATACTTTTCATTCTCCAACTCATCATCCAGCTCCTTCATGCGTCGGCGATACTCCTCTATCAAACGTCGCACTATGTTGTTTGTCTTTGTCGACTCGACAAAGCCATGTGCAACGTCCAACTTTTCCAGCCTACTGAGTGCTGAATATGGCTCTAAGTTTTCTCTGCTAAATCGCGTACCCTTGCGAATTTCCGTTTCACCACGCAGGTTCTTGACACCGATAGACTCCTTATCACCAAGATAGTGCACCAGACGCGACAAGAACTTTTCGCGCAATTCCTGTTTCTTTTTGTCGTATTCTTTCTCAAGTTTGCTGATGCGTACCTTGATGTCTTCACCAAGTTTCTTTTTGCGACTGAACAGTTTCGTCTTAATCACTGTACCGCGCATACCTGGCGGGGCATGTAGCGAGGCATCTTTTACATCACTTGACTTTTCGCCAAAGATTGCGCGCAGCAGTTTCTCTTCAGGGGTCGGGTCAGTCTCACCCTTCGGCGTGATTTTGCCGATGAGAATATCTTTCTCTTTTACCTCTGCTCCAACACGGATAATGCCATTCTCGTCAAGATTTTTTAGTGCTTCCTCACTGACGTTGTATATGTCACGCGTAAATTGCTCCTCTCCGCGCTTTGTATCGCGCACGGTCAGCTCAAATTCATGAATGTGAATGGAAGTATAGACATCTTCGGCAACCAGCCTTTCTGAAACCACGATGGCATCTTCAAAATTGTAACCGCGCCATGGCATAAATGCCACAAGCACGTTTTTGCCTAAAGCGAGCTCACCATTATCTGTCGATGAACCATCTGCCAACACATCACCTTTCTTTACTCGGTCACCAATCGAGACAATGGGTTTCTGGTTGATGCAAGTATCCTGATTGGAGCGGAAAAACTTTGTCAGCTTGTAGACCTTTACAGTCTCATCCACATCAAGCAGTGAATCTTCTGTATCATCATCTATGCGTTTATCGTAGCGCACAACAATCTGATTTGCATCCACATACTCAACTGTGCCTGTGCCTTCTGCGATAATCATTGTGCGTGAGTCGCGCGCCACTTTTTCTTCCAATCCAGTGCCTACCAGCGGGGCTTCTGCGCGCAGTAGTGGCACTGCCTGTCGCTGCATGTTTGAGCCCATTAGAGCTCGGTTGGCATCATCGTGCTCAAGGAAGGGAATAAGTGCTGCCGCCGCACTTACAATCTGCTGGGGTGCTACATCCATGTAATCGACCTGTGCAGCCTCAACCAGTGGATAGTCTCCCCTGCGCCGCGCCTGCACACTCTCTACCGCTATGCGATTATTTTTTAGCGGCACCGTGGCTGGCACAGTAATCTTGTTCTCCTCATCCTCGGCAGAAAGATACACTGGCTTGTTTTCTACCACCCCATTCTTTACAGGTCGATATGGCGTTTCAATAAATCCCTTCTCGTTGATTTCTGCATACAAGCAAAATGACGAAATCAGACCGATGTTTGGTCCTTCTGGCGTCTCAATTGGACAGAGACGACCGTAGTGTGTGTAGTGTACATCTCGCACCTCGAATCCTGCACGCTCCCTTGTCAAACCACCTGGACCCAACGCAGAAGTGCGACGCTTGTTGGTCAGTTCTGCAAGTGGATTTGTCTGGTCCATGAATTGCGACAGCTGACTTGTGCCAAAGAAACTTGAAATAACACTGGATATAGTGCGTGCATTTACAAGGTCCGATGGCGTGACTTTCTCTGTATCTCTTGCATTTAGCTTTTCCTTTATGTTCTTCGTCATCCTTGCCAGCCCAACAAGGAACTGTGCTGATAGCTGTTCACCTACTGTCTTGACACGCCGATTCGAGAGATGATCGACATCATCGACCTCCACTCTACCGTTCATCAGCTTGATGAGGTAATACATGATTGCAATGATGTCGAACTGCGACAGCACCGTAAAGTCAGGATTAATTCCCTTCTCATCAAACTTGCCTATTCCAAACTTTTCAATCAAACCATCGGTAATTTTCTTCAGCTGGCTATCGCGTTTGAGAATATCCAGTAGTGTCTTAAACTCAGGAGCTAATTTTTTGTTGAGTCGATACCGACCAACATCGCCGAGGTCATACTTCTTGTTGTTGAAGAAAGTGCGTTCCAGTAGCCCGCGTGCCGCCTCAATATCAGGCGCTTCATTTGAGCGAAGCTCCCGATAGATAATCTCTAGTGCCTCCTCTTCGGTGTGCGACTCATCTTTTGCTAATGTGTTCAGGATAATTGAGCTGTCTATATCCATCTCTTTCTCGGTACGCGTAACCTTGACTTTCGCAATGCCAGCGCTTAAAAACTGCTCAATATGTTCGTCAGTGATTTGCGTACCTGCAGGTATTACCTCGCCAGTCTCTGTATTTACCACATCTGTTGCAAGGTAACGCCCAATAAGGTCTTCATTCGTGCTATTTTTCTTGACTGGCAGCTCAATCATCAAATCAAAAAGCCGTAAAATCTCATCGTTCTTCGTAAATCCTAATGCACGTAGCAGTGTCGTTGCCAAAAATTTCTTTTTCTGGTCAATGTAGACATACATCAGGTTGTTGATGTCAGTCACAAACTCAATCCATGAACCGCGCAGTGGCACAATTTTCGCAGAGTAAATCTTTTTGCCATTCGGATGCGTGCTATCGCTAAAGACAACACCAGGAGAACGATGCAACTGGGCGACAATCACACGTTCAGCTCCGTTGATGATGAACGTGCCGCGATCGGTCATATATGGCACTTTGCCTAAGTACACTTCTTGCTCAATCGTCTCTTTCCAGTCGGGCTCATCTGGTTCATCCTTTAGTGAAAGTTTCAGCTTAGCCTTCAGCGATACTTCATATGTCAGTCCACGCTCGATGCATTCCTCGACACTGTAGCGCGGCTTGTCAATGCTATAGCTAATGTATTCCAACAGATATAGCCCTCGTGTATCACTGATTGGGAAACTGCTACGCAGCACATTTTCTAATCCCTTGTTTTTCCGCTGCTCTGGCGGCACATCGTCTTGAATAAAATCCTTGAAGGAGCGCAGTTGTACCTTGAGCAAATCTGGTGGTTCCATCACCTGCTGAATCTTCGAGAAAGAAATGCGCTCTACTTTTTTTCGGGAAGTCTTCGTCTTCACGGTTGCCTCGCGTTTGATGAGTTAATGTTTTGCTTGTAACTTAGAGTGTATCCTCGAAAGAAATGGCTCACTCACGCTTGATAACCGCATTGCTGCAGGTCAAGCGGCTGGTTGCTTTTCGTCTATGCACCAAGTTTTGATTTTCTCTGCCAAGAATGGCTCTATACTTTTACTGACAAACGGCAATATAATAATGTAGCACACTTTTGTGCAAGCCTGAAAGCCGATGAGCAAGACTCTACAGGCAAAGCTCGCAAATCCCCATAAAGCAGAACAGGCTCCGCCTTACTTGGAGTAAAACGGAGCCGCAGTCGTTGGTATGGTTCGTTCAAGTTACTTTAGCTCAACTTCTGCGCCAGCATCACGAAGCTCTTTGGCGAGTTTTTCTGCGTCGGCTTTTGGCATAGCCTCCTTGATGGTCTTCGGCGCTCCGTCGACCAAGTCTTTTGCTTCTTTCAGGCCCAAGCCCGTGGCGGCACGCACGACCTTAATGACGTTAATTTTGTTTGGACCACTGCTCTTGAGAATTACATCAAATTCAGTTTTTTCTTCAACAGGTGCCGTTGGGGCAGCTGTGCTTGCGCTAGCCGCTGGAGCTGTGCCTGCAACCATAACTGGAGCCGCAGCAGTTACACCAAACTTCGCCTCCAAGGCTTTCACGAGCTCTGCAGCTTCAGTGAGCGTTAGCTTTCCAATTTCTTCCACAAGTGCTTCAACTGATGCCATTTTTCTTTTCCCTTTTTTGTTTTGTATTGGCGAAAGTAGAAGCCAATCGCCAAGAGTTTATGAGTGCGTAATAGCCAAATCCTTGTTTTATGCTCCTCCCGATGCCTTCTGCTTCGCAATCTGGTCTAAGACATTCACCAGATTTCTTATCACTGCATGAATGGTCATAGGCACACCCGCAATCGTTTGGTTGATGACACCTATAGCCTTAGCGATATTTTCAGCTTTGTTACTCATTGTGGCAATCTTTGCCAACTGTGTATGGTCAAAGACTTGCCCCTCTATTGACGCCGCTTTGAACTTGAGCTTTTCATTCTCCTCAATAAACTTCTTAAGAATCTTGGCTGGTGCAATCGGGTCGTCATACCCAAATGCAATTGCCGTAGTGTTTTTCAGTGCCGAAAACAGCTTGTCAGACAGTTGGGCACGCTCAATTGCCTTCTTAATCAAAGTGTTCTTGACCACCTTGTATTCAATGCCTGACTTGCGTAGTTCATTGCGCAGGCTTCGGGTCTCCTCTACTGTCATGCCCTGAAACTCAGTTAAGTAAATTGCCGATGCACGTTTCATCTTCTCGGCAACTTGCTCTACGATTTTTTCTTTCTCAGGTCGTTTCATTTTCCTTTAGCATTTTTTTCTTGCATGCATTTTAAGCCGCTACATCGCGTCTAATCTTTACGCTGGGCGACATTGTACTCGATAGGTAAATGCTTTTCACATATTGCCCTTTTGCTGCTGCTGGCTTTGCTCGCACGATTGCTTGTATGAAGGCTTGCGCATTTTCTACCAATTTCTTTTCATCGAACGACACTTTCCCGATGCCTGCATGAACCACTCCGCCTTTATCGACACGAAATTCAATCTTACCAGCCTTCACTTCCCTGACTGCTTTGCCCACATCCATGGTCACCGTACCAGACTTTGGATTTGGCATCAAGCCACGTGGTCCTAACACTTTACCTAACTTACCTACCTCACCCATTACATCTGGCGTAGCAATAATGACATCTACATCGGTCCAGCCGCCCTGAATTTTTTCTACATACTCTGCCAGTCCAACATAATCTGCGCCAGCATCTTTTGCTTCTTGCTGCTTATTTTCCTTGCACAGTACAAGCACACGAACTGTTTTACCAGTGCCGTGCGGCAAAGTAACGGTGCCTCGCACCACTTGGTCAGCTTGTCTTGGATCAACGCCTAAGCGCATAGCTATCTCGACCGTAGCATCAAACTTTGTCGTACTAATTTCCTTAATCTTTGCAACCGCTTCTGCAAGCTCGTATTCCTTGCTACGGTCTATTTTTGCCAATGCTTGGTTATATTTTTTGCCAGCCATAGTTTGAATCAAAGTGGTTTTGGCGACGTGCTTTACTAACGTCTCCCACAGTTGAAAGGTTCACTATCCCTCAATTATGATGCCCATATTTCTTGCAGTTCCTTCAATCATCCGTTCGGCCGCTTCAAGGGATGTGGTGTTTAGGTCGGGTAATTTCATTTCAGCAATTTTTCTTATCTGCGCTCGTGTCACTTTCCCTACCTTTGTGCGATTTGGTTCAGCCGAACCTTTCTCGATTTTCGCTTCCTTGAGTAGCAGCACAGATGCAGGTGGTGTTTTTGTGACAAATGTAAAAGACTTGTCCGAGTAGACGGTGATAATTACGGGAATAATCAGTCCTTGCTGCGATGCCGTCCTTGCATTGAATTGCTTACAAAATTCCATGATGTTGACGCCTTTTTGGCCCAATGCTGGACCTACAGGCGGTGCAGGGTTTGCTTGCCCAGCTGGAATTTGTAGCTTGACGTAGCCAATAACTTTTTTCGCCATGTGTTTGTGTTATGCTTACAGTTTAGTTCCCTGCTACCAGCTTGACTTGTGAGAAATCTACCTCTGTTGGGGTGCTACGACCAAAAAAGTTGATGAGCACCTTTACTTTCATCTTCTCCGTGTTAATCTCTTGAACCACACCAGTCAAGGAGTTGAACGGTCCGTCAATAATCTTTACAGTGTTGCCAACTTCAAACGGGGCTTTCATTGCAATTCGCCGTTCTTGCTCTTCTTGAGGCTCCAGTATTCGCTTTACCTCTTCAGGGCGCAATGGAGTTGGCACATCATTGATTCCTAAAAAGCCTATAACCGATGGGGTTTCCAAAATAAGATTCTTTGTTTGCTTATCTAGCACTGCTTCCACCAACACATAGCCCGGAAATGCATTCTTCAATCGGCTCTTTTTCTTGCCGTCCTTGACTTCTACAAATTTTTCATATGGAATATAGACTTGCGTCAACTTATCTTGCAGTCCTTGCTTTGCAACTTCTCTATCGATATACTCCTTGACCTTACGCTCATGTCCTGAATAAGTCCGCACTGTGTACCAACGCCGCTCTCCTGACAGCGCCGCTGGTGTCACCGTGCTTGCTTGAGCCTGCTTATCTATTGCTTGTTCACTCATATCCGTTAGTGTTTAGAACAGCGAAACTAACTTTTTAATCAGAAAACCCAGTGCCTCATCTACAATAAATGTACCTAGAACCAAAATACCACAGACGGTTAAGACCACTAATGTGGATTCTTTGACTTCTTCTTGGCTTGGCCAAGTTACTTTTTTCATCTCACTGACCACATCGTTGTAGTAGCCTATCACTCGGGCTGTGATGGATGTTTTGCCTTCTGCCATTTCGTAGTAGCGGTTGTCTTTCTTGGATTGATTTTTCTGACGCACGGGTGGTAGGAATCGAACCCACAACCTGCGGTTTTGGAGACCGCTGCTCTACCAATTGAGCTACACCCGTAACTCCACCCTACTGCGTCAAAACCTATGCTCAAGTTGGCTTTGGGCTAAAGTTGCCCTTCGCTCACGCTTTGGCAGGTTTTCGTTGAGCTGATGACCGGGATTGAACCGGTGACCTCGTCCTTACCAAGGACGTGCTCTACCAACTGAGCTACATCAGCATGAAGACTCTTTTCTATGTGGGTAGGGAAGGATTCGAACCTCCGAAGACATAAAGTCGGCTGATTTACAGTCAGCTGCGTTTGACCACTTCGCGTACCTACCCAAAATTTTTTGTCTCACACTGACCCACACTTACTCATGGCGTCAGATAGAGTTACACACCCATTGCTTCTCTGACACATGGGTCTCTCAACCTTTTCTTGCTTTGAGCTGGTGGAGGGACTTGAACCCCCGGCCAGCTGATTACAAATCAGCTGCTCTACCAACTGAGCTACACCAGCATCTTTTATGAAAGGGCTACAAATTTAGTGACTCTTTCAAAATTTACAAAACCCTCAGCAGTTAGTAGAAAAGTGAGCGATTGTCTTGTATCTGCGCCTGCTTCTTTAAGGCTTGCGTCCACTCCTGAACTATTCTTCCGCGCTTATCATCCAAGATTCTTTTACGCAGATTTGCTTTTTCTTTTTCAAACTCTTCGTCCTCGCCCATTGTTTTCTCCGTTAGCATCGCAAGAATAACGCCTCTATTTGTGTCAATCGGTCGCGAAAGTGTCCCCACTTCCAAAGCTGTAAGCGCTGACGCAGCATTGATATCATAACCAATCCCCTGAATGACTGGATTGGAAAGTGTTACCGTTCCAGTTTCATTCAAGCTCAGTAGAGAATCCAATGCTGTGGCTTTTTCCAAGTTGCCTTCGCACTTGGCACGCACTTCTTCAGCCAATTTACGCAGGTCCTGCATCTTCTTTTCACGAATGACCTTTGACTTCAATTCCCGCTTCAAGTCGTCATCGTATTTGCGATAGCCATCATCGTTGATAGCTGTCAGTTTCATGACTACGAAGCCATCTTTTGCTTCAAGGACTGGGCTTATCTCTCCGATTTTTGCACGGAAACCCCAATGCGCCATAGCACTGCTATAGCCAATGATTGGCACATATCCACCACGCGTGAAAATACCTGTTTCACGAACAGTGTAGAGTGCACGCCGCGCCGCAGAATCAAAGCCAATCTCTCGAGCGTTAAACTCAAACTCGCTGGCCAGACGACGCTGTCTTTCAAGCGTGGCAGGGCTCGGCACAATTTTCTTTGTCAGCTCAATACCCTTGAATTCCCGACTATCCCGCCCTGTCACTTTGATGATATGTATCCCAAACTGCGTCTGCACAGGTCCTATTAAATCCCCTACTTTTGCGTTAAAGCATGCTTCTTCGAATGGTTTGACCATTCTGCCTTTGCCAAACCAGTTAAGATCGCCCCCTCTGACCGCTGAACCAGGGTCTTGCGACTTTTCACGTGCAAGCTGTTCAAAACTTTCTCCCTTTTTGATTCTTGCCATCAATGCTTTGGCTTCAGCTATCGTCTTAGCCGTGTCTGCTTTAGTATTACCAGTCGGCTTCAATAAGATATGCGATGCTCGAATCTGCACTTCCCCATCGGGCTTTAATGATGTAATTTTGATGAGCTTGAACTCATTGGTTGCGAAATCTTCCACTGGACCCAGCACCGTTCCTATGCGTGTGTCTGGTCTAAAGACCAGCGTATCAATTTCTACGGGAAGTTGACCGCGAGGCAGTGGTTTTTCATCAATTGGTGAGTCACTGTGTAGGCGTACGAATTCGGTATCGTTTTTTGTTTCCGCAAATTTCTTCTTCAGCTCTTCTAATTCTTTTCGTATCAGCTGTTTGTCTTCTTCAGTCGGGTCGGTTGGGAAAAAGACATACTTGGCTTCACGCGTTGGTTCTTGTCGGTATTCTTCCTTATGGTCGTTGAAGTATGCTTTGATTTCAGCATCTGACACATAGTAAGCACTGTCGGGTCTTGCACGCGACATATCAAAGAGCACGTACTTGCCACTGACTTTGGTATGCTGTGCATCAAACTGCCGACGCGCTTCGCTATCGGTGCTTCGCAACGCTTCAGTTAGCAGAGTTTGTAACTTCTCCTGTAACTTTTGTTGCCTTAGGTATTGCTCGAGCTGAATCCATGCCGATTTGTTACGCGGGTCAGCAATTGCGCTATTGAGCCGCTCTCTATCAATTTTGCCCGTCTCTGGATTGCGAAACTGCTGTGCAATCACGAAAGGAGGATTGTCCGAGAAAATCTCATCTACGATTTCCTTATCACTGACTTTCAGGTTCAGTTTCTCGTACTCTGCTTCGAGCAGAACCTTCATTACTAGCGACTCCCACACCTGCTCTTGTAGGCGCAATTCTGTCTGCTCATCTATCTCCTGTCCCTTCAGTTGCTCACGATACTGCTCAAGATAGTTGCGATAGAGCGTCTCATATTCTTTGAATGAAATTGGCTTGCCATTGACTACACCAATATCGTTTCCCCGTCGTGCGCTCCATCCTGAAAAATTCATTCCCCATTCAAACACAATGGTAATCAGAAATGCGCCGACCAGCACATAGAGCACAAGGTGCATCTTGTCGCGCATCTTGCTTATGAGCGCCATATTGTGTTGCTCCTATGATTGCTGTTTTATTATCTTTGAAAAACAAAAGACTCCAAATATAAACTGCAAGCCTAAATCACTCCAAATTGGATTTTACATGAGTGACTTTTTTCTTTGGGCGACATTTGCAGTGTGTGCTGCATATGCCGTTCAGCAACTTGTTATTTCAATTGGGCTATTTCGTCTGCCTCCTAAGCGTCGCTGGAACAGCCTGCCTTTCGTTACTGTCGTTGTCGCAGCGCGCAACGAAGAGCGCAACATTGCACGCACACTCGATTCGCTTGTGCAATTAGACTACCCGAAAGATAAGCTCGAAATCATCGTCAGTGACGGTGCTTCCACCGATAGGACATGTGACATTGTGAAGGCTTACTGCAAGTTATATCCTTTTGTCAAACTGCATCATGCCGACCAGAACCAGCCAATTCGTGGCAAAGCTAATGCTATCCATCAAGCTGTGCTACGTGCCTCTGGTGAATTTATCATGATGACCGACGCAGACTGCACAGTTCAACCGACTTGGATACGAGCAACCCTCGATTACTTCACTGACGATGTTGGCTTGGTATGCGGCATTACGATTCCAAAACCAATCAACCTGTTTGCAGCTATGCAATTGCTTGACTGGTGCTACATTCTAGGCATCAGCTCCGGACGAGCATCTCTTGGCTTTCCGATTGGCGGGATTGGCAACAATTTCAACTTCCGCAAAATCGCCTACCACGAAATCGGCGGATATGCCAACATCAAATTCAGCATCACAGAAGATTTTGCACTCTTTCAAGCCATGCTCAAATCTCGCTGGAAAATCGTCTTTCCCATTCTCTATGAGACGCACAATCAAACTGAGCCTATGCTGACACTTGAGGAACTCCATGAGCAAAAACGACGCTGGTCGCTCGGTGGATTAGATGCCAGCATGGTGCATGCTCTCTTAGCTGGCTTCATGTTCGTAGCGCATCTCTTGCCTGTTGTTTCCTTTGCTGTGATACCGCTCACAGCATCATTTGCAACATTAGGCGTAAAATTTCTTGCCGATGCCCTAATTATTTTGCCTGTTGTTATTCGCTTACGGCAGACCCGTTCTCTTTGGGCATTTGCACTCTTTGAAACTTACTACTTTCTCTTTGTGTTCGCCGTTCCTATGATTTTGGCTTTTAGTCGCAAGGTCAAGTGGAAAGGAATCAGCTACAACTTGCTTGAACTGCGCCGTTCTTAACCCTTGTCTCCGAAAGCAATTTGTAGGCAAGCTATTAGTAATGTTGAACGTAAATTTTCAAGTTTGTTTCAAAACACAACGCAAAGAATAATGCACTGTCATCTTTTGTTTGTATTGTTTATCATCACTACTCCACTAGCTGCATTTTCTATGCCAGTTAGCAATGACGAAGCAAGAACCAAAGCCATGATTGCCTCTGGCGATTCTGCCTACCGTGCCTTCAATTATGACCTTGCCATCAAGTATTACCAAGAGGCTTATCTTGCCTCTCCCAGCGTGGAAGTGATGCTCAAGCTGTCTGATGCTTATTTCTTTGGCGGATACCAGAAACCAAAGTCGCAGCAAGAAGCCATGTATCTGAAAGCCAAAGCAATTTTGCTGGAGGCACTCAAGCTAGATTCCACAAGTGCAGATATTGGCTCATCAATTTATGCACGACTTGGTCAGGTTACTGGGCAAATTGCGCTCTTTCGTGGCGGACAAGAGAAAATCAAACTTGGACTTGAAATAAAGCAATTTGCAGATAAGTCACTTGCTCTAAACCCTAACAACGCCATGGCTAATGCCATTCTTGGTATTTGGCACTACGAGCTTGCTAACTTAGATTTTGTTGCGCGTACCTTTGTCAAGATTTTCTTCGGCGGTGTCCCTGACGGAAGTTTTGAGTATGCTGAAAAATATCTTGCTAAAGCCGTCTCACTCCAGCCCTCTGTAATTTACTACCGCAATGCATACGCCAAAGTGCTCATCAAACTGGGGCGCGATGAAGAAGCTCGGCAACAGCTTAAAGCCGCACTTTCCCTGCCCATGACAGTAGCTGGCGACAAAAAAAATAAAAGCGAAGCACGAGAACTACTTGCTCAACTCTAATCCTTGCTTCAGAGCGCACTCCAAAGCACCAACAAAACACTTCAACTGCAGAAGTGTATCCCCTCTCTTAAGCCTAACCGACAAGCCAAAGACACTCTCATTAGGCAAGGTGAGTTTTCCCTCGCCTTGTTGAAGGATAAACCTCACGCTATTATCCCTCTCTTTTTTTGAAGGAAAAAGATGTCTGAAAAGCAGACATGGTGAAGGTTAGCTTCCCATAAACTTAGCGCAAAAAGTCCCCTCCAAACCTTAAATCAACCAGACTGTGCGTTAAAGTTGACTTGTATGCCTTAAACAACTTGTTCATGCATTGAAGTCGACTTGACATTAAAGCAAGATTTTGGCAGAAGCAAGTGTGTAGTAGGTTTGTTCCCAGTAAGGTACAGCTGTTGCCGAGTGCGTGAGGGTTCTGGCTCAAGCGTTGGAGAGGTTTCCCTTCGTTAAAGTGAGCCCTCTTTAACGCTAACCCCCTAAAGATTTCCAGATGGGCTGAAAGTTGGAAGCATTTTACTCACAAAAAGACAACAGGCATGCAGCCCAAAATACAGACGCCACAAACAAACTGCACAACACCGTTCAGAAGATGAAGACAATATGACTAATTAGTTGAAAGGAATACACATCGGGTCCTCGCATCTGCTATACTACTTGGCATCCACACAAATTCCCTCTTGACAGCACATGCTTGCTTTGGTTTATATTCCCACAAAATGTGATGGCGTAAGCTGTTACTGGTCCGAAGTCTGTCCACAACCTTATTCTCCGAGAACCTATGTCTGCTGCGCTCTCCTTGCTTTTCCCGTTTCCCACTACGCTCAACAAGGGGTCAATTGTTCTGACGAGTTTCGTTAAGTATTTCTACCGGCATGCATGCCATCTTCGCACGCATCGCCTGTGCCTTGACCTTTGGCATAGAACCGTGCCTAACTTTTGCGCTCGTCTCTTGCCACAGTCACTTTGCGGTTCTACCCTCTTCCCAACTGTATTCCACAAAGGGCGCTCCCGCAATGTCCGAACTCGGCGTAGATTGAGCCGAGGTGCCTCTTTTTCACATACTTCACTTGGAGCGTTTGCTGTAATTGCTGAAAGCACCAAGACTCAAACGCGCAAACCTATAATCTCCATGAGATGCCTATACATGATTCTACTGATGAATATCCTGACCTTAGCTGGTTGCAAGTCTGAGACAGATAATTTCAATGACAAGGCACTTGCTTTTGCCAAAGATGGGAAAATCGACCAAGAAGAATTTGGACAACTCATTAGTATTGTCCAAAAGTCCAGCGACAGAGCATTCCAGCAGTTCAAAACCGATAGAAATACTGTTGACAGCTCAAAGGTTCTCTCATATTTGCTTAAAGACAAACGGCTGAATCTTGCCGAAACAGATATTTGGCATCTCCCAGCCTCGCACAAATCAGAAACATTCAAAGAAACATTCAATATCAATGTGTTTATCGAAAATTCGGGAAGCATGAATGGCTATGTAAACGACCCCAGCACCCAATTCAAGAACTCGGTCTACAGCCTGCTCACACGTCTAAAATTATTTGTCAATCAAGATAGCCTTAACTTGTTCTTTATCAACCAAGAAGACCAACTGATGTTTGCTAACGCTTCAAACGCTGACCTTGAAAAATTCAAAGGATTTCTCAATCCTGCAGCGTTCTCCAAAATCTCACAGGGCAAAACCGCTCAAACAGACATTAACCAACTCATTAAACGATGTCTGCAAAAGGTAAATGATAGAAACTTATCCGTATTTATTTCCGACTGCATTTATTCACCCGGTAAATCAAAGACAGATGCTACGATGTTTTTAGGTGAACAAAAGCAAAGCATTTACTTGCACTTCGCCTCCGAACTTAAAGCTAAAAACTCTAACCTTGCTGTGTTAATCCTGCAACTCAAAGGCGGGTTTAAAGGCACATACTACGACCACCAAAATAATAAACTGAAATTCGATAATCCAGTTGAACGTCCGTTTTATATGTGGTTTATCGGCACGCCAAGCCAGATTAAAAAACTTGTTGCCAGCCGACTCTTGGAAGAACTCGATGGCGGTTACCAAAATAAAGCCATTTTCATGCCCCCTAACCAAGAATCCGTAGCTTATAGAATTTTGCCTAAACCCCTGCATGGCACATTCGATAGAACGAATCTCCCAAATAATATCATAGAAAAACCTGAACCCTCGCACAATGACCGAGATAAAGGGCTCTTCGCTTTCACCGTAGCCGCCGACTTCTCAAACTTGATACAAGACCCATCTTACTACATTGATTCATCTAACTATCTTTTGAGCAATCCAAAATATACTCTAAACATTGAACCAATTACCGACAAAAACGACCCTCTGCTTGCGAAATACACACACTTGCTCAAACTTCAGACGCAAGAAATCAGTAACGAAAACTTGACCATCAACCTTATCGCTAAACCGCCAAAATGGATTTATGAATATAGCTCCAACGACGACTCAAAAATTTTAAGTGATGAATCAGAACAACGAAAAACCTTTGGCTTGAAATACATGCTTGAAGGCGTAAGTGATGCATTTATCCAAAAACTCATTCAAACGCAATCGCATCAATTAAAATAACCATCAAAAAATAAGAAAAGATTATGACTGAATTTTTCGCAAGTCTCTATGAATTTTTCGGTCTCTTGCCGTTTTACTCAAAAGATTTCGCTGACCACCTTCGCGGTTGGGCAGCCGATTGCAGCGGATACACTGGAACGATTTGGTATAACATCATTGCTATTACTATGACTGGCGTAACTGCTCTCGGCTATGCCCTCATGTATCACATCATCGATAGCCCCAAGTGGAATAAAAAACAGCATTGGTGGATAGTTGCACTGGTGATAATCGCCCTAAACTGGTTTATCGCATTTAATTCCTTTTAACTCAATTAGGGCAGGTGACTACTGCAAAGAGCTTTTGCTCACTATCAGCGATTGCATAGGATTTGGCTTCTCAAATGCAATCTGGAGTCTTATCCTCTTTACACTTCTTACTTCATTTAAGTATCCAAAACTGTTTTCAACAAATTGTAGATATACAACCTTATGGAACCCTTAAACCAATCGCACTATGCCTAAATTATTCATCTTTGCCATCGGCGGCACAGGCTCAAGAGTCTTAAAATCTCTTGCTATGCTCCTCGCAGCAGGCGTTAAACCTGCTACTAACCAAGATTTCGAAATTGTCCCCATCATTATTGACCCTCATGTTACAAATCTTGACCTCCAAAGAACCAGAAGACTTTTAGAAAACTACAAATCTATCGTAGATACGGTTGGCTTAGGGAATGGCTTTTTCAATACGAAAATCGAACCGTTAAATAATAACTATGTGTTCAACTTACAGGAGGTCAACAACCAAAGATTTAGGCAATACATTGGGTTTGAAACACTTGGAGGTACCAACAGAGCACTTGCAGAAATTCTTTTTTCGGGTAAATCCATAAACTAACACCATGAGGAAGTTAATTTGCTCGATGTTGAAATGGGTATTGGCTTTGTTGGTAATCCAAACATCGGAAGTGTCGTATTAAATCAATTCCAAGATTCTGAGGAATTTAGGGATTTTGCAAATAACTTTAACGAGCAGGATAGGATATTTATCATCAGTTCCATTTTTGGCGGAACTGGTGCAGCAGGATTCCCGATCATCTTAAAAAATATCCGCAATGCCCCTAATATTCAAAATGCAAATGCAAGAGGTTTCCTGCAGAATGCTAAAATTGGTGCATTAACGGTATGCCCCTATTTTAATATTCAAGCTGATGAACAGAGCCCTATTCAGAGGTCTCACTTTATTGCAAAAACCAGAGCGGCTCTCTATTACTACAAAGATAACATCACAGGAAATAACTCCGTAAATGCACTTTATTATATCGGAGATGATTACATCGGTGAAGCATATCCAAATGACCCCGGCGACCGTGGGCAAAAAAATAAGGCACATTTCATAGAACTCGCCTCTGCCTTAGCGATTATTGACTTCTTAGAGATACCTGATGAGCGACTGCAGTGTGTAAACGGAAAAGCTCAAAGTCCAATTTACAAGCAGTTTGCTGTAAAAAATGATGTTCAAGAAATTACGTTTGCTGAACTCTACGACGGCACCAGGGGTAAAATTGAGCTAAAACTTTCTCAACTCACCTTTTTATACAAGTATGTGACAGAGAATTTGGAGGAGGTCATTGGACAGCAAGCTTGGTGTCAAGATAAGCCAACAATAGACCAAACTTTCTTAAATACCCCCTTTTACAGAACCTACCTCTCTGATTCTTTAAAGGCTTACAGGCATTATTGTTGCGCTATTTAATATGCCTAATATCGTTGATTTAGGGATAAGTCTTGGCAGTCAAGATACAGGCAAAGCATTAGACCAAGGCATTGGCACACTGATTAGCGGTGTTAAAATTGCCATGATTGCCAGTTTTGCAGGTCTTCTACTCACTGTTCTAAATTCAGGCATTTTTTTAAGAATTTCAAAAAGCCGTCTGGAAGCAAGAAAAAATGATTTTTACACTTTCATTCAGACCGAGTTAATGCCTGTTGTAAATCAGGACTTTAATTCTACCTTATCTACTTTGCAAAGAAATCTTTTTGAATTTAATCGTGAGTTTTCAGCTAATTTTTCCAAACTAAATTCTGAATTTTCAAGTAACTTATCTCAATTAACAGGCTTTTTCAGAGATAGCATAGAGGCAATTCGTGCTCAAAAAGAGCTGCTTGACCTAATCAATAAGACAAAGGTTTCACAAATAGTGGAATATAACCTTCAAGTTTTAGAGCAGATAGATACTTCTTTTGATAAGTTAGACCAATTTAACCGCTATCTTGGAAATTTGACTTCGCTTGTTGAAAACTCGGGAGAGTTGGTCAATAAAACAAATGAATTGTTAAGTCGCACCGAAAATTTCAAGCACATTGCAGAGCGCATTGAGAGCAATTTGTCTCAAAGTCAAAAATTATTACAGTTTCTATCAGAACATTTTGGACAATTAGAAGAATATAAGCAACATACACGAAAGGCGGTCGCAGATACAGGTCATTCTATTTCAGAAGTCTTCAAAGAGCTCAAAGAACTTGTTCAAAATACAAGCGATTCAGTGGAGAAATTTACGGTCAATGAGTTCAATCTGCTTAGAGACGTCCTTCGTTCGAGTCGAAATGGCTTGAATCATCTAAACCACTTGCCTACCATTGAGACGAAGATTTCAGAATTTAAGACTGAATCACTGACACAGCAACAACAAATAAAAGAACTACATCAGACACTTAATGCTCTTTTAACTAACACAAAAGAAATTATTGAACTCCTTAGGCAAATTCAATCTGAAAGTGTTTTAAGAAGAATCGTTGCGCTATTTACCAGGGCAAACACGAAAAAGGTATGAAAACAAAGGAATTAGGTTTCTTTTGGCCAAGTTTTACAGACCTAATGGTGAGTTTATTTTTTATCATGATGGTGCTATACATCTTGACTTATTTGAAGCTAACATATCTTGAAAGTGAAAGTGAACTTTAGGTATGGTTCGGCAGACATAAAAGATTTAAGTATTGAGGCGAGAAATCAAGTTCTGGAGGCTGGAAGAGCGATTGAAAGGATATTAAAATCACTACCCTCAGAACGAAATATTCGCTATCTGTTAGTCATTGAAGGTCAAGCCTCAAAAGATGATTCGCCAATCAATGATGAATTAAGCTACAGGCGAGCTATTGCATTGAGAAATTTTTGGTTTGGTGATAATCCAGACTTAAACACTGTTTTACCGAATTGTGAAGTTATTATTGCGGGCAGTGGGCAATACGGCGTTCCAAGAGAACAGCCCGATATTCCGCCGAACAATCAAAGATTTATGATTACGATTATACCTAAAATTGGAAACATCAAGTAGAGGAAATGTTGAAACAAATTTTTATGTATCTTTTTGTGATTACGTTTGTCATTTCAGGGTGTTCTCAATCTGGAAGACGACAGTCACGCCAGAGTGCAGAACTTGCTCAAAACAGACGTGAATCATCAAGAAGTGAAAGTAGCTCAAATAGGAAAACCGTTGTTAAAGTAGAAAAAGAACATGGCGTTAAATACATTTGGGTTGAAATCAATGGATTAAAACTAAAATTTGTCTTTGACACTGGCGCCAGTAGTGTTTCTACTTCTTCTGCTGAAGCTGCTGTGCTCTATGAGCAAGGCGCACTTAGCGATGCAGATATTATCAAAGGCGAAATTATTTTTGAATAAATTCTTTCGCATCACATTCTCTCTTAAAAAAACATCCAAATCGCTTAAGGCATAAACAACATGTCTTTCAGGCATGGTGAAAACTTCTATTGCTAAGCCGGCGACAACTTTCGCCGTCAAGCTTGATTTTAACGGCTGAAACAAAGCCTGATTTCGATGGAAAGAAAGCCTTATTCTCGCCGTTACAATAAGGCATTCTCACGCTTAGAAAGCCTTATTCTTGCCATTACAATAAGGCATTCTCATGACAAGAATAAGGCGTTCTGGCGGCAAAGATAAGGCTTTTTCAGAGGGTTTGCTGCACTTTCAACCATCAACTTTGAAACTTTTTAGGGGGGGTATGCGTTAGGCGCACTGCCATACTTAACCTTAAACTTCAATCTATGCTCAATGCCCCAAAACGCACATCTTTCACTCGCCACAACCGTTGCCAGAACACCGTATTGCTACTTCAGTTTCGCATATCAACTTCTGCTTCAAGCTCCTTCCTTCTCTGCCTCTGCTTGTAAAGAGAGGTGTTCGTCTGTTTTAACGCTGTCCCCTTTCGGGGATTTTTCTCTAACCTGAAATACTCAATCAAATGGCACGAAGAAAAAAAGATGACATCCTTATCAACATGTCCTCTGATGTGTATGGAGACGGGGAACTTGGCTCATTTACGAACTTTCTTGGCAAGCCTGAGTCGCCTACGCCCGATGAAGTGCGTCTGCAAAAGAACACTTACACTTGGACGAGTCTCTCGGCGTATTCACATTCTGTTACGGCGTTTGTCATTCAGCGCTTTATCCGCAAAATTCAGAATGATATGCTGGTTTTGCGCCGCGAAAACTCAATGGAGTTTACCTACGACTACAACAAGCGCACGTCCATTCTTTCAGATGGCTCGATTGCGTTTTCGTATCAGAACAAGGTTTTTGTCTACACCATCACTTCGGAAGCACATCCGGCTTCAAACACCCTGACGGGCAGCGGCGATATTTCCGAACTTGTGGCGCAGATTAACGCTGAAATCAAGTGGCGCAATCCGCTTCGCAATAAACACCTGCAAATTGTGCAATCCGGGCGGCGCGAGTATGAATGCTTGTTCAAAAAGCCGCCGGAAATTTCCTTCGATGAGGTCATTTGCGACCCAGCCATGAAGGAAGACATTTTCGACCAAACGATTTTGCACTTCGAAAAAATCGGGGGCAACAACGGCATCATCTTGCATGGCAAGCCGGGCACGGGCAAATCGCTTTGCTGTCAAGCCATCATTTCCGAAGCGCTCAAACGCGGTTTTTCCACTTGCTTTCTGACCACGCAGGTCGACTACGCCATCTTGAATGAATTTCTGACCAAGTTCCTCTCGCCCTGCATTGTCGTGATGGAAGACATTGATTCTTTCGGCGAAAGCCGTGAGTTCCGACCGAACTACGATTTATCCGACTTCTTGCAGTTTTTGTCAGGACTTTATGAGAATGAGGAAAAAATCGTCTTCGTGGCAACCACAAACTACATTGAATACTTGGATGCGGCAATTGCCGACCGCCCGATGCGCTTCAACCGTAAGTATAAATTCGAACTGCCATCGCCACACGAAATCGATATGCTCATTGACCTTTATTTCAAAGAAGACCACATTAGCCCAACGCAAAAAGCCCTTTGCTACAACAAGCGCTTCACAGGCTCGCACATCAAAGAAATTCAGCGTACGGCAAAACTTCTTTCGCACAAACGCCAAAAGCCTATTGCCGAAGTCTTTGATGAAGCCGTTCAAATTGTCTCGCACAACTTCTACATTCCTGAACGCAAAGCTGGCTTTCACATTAGCGACGACAGACTGAGCTGATAAAACAACTGACCCACTCACCACGAGAGAGCGGCAATCTCAGCCGCTCTTTCTTTTTTGTTCAACTTTGCGACACATTTTTGCCCAAGAGTGTGGCGAAGGAAAAATCCATCGAATACATGAGCAAATGCAGCGTTTCACATAATTATCACGATGCGGCAGGTTCTCGGCGGTTGAAACGCGTCATGGTCAAGTTAATGCCATGCTCGAGAAAGCATAAGCAGGCTTTCACGCTGTGCGCAATAGCATCTTGAACGATTGGCAGTTCATCAGGCAGAAATTTGGAGAGCACATAGTTTGCGGCATCGCCTTTGTGCGGCGGACTGCCAATCCCAACGCGCAAGCGCGCAAAATCATTACGCCCCAATTCAGCAATGATGTTTTTCAATCCATTTTGCCCACCATCTGAACCCTTCGCCCGCAGACGAACGGCACCCAGTGGCAAGTTCAAGTCATCGCAGACGACAAGCACATCACCGATGCTGATTTTGTAGAACTGCATGATGTGGCGCACCGCTCTGCCAGAGAGGTTCATGTAGGTAAGCGGTTTTTGTAGCAAGGTCTCTACGCCGTGGTAGGTTGCTTTGGCATAGAGAAAATCTCCTTTGCCAGCTTGGAAGTCTACGTTTAGTTCTTTTGCTAAGGCATCGAGAATGGCAAAGCCGATGTTGTGGCGTGTGCCATCGTAGCGTGGTTCAGGATTACCTAACCCGACGATGAGTTTCATGGCAAGCGCAGGTCAAACTTTGGCTTATTGAGTATGTATGCGATTGCAAAAAACACTGCACCTGATTTTTCGTTCTCTTTTCTCTTTCGCCATGCTGACACTGCGAGGCTACCGCCTGCCACCGCACCACGATGATACAGAAAAGACAGGCAGTGTCATTCCGAACATTTTCTTCTTTGTCATTCCGAGCGTCAGCGAGGAATCCAGTGTGGATGCTTCGCTTCACTCAGCATGACAAATTGAAGATGGCAAACCTCACCCTGTTGTCCCTCTCCTTGCAAAAGGAGAGGGACGTCTGCGCCAGCAGACAGGGTGAGGTAGCATTCCGAGCAAGGCAGAACGTCATGGATGCTTCACTGCGCTATGCTCCGCTCAGCATGACAAGCGAGATGTCATTCCGAACGCAGTGAGGAATCCAGTGCGATGTGGATGCTTCACTACGCTTGCGCTCCGTTCAGCATGACAAATTGGAGATGGCAAACCTCACCCTGTTGTCCCTCGCCTTGCAAAAGGAGAGGGACGTCTGCGCCAGCAGACAGGGTGAGGTAGCATTCCGAGCAAGCCAGGAATCCAGTGCATGGATGCTTCACTGCGCTATGCTCCGTTCAGCAGGACAAGAGCGAAGATGTCATTCCGAGCGTCAGCGAGGAATCCAGTGCATGGATGCTTCGCTTTGCTCAGCATGACAAATTGAAGATGGCAAACCTCACCCTGTTGTCCCTCGCCTTGCAAAAGGAGAGGGACGTCTGCGCCAGCAGACAGGGTGAGGTAGCAATCCAGCGACGTGGATGCTTCACTGCGCTATGCTCCGCTCAGCATGACAAGAGCGAAGATGTCATTCCGAACGCAGTGAGGAATCCAGTGCGATGTGGATGCTTCACTACGCTTGCGCTCCGTTCAGCATGACAAATTGGAGATGACAAACCTCACCCTGTTGTCCCTCGCCTTGCAAAAGGAGAGGGACGTCTGCGCCAGCAGACAGGGTGAGGTCAATCCAGCGAGTGGATGCTTCGCTCCGCTCAGCATGACAAGCGATGTCATTCCGAGCATTCCTTTTGTGTCATTCCGAGCGTCAGCGAGGAATCCACAGTTTTGGTATCACCAAACAGGGTGAGGTCAGAAACAGGGTGAGGTTGCCCTGACTTACATTGCAAAATCAATGCCGATGGTGGCAATAGACAGTCCCCAGCCCAGCCGTAGAAATCCAGCTACCAATGGAGTAAAGAAGTATCGTGCGCCGACATTTAAGCCAAGACCAACACCTGTGGAAGAGCCACCGAACCGACTGCCCGCAAATCCAATCAAGAGATTAAGCCCAGCATAAAGGTCAAGTTCTGGCACGGTGGGAATATCAAAGTGATAATTGCCCTGTCCGCCGACCATTACAGCTGTTGCTCCCGGATTGAAGTAGATTCCCGCTAAAGCGCCCACGCCAAAGCGTCCAATGCCGATTTTCGGACCCACGCCGAACTCTAATTGCCCTACGATTGGCAACCCTCCAAATCCATCTAACCCAAGACCTGCGCCCGCAATCATGCCTTTTCTTAGAAACAGCGATTGCGCTTCCGCTTGTGGTATGGCATAGCCGAGACAAAAAAAGAGCACGAGCAGCAGGAGATTTTTCGTTTGTTTGTAAGTCATATTTGGTGATATGTGTTAATGTGTGTTTATTGCACTACCGCAGTCCGATAATGGCTTGCATGCGTCCCGTTTTGCCCGCCGATTCATGCACTGCCCGTCGATACGAAAAGAAGTGCTCGTGCTCACGGTAGGTGCAGTGTGCCGAGACTTCGATTTGCTCATCGGTTAGCCCAAATTGGTGCAATTGATGCAGGTTTGCCGCCTTCAAATCTAAGAAAAATTTTCGAGTTGCTCCGTCATAGATTTTGAAAGCAGGTTCGAAATAGCGCGCCACATCAGCATCTACGGCATAGACCTCGGCGCTGATACATGCTCCAATATAAGCCAGACAATCTTTTGCTGTGGTGCCAAAGGCTTCGTGCATTGCTAGTAGCGTTTTGTAGAGAATGCGCTGTGCAGTGCCGCGCCAGCCTGCATGCACGGCAGCGATAGCCTTGTGGGTGTAGTCGTAAATCAAGATAGGGGCGCAGTCGGCAATGGAAATCGTGATGAAAAGGTTGCGTCGGTTGGTTATCAGTGCATCAAAATCGCTGTATCGCCCCGGTTCATCAACACGCAGAATATGGTCGCTGTGCGTCTGGTGTGCCAGCGCTACTCGTGCTGGTGAGATATCGAGCGCAGAGTAAAAAATTTCGCGGTTATGCAGTACATGCTCTTGCTGGTCGCCAGATGAAAGCCCAAGGTTGAGCGAATCAAAAGGTTTTGGACTGACACCACCATGCCGTAGGCTTTGTGCCGCTACAAGCTCAGAAGCGTCTGCAAAAATGCTTGGCACAATGTAGCATTTATCGGTTTGCAGAGAGACTGTTGTTTGCACCATCTTACATCCATCAAACTTTTATATTCGTGGCAATTTACACCAAAAACTTCAGTGTAAGCATAAGTCTTCCAATGTTTGCTTTGTCTGCGTTGCCATGTTTTATCATGCTCTTTCTGCTCTTTGCGCCGGCGCTCTTTGCCCAGCGCGTGGGGACATGGAAAAACTACACATCGTTTCGCAATGCATCATCAGTAGCAGTGGAAGCGCAACGTGCAGTGTGGGTCGGCACCGATGGCGGCTTGTATCGCTTCAATCGAGAAAATGGTGAGATTCGCACCTTTACCAACATTGAAGGCTTATTTGAGACGCGCATTTCTGCCCTGACTTACGATAGCGGTCGCAACGGCTTGTGGATTGGCTACGAAAGCGGCGCCGTCAGCTTTTTTGCTTTAAGCGATGAGCGTTTTTCAACCTTTCTTGAACTGACGCGCGTTACACAATTTGCTAACCGTACCATTCGCAAATTCTTTGTGCGCGGCGATTCGCTCTATGTGGCGACTGACTTTGGGCTTTCACTTTTTGTTGTTTCACGGCGAGAGTTTCGTGAAAATTATATTCGCTTTGGCACATTTGCCAGCGGCACGGCCGTGTGCGATGTGCTCATTGCACAGGGTCAGTTGATTGTGGCAACGGCTTTAGGTCTTGCCCGTGCCAGCCTTCGTTCAACCAACCTCAATGCGCCGACAGAGTGGCAATCATTTGCAGTGTCTGGCGGCATCAATGCTTTGGCGATTCAAGGCGAAGAGATTTTTGCCGCTTCTGCTGATGGGCTTTTGCGCTTGAGCCGCTCTGGACTTGAGCGCGAGAGCGGATTTCCACAAAAAAATGTGATTGCATTAGCTACTACTTCCAATGACCTTTTTGCACTTGCCAGCGATGAACTGATTGTTCGCCGTCGCGATGGCTCACTTGTGCGGCGCGCTGGGAATTTTTCACAATCACGTGCCCTTGCCAGCGATGCCGATGGACAAATCTTCATTGCCGACCGCCGGCAGTCGTTGCTTGTCTTAGGCGCTGGCACAACTGTTACGGTCATTACCCCAAACTCGCCGCTTTCGAACAGTTTTGAGATTGTGCAGATTGATGCCTTTGGGCGAGTGTGGGGCAGTTCCTCTTTGCGCAATGGCGGCGCACAAGGTTTTTACCGTCTGGAGAACGGCGTGTGGCGCAATTTCGAAAATCTGCCTTCGCCGGGCACGGCACCCGTGAGCCAATTTAGTTCGCTGGTCTCTCGCGGCAACACTACCATCCTAGGCACGTGGGGCGGCGGCTTGTTTGAATTTGACGCTCGCGATAGCCTACGCGTGCTAAATCGTTCCAACTCTCCTTTTGTCGGCATTCGCCAAAGTGAAAGCTTTGTAGTCTTGCCCTCTCTTGCAATTGACCAGCAAGGTGTCGTTTGGATTGCTAACTTCCTTACCGCACAAAATCCGATTTACGCCTACTTGCCCAATGGTAACATTTTACGCTTCGGCACCAGCGGTCTTGGTCCCGGTCGGGAATTTCCGTCAAACCTTACCGCACTGCGGCTTGCCATAGACGGCAATAATCGCAAGTGGATTGCCGTGCAAAGTGAAGACGGTGTTACAGGTCGTGGTATTGTGGTCTTCGACGACAATGGCACCCTGACGGACGTGCGCGATGACCGATATGTGCTGATAGATGAGCGCCAGAATTTTGGTCGACTCCCTCATCCGAAGGTCAATGACATTCAGTTGGATAACGACGGTAGCATTTGGCTGGCGACCGACCGCGGGGCGGCATATTTTTTCAATCCCGATGCAGTATTTGGCTTGCGCATTCCAAATGCATCGCTGGTTTTTGATTTGCGCAACGAGTTTCTTTCCTCGCTGGCTATTGACGCTCTGAACCGAAAGTGGTTTGGCTCGCAAAATGGGGTGTGGGTGGTCAGTGCAGGCGGCGATAGCATTCTGATGCGCTTTACTACTGAAAATTCTCCGCTGCTTTCCAACAACGTGCGCTCAATTGCCTACGACCGCAAAACGGGCAAGATGTACTTCGGCACCGATAGAGGACTGTCGGTGCTATACACTGAAGCCATTGAACCTCAAGAGACTTTGAGCGCCCTTACCATCTATCCGAATCCCTTTCGCATTCCTGCTTCGACTCGTCTTGTTGTCGATGGGCTGGTGCGTCAAGCGCTGGTGCGAATTATTTCCCTAAGCGGCACTCTCGTGCGAGAGTTGCCGTCTTCGGGTGGACGGCTGGTAGAGTGGGATGGCAAAGATAGAAACGGCAACTATGTTTCGTCAGGGATTTATTTTGCAGTCGCTATCAGTGAAGACGGTCGGCAAAGTGCCATTGCCAAAATTGCCGTCATTCGGCGTTGAACTGCCACGCAGCAGCAGGTGCTTTGTTTGTGTGCATCGCATCCGCTTCAAGTTTGCTTCAGTGCATGGTCATTCCGCTATCCATTCGTTTAGCTTCTTTTCGTATTCACTGACGAGGCGTGCGGCACGGCTTTTGGTGCGCGATTCAGCATTGATGTGGAAAATGTCTCTTTCACGGTCAGGTAGGAGTAAAAGTGAAGTTTCATTGTCGTAGATAATTTTGACGCCGTCAATTAGCACGCGATAGTGTTCAGCTGTATCTTCCATGATTTTGCGCATCACTTTGCCTTTCAAGTCTTTGGGGCAGGCTACATTGCGTTTAACTAAGAAATAGCGTTCGGGCATGCGTGCCGCCAGTTCGCCGATGCGTGTTTTGGATTTGGCAATCAGCTCCATAATCTTGGCTGCCGAGAACATGCCATCGACGGCAAAGAGAAATTTTGGAAAAATGAATCCGCCCTTTGTTCCGCCAACGAAGCCGATTTCTGGGTCAGCGGTTACAGCGCGCATCAGTTCTGAGTGGCTATCGCCAGTGCGGACCACCTGTACATTGCGCTCGCGGCAAATATCATCGACTTCCATAGAGGCTGTAATCGGCACGGCGATTTTTTTCGTTTCTGGATACACTTCAAGGTAGAGATAGGTGATAAGTGTCAGCAAGCGTTGATGCTCTAGGAAATTGCCTTTCTCGTCAGCAACATGGATACGCTCGGCTCCGCCATCGAGCATGAAGCCAATATCGTAGCCGAGTGAGACGACCACTTCCGAGAGCCTTTCAGCGGCGGCAAAAAATTCTTCAGCTGTGCGTGTGAATTTGCTGGGGTCTAAGAACGCATTGAGCGAAATGACATCGACGCCCAAGCCACCGATGATGCTGGGGAAAATAGCTGCTGCCGCTCCGTATGAGTAGTCAATTGCCACGCGTAGACGCGCTTTCCTGATGGCTTCAGTATCAATGCATTTGATGAAGCTATCGGTGTAACTTTCTAAAGCGCGCTCAGGAAAATTTAGTGTGCCAACTTTTTCGTAGGAAGCACGTCGATACTCTTCACCGAAGAAATTGCGCTCAATGCTCTTTGTTTTTGCTGCAGGTAAGTCTCGCCCGCCTTTGTCGAAGAAAATCAGGTCGCAGAGCTTTTTGTCAAATGGAGACTTGCGAACATGCACGCCCGCCAAACTCTGTGCTATTCTTCAAGCGATGACGCGCAATAGGAATTGGAGTTGCCTGTAAGTCATTGACCGACACACCTGTGGAAAGCAGCCCTGCAATCAGTGCCCGATTGACCATACGCGAGACATTATCCACATCGCGGCTTACACACACTGTGGCGCCTTCTGGCAGAATGGTACCAAATGCGGCACCAATTTTGGCGGCAAACTCGGGACTGATTTCAATGTTGGCTAACCCTGTGATACGCGATGCCGTAAAGAGCTCTCGCGACCATTTGGACTCCCAAATCAGGCTCTGTGTTAGAATTGCACCGGCTTCAATTTCTTTTTCAGGCCAAATTTTGATAGAGGATTTTATCGTAGCTCCATCTCCAATTACACATTTATCTGCAATGAAGACTTGCTCTTCGATTTTTACATCATTCCCAATTTTGGTGCCGCTACATATCACAGCAAGGTGAATTGTCGTGTTTTTGCCAATGACCGTATCGTTCCATACTACGGTTTTGCTTAGTGAACTGCCATCACCGATGCTTACATTTTCACCAATGACGCTATTGTGCAAAGAGACGCCCTTTCCCAATTTTGCTCCCTTGCCGATAAGTACGCTGCCTGAGAGCTTGACAGCATCTAGGTCAAACTTGGCAGATTTGTGTGCGTAGATACCCGCGGCGATTTTTTCATATCCTTCGTAGAAGTCCAAATTGACTCGTCCATGCAAGCAATCTAAATGGGCTTCTTGATACTCGGGCAGGGTGCCGACATCACGCCAGTAGCCATCGGCTACATAGCCATAGAGCCCCAAGTTTTCGCGCAGCATTCTTGGAAAGAGGTCTTTGGAGAAATCATATTCCTCACGGTAGGGAATCCAATCCATGACTTCTCGCTCAAGGATATAGATGCCCGTGTTGATTGTATCGCTGAACACTTCGCCCCACGATGGTTTTTCCAAAAAGCGCGACACCCTACCATCTTTTTCGGTGATGACCACACCAAACGCCAGCGGATTTTTGACCCGTGTAAGAATCATGGTTGCCTTGGCATTGCGCTTGATATGGAACTCCAAGGCTTTGCTCAAATCAAAGTCAGTGAGCACATCGCCAGAAATGACGATAAAGCGGTCGTCAATGAATTCATATGCGTTGCGCACGCTGCCTGCTGTGCCGTAGTCTGCATCAGCTTGAATGTAGTTCATCTTGATACCAAACCTTCGCCCATCGCCGAAGTAATTGCGAATCGCATCGGGCTGGAAATAGAGCAGCGCTATCACTTCCTTCACCCCATGTGCTTTCAGCAAATTGATAATGTGATGCATCATTGGCTTCTGCATCATGGGCACCAGTGGTTTGGGAATGTTGATGGTGAGCGGACGCAAGCGCGTGCCAAATCCACCTGCCATAATGATGGCTTTACGAATTGTAGATTCAGTCCTGACTTCGGGCATAGTCACAATCTGGTGAGACTTCGGTTTAAGTTTGAAGTGAATTGAAATTAAGCGGCTTTCTAGAGCAAAGACTGACCTAATGCCGTCATGGTTCGGTACGGCAGTTTCGTGAAGTTTGGTCTATGCAGACTTTGCTCTTTTGTTGCAGTGTTCTCTGCCTTATTATCGCAACTGGTTTCATGCGTCTCACTCCAATTGGGTTGGCTTTGCCAAGAATTTTGGCCTACTGCTGCATCAAATGGCAGCGCTAGATTAGCCTGTGCTTTTAACATTTTTTGAAACCGAATCTTTAATTTTTTAGAGCAAAACCTTTTCTCTTTTAAAAGATTTAGGAAAAAGCGTTATTTTCCCTACTGGTCCATTTGACTATTTTCAGATGGTATGTCGAGATTGCTTTTTTACCAAAAAACATGGTGAAGTTTTTCGTTTTTTTCTATTTTGGTGCGGTATTAGTTTCGTCTTCGTCGCACTGCACAGAGGTTGTAGTGCTGTAATATATCTTTTTGGAAGGGAACAAACATGCAG
>AFSR01000777.1_pt1 | contig 39171 bp, 37 predicted proteins | sample 296848 | NCBI WGS metagenome assembly AFSR01 (sample SAMN02954305, study PRJNA68063) | hot springs metagenome | biome: terrestrial; feature: Mushroom and Octopus hot springs; material: microbial mat core samples; isolation source: Yellowstone National Park Mushroom and Octopus hot springs ...
CATATTGTCGCGGTTACTGCGGAGCCGCTGCCGACACGCATTGCATCTCTGGCGCTTGGAATTGGCGATCTGGACTGTGTGTACCACATGGCGCTGCACGAACTGGAGATGCAGTTGAGAACAATCAAGACCAGCCAAGACCAGCGCGAGATGCTCCGCACTCTGATCGATGGCAAACGACTGCGCGACATCAGCGATCTGCCGTTCGATTTGGCGGTGTAGCTTGTTACACGCTGCGCTCCGCTCCTTCTAAAGCCTTCAACCGCCCGCTGCCGATCCGTTCCAGCCTCCGCGACACGCCGCCATCGCTGTGAACCAGCGCCTGGATGGCGGCATGCGGCAATGCCAGCACGGTGAGCGATGTGAGCGCGATGACGCTTGCCACCGGCGGCGCATTGCGCAGCAGTTCGAGTTCACCAAAGAATTCCTGCGGTCCCAACCGCGCGATGGGTCGGGTCGTTGCCGGCGCTCCGTTGGTGGCCGCCTCGCGGCGAACGACTGCCGCCGTTCCCTTACGAATGATGAAGAATATCCCGCTCAGCGTCCTCTGGCGCACAACCACTGTGCGCGCCGGGTAGGTGCGCTGTTCGGCGATGGCGACCAGTCCGCGCAGCGTGTTGCGCGGCAGGTCGGCAAACAGCGGCACACGCTCCAGCAAACGCAACACTTCAACCGACCCCATCCCGCCTGCGGCGTAGCGATCCGCCAAAATCTGCAAAAGTCCAGTTATAATTTCGTCCTGCCCTGTATTGTCTCAATCCTGGAAGGAGTAACAGGACTGCAAATTATGTGGAATTGGACAGCACCGGTGCTGTTGTTCCTAAGGGTTTATTGCATTGACGCCGGTGCCATCCAAAGTATGATTACACCATCATCACTGTGTTGGATTTGGTACTTCCACGCTTATAGCAGGCAGGGCAACTGGAGGAGTATCTACAGGGACAACATCTGCCGGGCTCACGCGCTTGCCCGGATTTGCGCGGATCCATTCATCATCGGGTATGACACACCGTTGAAGCCGGACCGGACGTGTCTGTGTAGCACTGACCCATTCTTCGGCATCCACTATCTCGCAATATCCCAATTCCGGCACGTCTGGTGTTGGCAGTGCCTGCAGTGAACCTGGCTCTTTTGCCTCAGGAAATCCCCATGCGCCCACTGGAACTGCCATCAAGAGGACGCCGCCCACGATACCAATAAATAAAACTACGCCGAGCAGGAATGTCCATTGCTTCCATTGCACCATATGCATAGTACACCTCCTTGAGTAGGGTAGGGGAGTGGACATTGGAGGAGTATCAGCACCATGCGTCCAATGCCCACCGCCCTCAAGGGTATTTATACGTCAATCGAACCACTGTATGAGATAGCTTCCGGCCCTGTATTCCAAATCGCCAAAGAGTAGTTCCCTGAGCTGGGAACAGTAAAAGTATGACTCCCCACCCCCCCTGTATATGTACCGGTCCACGAACAGCTCGACAGTGATGTACAGAGACCAAATCGGACACTGGACGTACTGGGATTCCAGGTAATTCGGATGGTCATTTTCGACCCCCTGGTCTCATAATACTGACCGTACTGGTGCATCCAATTTGTATCCAACGTTCCACTAATGGAATACGTCGCCAGTGGCTGTGGGTCCACTGATGTCAACACTGGTGCAGCGTGACTAACTGGAACACTCAGCACGAACAACAGTACGATAGCGAGAAGCTTCGTGAACCATTGTCGCCCAGCCATTACTGACCTCCTTCTCTATGGGCTACATCCACCCAATCGTGGATGAGACAAGCATAGCAAGAACGGCCTAAGGTTTCTGTTAAGTTTTGCTGGGAAGTCGTTCTCGGGGTGGGGAGGTGTGTAGCGAGCACAGTGGATCGTACAGAACTACCGTGGTAATCGGACAGTGAATCGGCTGCCGACCCCAAGCGTACTACTGACCTGAATGTGCCCGCCATGCTTCTGGACAAGGTGCGCAACTATCGACAGTCCCAAGCCAGCACCACCCAAATGCCGAGATCGTGAACGATCCACGCGGTAAAATCGTTCAAACAGGTGGGTTTGCTCCTCTGTCGCAATGCCGATCCCAGTATCCGCAACCTCCACAACTGCCCAACCTTCGTCCTGCTGCAGCGTGACTATGACCTCACCACCAGGACGGTTGTAGTGGATCGCGTTTTCGATCAAGTTTCTGAAGACGTGCGACAACAACGTAGCATCGCCCTGCGCCGTGGTTTCCGCTTCACCCAGTAGCCGCACTGTCACGTCTTGTGCATCCGCAAGCGGCTGTAGATCAAACAGCACCTCTTCCACGAGGGGCCCAAGTTCAACAGTATCACCCGTGATGCGTTCGTCACTGGATGCGAGTATAAGGAGGTTACCGACTAATCGCTCAAGCCGTATGAGCGCCCGCTCTAAAGTAGCCGTCATTGCGCGATACTCATCCACTGTGGCCTGTGAATTGGACTGTACCACCTCAACCGAGGTGCGTAAGGCGGCGAGCGGCGTTCGCAATTCGTGGGCTGCATCAGCGATAAAGCGACCCTGCTGCTCAAATCCCTGTTTTAGGCGGTCAAGCATAGCATTGAAAGCCCCTGCAAGCTCATACAGCTCATCATGCGGACCATCGAGTCTAAGCCGTCGGTCCAATGTTCCAGCACTGATCTGCTTGACTGTCTGATTGATCTGATGCAGTGGACGGAGCGCCATACCAGCCAATAGGTAGGCACTCGCACTACCCAAACAAGCGATGAATATTAACCCGACAAGCGAAATAATGCGTACATCACGCAACAAGGCTTGCGGAGTCGTATCTGCTGGTCGAGTAGCGGCAGGAGTTGCGTGCGGAGGCGGTGACAAAGATGCCTTGGGCATGGGAGCGGGTGATGACGGTATGGCAGTAAGTGGGGCCATGTCTGTGGCTGCTGGATCTATTGACGGCAGATTACCAGGCGCCCGATTCGAGATAACGATGGAGGCTATCACATTGATAAACAGTACTAAGCTCAGACTGCAAATAACGATGAGTCCACCCGTCCATATGGCGAGGCGCAACTGCAATGTCAACCGTTGTTGCCACCAGTGCCGACCCTGTTTCATATGCATCATACTTCTTGCTCCGATTCACCTGCGTTCCCAAGCCGATACCCCACGCCAACCACAGTCTCTATATAGCGGTACGGCGCTATAGTGTCCCTCAACTTGCGCCTGAGGGCATTAATATGAACCCGCACGGTGTTGGTGAAGGGATTTACAGTTCCGTCCCATACATGTTCTAACAGCATTTCTTGGGTGATAACCTCGCCCTGATGACGCATAAGATAGGAGAGGATCGCAAACTCCTTGCGAGTAAGATTCAAGCGTTGGTTGTTGAGCCAGACGGTTTGAGTAGCAGGATCAAGTTTCAGATCTCGATACTGGAGCAGCGGTTGGCGAACTCGTAAATCGCGCCGGAGAAGCGCCCGGATACGCGCCAGTAATTCACCGAAATGAAACGGCTTGATCAGATAGTCATCGGCACCGGTATCAAGACCAATGACACGCTCCTCTGGTTGATCCCGAGCCGTCAATATTAAGATTAAGAGGTGTGGATAATTTGCTCGAAGGTATCGGCAAACATCGAGTCCGTCAAGTGCAGGTAGGTTGAGATCCAGAATGATGAGATCATATTCATTGATGCTTGCAAGTTCACATCCCTGTTCTCCATCAGCTGCCCAATCCACAGCATACCCCTGTTGGCGGAGTCCGCGTACCAGTGCGTGCGCCAGGTCATCCTCATCTTCAATCAATAACAGGCGCATGTGGCATGGTCCTTTCCCGGTAGGCGACTACCCCGGCGTGACAGCGGGGGCGTGACCAGGGGCTCAATCGCCGTTCATAGGTCGTCTGTCAGATCGGTCGGATAGTTGGTCGGGTAGCGCCAGTGCTCACACTTCGGCATGAGGCCTTTCTCCTCCCTCTAAAGCCTTCAACCGCCCGCTGCCGATCCGTTCCAGCCTCCGCGACACGCCGCCATCGCTGTGAACCAGCGCCTGGATGGCGGCATGCGGCAATGCCAGCACGGTGAGCGATGTGAGCGCGATGACGCTTGCCACCGGCGGCGCATTGCGCAGCAGTTCGAGTTCACCAAAGAATTCCTGCGGTCCCAACCGCGCGATGGGTCGGGTCGTTGCCGGCGCTCCGTTGGTTGCTGCCTCGCGGCGGACGACTGCCGCTGTGCCTTTGCGGATGATGAAGAATGTCCCGCTCGGCGTCCCCTGGCGCACAACCACTGTGCGCGCCGGGTAGGTGCGCTGTTCGGCGATGGCGACCAGTCCGCGCAGCGTGTTGCGCGGCAGGTCGGCGAACAACGGCACGCGCTCCAGCAGACGCAGTACTTCAACCGACTCCATCCCGTCTGCGGCGTGCGGTGCGCGTTCGGCAGTCAGGCGGAAAAATTCGTCCGCTGGGAGGTAGAGCAGGCTCGATGCGACCGTCGCGCGGTAGGTGTGGAGACACGGTTTACCGCCCAGCACTTCTTCGACGCCGATAACGTCGCCGCGGTGCAGTTCGGCAACGATGCGCCCGCCCCGTCGGGCGATGATTTCCCCGGCTTCAATAATCCAGATGCCCGGAACCGGAGCGCCCGACCGCAGCACTATCGCGCCCGCAGCGCAGGTCTGTTCGACGACGCTGGACGCCAGCGCCTCCAGTTCTTCGTCGTCGCAGTTCAGGAAAATATCCACCTGCCGCAGTAACCGCAGGCGCGCTGCACGTATGTCACCAAACGAACTCGACAATTCACGCGCCCACGGCGTGTCGGGGAAGCAGAGGCGGCTGGCGGTCTCACGTTCGGGCCAGGGCAGTGCGTCGTATGCCGCCTGAATGCAGCGTCGCGCGAATGCAACACCGGCAATCTGTTCGATCTCGGCGACGGTGTAGCGTAACACTTCAGCAAACCGCGCACCCTGCTCCGCAATCGGGAGAGTTCGCACCTGTGCGCCAATCCGTGCGCGTTCGTGATCCAGGGTGACATCCCAGTCCGCCGTGGCAGCCAGAATGTCCATCCGGTCATCGAGCGCACGCGCGCGGCGCTCACCGTAGACTGAGTGTAGCATTGCATAACACCCATGGTACGTCAATTGAAATGCCCGCGCAAGACGGTCGCTTTCGCTCATATTGGGAATGTGTTCCCAGCGGAATTCGCTCAGCGTGAGATGGCGGAGTGTTGCAAGATGCACCAGCCACGCTGTCGCCCACAATCCCGATCCCAGCACATCGAGCGCCAGACCGCGCCCGTGCAGATCGGCAATATAGCCGGCCGTTTCGACCAGGGCGCCTGCCCAGAGCAACGCCCACGCCCAGACCATCCGCGAGTCTGCCAGACCGAACAGGTGTTGCAGGAGGAGCGCCAGCGCCAGCGCGCCGAAGTATGCTGGCGCTGCCGTGATCAGGAGCGTGAGCGCCCCCGCCGTGGGGTAGACCGCCTGGGCGCTGAAGAGCGCCGCTCCGCCAATTGCGAATGCAGCCATGAGCAGGACGGCGGTTCCCAGCAATTCGCGCAGCGGCGCGGCGCGCAGATCCACATCGAGGAGCGCGGTAAAACCCGCTATCAGCAACCCGACGAACGCCAGCCCGTCGAGCATCACCCAGATGCCCGGAGATATGGGGAGCATGCGCGCGATGCCAGCCAGCCCGGCAAGCGCTGTTGTTGCGATCAACGCCAGTATTGCCGGGTAGATGGCGGCGCCGCGGTAGTACGGACGGACGGCAAGCAGCGCGTTGAGCGCCACAATCCAGAGCGCCGGTCCGAGCGCCAGCCCGACCCATCTCCACCCACTCTCCTGGGTTGCCAGAACCGCCAGCGATGCGCTGATCGCCAGCAGGACGCCAAAAGCTGAAAGAAGGCCGGGTTGCCGTCCATAACCGCGCCGCACCAGCCAGCCGACCGTGGTTTGCCCTGCTTCCCACAGCGCCAGCAGGACGGCTGCAACTGCTGGCAGCACAACGATCAGGATCAGCAGCGCACCGATCACTTGTTGCCACCAGACTCCCCGCAACAGTTCGAGGGCGGGTTCGAAGATCTGCGCACGCCAGAACCATGCAGCGCCAATGATCGCCAGCGCAGTGTAAAGCGCCGTGGCTGCTCCATACAGCGCGAACACGCGCTCCTGGCGACTGAACGGCAGTGTGCGCTCGTCCAGGTTGACCGTCGTCGCCTGCGGGTGTCTGGAAGCGCAGCGCATCCAGTGCATCGATCGCATGCGCAGATGAGCGCCGAGTTTGTCCCACAGCGGACCGCGCACATATGCCAGCGCCTGACGGCGCAGATCCGGCATCCGCAGCAGATCGACAAGAATGTAGTAGCCATCAAGTTCAAGGAGCGGATTCAGATTGAAGACGCTCGACACGAAACTGGTAAATGCCAGTTTGTAGGCTATCGCCCCAATGGTGGCTTCCGGCGTCAGATATGCTGCGATGGCTGCCAGGCTGCCGACCAGCAGATCTGCCGCGGGACCGGCTGCCGAAACGATAATGCGTGCGGAGCGCGGCGAGCGCCAGATGTCGCTGGTGTCCACAAATGCGGCGGGCAAGCCGTAGTACAGCATCACACCGCCACGAGTCAGTGTGCGTCCGAAATGTTTGACCGCCAGTGCATGCGCGCTTTCGTGGATCACGAAGGACAGAAGCGTGACTGCCCAGAGTGCTGCCAGCCCCAGCGTCACCGAACCGTTGAGTCTGATGACCTCATACGTGTCGGATCCGCTGCTCATCGCCAGTCCGAAGGCGATAATTCCGGCGAGCGCGACGATGCTGGCAAGCACGGCAAAAACGCGGGTAAACAGCAATCTGCCGCCCCAGCGATAGATTGCGCTGTAGAAGGCATCGATGCCGGGCAGGGTGAGCGTTGCGCCTGTCAACACGCGCCTGATCCGGCGTCCCCATGTGCGGGTTGTTCCTCTGGCAAGCGCTTCGTTGATTGCACGGTACACGCCTACCGGCTTATCGAGCAGCAACCCTTCCGCCTTGAGGGTTGCGACCAGTTCACCGATCGGCAGGATCAGGCTATGCCGGCGAAATGCGTCCAGCCCCAGTTCGGCAATGGTGCGCGTGCCATCCATTGCCCGCCAGACCTCATGCTGCGCTTCGGTCAGGCGGAGATAGGCGCCCTGTGGGGTGCGTACAATATAGTGCGTCTGTCCCCCTTCGACGACTGGATCGGCGGCCACATCGGGAATGGCGTGTGGGCGGTAGAGTTGCGGATTCGTCCGTTCGCGCAGGATCGTCCACAAGCGCTGTTCTTCCGATGGTCGAACGCCACGCTCGCGCAGGATCGTGAAGACCCGGACGTTTGTTGCCGGAGGTTCGGCAACGCGCCGCCGCACCGCAGCCCATATGCCGCCCGGAAGCGGTTGGGCGCCAGCAGCTGTTGGTTGGGATTCGTGAGTTGTTGCATCACTGAGCGTCGCCATCGCCTCCATTCTAGCATGGCGTTCCATGGGGTTGAATAATGTTTGCGAGGGGATGTGGTAAGGGGGCGCTGCTTAAAAGAGAACGCCCTGCTTTTCACTCAGCGCGCTTCGTTCTTTACTAAACCTGACTGCTCCAACCGGTTGCTTCGTATGCCTGTGTTCAGGACATATCGACATCACCGGTCTCTGAGATGACGTGGTACACTTTCGCGCTACCATAGTCATCTCGAAGCGCCGCACCTGGCTCCTAGCGCAACGGGTGTTTCACTGCCGCGCGTATTTGCTGGTCTCCCCGAGCAGATCCAAAATCTCTCGTTTCCCTCAGCTTACGACAGCCTTTTTCAGCACTATCGCTTGCCAGGTGCGGGTATGTCGGGTTATTCAAGAACGGGCCCTTCGCTGAGTTACTCTGTCAGGGCGGTAGGAATAGTATACTCCACACCGGACGATTTTACAAGCCCTTAATGTGATGCAATTTAATGCAGTTTGTTGTGCAAATGGAGAACAAGAGGATGGTACAATACTGCCATAGTTGACCGTACAGCGACGCTGCGGTAGACTACGCGCGAGCGCGCTCTCCAGACTGTCGAAGTGGTTGTCTGTCAGACGGTGAGGTTCACGTATGAGTACGTTGAATGAGAAGACGGCGTTCATTACAGGCGGTGGGCGCGGAATCGGTCGGGCGATTGCGCTGACCTTTTCGGGCGCCGGTGCGACAGTGGCGGTTGCCGGGCGCAACCAGGAGGCGCTGGACGAGGTGTGTGCGACGATTGAGCAGCGTGGCGGTCGCGCCGTTGCTGTCATATGTGATGTCGCCGACCCAATGCAGGTCTATGCCGCTGTCAGCCAGGCGCGCGCGGCGGTGGGTCCCTTCGACATTCTCGTCAATAACGCTGGTGTTACCTACAGTGCAAAACTGACCGACACGGATGATGCGCTTTGGGAACGGATCATTCAGGTGAATCTCAACGGCGCGTATTACTGCTGCAAAGCGATTGTTCCCGATATGATTGCGCGTGGCGGCGGGCGGATTATCAATATCGCGTCGATGGCGGCGCTGGTCGGCATGCCGTTTTCAGCCGCCTATAGCGCTGCAAAGCATGGTCTGCTCGGTCTGACGCGCTCACTGGCGCTCGAATTGCAACGCTACCATATCACCGCAAATGCTATCTGCCCTGCCTGGGTCGAGACCGATATGATGAAGAACGCGATCAACGAACTGGCGGCGAAGACGGGGCGCACTCCGGAAGAAGCGCGCGAGGCGCTGCTGTCGCGCGGCGGTCAGCAACGCGCCATGTCGCCAGAAGAGGTCGCTATCACAGCGCTGCGCCTCGCTGGACCGGACGGCGCTGCTACGACCGGTGAAGCCATTGTGCTCCATTAGGACGCTATGACTGTATATCTTGTCACTGTCCGTTCGCTGCATGATCTGTCCGCGCCTGATCACCTTTTTTTGATCGATGGCGATCTCGACGGTGGAACGATTGCCCGCCTGACGACCGATCTGCTCTATGATCCAGTAGTGCAACAGGCTTCCTGGACGCTGGTCGATGACCTGGTCGATGAACCGTCTGCCAGCGCAACGGGAATGATCCTGGTCGAGATTGCCTATCGTCCGGGTGTGACCGACAATGAAGCGGAGAGTGTGCGAAGTGGTGCAGCCCGTCTTGGCATCACGGGTCTGCGCACGGTGAAAACGCTCCGTCGCTACCGGGTGGCGCATCCCGGCGATGAACGCGATCTGTATAACGATCTGATCCAGACAGTGCTGCGCTATCCCGAAGGTACGGGCGCTTCCGAGCGACGCGCCTGGTATATGCATCTGATCTGCCCGCCTGCGGATCATGAGCCGTTGGTGGCGCACATCCCGATAACAACTGCATCTGACGATGAGTTGCTGCGCATCAGTCAGGTGGGGGTGCTGTCGCTCGATCTGGAGGAGATGCGTGCGATTCAGGCGTACTATCGCGCCGAAGGGCGCGAGCCGACCGATGGCGAACTCGAGACGCTGGCGCAGACCTGGAGTGAGCATTGCAGTCATAAGACGTTCAAAGGGCGCGTTCGCTACCAGAATCAGGTCCCGCCCAACCCGCACGATGTGGCGTTGCCCGCCGAACATTATCCGTCGCTGCATCTGCTGTCGCACGATTGTGAGGTCGATAGCCTGATCCGCACCTTTCTTATGGCTGCCACGCGGCGCGTCCTCGATCAGCGCAGGGATCGCGACTTTGCGGTGATCTCGGCATTTGTCGATAACGCCGGTATCGTGGCGTTCGATGAACACTACGAGATCTCGTTCAAGGTCGAAACACATAACCATCCTTCGGCGCTTGAGCCGTTCGGCGGCGCAAATACCGGCGTCGGCGGCGTGGTGCGCGATGTGCTCGGCGTTTCCGCCCAACCGATCGCCAATACCGATGTGTTCTGCTTCGGACCGCTCGATCTTCCAACCGCCGAACTCAGCCCCGGTGTGTTGCATCCGCAACGAATCGCTGCTGGCGTGGTCGCTGGCGTGCGCGATTATGGCAATAAACTCGGCATTCCTACAGTGAATGGTGCAGTCTTCTACGACCGGGGCTATGTGGCAAATCCGCTCGTCTATTGCGGCACGGTTGGTCTTGCGCCACGTGATACGCATCCGCGCGCGGTGCGTCCTGGTGATGCAATTGTGGTCATCGGCGGGCGCACCGGTCGTGATGGCATTCACGGCGCGACGTTTTCTTCGGCGGAACTGACCCATACCACGGCTGAGGAAGTCGGCAGCGCGGTGCAGATCGGCGATCCGATCACGGAAAAGAAGATGATCGATGTGGTGCTTCAGGCGCGTGACCGGGGTCTCTACAGCGCGATTACCGACTGCGGCGCCGGGGGGTTGTCCTCAGCAGTGGGTGAAATGGGCGCCGATTGTGGCGCAGAGGTGGAACTGGCGCGTGCGCCGTTGAAGTATGCCGGTTTGCAACCCTGGGAGATCTGGCTTTCGGAGGCGCAGGAACGGATGGTGCTGGCAGTGCCGCCGCAGTGTCTCGAACGCCTGCTGGCGCTCTGCGCCAGCGAAGATGTCGAGGCGACCGTCATCGGGCGTTATACCGATACCGGGCGCCTGGTTGTGCGCTACAACGGCGCATCGGTGGTCGATCTGGCGATGTCATTTCTTCACGAGGGGCGCCCGCAGCGGGTGCTGGAAGCGCGCTGGGACGGCGGATCACTCCCCAAACCGCAGATGACGGTTCACAACGGCGATCAAGACCGGGTGGACGTCGCGCACCTGTTGCTGGCGTTGCTGGCGCATCCCAACATTGCCTCCAAAGCGCCCATTGTCCGCACCTATGACCATGAGGTTGGCGGACGAACGGTTGTGAAACCACTGGTCGGCGCTGCCTGCGATGGACCCGGCGATGCCGCCGTGCTTCAACCGCTGCCGTCGTCGGTGCGCGGGATTGCAATCGGGTGCGGGATCAATCCGCGGTACGGTCTGATCGATCCATACTGGATGGCGCTGGCGTGCGTCGATGAAGCGCTGCGCAACGTGGTCGCCGTGGGCGCCGATCCGACCCACGCTGCCATTCTCGACAATTTCTGCTGGGGCGATCCGCGCCTGCCAGACCGCATGGCAGGGTTGGTGCGCGCTGCCGCCGGTTGCTACGATGCGGCGGTGGCGTATGGCGCGCCCTTCATTTCCGGCAAGGACTCGCTCAACAACGAGTACCGCGACGCCGAAGGTCGCCGCACGCCGATCCCGCCGACTCTGCTGATCTCGGCGCTGGCGCTGGTTCCCGACATCCGCCGCGCAGTAACTTCAGATTTCAAGGAGCCGGGCAATGCAGTGTACCTGGTCGGGTTGACGAAGGCGGAACTGGGTGGCAGTCACCTGCTGGATGCGCTGCCAGCGTCGTGCATCTCCCCTGCGCTCTCCGATGCGCTGATGCAGATGCCGCGGGTCGATCTGACGCAGGCGCCGCAGTTGATGGCAGCCCTCCATGCCGCAATGAGCGCCGGTCTTGTGCGCGCCTGCCACGATCTGAGCGAGGGGGGGCTGGGGGTTGCGGTTGCGGAAATGGCGCTCGCCGGCAATCTTGGGGTGACCCTGGATGTGCGCGCCGTGCCACACAACCCGGCTGCCGCCGATGACCTGGTGCTGCTGTTCAGCGAGTCGCCGACCCGCTTCCTGGTCGAGGTGCGCCCTGCGGATGCGTCAGCATTCGAGGCGGCGATGACCGGACACGCCTGTGCGCGCGTGGGTACGGTGACAGAAGCGGACGTGGCGATCACCGGCTTGATGGGCGAGACGCTTGCTTATCTCTCGTTGTCTGTCGTCAGGGACGCCTGGCAGGGAACACGTGTCGTCTGAACGATCCGGGAAGGGGGGCGGGCATGCGCAACGGTGATACACCACTCATGGACGCCGATCGGTTTGCCGCCTATATTGTGCGGCGTCTGAGTCTGCACGATGATGTGATCGAGGTGCGGGAGCGGCGCGGCGATGAACTCATCCTGCGGGTGCGGGACAGCGATGTTACCGTCAATCTCAGACGTCTCTATGACGCGTATGTCAAAAATCCCGATCAACTCGACGCCATCATGCAAACGATTGTCAGCGCCGCAACACACGACATACCGGCGCGTGATCGGAGCGATTTCGCCTCCCTGCGCGAGCGCATCTTCCCCATGCTCAAGCCCATCAATCTGCTGGTGTTTGTGCGAGAGCGCAACCTGCCGATGCTGGTCTATCGCCCATTCCTGGCAGACCTGATGATTACCTATGTGGTGGATGAGGCGCGGAGCGTTGCCTATATCAATGAGCAACACCTCGATCAGTGGGATGTCGGCGAGCGTGAGATTCATGAACTGGCGTTGCGCAATCTGCGGCGACGCACCGATGAGCAGGCGCCCTACACGATGATCGGCGAAGGGGATCAGCGGCTCTTCATTTTCAACAGCAACGACGGCTACGATGCGACACGCCTGCTGCTGACCGATATTCTGGCAACCTGGGCGCAGCACGTGAGCGGTCACCTGGTCATCGGCATCCCCAACCGCGATTTTCTGATTGCGCTGGGTGACGCCAACCCCGACATTCTGCGCAGTGTGGCGGCGCAGATCCAGATCGACGCCGTTCAGCGCGATTATGGGTTGACTGATCGCCTCTTCACTCTGGTTGGTGGAGAAGTGCGTGAGTACGAAATGATCTGATGGAGCCTGGCATTCTCTTGTTCACCATTGGGGCGTTTGGTGTGGCAGGCTTCCTTGCCTGGCGCGATCATCAACCGCATTATCTGTTTGCGCTGGCGGCAGGGCAGATTGCTACCCTGCTCTCACCGCTCTGGCAGCGGCTCTACGGCTTCTCCTACGATCCATCGCTCGGTGCGCTCTTCAGCGTGCTGGACCGGTCGTTGCCCACGCTGGTCTTCCTGGCGGGATGGACGCTGATGTTGCCGCCGCTGGCGATTTTTTTCCTCTACCAGCGCCGCTGGTGGTTTTCCGGGTACTTCACCGGCGCACTGACCTTCGTGCTCTTCACGCTGTACCACGTCTTGATCGAAACGATCGGCGTCCGCGCCGGATGGTGGGGATACGCTGATAACGGCGCATTGCCGTTCAATATCAGCGTCACCCTGCTGGCCGGTTTGATGAATGGACTGGTCTCGCTGGGCGGGCTGGCCGTGCTGCTGATCACGCGCCACTACGCCTGGCCCATGCTTCTTGCCGTTGTGCTGCCCACCCCTCTGCTGATGAGCGCACTTGTGCACGGCTTGCTCGGCGCACCGCTCTACACGGTCGTGCTGCTTCGCGCCCAATCATGGGCGGCTGCGATTGGCATGATCGGCACCCTGGGACTCGTCCTGTGGGGCGCGCACATTATTGCCAGCGAACTGGGGCGCCGACCGGCGCCCGGTCGAACGATGCCAGCATAGCGCGTCAATCGCGCTTGCGACAGATGCCCACGCCGTCGCGCAACGGCACGATGACCGATTCGAGGCGCGGGTGGGTCATGATGGCGCGGTTGAACTCCTGGATGCCGCGCACAATCGGCGCCGCATCGTCTTCAAGCACCAGCGCACTGCACAGCACATTGTCGGCAATGAGCAGCCCGCCAGGGCGCAGGCGCGACACGCACAGTTCGAGTGCGCGCAGCGAATCGCGCTCATCGATCAGATGACGCAGAATATCGAGGAAGATAAGGTCATACGGTCCTTGCATCTGTTCGAGGGAGCTGAACCATTCCCCTTCGATGATATTGAAGTGATCACCATAGCCAGCGTGGGCGACATACGTACGCGCCAGTGCGATCCGCTCCGGGTTGCGCTCGATTGCCGTCAGATGCCCGCCAACCGGGGCGATGGCGCGCAACAGCCAGATAGCGGCATAACCGGTGGCAACGCCGATCTCCAGCGCTTCGCGCGCGCCGTGCATCTTCGCCAGCATGTAGAGGAACTGACCCTCGACCGGACCGACCAGGGGCCATCCATGCTCACGCGCCTGACGCTCGAGTTCAGCAAGCGCCTGCGGTCGCGGCGGCATCAGTTCGACCAGATAATCTTCGATTGCGATGTTGGTAATATCGTCACGCATACTGCGCCCTCCTTGCACGATGGACGTGATTCTATAATGCCTGTCGATGAGCGCGACAGCGGTCGTCACCGTTGCCCACCGCGCGAACGCGCTGCATATCAGCATGAAAATTGTACCACACATACACAAAGTGCGTGAGCGACACACCGCATCTGCGCGCGGAATGTTCCGCCTGCCGCACGACACCAGTGCGCCCGGATTCTTCTATCGACGAGTCCACTGCAAAAAGGATATGTCACCGCAGGGGCGCAGCGCTCACAGAGAAAATGATTGCCTGGCTCAGGCGTATGCTTCGCCGCGCATCGAACCCGTTTTGTTTTTGGCGTTCTCTGTGCGATCAGCGTCTCAGCAGTGTTGCGGTGAAGCCATCGATACTATTGCGAGTCCGTTGACAGGCACTGCTCGTGTGCGGTATCATAGCGAACCACACAACGCATATCGGGGATGAAGCGCGTCTCTTCCGCTATCCACGAACGTGATTGCGTTCGCTGGCTTGTGTTTCCTCCTTGCGAGATGGAGTCCTCATGCATCGCGCCTATCATTGCTGGGAAAGCCCGGCGCTCGGCAGACCGATGGAGTTGCTCGTCTTCGGTCATGCCGGTGCGCCGGTGATTGTGTTTCCGACGTCACGCGGTCGGTTTTTTGAGTATGAAGACCGTGGCATGGTGGCTACGCTTGGTCATCACATCGAGCAGGGATGGATCCAGTTGTGCTGCGTTGATAGCGTGGATGCCGAAAGCTGGTACTGTGGATGGATCCATCCCCGCGACCGCCTGCGCCGCCATGATCAGTATGAGCAGTACATTCTTCAGGAGGTATTGCCGTTCATTCGCAGCCAGAACTCTAATCCCTACGTCATGGTGCACGGTTGTTCGTTTGGCGCCACACACGCCATGCTTTTCGGTCTGCGGCATCCGACGCACTTCAACCGTATTCTGGCGTTCTCTGGCTTGATGGATATCCGTTCGTTCATGGACGGCTACCATGATCAGGAGGTCTACTTCCACAACCCGGTGGAGTTCATCGGCGGGCTTCAACCGGGGCAGTACGCCGATGCGATCCGTCGGTTGGATATTATTATGGCTATCGGGCGCGACGATGAACTGGCGTCCAGCAATGCCGCGCTCTCAGAAGCGTTCTGGCACAAAGGCATCTGGCACGCGATGCGCTGGTGGGACGGCTGGGCGCACGACTGGCCCTACTGGCAGCAGATGATCCGGATCTATATTAACGGCGCGGATTAATCCTGTACATACTCAAGGAGCGGCGTGTGACACTGAAGATCGGCATCCTGGTTGGAAGGGAGAGTACCTGGCCCCCTGCATTTATCGAAGAGGTCAACCGCCGGAATGCAGGAGTCACGGCGGAATTTGTCAAACTGAGCGGCACGCGTATGGCGGAAACGCCGCGCTATGCGGTGGTTGTTGATCGCATTTCGCACGAGATACCGTACTACCGCACCTTTCTCAAAACCGCAGCAATCGGCGGAACGCACGTGGTCAATAACCCGTTCTGGTGGAGCGCCGACGAAAAATTCACCGGTGCGACGATTGCAACCCGCCTTGGCATCGCCCATCCGCGCACGGTTGCGCTTCCGTCACATTCGTACATTCCCGCCATCCATCCGGTCGAGTCGCTGCGTAATCTGGAAGCGCGCATTCCCTGGGAAGATCACGTTGCGTATGTCGGCGGCTTTCCCCTTATCCTGAAACCGCACGCTGGCGGCGGGTTCAAGCAGGTCTACAAGGTGTACGACATGCAGGGGTTGTGGTCGGCGTACAACGAGAGCGGCACCGAATGCATGATGATGCAGGAGTTCATTCACTGGGAGAAGTATGTGCGCTGCCTGGTTATCGGTCGCGAACACGTGCTGGTGATGAAATTCGATGTGAGCGCGCCATACCCGCACCGCTACTTCGATGAGCCGGACTATCTGACGCCCGAAGAGCACGAGCGGGTGGTGCGTGATGCGCTGACGCTCTGCCGCGCGCTGGGATACGATATGAACACGGTCGAGTTCGCAATCAAGGATGGCATTCCGTATGCAATCGACTTTACCAATCCGGCGCCGGATATGGATTACTGGTCGCTCAAGGAAAAATTCTTCCGCTGGGCGGTGACAAAAATGGCGGATATGTGCATCGCAAAAGCGCTCTCTGGACCGGCAAAGCTCGACGAAATTCACTGGAGTCGTCTGCTCAACCCGCACGATGCGCGGCATGAAGCGGCGTAGGAACGGAGGGCGCGTATGCTGGAAACGGCGATTGCCGATTATCACGCGGCGCTTCAGGATGAAGCGATTGCGCGGGCGACCTGGGAGGCGTTGACTGTCGGGCAACGTGAGTGCAACCTGTTCTTTGGCGATCGTCCGCTTGGCACGGTGATGCGCCCACGGTTTCTGACACGCCCGCAGTACGATCTGCTCCGACGCGGCGTTGGGTTGGTCGTTGCCGCCTTGCAGCGCCTCGGCGATGCTCTGCTGGCGGATGCGGCGTTGCGCGACCGCATCGCGCTGACACCGCAGGAAGAGGCGCTGCTGGCGCGCGATCCGGGGTATCCGTACCATAGCGCCCATTCGCGCATGGATACGTTTCTCACCCTCGATGGTGCATCGCTCCAGTTTGTTGAATACAACGGCGAAAGTCCGGCGGCAATCGCCTACGAAGATGTGCTTGCAGAACTGTTCCTCTCCCTGCCAGTAATGCAGCAGTTCACCAGGACGTATGCCGTGACGCCATTGCCAGCGCGTCGGCGCCTGCTCGACACGTTGCTGGACGCATGGGCGCATTCTGGCGGTTCCGGCTCGCCACGCATTGCGATCGTCGACTGGAGCGGGTTGCCGACCCATTCCGAGTTTGTGCTGTTTCAAAGGTACTTCCACGATCACGGCATCGAGGCGGTCATCTGCACCCCCGACGATCTGGCGTACCGTGATGGACGCCTGATTGCAACCCGTTTCCAGGCAGTCGAACCGACCGCAGCGCCAGCGTTTCCCATCGATCTGGTCTACAAGCGCGTGCTGACCAGCGAGTTGCTCTTGCGCTACGGCGCAACCGCGCTCGACCACCCGCTGGTGCGCGCCTATACCGACGGCGCGATCTGTATGGTCAATTCGTTCCGCGCCAAACTGTTGCATAAGAAAGCGATTTTCGCCCTGCTGACCGACGAGTCGTTGCACGATCTGTTCACGCCCGACGAACGCGCAGCGATCCACGCCCACGTTCCCTGGACACGCCTGGTGCGTCCAGGAATGACAACCTATCAGGGCGCTGCGATTGATCTGCTGACCTTCGCGCATGCAGAACGCGAGCGTCTGGTGCTCAAACCCAACGATGAATATGGCGGCAAAGGAGTGGTGATCGGGTGGGAAACCTCGCCCGACGAGTGGGCGCGTGCGCTGGCTGAAGCGTTGCGCACGCCTTCTGTTGTTCAAGAGCGCGTCACCATCGCGTATGAAGCGTATCCGACCATGGTCGATGGCGCGGTGCAGATCGGTCGCCGCCTGGTGGACAGCGACCCATTTGTGTTTGGTGGCGAGGTTCATGGGTGTTTGTGTCGTCTTTCGACGGTGACGTTGTTGAACGTGACTGCCGGCGGCGGTTCGACGACGCCGGTCTTTCTGGTGGAGAGGGGATCAGAACCATGACGTCGTATAATCCCGCGTCGCCCGATTTTCCGTTTACCATCGGCATCGAAGAGGAGTATCAGGTCGTTGATCCGCAAACGCGCGAGTTGCGTTCGTACATTACGCAGATTCTTGATCGCGGGAAGATGATCCTGCGCGAGCAGATCAAACCGGAACTGCACCAGAGCATGGTGGAAGTCGGAACCCATCCGTGCCGCACGATCCAGGAGGCGCGCGCCGAAGTTGTGCGCTTGCGCAGCATCATTGCCAGTCTTGCCCGTCAGCATGGATTGACGATCATTTCCGCCGGAACTCACCCGATCTCATCCTGGATGAGTCAGGAGATCACCCCATTTGAGCGTTACAAGGGCGTGGTGGAAGAGATGCAGCAACTCGCGTTGCAGTTGCTCATCTTCGGCATGCACGTCCACGTCGGCATGCCGGACGATGAGGTCGCCATCGAGTTGATGAATGTCGCGCGCTACTTCCTGCCCCACATCCTGGCGCTCTCGACGTCATCGCCGTTCTGGATGGGGCGGAATACCGGCTTTAAGTCGTACCGCTCGGCGCTCTTCGCAAACTTTCCGCGCACCGGCATTCCGCCCAGTTTCCACTCAGCCGCCGAGTTTCACAACTATGTGAACCTGCTGATCCGAACCAATTGCATCGACGACGCGAAGAAAATCTACTGGGACCTGCGCCCGCACCCCTATTTTGGTACGCTCGAATTCCGCGTTTGTGACGCTGCGACGCGGGTCGACGAGTGCATTGCGCTTGCGGCGCTGATGCAGGCGCTGACCGTCAAACTGCATCTCATGTTTTCTGAGAATACCACCTTTCGCGTCTACCGCCGCGCCGTCATTATGGAGAACAAGTGGCGGGCGCAGCGCTGGGGTCTGGATGGTAAACTGATCGATTTCGGCAAACGCGCCGAGGTGGATGCCAGGGCGCTGATGTACGAACTGGTCGCCTTCGTTGACGAAGTGCTCGATGAACTGGGGAGTCGCCAGGAAGTCGAATACCTGTTGAAGATTGCGGAAGGCGGCTCAAGCGCCGACCGCCAGCTGGCGGTCTTCCGCGAAACCAACGACCTGAACGCAGTCGTTGATAACCTGATTGTCGAGACGCTGGAGGGAGTGCCAGCGTATCAGGCGTGAAGGGTTGCAGGTTGCACTGCCCGTGATCTTCAGGCAGTCCAGCGGATCACCGCCGACGCCCAGGTAAGACCCCCGCCAAACGCAGTGAGGAGCGCATAGTCTCCCTTGCGCAGTCGCTGCTGCTCGACTGCTTCGACAAGTGCAATCGGGACGCTGGCGGCAGAGGTATTGCCGTAGCGGTCAAGGTTGACGAACACGCGCTCCATCGGCACTTCGAGGCGTCTGGCAGTTGCCTCGATGATGCGCAGGTTTGCCTGATGCGGGACAACCAGTGCAATATCATCAGGGGACAGACCGGCGACACGGATCGCTTCCAGGGAGGAGGCTGCCATTTCCCGCACGGCGTGCTTGAAGATCTCGCGCCCGTTCATATAGACATACTGACGTCCCTGTTCGAGGAGTTCCGGTGTCGCGGGGAGGCGCGTTCCGCCGGCATCGACCGCCATCAGGTCTTCCTGTTCGCCATCGGCGCCGAGCACGCACGAAATCAGCCCTGCCGGTTCATCGGAGGGTTGGAGCACCACGGCGCCTGCGCCATCGCCGAACAGCACACAGGTATTGCGGTCGTTCCAGTTGATGAAGTGGGTGAAGATATCGCAGGCAACGAAGAGCACATTGCGCGCCGCGCCGCTGCGGATCATGCTGGTTGCCACGTTCAAGCCATAGACGAAGCCGCTGCACGCTGCTACGAGATCGAAGGCGGCGGCGCGGCGCGCACCGATGCCCGCCTGGATGGTGCAGGCGGTTGCCGGGAATGGCCGGTCGGGCGTGCAGGTTGCCAGGATGACCGTATCGATCTGAGCGGCGTCGAGACCGGCGCGCTCAAGGGCGGCGCGTCCGGCTGCGATTGACAGCGTGGACGTACATTCGCCGGGACCTGCAACCCGGCGTTCACGAATACCAGTGCGGGTTTGGATCCACTCGTCGGACGTTTCGACCATTCGTTCAAGTTCGGCATTCGTCAGCACCCGTTCAGGAACTGCCATGCCCCAACCTGTCATCGCTGCGTAGTTCGCCATACCCGCCTCGATAATACAAAAAGGGTTACTGACGCGCCAGGATGGCAGGTCAATAACCCGTCACGACACGCCCGTGATTGTTATTTCTCCCCGGCTTCGCTCTTTGGTTCGATAACCAGGCGGCCCCGGTAGTAGCCGCACGATTTGCAGACATAATGGGCGCGCATCAACGCGCCACATCGCGTGCAGGGCACAAGCGTCGGCATGGCAATCCGCTGATGCTGGCGGCGATTGCCGCGTCGGTGGCGAGAGACTTTGGTTTTTGGTACGGCACCCATGACAGAATTCACCTTCTCGATAGACAACTACTCTGGCTTTAGCAGCGCACGCAGCGCGGCGAAACGTTCATCAACGCTGGTGCTGCCGCATGAACACTGCTCAACATTCAAATCTGCGCCGCACTCCGGGCAGAGACCGCGACAGTCGGGACGGCAGAGCGGTTGCATCGGCAATTCGAGCAGCACATACTCGCGCAGCATCTCACCGACATCCGCCATATGCAACTCATCGAGGTAGAACGGGTCTTCCTCATCCGGTTGCGGCAGCGGCGTACCGGTCGTCACGTCGATCCGTGAGTGAAACTCGTCCCGGAAGCGCACCTCAATATGCTGGACGGCGGGATTGAGGCAGCGAACGCACTCCATCACCACGGTTCCGCGAGCATGCACATCGACCAGGACACCACTGGCGGTGCGGGTGAATCGCACCGCGCCGACGACGTCGCGCATTTCGAGCACATCGTCGAGACGCAGGACCGGCTCGGTAAAGTCGTATCTGCGCGACCCGCCGACATACTCGCGGAGCAGTTGAGCGACGTTGAACTTTAGATCTGTGGTCAGTTTTGACATGTGCATGAATAGCGCCTTCTGCGCTCACAGGGGCTGCATTATAGGTCAGCGACGCCGCGTTGTCAAGGGATGATCACCTGCCGGAAGAATGCGGCTCACGCGCTGCTCCCAGTTCCTGGAGACCGTTCTGCACGCTGGTAATGACTTTCAGCAGGCGTTGTTCGAGTTCTTCGAGCACCTGGCGCGCATACTCATCGGCGCCAGCCCGCACGGCGCGCGCCTCGCGCTCCGCCTGTTCCAGCAGGCGTGCACGTTCAGCCTCAATTGCCTCCAGCAACCCCTGCTCGTGCAGCACCTGCTGCACCCGTTCCTGCGCCTCACGGATCAGGCGTTCCTGTTCGCTGATGATCCGGCGCGCCTGACGCAACTCCTCAGGGATCGCCACCCGCATGCGGTCGATGATGTCGAGCACGCGATCTTCATCGATCAGCAACCGACCGCTAAACGGCACCCGTTTGCCTTCGGCGATTACATCTTCCAGTTCGTCGATCAACTGATCCAGTTCGATGGCCCATCACCTCCTGCCATATGCGCGTTTCAGCGCTTCCACGACGGGACCGGGAACCAGCCAGGACACATCACCGCCAAGTGACGCAATTTCACGCACGGTGCTCGAACTGAAGAAGGTGTAGCGATGACTCGCCATAAACAGGACGATATCGATGTCGGGCGCCAGCGTTTGATTGATCTGCGCCAGTTGAAACTCTGCCTCAAAGTCGCCGACAGCGCGCATCCCGCGCACGATGACCGATGCGCCGACGCTGCGCACATAGTCAACAGTCAGTGTTGAATAGGTATCAACTTTGACACGCGGAAGGTGACGGGTCGACTCGCGCAGCAGGGCTACTCGTTCTTCTGTGCTGAAGAGTAACTGTTTATTGGGGCGATCAAAGACGGCCATGATGACCGTATCGAAAATGCGCGACGCACGCGCAGCAATATCAAGATGACCATTGGTAACGGGATCGAAGCTTCCTGGATAGACTGCGATCGTCACCCCTTCTCTCCTTCACTGATGCAACAAGGACTCGTAGAACGCTGCATCGTTCGATCAACCGTCGGTCAACCGTCGATCGATGGCAGAACAGACTGATCGTGCGTCTCACCAGGCCCGTCGGCAGCGTCGTCCGTCGCTAGGTCGTAGATCGAGAAGCACGAATCCCCCAGACGGCGGAATTTACGGCGGTGGAAACGCTGGTAGCGATCGTTGAGTTCAACGCGCGGTGAATGACCGACCACCAGGAGACCATTATCTTTCAGGAGGTCGGCATCGTGCACGGCGCAAATCGTCGCTTCAATTACAGGATCGGCATAAGGCGGGTCCATGATGATTATATCATACTTCTCGTGAGAACCTCGCCGACGCAGGAACCGCTCGACCGGCATCTGAAAGATTCGTGCGCGATCTGCCAGGCGGGTATGTTCCAGATTTTCACGAATGATCCGGCAGACATGCGCCTTGTGTTCGACAAAGTCGGCCCATGAGGCGCCGCGGGAGAGGCATTCGATGCCGAGCGCTCCAGTGCCAGCGTACAGGTCGAGCACTCGCCCGCGAATCGGTCCATACCCTTCAAGGACGGAAAAGAGCGCTTCCTTCACCCGATCCAGCATGGGGCGGGTGCCTAGACCTTTCGGCGCCTTCAGGCGATGCCCTTTTGCTGTACCGGTAATCACACGCATTGTCTATGTAACCATCTGGATGTCATTCTGGGTTTTATCGCAAAGCGGAGTAGACCTGTATCCCTGAACTTCTTCTGTTACTCCCAAAATAAGGACGGGAATATCGATGTCTGCGACCCCGCGTTGCTCTAAATCCCATACAAGCTGCTCGAAATATGAAACTCCGGTGGACATTTCATCTGCAAATGTTTTAATCGGCACTATCTCGACCCCGATATCTATTATATCATGTTTATGAAAAATAGTCATCTTTGCACATACATTATAGACCATGAAGGCATACTTTCCAAACTGGACTTCAACGCCCACGCGGTTTTTAACAAAATCGATCTCACGAAATGCTCCACTTATTTGATTACTTGGTTCAAATCCTTTTACATAGTGTTCTGTTGAGTATTCGCAGCGAACCCTGTGACTTGTCCATCCACGTTTGGTGAAAGAATCCTTGAAAGAAAGGTTAAGTTTCTCTGGGGAATAGATCTCTTTACCAAGCATAGTCTTTTCATTACTTACCTTGGTTTTCGCTTGGGCGCTATTGACGCTCTCAATAACCTCTTGTACCTCATTGATTTCTTTCGGGAATTCGCAAAACTTCTTTTTGTCGCCATTGAAATAGTAAATTGCTGCAATTATCACTCGTAACCTCCTTGCTTTTCCAGGAGCCGATCCTGAGTTTCCTTCTTCCATTCTTCAGGTAATTGAGATACCTTCTCGTTTCCCGTTGGTTGGTATACTGGTCTCCCAAGAGGACGGTAACGAAGAGTACCATTATAGTAATCTCGTATTCTTTGGAGCGCTATCTCGACATACTCTGGTTCTCTTTCGCAGCCCATGGCGCGCCGATCATGCATCACCGCCCCAATAAGTGTAGAACCGACCCCCATGTAAGGATCGAATACCCAGTCTCCTTCATTGGTAAGCGCAAGAATGCAACGTTCAACGAGTTCAATCGGAAACTGGCAGGGATGGATGGTCTTCTCGGGATGGTTGGACTTTACATTTGGAACGTCCCATACGGTTTCTTCCCAATCCTGTGCCACAATTTCCCATATATCGGATGGATTCTTGCCAAGAGGATTTCCCGAGGGTTTACCCTTATTGGGACCTTTGAAATGACGTTTACCGGGATACTTGGCTGGAACTCGAACAGAGTCAAGGTTGAAAACATATCTATCAGATTTTGTAAACCAGAGAATTGTTTCATATCGACCTGAGAATCTCCTGGATGCATGCAATCCGTGCCCAAATTTCCAGATGATCCGATTTCGCAACTTCATGCCGATGCTCTTAAAAATAGGATAGTAAAGGATGTCTAATGGATAGACTTCTCCATTATCGACAAAATTTCCCACTTGCCAGCAGATGCTTCCATCTTCTCTCAACACTCGATAGAATTGATTGATCAACTGAGATTGTATCGTCAGATACTTCTCAATTGAAATGCGATCTTCGTATGCTTTTCCCAGGTTATAGGGCGGAGATGTCACAATGAGAGCGATTGAGTTGTCCGGCACTTGTGCGATAAATTCGCTAACATCATTATTGGAGACAACAATCTCGGCATCGTGTCGAAACGTGCTTTCGATTGATTTAATTGAGCGAAATAATGGCAATTCATTCATGGCTTACCACCATTCTGTGGTCACGACGCTTTATTGTATTATACAGCCCATATCTTGAACCGCATCGAGTGTGGCGGCGAATGCTGCGATTGTGGCAGCGACATCGGCGGATGTGTGCGCTGCCGAAAGGAAACCGCTGCGCCCGCGCATGAGATCGACGCCGTGATTGATCATGCCGAGGCGTAGCAGGTGCACCAGGCGCGGATCGCCGCCACGTTTCAGTTCATCGGTCGGTGTGCGCGGGTCGAGTTCGCCAGCGGTGAAACCGTTGGAACATCCGGCGACAACATGGATGATCGATCCGTCGCCATAGGCTGCCCATCCGACCAGACGACGCTTCCGGATTTCGGCATTCATACTGGCAACGAGGGTCTCACCCAGCGTGGCGGCATATGCGCAGGGCGCGCCATCAGCCACGATTTCGAGCGTTGCGATCCCGGCGGCAGCCGCGAGCGGCGCTGCGTTGAATGTGCCAAAGTGACGAATTTTGCGTTCCTGGTTCCATTCAGCATCGCCAAACGCCAGATGTTTCAAGATGTCGGCGCGCCCGCCAACAGCGCCGCCCGGCAACCCGCCTGCCATCACCTTCGCCAGGGTGGTCAGGTCGGCAACGACCCCTTCGCGCTGTTGTGCGCCACCCGGCGCAACACGAAACCCGGTGACGATTTCATCGCAGATCAACAGCACGCCATACTTCCAGGTCAACTGCCGGAGATCGCGCAGAAATCCGGCGGGCAACGGAACGGCGCCATACGATGCACCGGTCGGTTCGAGAATGACGGCCGCCACATCGCTGCGTTTGCGCAGGACATCTTCGACATACGTGAGATCGGTCGGGACGACAATGGTCGACCCGGCCAATCCGTCGAGCAACCCGACCGGCAGGGTGTCATCCGTCGTATCGCGCGCCAGCATGTCGTGCCAGCCGTGGTAATGACCGGCAAAGCGAATGATAATCGGTTTGGCGGTGTAAGCGCGTGCCAGACGCAGCGCCATCATGGTAGCTTCGGTGCCGGACGCGGTGAAGCGCACCTGTTCGATGCCGGTAAAGAGACGCTTGATCAGGTGCGCCCATCGCAGGCTGAGTTCGTGTTCGGCGCCGTAATGAACGCCACGCTCCATCTGGCGTTGCACCGCTGCAACGATCGCTGGATGCCCATGACCGAGCAACAGCGCGCCGTGCCCCATCCAGTAGTCGATCAGTTCATTGCCATCGACATCCCATTTGCGTGCGCCTGCACACCGCTCAACGTAGAGGGGGAATGGCGTTACATAGCGTCCGTCGTGGGTGACGCCGCTGGGAAACAGGGTCTGCGCCTGATCGAACAGCGCCTGCGATCGGGGATGGCGCTGGATGTACGTTTCGATGATCGACATCAGATGCCGTACTCCAGCCGTGTGATCAGCGCTGCGGGCAACTGCGCCTCGTGCATCTGGCGCTGGGTTCTCCCAACATCGTACTGAACACGGTGAAATGTGATCGTGTCGGTTGATGTGTCAAACACCGCAAATGCAGCGCGTGGATCCTGATTACGTGGTTGACCGACGCTGCCAGGGTTAATGATATACCGGAATCCGGGTTTAAGCATCAGGGTTGCGCCATTATCGGGGGAAGACGGTCCCTCGCAGCGACCTTCAGGCGTGAGTTGAAAGATCAGCGGCACGTGCGAATGCCCGATCAGGCAGACCTGCTGATCGAACCGGCGGAAGTTATCGAATGCCTGGTAGCGGGTCAGCAAATATTCCCAGATCGGCTCGCGCGGACTGCCGTGCGCCGCCAGGAACCGCTCATCTATCGGCTGGATGGGTTCGAGTTCTTCAAGCAATATGCGGTGGTCGTCCGTCAGTTGATCGCCGTTCCAGACATTCGCTGCGCGCGCATCCGGGTTGAAGTCGCTCAGATCCAGCAATCCCAGACAGGCGAGGTCGTGATTCCCTGCAAGCATCACACTTGCCACCGTGCGGATCGTTGCCACGCACTCATTGGGGCGCGGACCGTACCCGATGGTGTCGCCAAGGTTCCAGACGGTATCAAAAGAGCGGGCAGCGGACAAAACCGTTTCGAGCGCCACAATGTTCGAGTGAATATCCGAAAGTATCAGGATGCGCATAAAGAGACGTCTATCCTCGTAACCCTCTGTATCAGGCAACAGGGCATGACAGACATGATACCACGCCGGGCGCTTTCGTGGGGCGTTACAGCAAGCTGCAACCTGGCTGTAAGGTTTCGTTAATGCCAGGGCTTTGCGTCAACTTCTGCCCGCTCCTATAATACGCCTTAACGTCGTAGCACACAGCGTGCAAGGAGACCCGGCGCGCCATGAGCGAAGCACCGCCAGCTGGCCAGGGATATTGCCCATATCTCGGTCTGAAGCAGAACCGCGCTATTCGCTTCTCGTCGCCAACGCCGGAGCATCGCTGCTATGTTGGCGGCGAGCCGGTCGAAATACCGGTGGATCAGAGCACCTTCTGCCTGTCTCGCAATCATGTTCAATGCCCATTATACATGGGTTTAACAATCCCCTCAACGCCAGCAACGATCAGTCCTGCTGGTGCAGCGACTGTCGCTCCCGGCGGTCTGCGGGGATGGTTGGGGACGCTGTCGCCGCGCGACCGCGCGATCTATGCGCTGATGCTGGGGATGCTGGCAATCATTATCCTGGTGTATGTGGTTGCGGGATGGCAGGCGCTTACCGGCGGCGGTCTGATGCCATCAACCGTTGTGGCATCACCGACGAGCGGTGGTGCGGTCGGCGCGCTGGAGACGGCGACTGCCACTGCCACGGAGGGGGCGTCGCCGCAGCCAACACCGTCGGCTACGGCAACGGCAGTTCCTCCCACGCCGACGCCGCTGCCAACCAGTACGCCCTCGCCTCAACCTTCTCCCACGCCGACACCGGAACCGGTCATTCTTGTGCCAACGGCGTTGCCGACCCAACCGACCGGAGGTGCGACGATTGTTCCATCGCCGACCCTTCAACCGACGCAGCTGCCGGTCACACCTGGAGTGACCGCAACGGTTCAACCGACGCAACCGACCGCAACGCCCACGGCAACTATCATGCCGCCAACCGCTGTTCCAACCACACCGCCGTCGCCGCCACCGCCGACGGCGCCTCCTGCAACGCCACGACCACCGGCGCCAACCGTGCGCAATGAGCGGTTGTGGCTCTACTTCGGGGATGCAACCGGCACACTATTCGTTCCGACTCAACGGCTCGTTCCAGTTGAGGATCGCAAGGTGGCGACTGCCGCTATCAATGCGCTGATTGAAGGTCCGCGCAATGGTCTGGAACGGCTGGTCGATCCGCAGGCACGGTTGTTGGGCATCACGATCAGCAACGGACTCGCAACTGTCAACTTCGACCGACCGCCCCATCTGAACGGCGATCCGCGCGGGTTGCACTCGATTGTGCTGACGCTGACCCATTTCGAGACGATCAATCGCGTCCAGTTCCAGGTCAATGGCGCCAACATCGGCATCAACGGAAGCGGTCCTATCGCCCGTCCGGTTGTCAATCCGCTCAACCCGGATAATCTGCCGGTCGATTATGCAGCGACGGAATTTTTGCCGACGTACTATCTGGCAAATGACGGATATCATACGATTCGCATCATTCGCATGGTTCCGAAGACGCGTCAGGTTGCGGAGGGGACAGTCCGCGCCCTGATCGAGGGACCGGGGATCTATGAGTACGCGGTGCAGCGCACCATCCCGCCGACGACCGAACTGCGCTCGATTGGGATCAACCGGGGGGTTGTGCGCGTCGATTTCAGCGCACAGTTCGCCGAGGCGGCGGATCGTGCGGCTGCGGTGCGCACGCTGGTCGAGTCGCTGACAACGCTGCCGGGTGTCACCGGGGTGCAGATTTTTGTCGAGGGGCGCTCACTGGCGGAGTGGTGGGGAGAGCCGTATGGGAAGGTCTTCCCGAAACCGTTGATCAATCCGGAGGGATGACTCCCGTATTCTGTCTGCGCTGCGGATGGCTCTCCTACCACCAGCGCCACTGCACATAACTGTGTTCCTGTGGCGGGACGATGCGGCAGCGTTCACACACCCGGAAGGGAATGCCGGTCTCGCGCTCCAGGAGGAGATTCTCCCGCCCGCCGCAGTAACGACAGATGCTCAGATTTTCAATATCGTCAGCGCGCCAGAGTTGCGGGATGAGGGTCAGTTCCAGCGGGTGCATCCTATCGATCGCGGCAATCTTGACGCATACCGCTGCGGGAAAGACCGCTTCAACACGGGCAAAAAGGTGGTAGCGGTACGAATATACCTCATCGCCGACGCGAATGGCGCCTATTCGTGGATGGGTCCGAATTTTCATAGCGTTCTCAACTGCGCAACCAGACTGCGCAATGCTCCTTCCTCCAGGCGAAACGCGGCGTGATCGGCAAACATCAGGGTATCGAGTATGTCGGCAATACGCTCTTCGGCGCCGGTTTCGATCTGTGCCAGACCAAGTTCGACGGCGTAAAATCGGTCGAATGCCCATGCTGCCAGCGTTTCGTCGGTGATAGCGCCGCTCAATCGAGCTTCGATCTGTTCAGCCAGCATTTCGCGCGTAATAATGGTCATCGAGGTGTTCGCAGCAATCTGCTCTCTTCAGTGTTCGGGCGTTCCGCGTTCCCACATTCTGCCTGCAACCGTCAACCGATGATCGCCTGATCGCACTGTGATAAGAAGCCGCATCCCCAACAGCGTGCAGGATCATCGTGACTCCGATCACAGTCGTTGTCAAGGGCGTTGCGCATTTCGTCGAGCAATGTCAGCACTTCTTCGCGCACCCGCGTGGTGTACGAGAGACGGAAGGTGCGCTCCGCGTACCGCAGCAGACCATAGGGCGGGGCGACGCCGGTCGTTTCCTCGATCAGTACGCAGTATGCCGCCAGTTGCATCAGATCGGATTCATATGGATGTGCGGCGTTTCGCCCCGGTTTGACTTCTACGGGTATGAGACGTCCGCGCATCTGGATCAGATAATCGGGCTTGCCGACCAGTCCGATCCGGCGCGCAACCAGTGGTCGTTCTGGCGTCCAGGCATCGGTATCGTGATAGACCACCGGCGCCCACGGGAGTCCAGTTGCAGCACGGAGGCGCAGCGCACCGATCAGAGCGATCAGCGCCAGCATGATCAACGCCAATCCGACGGTGATCGCCATGGCTCAGCCCGCATATCCGCCGCCGACCAGCACAATCAACGCAGCAACGCCGAGCAACACTGCCACAGCCAGCAACAGACGACTCAGCGCCACTGATCGTGCGTGGCGGCGGTGCAGAGTCGTACCGCGCTCACGCCGTTCACGCCCCTCTGGTTCCAGTCCGGCGACACGGCGCAGCCACCAGGATCGGGCGCAGTACACATATTCGCCCACTTCGCTGGCGCGGATTGTTGGTAAACGTCGGTGAGCCATAGCACATCAGCAACAGACGGACCGTCACCCGCCGCCCAGCACCGGGTTCCCGCCGATCCAGTTCGCCACGTCGGAAACCGTAATCACGACCATCAACCCCATGAGCATTATGAAACCAATAGCGTGCACCATCGCTTCACGCTCCGGCGGGATTTTCTTCCCGCCGCGTGCAATCTCGATTAGGGCGAACAGGATGTGACTGCCGTCCAGTGCCGGGATGGGCAGCAGGTTGATCAGGAACAGGTTCAGGCTGATAAGTGCTGTCCACTGCCAGAAGCCCATCCAGCCATCGCGCTGAAGAACCTCACCAGTTCCACGCGCAATCCCGACCACGCCAGCGACTCCGCCTGGCGGTGCCTGGTTCAACCCCAGCAGGCTGCCGAGCATCTGCCCAATGCCGCCGATAAAGCGCCCAAGGATCTCGAAGGTATACGAGAACCCGGTAGTCAACGCATGAGGCAGGGTTGCCGGGACGATTTGAATGTTGGGAGCATAGGCGAAACCGAAACCGTTTTCGTACACAACGCCGTCGCGCTCCCATCTGCCAGGGGTGACCACAAGAACGACGCGGGCGCCATCACGCTCAACGACCGCCTCGATCGGGCGTCCGCGATTCTCTGCTGCAATCTGGCGAATCTCGCTCAGATCGGTACTGAGTGAACGACCGGCGAGTGAGATCAGCAGGTCGCCGCTGCGCAACCCGGCGCGTTCGGCTGGTGTTCCCGGATAGACAATATCGATCCGCGCGCCGTCAAACGCTGCAGGAACGCCACGTACCATGAAGATGGCGCTGAAGATAGCGAATGCCAGCAGCAGGTTCATCAGCGGGCCTGCAAAGAGCACGACGATTTTTTTCCAGGGCGACGCAGCTGCCAGACTGCCGACGCCATATATCTGATCGCCTTCGCCACCGAAACGGACAAACCCACCGATGGGCAACCAGTTGAGGGTGTACTTAACACCATCCCGTTCGAAGAGCACCATGGCTCGCGGCGGATATCCGAGACCAAACTCTTCGACCTTGATGCCGAACCATACTGCTGTCAAAAAATGCCCCAACTCATGCACCAGCACCAGCAGTCCCAGCATGAGAAGAAAGGCGGCAATGGTCACCAGACCGCTCGGTACACTTTCCAGCACTGCATCTCTCCTGCGATGAACCGGCAGACGCCGCACCCTCCTTTGGATCGGCGTGTTGCGCACAGGGTAGTGTACCCATTGTGAAAGCGCCTGTCAAACGTTGAACGTTGAGCGTTGAACGTTGAACGTTGAACGTTGGAAGGTTGGGGTGTTGAGCGTTGAACGTTGAACGTTGAGCGTTGAACGTTGAACGTTGAGTCGGAAGGTTGGGGTGTTGAGCGTTGAACGTTGAACGTTGAACGTTGAACGTTGAGCGTTGAGCGTTGAACGTTGAACGTTGAAGGTTGGGGTGTTGAGCGTTGAGCGTTGAGCGTTGAACGTTGAGCGTTGAACGTTGAACGTTGAACGTTGAGCGTTGAACGTTGAACGTTGAGCGTTGAACGTTGAACGTTGAACGTTGAATGTTGAACGTTGGGGTGTTGAGCGTTGAGCGTTGAGCGTTGAACGTTGGAACGTTGGGGGGGTGAACGTTGAGCGTTGAACGTTGAATGTTGGAACGTTGGGGTGTTGAACGTTGAACATTGAACGTTGAACGTTGGAAGGTTGTGGTTCTCAGGGATGAACATGTGTGCTATAATAGTGGCATGATCGTTCCCGTTTGTTTGGAGCAAGTGCGCAGAAGTGTGGCGTTTTGCGGCAACCGAATGTTGCGTCCGTTTGCGTTCGGCGGCACACCGCGTTATACTCATCGCGCTGGCGTTGCTCGAAGCGTTTTGTTCTGCGTCGAAGGCTGGCGATGGCGACACTACGGGCACAGTCACACTCCGGCAATAGCGACACGACCGGTTCGGCGTCGCAGTCGGGCGCTGCCCGCGAACTGCGCAACTATCGCCTCGATCAGCGGATCGATCAGGACGAACTGGCAGTCGTGTACCGCGCCACGCATCTGACGCTCGACCGCCCCGTGCTGGTCTCGGTGCTCCATCGCACCGACTGGGTATCGTCGAGTCGTTTTCAACTTGCCGGTCGTCTCGCCGCGCATTTGACCCATCCCAACCTGCTGCCGGTGATTGATGCCGGTTATGATGAGCGGATCGGGCACTATCTGGTGACGCCGTACCTGGATACGCGCTCGTTGCAGGATGTGCTGGCGGGTGGGGCGCTCGAACCGTTGCAGGCGCTCCGTATCGCCACGCAACTCGCCAGTGTGCTCGATTATCTCCACGCGCAGAATATCGTCCACCGCGATGTGCAACCGGCGAACATTATGATCACGCCGCAGGGAACTGCATACCTGACGAATCTGAGCCTGGCGGCGGCGCCGGATACGCCGGATCTGTCGAGTATCGACGATACCGACTATCGCACGCCGTACACCGCGCCGGAGCAGACGTTGCGCTCCGGGCAACCGACGCCAGCCAGCGATCTGTACAGTCTTGGCGCAGTCATTTACCATATGTTCAGCGGCGAACCGCCGCCGCCAGCGGGTACGCCGCCGTCGCTGGCGCTGCGGGACGAAGCGCTCGCCACAGTTGATCGGGTGATCCAGCGTCTGATGGCGCACCATCCGTCGCAGCGGTACAGTAGCGCAGGTCAGGCGATCACGGCGCTACGGCAGGCGTTGCGGGCACAGATCGACGCCGCGACGGTCGATATGGAGGAGTCGCGCTGGGAGCCGATCGCCGAATGGCTTGAAAACCCGCTCGAAACAGTGCTCGGCAACCTGATCGATGCCGATTTCGTCGCCCGCAGCCGTGCCCGCGCCGATGCACTGCATCGGGTCGATGCCATCCGGCGCCTCCTGGATCGCTGGAGTCGCCAGCGCTGGACGCACCGACCGCAACTCGGTCATCTGATCGAGCCAGAGCAGATTGTCAGTTACAACCTCTATTTTTACGAGTTGCGCGTGGCGTATGAAACTCGCACCTCGCCACAGGTGCGGCTCGGTGTGCATCGCGGCGGCGCACTGACGCCGGTGCGTGAGGCGAGCCTGTGGGAAGCGCCGGTTCCCGATCTGCCGCCGTTCGAGACGCACGCCGCCGAAACGATGACCCTGCCGGGGTCGCAGCGTGTGGTTGGTTGCCCGGAGTGCAGCAGTGCGGGCAGGATTCCGTGTCGAACGTGCGAGGGAAGCGGGACAGTTCTGCGAACGCGCAGGGTTAAGGAACCGGACGGCACGACGCGCGTCGAGCAACTCTCGGAAGAGTGTCCAACCTGCCGCGGGTACGGGCGCGAGGAGTGCGAACGCTGCGAGGGAACCGGACAACTGCTCGAAGAGAAGGTCTTCTCCTGGTCACGTTCCGCACGCGCCTATTTCAATGAGGACGACCTCAGCGGCTTGCACAAGCCGACGCTCCAGGCGAAAGCGCAGAAGGTCTTCGAGGGTCCGGTTTCGCTGCGCGAGGGGCACTGGTATCAGGTTGCACCGCTGAAAGAATTGATCGAGGAAGCGCAGCGCGGTTGCGGCAATGATACCCGTGTGATCGCTGCCGAACTGATCATCCGCGGCGTTCCGGTGACCGAAGTTGATTATCGCTTTCGCGACCAACCGCGCACGCTGGCGTTTATCGGCTTCGATAACACCCTCAAAGGCGATATGACCCTCTATGATGTCGAGCGCATCGTGCTGTACGCCATTATTCTGGTGATGGCGATCACGCTTGCGGCGATCCTCGCGCTGCGCTGAGCACGATGTTCGCCTGACCGCCGCAGCATTGATATCCAATCTGGTGGAACACGATGCGCGTGATACACCGGTGTTTGCTCAACCCTCCGCGCTGGTTGCCGGGGAGCGTGGTCGTCCTGCCCTCGCTCCCGTAATGACAGCCGAAGATTTGATAGAACCAGGCGCTACGGTGCCACGTCTGATCTTCCCCGACTCTGTCTCCTTGCACTATGTAACATTTTTCACACATGCCACGTATAATATGGCGGAACAATGAAACAGGACAACCACAATCTGAAAGGAAGGACAATGATGTTCCGTCAAAATGTCGGTTCTATCGACCGTGGGATCCGGGCAATTGCCGGTATTGTGCTGCTCATTTCCACGTTTGTGCTGCTGAACGGCTTCTGGAAGACCCTCGCCGCTGTGATGGCGGTTATTCTGCTGATTACCGCCATTTTTGGCGTGTGCCCGCTCTATTCGGCGCTTGGCATTGATACCACGCCAACAAAGCCAGCAGCGAAGCACTGAGTTTGTCGGCGGTTGAATCAAATCATATTGGTTCAACCGGTTGCCTGTAGCAGCACTGTCGTGCGGGAAGGGACAGGGGTCAGGAATTCTCTGTTTCGCAACAGCACGAGGCGCGGGATATGTCCTGCGTCTCGTGCGGTTTCTGCTTCGATGATGTGCCGGATCTACGGTTTGTACACCACGTCGAGATAGCGCCGCAGCAGGTCGCCGATGACGCCACGGAACGGCAGTGATGCAGCCATACCGTATACCGGCGCCATTCCCCCTCTGGCGCGCGGTTCACGGCGAACGGCAGCGACCGAGTCGCGCAGGTCGGCGATGAATCGGTCGGCGACGCCGGGCGCAGTGTGTGGCAGGGTGACGCAGATGTGGACTGCCGGAGGATGGTGCAGTCCGTTGAGGTTCCAGCCGCGTTGCGCCATCCGGTCAAGGATGCGGTAGATGTCCAGGCGCGTCGCTGTGAAGGCGATCACCCAGAGCGGATCGCCGAGAATGCGGAGTTCCGGGATCGCCTCGATGCCGGTGCGGATCCGATGCGCTGTTTCCAGGATGCGCCGCGTTGCTTCCAGATACCCCTGTTCCCCCATGCTGACCATCGCCGCCCACGCAGCAGCGCTCAGTGCGCCAGGACGACTGCCCGCCATCGTTGGTGAAACATACAGCCCGCCGGGCCAGTCGGCGGCGACATAGTACTGGAAGCGTCGCAATGCTTCGGTGCGGTAGAGAATGACCGAGGTTCCTTTGGGCGCGTACCCGTATTTGTGTGTATCAACGGAGATGGACGTTACTCCGGGGACGTTGAAGTCGAACGGCGGAACCGGATAGCCGAGACGCTGCGCCCAGGGGAGCACAAACCCGCCCAGGCAGGCATCGACGTGTATGCCAATGCGTCGATCATGCGCCAGCGCCGCAAGATCGGCAATCGGGTCAATAACACCGTGCGGGAATGAGGGCGCTGAACCGACCAGGGCAATCGTATTTCGGGTTATGGCGCGGCGCGCGGCGGCAACGTCGGCGCGGAAGCCGTCATCAACCGGGATGCGCACCAATCGGATGCCAAAGTAGTGTGCAGCTTTGTCGAACGCTGCGTGCGCGGTGACCGGCGCAACCACTTCGGGATGGCGAATGCCCAGACGTTCACGCGCCCAATCGCGGTAGGTCTTCATGGCGAGCAGAATGCTCTCGGTGCCGCCGGAAGTGACGGTGCCGCACACGCCCGGTCCGCCGCCGAGCATGGTCGCCGTCATTGCAACAATCTCCGCCTCGTATCGCGCAATGCTGGGCCAGAGATCGACGTGTAGCGGATTGCTTACGGAATGGAGCGCATACGCCTGATTCAGAAACGCAAGGTGATCGGGATCGCCGTGGTACACCGCACCCGACACATACCCGTCGCGCCAGCGCGGTGTTTCGCGTTCGGCAAGCTGGCGCATCCCGGCAAGAATGTCATCGCGGTTGCGTCCAACCGGCGGGAGGCGGGTATATGCCGGAAATTCGTGGCGGTATGGTTTGAGCGATGGTTCAATATCGGCAAGCAGTGCAGCATACTGCGCTTCGAGCCGTCGCTGAACCGCCGGAATGCGCCGCAGCGCCGCCTCAAATGCGGCAGCGGCACGCGCGCCCAGCGGGTTGATGATCTGGCGAAGGCGGGAACGGGCCATATCACCTCCGGTTCAGTCGGGCGTAAATGTCCCGATTCTGGCGATAGATCCGAATGAACGCACGAAACAGTTCGTCGTAGATGCGCGTATACTCAGGGTGCGGACGGTGGACGGCAGCGATCGGCGCGACAATATCGCTGAACGAACGTCGTCCAATCGCAACGGCTGCGATCAGCGCCGCTCCACGCGCATTCGCCAGGATCGGGTGGGACGCCTGATGGATCGGGCGCCCCAGCACATCGGCGAAGATCTGCCCCCACACGGCTGACTGTGCGCCGCCGCCGGTGATGATGATCGCGCCAGGCGGACGTCGCATACAGCGCTGCACTGCGTCGCGCAGCCAGCGCATATTGTAAGCGACCCCTTCCATCACGGCGCGCATCATTTGGGCGCGTGTGGTTGTCAGCGACAGGTTATGGAACCCGCCGCGCACCGTGTGATCTTCGACCGGCGTGCGTTCGCCGTAGAGCCAGGGGGTGAAGATCACGCCGCCGCTTCCGGGCGCTTCGCGTTCCACTATTCGATCCAGCAGGTCATAAAAGCGCTCAGGACGCGACGTTGTGAACTCATCATCGGGGAAGAGCAGATTGTCGCGCAGGAAGGTGATGCACGCGCCGGCGCACTCCTGTTCGTTGGTGAGCAGATATTTTCCCGGAATTGCCGACGGCAGCGACGCCATATTGTGGATCAGGTCGGTGCGCTTGAACGGCACGTGGCAGACGAGCCACGATGAGGTGCCAACGTACAGGTTGGCATCGTAGTCGCGCACTGCGCCGGCGCCCACCGCCGCCGAATGAATATCCGATGAGCCAACCGCAACCGGCGCGCCCGGTTCGACTCCGAGATGCATTGCAGCCCCGGCGGTCAGCGGTCCGAGAACATCGATCGCGCGTCGCAGGCGGGGCAACTTCGCCCGTTCGATGCCGGTCAGCGCCAGCAGTTGCGGTGCGTAATCCACCCGATCAATTGCGCGATTGTCGGTCAACCAGTGAAGGGTGATCGAGTCGAACGACGCAGCGCGCACCCCGGTCAGGCGCAGGTTGATATAATCCTTCGGTTCGAGAAAGACGCTGGTTGCGCGGTACACATCGGGATGGGCGCGGCGCAGGTACAGGATGTGCGCCAGCGGGTCCTTGCCGGCAAGACCGGGCGCGCCGCCGGTGAGACGAATCCAGGTTATCAGTTTTGTCGCCCCATACCCCGCAATCGTCGGACGACCGGCAACCAGCGTGCGGATATCCGGCGCACCGCGCGAGTCCATCCAGATAATAGCATTGACGAGCGGTTGGTTATCGTCGCCGACGGCGACCGTTCCCGACCACTGTGCCGTTGCGCCGACGGCGGCAACGCGGGTGATGCCGGTGGCGGCGGTCAAACGGCGCGCAGCCCGCCCGATCGCCTCCCACCACTCCTCTGCGTGCTGCTCGGCGCCGCCGTTCGGAAGCAGCGTCAATCGCACCGGCTCGAACTCCCACGCCAGAATCTCGCCCGCAACCGTCACCAGCGCAACTTTGGGACCAGAGGTGCCAAGGTCAATTGCCAGGATGGGCATGTCCGGTTTCATCGACTCTGGAGGTGTTCCATTTATGATGCATCAAAAACTGCATCGACACTCACACTGAAGCCTTCGAGCAGCGCCGAGTCTGCCTGATCGCCGCGCCGGAAGATGCCGCGAGGTTCGTAGCCGTCGCCAGCAAGCGACAGAACGGTGATCGTCTCATCCAGCGGATTGACAATCCAGTATTCGGGTATTCCCGCGCCAGCGTAGTCGTGCACCTTATCGACCGTATCACGTTCCGGATCGTCCTCGCTCACCACTTCCAGCACCAGATCGGCGCCAGACCAGTAGCGGTTTTGCGCTCGCGGATCGTCGGCGTGCAACAGGAGCAACAGGTCCGGCTCACGGAACGCTGCCGGACCGACTCGCAATCGGAGCGGCGCGAAGAGGACCAACCCGCCGCGTGGTTGCAGGAACGCGAAGAACACGCGGTACAAAAATGCCAGAATCATCTGGTGGCGTTGCGTGGGCATCGGCAGCACCTCCAGGTTGCCATGAGAAAACTCCACCAGACAGCGCGTATGATCGGTCAGTTTCAGATACTGATCGACTGTCCAGAGTCCCTGCAACGGTGCAAGATCGATGGTGACGCCATCCGTTTCACGCACCAGCAGCAAGGGCGAGTTGCGTGTGACCGTTGTCATAACGAAATCTCCCTATGGCGCCTGGTGCACTGCAATCGCCGCGCGCAAGCCGGACTCAATCGCCCCCTGGATCCAGGCATGGTACAGCGATGCATGTTCACCGGCAAAATGGAAGCGCCCCTCCGGTTCGATAATCGCATCGTGAAGCAATGTCTGCTGTCCTGGTTCAAAGAGCGCGAACGCGCCACCGGCAAACTCATCATCGTGCCACATATACGAAGCGCCGACCTCGAACTCTGCGGTGATCTGCGGATGAATGACGGCGACATTCTCCAGCGCCTGCTCGATCCGGTCGCGCGGTGTGAGCGACCCCCAGCGTTGCGCGTCCTCCGACCAGGTATAACTGGCGAGCAGCACGCCGCGTCCGGTTTCTTTGCCCCAATCGGTGTAGTACAGATTGCGGATGGGCATATCGGTCACCGTTCCGCCGCCAGAGATCCCGTCGTCCGTTTCCCAGAAGCGGCGACGGCACTGGAAGAAAATCTTGGCGGCGGCATCGTAGTGCAACTGGCGGATAGCGCGCTGTTTTGCGCGCGAGAAGGGTTTGATCACCTCGATGTGCCGCAGCACCGGGAACGGCGCGGTGATGACGGCATCATCGCCCACTGCCTGAAAGCGCCCTGCCATCGTCTGGTAATGGACAATCGCCTGATCGGGCGTCTGGTCGAGCGCAACCATACGCGCGCCATAGCGAATACGCCCTTCGAGTTCCGGCAGGAACGCATGGACGAAGCGGTCCATCCCGCCGACGATCTGGCACATATTGGTATAGTAGTTGCCGGCTTCTTCGCGGAAGAGTTCCAGGAAGGAGGAATTCATCAGCGCTTCCTGGTTGTTCAGCAGACCGAACATCTCGATCAGTCCTTCCGACCACCCCTTGAGTTCGAGGAACTCGCGCACCGAGTATGCGTCGTACTCTGCATAGATCGCATCCCAACCCGCCTGCCCATCCCGCTCGATCTGCGCTACCAGCGGACGAATAGTTTCCGCCCAGATGTCGCCAGCGAGTCTGCCTTTCTCCGCTGGCGCCGTTTCGAACCCCAGCGCATCGGGGTTGGACCGCACCTCCGCCAGACGACGTTTGACCCCGCCGATATGCACCCAGGTCTGATCGCTTTCCATCATGAAATCGGTGGTCGGCAAGCCAAATCGGTCGATATACATCATCGTCAGGGTATGCGCACGCGGAATGCGCATTGCCCCGGCTTCGCCGTACAATCCGTTGGAGAAAGGTTCGCGGAGGGTGCAGATCCGCCCGCCGACGCGGTTGCGCGCCTCCAGGATCAGGGGATCATGCCCGGCGCGCAGCAGTTCGTAGCCAGCAACCAGCCCGGCAACCCCGGCACCGACGATGATCACCCGCTTTGGGCGCGATGGTGGACCAAACGCTGGTACGATCCCACGACGAATCACATCCAGGTACTCTGGCGTCGAATACTCTGCTGGCACAGGCGTCCTCCCTGTCTGGTCAAAGCACAATGATCGCTGATGATGTCAGTGTAGCACAGGAGATCAATGAGGGCATTATCGTGGGAAGATGGATGGGTGGCGAGAGAGGCGCAGCGCCACTACGCGGGCGCCACGGAGCGACAGCTTAGCGGCATGCGGGCGTGCACCCCGCGCACCCAGGCGTCCGCGCACCCGG
>AFSR01001325.1_pt1 | contig 38620 bp, 35 predicted proteins | sample 296848 | NCBI WGS metagenome assembly AFSR01 (sample SAMN02954305, study PRJNA68063) | hot springs metagenome | biome: terrestrial; feature: Mushroom and Octopus hot springs; material: microbial mat core samples; isolation source: Yellowstone National Park Mushroom and Octopus hot springs ...
GCAGTGAAAGCAAAGTGCGCAAGTGTGACTGGCATCGAAGAAGCAAGTCAGAAGATAGGGCTTTGCCATGAGCGATGTTGCGAGCGCACAGCACAAACAACTTCGGCAGAATCAATGCGGTAGAACGCCACAGACAGTGATGAATCCATACGCAAGGCTTGCCAAGCGCTTTCAGCAATTGGATAGTTGCGATTAGGGTAGTTGCTGTTTTGCGCTTCGAGTTCATCACCAGTTTGAAGAGAAATCACGGAAATGCGGATAAGGTCAGGGTGCGTGCCGATTTGGTCTCGGAGTGCGGTTTCGAACTGCGTGGGGCGAGTCGAGAATGTCGTTGCAAGGTACCTTGCAATGCCAAACCAGTTACTGAATTCATGGTCAGCCGATTGGATGGCATAGTGTAGTTGTTCGCTCACGATGGTTGTGCGCTCGGTGAGCAAGGCTTGGTCGTATTGCGGACGCACAAATACATAAACCACTGCAAGCGACACAGCAAGCAAAAGCGAAGAAAGCAAAAAAAAACTTGTGCGAAGCGAAAGGCGCGAAAACATGTTCACCGGATTGTGTTTGGTGTGTTGAAGCGACTCAGCACATCAGCTTGCTACACAAAAATAGCAAGAAGATTTTGCTTGCAAAAAGAGATGCCATCTCTAAGTTGTTGGCACAGCATGCTTTTTGCGCTCCAGCAATCGGCGAAGAAGTTCTACACATACCTCGCCGTCTAAACTTAGTGGGTCAAATGACAGGTCGCCACTGTACTTGATGTATTCGGGGAAAAAGTCCCGTGAAGTAGGAAAAAATGCAAGCGACATATTCCAGCCTTCAAACTCGCGCTTGCTTACGCGTGAGAAGTAGATGAGATTGACGTTCTTGTGTCGCTTATCTTGCAGAATGGTGTCAAAGAGCTTATTGACTGGGCGAATGCCCCCTTCAAGCACTTGTAAAAATTTGCCTTCGCAGTAAAGCAAAGCTCCTGAAATCAAAAGCGTGGCATTTTTGATACTGGCTTTCTCGGCAATGGACTTGACATCCTGAAGGGTAAGATTTTCCGCCGCTTCGCTGTAATAGACTAAACGATAAAGTTGCATGGTGTTAGAGTTAGAGTTAAGCAATGTTTAACGCTAATGTGCAATGTCAAGTTTCTCGCTGCGCTCCCGCTCGAGTTCGTCTGCTGAACGCTTATGACTTTGTAGAGATGACGGTTGTTTCTGCACGCAGTTGCTGTGCTTTCTATGTTTGAGGGCAATTTTTACGGGGAACTTGTGTTACGGCTCAACAGGGCGATGCAGTTACTTAATCTCTGCAAGGTCGGTTACGCTGATGTCATCGTTGATGATGCTCATTCCTATGGCATTTGGTCCGAGGTATCGGGCTAAGGTGGGGTTCATGGTGCCAATTACTGAGCCCAGTCCCATGCTAGCTAGCTCTGTTTTTGCTTGTAGTACTGCGCTGATTTCATCTAACTTGTTCGTGTTTCCGCTAAAGACAAACCCTACTTTTTCGTAGGAGCGTCTTTCCTGCAGTTGTGTAAGTAGCCGTTTGCTGGCTTCAGCAATTGCTGCGTCGTAGCCTTTTACTTTTTCGAGCAACTTAAACTGCCCTTTGTGAATCATGGCAATAGGCTTTTGGTCTGTAAAGGTGGCAATACCTGCTTCCAAAAGAGAAATTTTGGTAATCTCTTTAGCTGCTCGCAGGTAGGCAGGTTCGCTCGGTATGGCATAGAAAAAAATCTGTTCTGCTAATTTTTCCAGTGCGTTTGAAAGTCTGCGAAATGATACCTGCCGTGTAATTATTTCGGCTGCACGCAAAACAATCAGTCCTGTTCCAATAGAAGTAACCTGCGAATCAATCACAGATACCTGAAATGGTATTCCTATATTCTTTTGATTTCGCATTTTCTTGATACTGTCCTTTGCTTGCAATGCCGCTGCACGGGCATTTTTGACAGTATCGCTTAGCCGACTCGACTCATGGATGGAGAGCACTGCATCAGCTTCCAAGCAGATTTTTTTATAGACTTGCACAAATTCATCGACGGTTGGTGCCTCAAATCGGGCTTGTTCCTTTCCATTCAACAGTTGCTTGTAGTAATCACTGCGGTCGAAGTCATACCGATTATCGTAGCTGACTTTACCTTGCATGATAACACGCAAGGGCACTTCGCGGATGTTGTACTGGAAGATAAGGTCTTGCGGCAAATCACATGTAGAATCCGTAACGATTGCAATTCTCATACTTTCTTGGTTTCCACTGGCTTGTTTGGTCTGTTGAGTAGGTTTTATCTATTCGTGCAGATGATACATCTCAGAGGCAACTAACACTTTAGGAGCTTTTTTATAGTGCTACGCAGCTCTGTAGTATCGATGGGTTTTACAATGAAGGCGGCTGCTCCTATTCCCAGTGCATTTTTAATTAGAGTGGCATCGTTCATTGCACTTATCATCACAATAGGAGGCAAGGTTGCTCTTCCCAGTGTCGCTCTCATAAAATCACCACCGCTCCCTTTCGGCATCAGAATGTCGAGCAAGACAAGGTCGTAGTGATGTCTATATATCTCGTCCAGTGCATCACAGCCGTTGTAGACACTGTGTATTTGTATGTCGTAATCCTTTAGTGCAGCTTTGATGAGAAGATGCACCTCTTCTTCATCATCAGCGACAAGAATTTTGTGCATACCTGTTTTAACACATGCGACAAGTTTACACCTTCCCGCCCACTTACGGGGTTGAGTTATTGTCCACAGTGTTACCCGTTACGAGGCTGACATTAAGAAATTTCGAGCGCTTTGCGGCCTCGAGTGCTTCCAATCCCGACAGACCTGCAAACTGGATTTGCTTGAGTTTACCTTCTTCGTAGTACATCACACCTGTATTTCTACCATCGTCTAAGAGTAGCTTACCAGTGATTTTCATCATGGTCATTTCCCCCATGTAGCTCGAAAGTGAGCGTTGCACAATTGGGTTGCCTGATTCATCAAGATGCAGAATTCCATAGACAGTTTTGCGAATTCGAGCTGGTTCTGCTGGCTTGATGATGTAGTCTGCCACACCGGCACTAAGACACTTGACAATCAAACTCGTGTCTGCCATTGAGCTTAGCACCACCACAGGCGGCACCTTGAACTTTGACTGAAATAGCGCCTTGATAAGCTCCACACCATTCATCTCGGGCATTGATAGGTCGGTCAGAATCATATCATAGTCCATCGTCTCAAATTCCTTGAGTGCATCCTTGCCGTTGTAGACAGACTTGATATTTAGCCATGAGGTTTGCAGAACTGACTGAACATAGTAGTGAATATCTCGGTCATCATCAGCCAGCAACATCTTTCTAATCATGTACGGTGACAGGCTTGCGGTTATGAAAAGCTTTTGAGCAGAAATATAAAAAAGTTATGATAAATCTTTTTTTAAAGCCCATATCTGTTTCTATCTTTACATTTTTGGGAACAGTCATCAATTTCAATTTTCCTCAACAGCTATGGCAGACTTAGACATCCAGCGCGAGACGCTTGAGATGGATGTGCTGTTTGTTGGTGCTGGTCCAGCAAACCTTAGCGCAGCAATCCATCTTCAGAATCTCATTGCTGCCCATAATGCACAGTCAGACTCGAAATTAGAACCGCAAATTGCCATTCTTGAAAAGGGTCAGCGTGTGGGTGACCATCTGCTCTCAGGCGCAATTTTAGACCCTATTGCCTTACGCGAGCTGGTGCCTGATTTCAAAGACCAAGGGTGCCCGATTGAAGCTGAGGTTACTGCAGAGTCGCTTTATTTTCTTACTCGTAGGTTTCATTTTCGGTTCCCTCTTGTGCCCCCTCCGATGCAAAATCATGGCAATTATATCATCTCGCTCAACAAGTTCGGGGCATGGCTGGGCAAACTTGCCGAAGAGCGCGGGGTCAATATCTTCACAGGTTTTGCAGGCGCAGCGATGCTCCTTGATGGCCAAAAAGTCGTTGGTGTACGCACCGATGATAAAGGCTTAGACAAGCACGGGCGACCCAAGCCTAATTTTGAGCCGGGTATGAATATTCGCGCCAAAGTTACTGTCTTGGGCGAAGGTCCACGTGGCTCGCTGACAAAAGAAATTGTACGCCGACTTAATCTTGACTCTGGCTGTAACCCTCAATCGTATGAGACAGGCGTCAAGGAACTCTGGGAAATTCCTGCTGGGCGCATCAAGAAAGGCACTGTGATTCACACCATAGGCTTTCCATTGCCTGCAGATATCTATGGCGGCAGTTGGATTTACGCCATGAGCGATACCCTACTCTCTGTCGGTTTCGTTACAGCCCTCGATGCCGAAGACCCTACAAACGACCCGCATTTTAATCTGCAGAAGTTCAAAACCCATCCTTTTGTGCGCCGCCTACTTGAGGGCGGTAAAATGGTCGGCTATGGTGCCAAAACCATCTCAGGTGGCGGTTACTTTTCCATGCCACGCCTATACGCAGATGGACTACTGCTTACTGGTGAATCAGGCGGATTCCTTAACATGATGCGCCTCAAAGGCATCCACCTTGCTATGAAATCGGGGATGCTGGCTGCCGAAACCATCTTCGAAGCCCTTAAACGCAATGACTTTTCTGCTCAAACGCTCAAGCTCTACGACGAAAAGTTTCAAGCCTCATGGGCAAAAAAAGAGCTCTATCGCTCTCGCAACTTCCGGCAAGCCTTCAACTACGGACTTTACTTTGGCATGATACGCGCTGGGGCACAAATGCTTCTGGGCGGCAAAATTCTCAAAGACCGCTTGCCGCTTGAGGCTGACCATACTCACATGGCGCGCTTTTCAAGAGTGTGGCGCGAAAAATACTTGCGCGAGAAAGCAAACTTTAAGTTCGACGGCAAACTTACTTTCGACAAGCTCAGCGATGTTTATGAATCCCGAACTACACACGAAGAAAATCAGCCCTGTCATCTCTATATCCGCCCCGAAGTGATTGCAGACATCTGCAACACAAAGTGCATCACCGAATACGGCAACCCTTGTCAGCATTTCTGCCCAGCTAATGTTTATGAAATGGTTTCCACTAACGACTTGATGGGGACGAAGAAACTTCACATCAATGCCTCTAACTGTGTGCATTGCAAAACCTGCGACATTGCTGACCCCTATCAAGCTATTACTTGGAAAGTGCCAGAAGGTGGTGGCGGACCTGTCTACACAAACGGATAGCGTAACCGTACAAGAACTATGGATACCTTGAACAGTTCAACCGCCGAGGTAACTATCTCGTTCTATGCATGGCTACGTGCTTTTCTGCTCTCGCCCGGTGTGCTTTTTACCTTGTTATACTTTTTAGTACGCCTATTGCAAGACAGCTACTTTTCGTGGCTGGTAGATTGGGCAATCAAGTAAACTGAAACATATTCGCTTTAAGCAAGGTAAGAACTTGTTAGAACCTTAGGTACAACTTAAATTTTTTAGAGTGGATTTGTTATCCATAACATCACTTACAAATGCGGCACACTTTACGCTTTTCTTTTTCTGAACTTAGATTTATCCTGCTTTTTCTTGCTGCCGCTCTTTCTTTTCTGAAAGCTGCACAGTCACAAGTTCCTGTCTCACATTATGCGGTGCCTCTTACGACCGAAAAATCACTTTCTGTTCAGCTTGAATTAGGCACACTTAAACTTCAACTGGGCTCACAGCCCACTCGCCATGCTTTTGAGTATGAATTCCACTCTCCCGATACCGCCAGCCTGATTTTGGATTATGCTGTTCGCGACAATGTGGGCTATCTTTCTCTGCATCATAAAGAGGTTAGCGAAGAGCCGCGTCGGCGCCGCATCCGTCTTGACTGGCGCTCACTTTTTGGCGGCGATGAACCAGAAGAGGACACGCTTCGGCGGTCTCGCCTGAAACTTCTGCTTCCATCTGAAATTCCCATCAGTTTTGACTTTTCTATCGGTGCTGGATACAATGACTTAGATATGTCGGGCTTGAAAGTCTCTGACCTCAGTCTGACTGCTGGCGCTTGTGCTACGAAATTGCGCTTCAGCGTTCCCAACCCGATTCCTATGAAAAAACTCCGCATCTCGGCTGGGGCATCCAAGCTGACTGTGGAAGGGCTCGGCAATGCCAATTTCGAGGAAATGGAATTCAATGGCGGCGCTTCTGACGTTATACTGGATTTCAGTGGTCGCGAAATTCGCTCTTCAAAAGTGAACATCTCCATTGGCGCAGGCTCCGTTCGCATCCTCCTGCCAAAGCACGCTGGCGTGAAAATTAAATACAACGATAACTTCTTTTCTTCACTGAAACTCCCTGACGACTTTACACAAGACGGCGACTGGTTCTACAGCGGTAACTTTTCGCAGGTCAAAGGCGTGCTCGAGATGCATGTCTCCAGTGGCGTCGGTTCAGTGCGCATGCGTTGGAAGTAAGCCGAGGACGCCCCTGTCATTCCGAGCAGAGCGAGGAATCCACATCCACTATGAATGCTTCACTTCGTTCAGCATGACAACCGCATTGTCATTCCGAGCAATAGCGAGGAATCCATCGTGGATGCTTCTCTGCGCTTACGCTCCGTTCAGCATGACAAAACCGTAGTGTGCTTACCCACTTTAGTTTAGTGGTGATGTGCACATCCCCTGTGGTCTCTTTTTTCCACGGTTTCCGCCAGCGGGCGATGATTGATTTCAGCCTTTACCCTGAAATTTTCTAACTGCACCGTTACATGCTCAATTTTGAAGCGCTCCTTGAGCATTTTGTTAATCGCGAGAATCACATGTTCACTGCAATCATACCTATCGACTACAATGTGACAACTCAGCGCATTCACACCAGAAGTGATGGACCATACATGCAAATCGTGCAAATCCCGCACATGATTTATCTGACGCAATGCTTGCTCTACTTCGTTGATATCCAAGTCTTTTGGCACAGATTCCAACAGCACATCGACTGATTCTGTAATGATACCCCACGAACTTTTTGCAATCAGCATAGCAATGAGTATGCTGATGATGGGGTCTAAGATGAGCCAGCCTGTCAAATAAATTGCGACGGCGCCAACGACCACGCCGACCGAGCCAAGTAAATCGCCAATGACATGTAGGTATGCCGCTCGAACATTGACACTGGTGCGACTGGTTTTGTGCAACAGTAACGCCGACACCACATTCGCCAACAAGCCTACTGCCCCAAAGCCGAACATTTCCTCGACATGAATACTTTTGGGCTGATTGAGCCGCTGCACAGCTTCATAGCATACCAAAACCGACATAGCACACAGCAAGACGCCATTTGCTAGCGCTGCTAAAATTTCGACGCGATAGTATCCGTAGGTGCGTTCTGGCGTCGCTGGCTTTTTGGCAAACCAGACTGCCAACCAGCCTAAGCCCAATGCTAACACGTCGGTTGCCATGTGCCCTGAATCTGCCAGCAGTGCCAGACTGCCACTTAGCAACCCTCCAACAAGCTCAATGAGAAAAATCGTTGTGGTAACGAGGGAAGCCAGTCCCAGACTTTGTAGTGCCGATTTTCCTACTTGCAGTCGCTCCAGATAAATAGCGTGATTGTGTTCCACAGGTTCTCTGTCCTTTCTTACTTTTTCATGGTGTCAGTTCGCCGCGTAGGTTTTGTTCAATTTTACGTCTTACACTTTTTGGGCTTTGCGACGGATTGCCCAAAAGATAAAAAAGTTTCGCCAGCGTTGCTTCAGTTGTCATATCATGACCTGATATTACTCCAGCTTCCTTGAGTCGATAGCCGCCGACATAACTTTGCATATCTACTTTCCCTTCCAAGCACTGCGAGACACTGACGATGCACACCCCGCGCTCGGTAGCCTCGTGCAAGGCTTCGAGAAGTTGCGGGTCATTGTCAGGTGCATTTCCAACACCGTAGGTTTTTAGCACCATTCCCTGCACGGGCGAGCGCAAAAAATTTCGGACCACTTCCGCCGATATGCCCGGAAAAAGGGTCATCACCCCAATTTGCACCGGCTTTAGTGCCTGCACCCTGAATGCGCCTTTCGGTTTTGGCAAGATGTTTTTCCAGTTGACCGTCATCTCTACGCCCGCTACTGCCAACGGCGGATAGTTTGGCGACTCAAATGCGCTAAACCCTTTAGCACTGACCTTTACGGCGCGATTGCCTCGCAGAAGTTTGCCGTTGAAATACAGCCCTACTTCGGGAATTTGAAAATTGGCGGCCAGCAAGAGCGCACCAATCAAATTTTCACGCGCATCAGAACGCAACTCCATCAGCGGAAGTTGCGACCCTGTCAAAATGACGCTTTTACCCAAATTCTCGAGCATGAAAGAAAGCGCCGAGGCTGTGTAGGCCATCGTGTCGGTGCCATGCAAAATGATGAACGCATCGAAATCGGCGTAGTGCGCCTCAATATCGTGCGCAATTTTCATCCATTCATGCGGCGTCATGTTTGCCGAATCCAAAAGCGGCTCATATTCATGAATAGTCACATTGGGCAACTCTGGTGCGGCAAACAGCGACAGCGACGTCAGCTGTTCTGCTAAGAATCCTTTTGCGGGCGCATAGCCTTTTTTTGTGCGCTTCATGCCAATTGTGCCGCCTGTGTAGGCAATATAGACACGCTTTTTTGCTCTACGCCGCATGGCTCGACGCATTTTCAGCTTTGATGTCTTGAAAGATGCGTTTTTAACCAGCGCCCCTCATCTTGCCAGTGTCGGATTTGCAGTAACTTCAGTTACAGTGCTCTTTGACGATTTTGCCGTTGATAATTACTGTGCAGACATGCGAAGTGTACTCGAAGGGGTCGCCATCGAAGAGCACAAGGTCTGCATCTTTGCCTTTTTCTATTGACCCTACGCGCTTTGCAATCCCAAGAATCTCTGCGGCATCGATGGTAATAGTGCGCAGCGCTTCTTCAAAACTTAGTCCATTTGCGGCCGCAATTGCCGCTTCAAAGAGCACAACGCGTGTTTTGGGTACATAGCTTTCGTAGCCTGACTGCAAGGCTACTTTGATACCAGCTCGGCGCAATTTTGCGGCGGTTTCAAGCGAAGCGTTCTCGCCATCGCCAACGGTACGCATCATGGGCGGATGCACAATGACTGGCACCCCTGCTCTCTTGATGTCGTCAATGATCAAGTAGGCTTCGGCGGCACCATCGAGCACTAACTTAAAACCAAACTCTTTTTGCAAGCGCAATGCCGCCAGAATATCCGTGGCACGATGCACGGTAAAGAGCGCTGGCAGTTTCCCTGTTAAGACTTCGTTGAGGATTTCCATCCGCAAGTCGCGTGCCGGTCGCTTGCTGGGGTCCTTTGCCTGCATGCGTTTGGCATAGTCTTGTGCTTTGAGAAATTCTTCTCGCAGCATGGCTACGCCTTTGGCTCGTGTACCCGGCTTTTTGTAGTTCTGGCTGACCGATGTGCCCAGCGTAAAAGCCACCATCGCTGGGGTTTGCACAATAGCTTCGGTTACGGTATTTGCATCGGTTTTGACAATCATGGTCTGTCCGCTTGCCAGTGCGCCAGGTCCATGTCCTGTGTGCACGGTGGTTACGCCATGGTCACGAATCCATTTCACCAGCCGTTCTTCGGCATTATAGGCATCTTCGGCACGCAGTTCAGGCTGAATGGCTTCAGAGAGCTCCAGCTGGTCTTGGTCATGGTTGTAGTTCAAAATGCCTGCCAATCCGACCACCGAATGCGCATCAATCAATCCCGGTGTGACCACTTTTGCTTTGAGTGTGCGATACCCGTTTGGAATGGTCAGGTTTGCCCCGACGGCTTCGATTTTGCCATCTTTGATGAGCACCACACCATTTTTCAGCGGCGCACCTGCCATCGTATAGAGCATCTCGGCTTGCACCGCCAGCTGTGCCGCCGCATGTGTGAGCGGCAGAAATACAAATGCCAGACTTAGCAGTAAGCGGTTCATTTTTCTCCTCCCATTTCTGATTGACCGATATCATCTAAGGCATCAGCGCCGCGATAGACACCATAGCCGCCGACAGCATATTTGTAGTCGTCGGAATTGGCGCGGTCATAGACTTTTTGTCCCTCTACCCAAGTTTGCAACACATGCGTATAGACGCTGAAGGGGTCGCCAGAGAGAATGATGAAATCGGCATCTTTGCCTTTTTCCAAAGAGCCAATGCGGTCTTGCAAATCCAGCATGCGTGCGCCTGCCAGTGTGAGAGCTTCCAAAGCTTTTTTGCGCGACATGCCCGCCCGCACTGCCAGCCCAGCCGAACGCAAAAAGAACCGTGAGTCAGTAATGCCATCATCGGTATGAAAAGCCACATCTACCCCGGCTTCTTCTAAGACACGCCCGTTCTCAAAGCGAATGTCGACGGCTTCCAATTTGCCGCCCGGTGAATCGAGCACGATAATTGAGCAGGGCACTTTGGCTTCGGCAATTTCTTTGGCAACTTTCCACGCCTCACTGACATGATGCAGGACGACACGAAAACCAAATTCTTTTGCCACACGCAACACGGTCAGAATATCATCATGCCGATGAGTGTGATAATGCACAATGCGTTTGCCTTCGAGGACCTGCACCAAGCACTCCATATCAAGGTCACGCTTTGGGAGTTTTTCTTTGTCGCCACCTGCCGCTTTGATTTTTTCGCGATAGTCTTGTGCTTTGAGATAAATCATTCTTACTACTGCCGCTGATTTGCCACGCGTGCCTGTAAAGGGCGCTGGTCGCAGGGGATTGGTACCATTTGCCATTTTCAGCCCGCCTGCAATATCATTGGTTGCATCTTTGACAAAGAGCATGTCTTCAATTTTGTTTGCATTCTTGCGCAATTTCAGATAGACCGTCTGCCCGCTCATCAAGTGCCCTGACCCCGGCATGACATTTACCGTTGTAATGCCGCCTACCAACGCCTTTTTGAAATTTGTCGCCCTTGGGTCAATGGCGTCCAAGATGCGCACGCTCGGATGCAAGGTACCTGATGCATCGCCGCCATCGCCGCGCCCAATGTGCGAGTGTGTATCAACTAGCCCGGGCAGTATCACCTTGCCCTCCACATTATGCTCGACTGCACCCACTGGCACTTGCACTTCACCTGCTTTGCCTACCGCCACAATTTTTCCACCCTGCACCACTAACACACCATTCTCAATTGGCTCACCGACAATTGGATAAATCAATGCGCCACGGAAGACTTGCGCGACATCTTGTGCCACGAGCGGAACGTTCAGGAGCAGTGCCAAAAGTAGGACGCAGGGGAAAAGTTTTGCTCTTTTTTTCATAGAAAGCCTCCTTTTTCAATTTTAACTTGTCTGAAAATAAAACTTTGTCGCCTTACTTGAATCAACTTCTTTCCTTACTTCGCGCTGCAGCTTACAGTGACCTATCCTGCCGGAGCAAGAAATCTCCTTTTGTGTTAACTTTGCCGTGCTACCTTAACCAAACACAATAGACGATGAAACTGACTTGGGATGACGCCGAAGACATCGGCATGCTTCTGCAAGAGAAATATCCAGACATTGACCCGCTCACGGTGCGCTTTACTGACCTGCACCGCTATGTGATAGAATTGCCTGGTTTTGCTGACGACCCAAAGGCATCGACAGAAAGCAAATTAGAGGCAATTCAGATGGCGTGGTATGAAGAATGGAAAAGCGCAAAGTAGCTCTCTTTCGGCATAGCGAAATGATAGCCCAGACCTTGCTGGGCATGCAGTAGGGCACGGCTTACATGCTGACAGCTTGCCATGCCACGCCTTGACAGTTGTTTGACATGCCTTTCAGGCTTTAGGCAAAGCTGTTGCACGCTTTTGTAGCTATGCTACATTTTTTTGCAAAATGGCTGTAGCTTTGCGATAAATTTCATTTGCAAAGTCTACTGGCGCCTGCGGATTATTTCTTTCAGTCAGCCCAAAGAGCTTTTCTGCAATCACCTGATGATTGAGCAGGCGTAGGCTGAGTTGCGGTCGATACAGAAACTGCGCCGTCAGCTCCGGTCCACCAAACACCATGAAGAATGCTACAAGTTTGTTTTTGGCTTTCTCCAGCAAGTTGCTCTGATTGAGTGCGCCAGTAAAATTAGGAGACATGGCAAGGTTGTAGATAGGTGTGCCCAGTATCACTACATCGAATTCTTCCAAGAAGCTGTAATCAGCACGCGGCGGGGTTTTGGCTTTTTCCACATAAAAACCTCGCTCTACTAAGGTTTGCCCAATCGTGTCGATAATTCGGTCGGTTGTGCCGCCTGTAGTTAGTGCATCATAAAGAATAATGGCTTTCATAGCTGTAAGTCAAGTTTAAGTTTATTCATGCGCGCAGCGCCCTTGTATTATTCTACGATTTTGACTGGTGTATAGAGTTCCACCAAAGATTTTAGCTCCACAATATCTGCATTTTTCATGCGGATGCAACCTTCAGTAACTTGCGTCCCGATTGAACTTTCATCGTGCGTGCCATGAATGCCGATGCCTTTCCATGCTCTACCTGACTTGGTGCGGTCTGCGCCTGTGTAGAGCCTTAGAAACCATGGTCCATATGCACCCTCAATTTCGCCCTTGCCATCTTTAAAATCGTGTGTCCATTTCTGGGAGTTCTGTATTTGCACAATGTAAAAGTCGCCTTCTGGCGTGCGCATATCGCCTACAAATTGCTTATCTCCCGAGTGTTTCCCTACGGCAATTGGATAGACTTTCTCGAGAGTTTTGCCACGGTAGAGATAGAGTTTGCATTCACTCTTCTTGATGAGAATGTGGCGCGTTGGCTTTTTTTGCAACTGTGCAGAACACTTCCAAGCAGTTGTTAGAATCGGTCTAATTTCGCCAAGTAAAACAATTGCTAGAAAGAGCTGTAGCATTGTTAGCTTTGTTTTCAAAGTAAAATAACTTTCTTCAACACTCTAAACAATAAGAAGGTATGTCGTCGATTACCGTTCTCGAAGAAAAAATTGATAAGCATGCTGTTGCTGCAGTGCTCAATAAAATTCTGGAAACAGAGCTTGCTGGTGTTGTCCGCTACACGCACTATTCTTTGATGGTCTACGGCTACAACCGTATTCCTATTGTCTCTTGGTTACGCGATCGTGCCAATGAATCGCTGATGCATGCCCAGCAAGCTGGCGAACTTATTACGGGCTTAGGCGAGCATCCTTCGCTGGCTATTGGTCCATTGCTCGAGACTGAAAAGCATGACATTGGTGATATTCTGCGCGAGTCGCTCGAGCATGAAATGACTGGGCTTGCCGCCTATCGCGAATTGCTCGCTTTGGTTGAAGGCAAGTCTGTGGTCTTGGAAGAATACGCCCGTCAGATGATTCATGATGAAGAGCTCCATATCATGGAGGTCAACAAAATGCTTCGTAAGCCGGGCGAAATTGCTGCCTACCAAAACGGTAAGTGAGCGCTCCAGTAGCGGCATCGGTTTTGTGCGTGCTCTGCGCCATTGCACCATTTCAGCAATCTCCAACAACGAGAGGCGGGAGTTCCCGCCTTTTTGTTTTATTTTTGCTCTGCACAGGCACGATTAGTTGTGCGCAAAGGTTGCGCGTCAAAAAAGTTTGTAATCCAAAAACCTTTTTTGTATGCCATACACTCATTTCATCACGCTTCGTCAGCCTCTACTTCTTCTTGCTAGCACTTGTTTGCTTTACGGCGGCTTGCAGTCAGCCAGAGTATGGGGTTAAGCTCCCAGCGCTACCCAGTGGGGTGCAAATACCAGCAAACTTGCAAAATAAATTACGCTACGATGCCAGCTCACAAAGTTTGCTTCTCAAAGATCACTTGACTGCTGCCGAAAAGGAAGAATTGCTCAAACTTTCAGAGGATAGAACCTATCGCCGCGCCATTCAAGGCTTGTTCGAGTGTAATCAGCCAGAGGAAACTACACAGAAAGGCGAGATGGTTGTTGGCGTCGACCCAGCTCTGATACCTCTTGCCGAGCTTCTTGCTAAAGCCTTCAATGAAAAGCGAAAAGAAGCAAAAATTATTCTTGAGCCAATGTCTGCCAGCGAGGCATTAGCCGAGATGGCTAACGGACGCTTGCGTTTTGCCATGACAATCCGCGACAGTTCTTCCACTGAAAGCAGTCTTTTCCGCTCCAATAACATTTCAGTACAGCGTCGCATTTGTGCACTCGATGCCTTCTGCTTTATTGTCAATCCGCAAAATCCTACAACCGAGTTAGGCTTACAGCAAGTTAAATATCTCCTCTCAGGAAAGGTAAAAGATTGGTCAGAGGTCGATAAAAGCCGAAAGCCTACACCTGTTAAAATTTTTCTTAGCAACGATGGTCGTGCAGAGTATTTGCGCGATAGTGTTCTAGCTGGGTCAAGTTTTTCAGACAGTTCTGTCATCTGTCTGTCCAAAGCTGAAATGATAGATGCTGTCAAGCGCACGCCCGGCGCCTTAGGCTACCTGACGATGTTAGATGTTAAGGATGCAATTGGCGTTAAGCAAGAGGGCGACAAGTTTGTCGTTGACTTGAAAGATACCACACAGTTTAAAGTGCTTGCTGTTAAGGGAGAGGGCTTTGAGTCTTCGCCTGTCTTGCCACTCCAAGGCTATGTGGCAAATGGGGAATATCCGCTCAGTTACCGAGTGTATTACTTTCAGCGCACACCCGGGTTGCTACCTGCTGGTTTTTCTGGCTTTTTGCAGTTCGGTTCTCCTGGTGAAGGTCAAGATGTTATCTTCAAAAATGGGCTTGTGCCATTTACTCAAAAAATCGTCATTAGGCAATAACACTTTTAATTTTATTCACATGTCCTCATACACTTTGTGTGGCTTAGTCCTTTGTTTTAGTCTGGTTTTGCTACAGGGCTGCTTCGGCTCTGCTGGCGATAAAAGCGAGTCGACAACTGAAGGCGAGTTGCATTACGCCTCAGACGAATCTCTTGCGCCTGCTATTGAACCCCAACAGAAGGAGTTTATGCGAATATGGTCAAAAGCCTCACTAAGCAGTGAATCTGCCCAAACTCGCCTTGTTGTTCAGCGCCTGCTGGAGCGTAAGGTGCGACTTATCATCATCAATCGCGACCTAAAGCCAGATGAACTTGAGGCTATCAAACAGGTTGGCATAACTCTTGAGAAAAAACCTGTAGGCGTCGATGCAGTTTGTTTTCTTGTTCATCCTGAAAATCCTGTCCGTGCCTTGCGGCTATCGCAATTGCGTGATATTCTTTCTGGCAAAATCACCAACTGGTCTGAAGTTGGGGGCAAAGACGCACCAATTCAGTTGCTGATTACCACGCCCAACGACGGTATGCGTGATTTACTTCAAGATTCGTTGCTTAAGTCGCTGGAGTTTTCACGCTCAGCCTATCCGTGCACATCATTTGCACAAATGAAATCGTTCATGGCGCGCACCAAACACTTTTTAGCCTATACTGGCACAGCACATGCCCGCCCTGCTCTCAATGTCAAGCAAATGGATACCACAGCATTTAAAGTGCTGGCACTTGCCGCAGACTCCACAAATGCAGAGTTTATCATGCCCTATCAAGCCAATGTCTATGAAGGCAAGTATCCATTTGCACATTTTGTCTATGTCGCCTACCCACTTGGTGAAAAGTTACCGCTTGGCTTTGCTTCATTTCTTTTGCGCGAAGGTCAGCAGATATTTGTTCGCCACGGATACGCACCGTATAAAGTGCCCGTCAGAATTGTCAATTTCAGAGAGGATTGAACTTTGTGCTCTATTTTCTTGCAAAGAAAAAAGCCCTGCCCGTTGCCAGATGAACCCAAACTCAGGATACAATCAGAGCGCTTTGGACATCGGTTTTGCCACCTGACACAGTTTTCCTTCACATGTCGCAGGCCTGCTTGGATACTCTAAAACACTTGCTAATTTCTACTGCTTATTGGCTATACTGATTAGCAGATGTATCACCAAAACAATGATGTTGAAGCAGTTGTTTTCTATGACGTTTCAAGGTAGAATCATATTTCTTCTGCTTTTTGCAATCGTTATCTCAGGTGCTTATCCTGTCATTTCGCTTTTTTTGCTTCATCGCTTTGAGCATGATTTCAAGCGATATATTGCATCACAGAGCAATGATTTTATCATTCTGAAAGAAATCAAGACGCGACTACTGATTTATGACTCGGGCTTGTGGAAGTTTGTTGCCACCGGCGACCGCTCGCTTTTTTCCAAAATGAAATCTCTCCAAGTCAGCATCGAAGAAGACCTGCAAGATTTGTTGAAACGCTCACCAATGGATTCGATTACCTATGCGCAACTTCGCAGAGTGCAGACTTCTGTGCAAGATTACTTCCATCATGTTGATGAAATTTCCAAATCGCCAAGCGAAGTACGCAAACTTGCTCTAAGCCAGCAGAAAAGCATTGACCAGATTTTGCGCGACCTCAACTTACTTTTGGAGACCACACAAATCGACTTGGTGGGAGCCTCCTCTCAGCTTCGAGAGGAACTTTCTAGGCTGACCTTTCTTGCCATTGGCATGGCTGTGGTATTTCTGCCATTCCTGATACTGATTGCCTATTTGCTCTATCGCTCGACAGCTGTGCCTATTCGCGACATTTGTGCCCGCTTAGGCTCCGTGCGCGTCGATGAAAGTCAGACCATTATCAAAATGATTGCAGATATGCGTCAGCTTAGTGCCTCGCGCGCATTTAATGATGAAATTGCCATGCTGGCTCGAAAAATCAGCGAGTTTGGCAACGCCATCAATGAGAAAAATGAAGAGCTTAGCCGATTGATTATCACCGACGAAAAAACCCAGCTTTTCAATTTCCGCTACTTTAAATCGCAACTGCATCAGGAAATTGTTCGCGCTCGTCGTTTTAAGGAGCCTTTCTCTATCATCATGGTCGATGTCGATAAGTTCAAGCACTACAACGATACCAATGGGCATTTGCTTGGCGATGAAGTTCTCAAGAAAGTTGCTCGCCTTATCCGACAAGAGTGCCGTGAGACCGATGTCCCTGCACGCTTTGGCGGTGAGGAATTTTCGGTGCTATTGCCACGCACTGACAAAGATGAAGCCAAGGCAGTTGCTGAACGCATCCGCCGCGCCATAGAAGATGAGGTCTTCATCAACCAAGAAAAACAGCCCGGCGGCAACCTGACCGCCAGTTTAGGCATATCGACTTTCCCTATTGATGCTACTGATGAAGAAGGGCTACTTAGTGCTGCCGATGCGGCACTCTACGAAGCCAAATCACGCGGTCGCAATCGTTCAGTGCACCATGCTGACCTTCAAACCACTCAAGCTAAACTGTAGACAGACTTGAAGTTTGAACTCGCCATTGCACGTCGCTTTACCTTTCCGAGAGCAGAACGGCAAAGCAAGCCGTCATTTATCGTCTTCATGGCTGTGCTTGGCATCAGCATTGGCACTGCAGCACTCATTCTGACGCTGTCAATTGTCTATGGCTTTAGCCGCATCATTGAATCCAAACTTGCACTTTTTGGCTCGCATATCGTGGTTACTCACGCTTCGCTCAAAGAATTCGAACAGGATGACAAAACTCTTTCAGAGATTGCCCAAGTGCACAACGTTGCCAGCACAGCTCCGTTCCTACAACGCAATGTTATTTTGAAATCGCGCTCACTTTCAGGCGACCCGCTACTCGAGCCAGCAGTGCTCAAAGGCATCATACCCGCCGCCGATATTTCATCGATGCGTGAAAAGGTGATTTCAGGACAATTTCTGTCCGATAGCCTCCGCTTCAAAATCCCCGTGCTTATCGGCAAAAAATTAGCGCAGCGCCTTTCACTCTCGCTCCACTCCGAACTGCTTGTGCTTTCATCCGCTGCTGCCATAGATGCCCTTCCGATTCAAGCGCAGCACCCTGATGAACTTTTGCGCTTGCTCAAACTCGAGACGGCGACCGTTGTCGGCATCTATGAAACGGGTCTTTCGCAAGGCTTCGATGAAACGGTAGTCTTCACGACGCTTGATGCGCTTCAGAAATTTCTTGAAATGCCCCAGCGCATTTCTGGCTATGAAGTGCGCACCGCAAACTTCGACCTTGTTCGGCAAACTGCCCAAGACCTCAATCACATACTCAAAACTCCGCTTGTGGCACGCACCATTTATCAAGTTCATGCCTCGATTTATGCATGGCTTGGTCTGCAAAAAAATGTCGTGCCCCTGCTACTTGTGATGGTCACTGTCGTTGCCGCCTTCAACATTATTTCCACCCTTCTTATCATTGTCTTGGAAAAAAGTGCAGAAATCGGCGTGCTGATGTCGTTTGGCGCCAGTCCGACACACATTCGCCGCATTTTCATCTCACAAGCACTTTTGATGTCGATTCTGGGAATTGTTTTTGGCAATGCACTTGCGCTGACACTTTCACTGCTTGAACAGCGCTTTCACTTCATTCCTCTGCCTGAAGAAACCTACTACATTTCAGAGGCGCCCATTATCATTGAACCACTTCACTACGCAGTGGTGTCGGCACTTGCCTTGCTGATTTCGCTTTTGGCATCGCTGATTCCTGCCCATAGCGCTTCCCGACTTAACCCTGTCAATGCGATTCGCTTATGAGTGCTCCGACCTATCGCCCAAATTCGCAGCTTAAGGCAAACTTGCTGGTCGCTTCACGCTTTATTTTCGCCGCTAAAAAAGTTCGCATCATCAACATCATCACCGCAATAAGTGTGCTGGGCGTTATCATCGGCACAGCGACCATTATCATCGTGCTTAGTGTGATGAACGGATTTCGCGACCTTGCCTACAACCTTTTCTTAGCTATTGATACCGAAGCTAAACTGATTGCAGCACAAGGCGCCACCATTCGCATCTCGGATTCGCTACTTTCTGAACTTCGCTCACTTGATGGCGTCGCATCCGCCCGCAAATTCGTTGAGGGAAAAGTGTTGATGATTACCGATAAGCAAAGTAGTGTCGTCATTCTCAAAGGCATAGAACCAGAAGCCTACCAAGACATGGCAAACTACTTGGATGAACACCGGCGCCCGCTCGAAGATGATGGGCTCACGATTGGATTTCCACTTGCTTACAAATTTTCTGCCACGCTCAATTCCGAAGTGCGATTGCTCTCCGCCAAACACATCGATGAAGGGCTTGCCGCCATTCAAAACCCACTGCTGCGTTCCTCGCTGGATTTACCCCGGCTTAGGGTTCGAAACTTTTTCTCTGCACACCGCACATATGATGAGATTTACACGATTGCTTCGCTTAGCACGGCACAAAAGGTGTTCGGCTATGCGCCTGATGTGGTCACAGGCATTGAACTACGCGTCAAGCCCGGCTTCTCTGACGAAGAGCTCAAAGCACGTCTTATGCAGTGGCTTGAAAAGAAGGGGCTTTCTGCGCAATACAGTGCCGAGAGTCTTTCTGATAAGTTTCGTGAACTTTTTCGTGTGATGAAACTCGAAAAGTGGGGCAGTTTCATCATTCTCTTGCTGATTGTCATCATTGCGGCACTGAGTCTCATTGGCTCGCTGACCATGACCGCCATTGAAAAACGGCGCGATATTTACTTCCTCTACTGCATTGGGCTCACGCCTGCCAGTCTTCAGCGCATTTTTCTCTTTGAAGGCATGCTCATTGGCGTCATTGGTGTTACGCTTGGTGTTGCATTCGGCTTTCTGGTCTGTTTTTTGCAGCAGCAATTTGGTCTTGTGCCGCTGCCATATGCTGAATCTTTCATCATCCGCGCCTATCCTGTTTCTATGATGGGTAGTGATTTTCTTGCCGTGATTGTTGCGGCGCTCGTGCTTATTTTCTTGGCGAGCCTTTACCCAGCTCGGCGCGCGGCATACCTTGCCTTGACTTCCACTGAACGCTGGCGCTCTCAATAGCCTGCTTTCGTGATTCATTTGTCTTATGCTTTTGGCTAAATTTACTGGCAGTTTTTTGCAACCTATCTTTTGGAGAATGCTGTATGTCGCAGTTGGTGCCGCCGCATATGAAAAGTTAGAGCCATACGTACCCGGTCGCAGCATTGCTGAAATTCAGCAGCTGTATGGTCTGCGTGAAGTCTACAAACTTGCTTCCAACGAAAATCCGCTTGGGGTGCCGCCGCGTGCTCATCAAGCTATGCTTCAAGCAATTGCCGACGTTAATCGCTATGGCGACCCTGCCTCAATGGCATTACGTCAGAAGTTAGCCGCTCGCTTTCGCCTCAAAGTTGACAATGTGATTGTTGGCGCCGGCTCGGAAGGCATCATGTCGAACATCATTCGTGCGTTTGTTGGCGACCGTGATGAACTTCTGACCTCTGAAGCCACATTTATTGGGTTCAAAGTGCTGGCGCAATCCAAAGGCGCACCGTTCATTCAAGTGCCTCTGCAGAAAGGCTATCGCTTCGATTTGCAAGCTATTGCTGATGCCGTCACACCACAGACCAAAGTGATTTACCTCTGCAATCCCAACAATCCCACAGGCACAATTTTCACACGCAAAGAATTTGACGACTTCATTCAGCACATACCTGAGCGCGTTATCATTATTCTCGATGAAGCCTATTTTGAGTATGCTGCCTTCGACCCGCAGTATCCCGATTCCATGTCATACCGCTACGACAATGTCATCACCTTGCGCACATTTTCGAAAGCATATGGGCTTGCAGGTTTGCGTGTAGGCTATGGCTTTGCTCATGATAAGTTCATCACCAATCTTTTGAAAGTTAAACTACCGTTTGAGCCGAATTCTGTGGCGCAGGCGGCGGCTTTTGCGGCACTGGATGATGAAGAATTTTTGCAACAATCGCTTCAGCTCAATCAAGAAGGCTATGCTTTTCTGACCAAAGCTTTCACGGAACTGGGCTATACATGGATTCCCTCTTGGGCAAACTTCATCATGCTTGACTTAGAAAGCGAAGCTCGTGTCAATACCCTGACAGAATTCTTGCTACGCGGCGGGGTGATTGTTCGTCCGCTCAAGGCTTTTGGCTTGCCGCACTGCCTACGCATTTCAATTGGGTTGCCCAAAGAAAATCAGCGGTGCGTGGAGCTAATGGAAAAGTTTTTAACAGTTGAAGCGTCTCATGCCCACTGACTTACACTTTAGAGAGCAACCTGTAGAGATGTTCGTGTGGGTTTTCCAGCATGTGTGCAGAGATAAGTTCGCCGGCGCGCTGCGCCGCAATTGCCCCTGCTTCCACAGCATGCTTGACAGCAGGCTGTTCTCCCTTGACCACCACCGCCACATAGCCACCGCCAATTGCTTCTTTGCTCACCAGTTCCACATTGCCAGCTTTGAGCATGGCGTTAGCCGCCTCTAACGCTCCGACAAACCCCTTTGTCTCGACAATTCCCAATGCACTCATGGCTCGTTGATAGAGATTACCTAACCTATGATTGTTGTCTTTTTAGTTTAGCTCAACTACAAACTGCTTACAGGCAACGTTAAAGCCGCATGCCGTTTGACTTCATCAAAGGAGTATGTTCGCCGTATTTCACCGTTTTCGAAGACGGTCTGCAAGATGTCATCGCCAGCATCATTTTGACTGACCGTTTTGAAAGTTTCACCGACTTTGATGAGTTTTAGGCGTCCTCGTTTAGAGTGTTTGCCATTGTCGGTAATCGGGCGTTTGAAAACCTCTCGTTCCTGATTTTGGATGGTAACACTGCTGCACTTGAAGGCAAACCTTTGCGTGTCGCGGTCTAACTTTTGCAGCAAAGCACCACCCATGCCGAACGAAATGTTATCTGCCGACCAGCCATTTTGCTTGAGGGTTTGCAAAACTTCTTCAATGGTTTCGTAGCTAACCCCATCGCCCTGAATGACTCTCACTTTCGGATTTAGCACCTTGAACTGCTTTCGATTGAGTTCGTAGCCAAACTTTTGTCCCAAAATTTCAATGACTCTCAAAACCACATCTTTCGGATTTCCTGAATCGGGACGAATGACCAGGGTGCCTTCTCGTTCTAAGACCTCTTTGCGCAAGACTTCGCCCCAGAGATGTTCGCATGCGTGATAGATGTCGTAGGAATCGCTCACCACAGCAACGGTGCCCGTCGGATACTGACGCAAGATGTTTTCGTATGCCAGTGCTTCGTTTTCTTCGCCCCATGAAGTAATTGTGCTGTGTTCAGCGGCTGGAATTGAAAAGCCCCACATCTGCGAACTTTCGTAGTAATCACGAATGAAGGTTAGGCCAACCAGCGTATCTGTTCCCATGAAATTGATAAGATGTGCCGCTGCACCTACTTTTGCAGATTCAACCGACGAGACACCTCGGAAGCCAAAATCGTGTAGCTTGAAATCAATCAGTTCAGGCGTGCCTGTCTCGACAAGGTAATCCAAAATGAGCCGCTTGATTTCACGCGACTGTGTGGCTACCGAACAGCCATACCAGACCTGCACCAGCAAGGTTTCCAAGTAGTTCGTCAGCCAATAGCAGTTCATATCGGTATTTTCTACCGTCATGAGCACATTGTGTGTGGGCACCGATAGTCCTTCAGGCACTGCTTTGATTTTTATCGGCAAGCGACCCTTGTGCGCATCTACGATGTATTCCCAACCCGTTCGGTTGAATACAAAAGAGCTATTGAAGTGCGCCGCACAAAACTCTTCAGCTTCATCAATCTTCTTTTTGGTTACAACTTCTCCAGCCAAATACTCTTTGAGATAATACTGCAATCCAAAAAACACCACTTCCTTGAAACGACCGCCCCGCGATTCAAAGTATGAATAGACATTTTGCGTCTTTGGCGGATACTGCTTATAGTGACTGATTTTGTAGGAATCCGTAAGAAGAATGATGTTATGCGGTTTCATCTTTCTCTCTAGATTTTTACATGCTATTATTTCACTCTTCGCCTGAAGATAAGAAATTGATAGGCTCGCTTGCACACGCTATTCAGTGGGGATTTCGACAATGAATGTCGCCCCCTTGTCCTTGCCTGCTGACTCTGCCCAGACCTGACCATTGTGCAGTTCTACAATTTGTTTAACAATCGCCAAACCTAATCCAGTCGAGGATTCTCCACCTGTCGGTTTAGCCGAAAGCCGTTGAAACTTCATGAAGAGTTTCTTCATATCGTCTGGCGTTAAGCCTTGCCCTTCATCTTTGACTTCAAATCGAAATTTTTCGCCAGCGTGCTTCAGACTGACGCTAATGACTTTTTCACAGGGCGAATACTTGATGGCATTGCTTATCAAGTTGACGAAGACTTCTTTCAGTCTAGCCGCATCTACTTCGGCTTTTACATTTGGCTCAAGTGAGCACTCAATGGTTTGCTTTTTTGCATCAGCTTGCACTCTGCATTCTGACACGGTATTTATTACCAGTGAGGAAACATCTGTTAGCTCTTTATGCAGGACAATTTTTCCTGCATCCAGCGCTGACATTTCAAGCAAATCTGAGATGAGTTCATGCATACGCTGCGCCGCACTGTAGATGGTGCTCGTCATTCGGTATAGTTCACTTTGCTTATTAAGCTGCTCCAACATCAATTCTGAAAATCCGATTATGGCTTGCAGAGGATTTCTCAAATCATGTGCGGCAATGCTCATGAGTTCTGTCTTCAACTGATTGGCTTCGATGAGTTCTACGTTGCGCAAGCGATAGATTTCTGCCTGCATTTTGGCTTGCTCGACTTCATAGACGGCTCCCATCACCTTGAGTCGGCGGTCGCTTTCTTCGCTCGATAGTTCTCGGTTTGCCGCATGATAAGCTTTGTGTGCCAAGAAGGCTTGTTCATAATCACCAGCTTTGGCATAACTTTCGGCAAGTTCCAGATAGATTTTTGCGATGAGGTCTTTTGCATGAATTTTTTCGGCAATTTTCAGTGCGGTCTGCAGCGTCTGAATGCTTTCAGACCCGTTGCTATCTTTTGCTTTCGAAGACAGGCAACCTATTGCGTAGTAGCTGTAAGCCTCAATGTATTGCAGACCGATTTTTTGTGAGAGTTCCAAGCTTTGCTGCAAGTGCTGACTTGCCTCATCCAACTGACCTAAATTGGAGTAGGCTAACCCCAGATTGCAGTGCGCTACGGCTAAGTGATACATGGAGTTGAGCGACTTTACAATCGCCATGCACTCACGATGAAACTCCAGTGCCTGTTCATGATTGCCCAGCTTTTCATGCACCACACCGATATTTCCCAGCGCCATGGCTTGCTGCGTACGGTCGTTCAGCTTCTTTGCTGCAGAGAGCGCATATTCAAAGCACTCCAGTGCCAGAGATAAATTTCCTGACTCTAAATACACACTCCCTATGTTTTGCATGAGATACATTTCTCCCTTGCTATCGCGCAACTTTTGATAGAGCGAGAGACTTTTTTGCATCTCACTCAGCGCCATGGCATACTCACCGATGGCATAATAGATTGTTCCCAAGCAAAGTCGTGCTTTGGCTAAGCCCACTTCATCATTTGCCTTTTCATATCTTTCAATTGCGATTTTGGCTCTTCGAGCCGCTTCTTCGTTTTGTCCCAGCCGTGCAAGGCTAACAGTGATGATGTAATCACTTTCATTGATGCCTTGCTCGTATTGAATGGATTTTGCCAGAGCATTTGCCTCTTGCGCCGTAGCCAGCCCAGCTCTATACTCTGCGTGGTCAATGGTTAAAACAGACGCAAGCTGATTTAAGGCATCGACTTTTTCTTGAAGGCTGTGAGCAGTTTCTATTTTACTTTTCAATTCACTCAGGTTGCTCATATACTTGTGCTTCAAGCAAAGGCAGTTCAAATGCAAATGTGCTCCCTTTCCCCAGTCCTTCTGATTTTGCCCACACTCTGCCGCCATGCATTTCGATAAGCTGCTTGACAATTGCCAAGCCCAAGCCAGTTGAAGATTCTCCGCCTGTGGGTTTGGCGGTCAGGCGCTGAAATTTTTTGAAGAGTTTTTCTTTTTCCTCTTCCGAAAATCCCTGCCCTTCATCTTTTACTTCGCACACGACATGTTTATCTCTTCGGTAAATGCGCACTTCAATTGCTTTGCCGCGCGGCGAGTATTTGATAGCATTGCTAATTAGGTTATCGATTGCTTCTCTTAGCCGTTCTTCATCCCCTTTGACCCAACATCCATACTCGATTTGGCTTGTGAGGCGCTGTTCTTTCTGTTCAGCGCGCATCGATGCAATTTCCACCAGCAGGGCGCCTAACTGACCAACATCTACTGGGCGCATGTTGAGCTGGACTCTGCCGCTTTCAATTGTCATGTTGTTGAGCAACCCTTCAATAATGTGATGCATTCGATAGGCGAGGTCTTTGATGAGAGAAAGAAATTGTGTTTGTCTGTCGCCTATTGATGAATTTGGGTCAAGCAACATATCGGCAAAGGTCATAATCGAGAAGAGCGGGTTTTTCAGGTCATGTGCGGCGATGCCCAGTAGCTCAGTTTTGAGTTGATTGGCTTCTTCGAGGGCTTTGTTGGCTTTGGCAAGTTCTAAGTTGCGCATTCTTACAAGCTCGGCTTCACGCTGTGCTTTTTCCACTTCACGCTCAATGGTGATACGCCGAATGCGTTTGCTGGCTTCTTCTCCAAAGACTTTCTCTTTGACACTGTGAAAGGCTCGGTAATGCTCCAAGGCTTTCTTCAAATCCCCTATGGTTTCAAAAATCTCCGACAACGCCAAGTGATAGCTGTATTCCAAATCTTTTGCGCCGATTTCTTGAGCAAGGCTTAATGCTTGCTGAAAACGCTGTTCAGCTTTTTTGAAGTCGTTCAATCCACGATGCAGTGCGGCAACACAACTCAAACTCTCCGCTTCAAGTCGGCGGTCGCCCAACTCGCGTGCAAACTGCACACTCTGCATCATAAATGAGAGTGCATTTTCAGGGTCACCTAATGCGATATAGGCTTTGCCCAAATTCAGTAGCAGTAGCGTTTCTGTTCGGCGCAGTTGAGCAACCTCCGCTACCGTAAGTCCTTTTCTGAAATACTCCAAGGCTTGTTTTGCTTTTCCCATAGCAACATAGACTTCCCCAATGCGATTGAGCACACTGGCTTCAATATCCTGATTTTTGAGTGTCTGATTGATACTCAAGCTCTCCAAGAAGTATCCTAAGGCTCGGTCATGCTCGCCAAGCTGTTGATAGATTGAACCAATGTTCATGATTGTTGTTATCTCGCCGCTTTTGTCATCAATCCCTTCGTAGAGCGTCATGCTCTGGTCATAATAGTAGAGCGCCTTTTCATAGTCACTTAGGTCTGTGTAGATGTTACCCAAGATGTTTAGCATTGAGGCTTTGCCTGATATGTCATTTATTTCTGTGAAGCGTTCTACGGCTTCAAGGGATACCGTAAGTGCTTCGCTATATTGTGAGAACATTGCCAAAAGAGCGCTCTTGTTACGCAGGCTATATGCGATGCCTTTGAGATAGTTCTCTGATTGTGCCAGTGCCAATGCTTCTTCAGCCAGCCGCATTGCCTGTTTTGGCTCGGAGTATTTTATTTCCCACGCCTGCGCATTGAGCGCATCTACTTGTGCAATTTTGCTTTCAGCAGTTTGAACTTGTTGTTCCAGCTTGTCGGTGTTCATTTATGTTTAGCTGTTTTTACTTTTCTTGAAAGCAGTAATCACCATGTTGCGACATATGCTGTAGGAAAGTTGCCTTCACCGTCAGGCTGTGAAGAGCTTTCAGCAAGGTGCTTTCAGCAAGGTGTTTATGCGCCTCGGGTATTTTCACTCTGAATTTATACTTCGTTGCCACAAAATTCTCTTATTTTATCGTTACCTTGTTCGTGAATGTGAGAAAGATGCGAGCTTTTGTCGGCATTTTTTTAGCGCCCTCGCTGCGTGCGGCGGTGCAAAGTTTTTGCGATGAGCTGACGGCAGCATGTCCGAGTGCTAAGACGGCAATCAAGTGGGTTGAGCCAGAGAACTTTCACCTGACGCTGAAATTTTTAGGCAATGTGCCGTCAGCGACCCTTCCAGCACTTACACAAGCGCTTCATGAAGCGGCAAGTTCAGCCTTCGAGATTAGTTTTGGTCAGGCAGATGCTTTTCCCTCACTTTTACAACCGCAAACTCTTTGGATTGGCGTGCAGGATGGTCAGCAACACCTGTCCGCACTTGCTGAACGCATTCAGGTTCAACTTGATGCGATTGGCTTTCCGAAAGATGCTCGCCAGTTTTCTGCTCATCTTACCATTGGTCGCATGCGACAGGGTCGCACAGTGAGCGGTCTTGGCAAAGTTGTCAAAGCCTTAGCGCCTTCATTTATCGGGCGCCAGCGTGTCGATTCTTTTGCCCTGATTGAAAGTTGCCTTACGCCCAAAGGTCCGATTTACACTTCGCGCGCCACTATTGCACTTACAAGCAACTCATCCTTGTAGAAGCACGGCACAAAGGTTATCTTTGTCTAACACGACGAGTGGTCCCTTAGCTCAGTTGGTCAGAGCAGGCGACTCATAATCGCTTGGTCGCAGGTTCAAGTCCTGCAGGGACCACACTTTCCACAGTCTTCTTTTTCTGATAGAAACTTTCCCGACTCTTGTCATACCTTGGCATAGCGTATCTACTTTTTCATTTCATAAGCATATACTCAATTGCTCTGACTTTTTAATGCTAATTTCATTTTGCAATAACACTTCTGTAACAGCCTCGCCCTATCTTTGCGCCTGAATTGTCAAGGCTATGTGTCTCTCGTCTCTTTTGAAAAAACCCTTGTTCATTCCTCCTTCTTCGTGTGCTCTAATCGCTCACACTCTAAGTGGGTGCTGTCAAAAAACCGCAAAAGAGAGCGAAGCACCATGCCTTGACGATTTGATAATGCCTTGCAAATTCATCACAAATAACTAATAAACACAACGACAAACATGCCAAGAACACTTTTATTCAGCGCGCTCTCTTGCCTTTTGTTAGGTGGAATGATTCTTTCAGGCTGCCGCAGCAATACCAGCGACAGCGGCTCATCTACTTTAGTTGAGTTTCGCCAGTATTCGGTGACACCAACTTTTGTTACTCGCCTTGCCAGCGGGGTTCAGGCTTTCACGCTTATCAGCAGCGACGACACACTTCGTGAGTCTCCAAACTTTGTTTTCGGCGGCATGGCTGATGGCGCTGGGCTTCTTAGAAATCCCGATGGCACCTTTACTTTTGTTTGCAACCATGAAGATAACTTTGCAGTGTCTCGAGTAATACTTGACCAGACTTTCCGTCCGGTGCGCGGCGAATATCTCATGACCTCAAATGATGGGCTCTATCGCTTGTGCTCCGCCACCATGGTTACGCCTGAAATCCATGGCGTTGCCCGTCCGCAGTTTATCACTTGCGGTGAGTCTGGGTTTGACTCGCAGATACACATTGTTGACCCATATGGGCGTCCAAGTGAAACAGACCGTATTCTCACCAGCTTCGGCTACTGGAGCGCTGAGAATGCCGTTACCCTTCCTAAGGGTACATATCCGAACCGTACAGTAACTCTCATTGGCGATGATGATTTTGCCAACGGCGGTGAGCTGGTTATGTACGTTGGACAAGGCACGGGCAACTTTGACAACGGCAAGCTTTATGTTGCTCGCCGTAAGAACAGCACTAGCACCCGTGAGCGCGATATGGTTGTCGGTCAAACCTACCCCATTGAGTTTGTAGAAATCACAAATGCGACCACTCGTCCTGCGGCTGAATTCAACAGCGAATCTCGCCGTCTGAATGCGTTGCTGTTTGGTCGCGTTGAAGACATTGATTATCGCAAAGGTTCGGATGCTGCTGCACGCGAACTCTATTTCTGTGTTACAGGTCAAGCATGGGGTGGCAACCGCAATGCGAACAACGACCGCACCATGTATGGCAGAGTCTATCGCCTTATGCTCGATGCCAATAACCCGCTTGAAGGAACGCTTGAAGTTATCTTTGACGGCGATGATATTAACGGTCCTGCCCGCGAGTTCATGAATGTCGATAATATCTGCGTGACCGAGAATTACGTCTACATTCAAGAAGATGCCAATCGCTATCGTCCGAACAGCGGTGAGCTTACTGGCGTCAGCACCGTCTTTGATGCACAGCGTCAAAATCATGATGCCCGTATCTACCAATGGAGAATTGGCTCACCGACCAGCACTCTGTCCGTGTTCATGGAAGTTGGACCGATTCGCGATGGCGGTGCGTTGCAACGCAAGTATATTGCGCCCATTAACACAGATGGCAGACCTACTAACTGGTTTGTCGGCTCTGACGGACGCTTTGCTATTGGCGAGTGGGAGTATGGCGCCATGATTGATGTCTCCAACGAAACAGGTCGTCCCGGCACTTTCCTTGTGTGCGTGCAAACTCACACTTGGAGACAAGGTGGTCAAATCCCCGGCAGAGATTTCCGCAATCCTGACCGAGGCACACTTCCTGCCGCTCAAGGACCGACAAACCTTGGCGAAGGTAGCTATGTGCTCATTCTTACCAATGTGCCACGCTAAGCATATCGCACACACGAAAAGTATCAGAACCACGCAAAGAGCCGCATGCCAGATGCGGCTCTTTTCATGCTCAAACAAACTTCCTAAAGTTTTTTCAATATGCGTTACGCTGTAAAGTTTGTCGCTATTCTGTGCATTTTCTTTGTGCCTTTCATCGGCTGTAAGCAGCAAGCCCCTGAGACTTCGCAAGAACTTGCCGAGCTTGCTGTAAAACCCCTTTTCATCAAAAACTTGAGCGAGTTTGAACGCTCACTTGCCGTGCTCGATTCACTGATTGCTCAAGCAAAGGAGGATTCTTCCCATGCCAAGGCGCTGCAAGAAGCATTCAAACATGCTCGTCTGGCTTACAAACGCATGGAATTTCTTTTGGAGTATTATGCCCCTTCCACTTCGGAGGCAATGAACGGTCCTGCTTTAGAAGAGGTCGGCGAAGAATACAAGATTGAACAGCCCACTGGTTTTCAAGTCTTGGAAGAATTTCTTTTCCCCGAAGTTGATTTCAGCTCGAGAGAAGCTATGCTTGCGCAGGTCAAAATCATGCGGTCTCTTTGCAAACGCCTCGATGGGCTTATCATCAAAAAGCCACTGACCGATAATCGCATCCTTGATGCCATGCGTCTGGAAATTGCTCGTGTCATCACGCTTGGCATCACCGGCTTTGATTCTCCTGTGGCACTCTACTCCATTCACGAAGCCAAGGCGGCTTTGGAAGGACTCGCCGAAGCGTTTGCGCCCTACACCAAAGCACTTGAAGAGAAAAATCCTGCATACGCGCGTCAGCTTGACACACTTTTCTCAAAGGCTATTGCGTATTTGGCAACATACGCACACAGCTTCGACAGCTTTAACCGTTTGGAGTTTATCGTAGATTTTGCCAATCCACTGAGTCGGGCGCTTTTTGATGCTCAACTTGCACTTGGTATTCCGATTCTTCAAACCGAGCGCGTCTTTCGCACCACTGCTAAAACACTCTTCGACCATGATGCGCTCAACCCGCTGGTCTATACACCCAACTATCAAGACTCCCTGAATCCGAAACAAGTTGAACTTGGTCATCTTCTCTTTTTTGAGCCGCTGCTGTCCATAAACGGAAAGCGGTCTTGTGCATCATGTCATCAACCTGAAAAAGCTTTCACTGATGGTTTGCCTCGCGCCCTTACGCTGACTGGCAACGATAAAATTTTGCGTAACACCCCCACTGTTATCAATTCTGCCTATCAAGCCAGTTCTTCCTACGACCAAAAAACGGTCTATCTCGAAGACCGTGTGCGCTTCGTGGTTCATAGCCCAGACGAAATGAATCATTCTCTGGATTCTGTCGCCAAAATTCTTGCGCAAAGTGAAGACTATCGCATGCGCTTCAAAGAGGCTTTTGGTGGTGAGAATGCTGTAACTGCAGAGCATATTGTCAGTGCAATTTCAAGTTACATGCGCTCACTTAGCTCATTCAACTCACGCTTTGATGAGTATATGCGCGGCGACAAAACCAAGATGAATGCACAGGAACAGCGCGGATTTAACCTTTTTGCAGGAAAAGCCAAGTGCGCAACCTGTCACTTTATCCCGCTCTTCAATGGCACAGTGCCGCCCACCTTCCAAGAGACCGAAGCTGAAGTGATTGGCGTGCCCAAAGAAGCCAAGTGGAAACAAGCTGAAATCGACCCCGACATTGGCAAAATGGCAATCAATGGCATTGAACTCAATAAGTATATGTTCAAGACGCCTACGCTACGCAACATAGAACTGACTGCGCCTTACATGCACAACGGCGTCTACAAAACGCTCGATGAAGTGATGCGCTTCTACAACATGGGCGGCGGCAAAGGTATCGGCATTGATTTAGCTAACCAAACTCTGCCACCCGATACACTCGGCTTAACTCAAGCAGAAATTCAAGACATCATCGCCTTTATGAAAACCTTAACCGATACTACTGGTCTGACCCAACGACCACGCTCGCTGCCAAAATTTTCCAATGATGTGTTGAGTAGCAGAATGGCTGCCAGCAAATACTAAGGTGAAATGGCATGCTTTCAGCACGGGCGTTGTCGCATATTGACTTTGAGATGCTCATGTAAATGAGACAATCAAATCGCCGTTGCTCTCCTGTGTAAAGTTGAATGCTCTCAGAGCGTTCTGCGCTGGTCCTTCGCGCACTTCACCTTGCTGTGAAAAGCGAGAGCCATGGCACTGGCATTCCCATTCTGAATTTTTGAAAATCATGTTGCTACATCCTGCATGAGTACAAAAGCGCGAGAGCACGATGAAGCTGCCCTGAAAGCGTGTTATGCTAATATCGGAGCGCGTATCGCTTGGCGGCGGTCTTTGTCCGTCATAGTTGAGAAATAAAGCTTCTCCGTGCTGCGGCAAAATAGCGTGTGGCACACGAATTGACAGTATGGCTGGCGCACTCTCTGGCGAAAACTGCGATTCATTGCCACTTTTATCAACGGCGGTTACTTTGTAATACCAAATCTGACCAGCTCGAACTGCGGTGTCTTTCCATGCAGTAACATTGCTACTTACGCTCCCTGCTTGCTCGAAACCACTTGCTGGAATCAAGCTGCGGTAAATCCGATATGCCTGCAAATCGCTGATGGGACTACCATCGCTATTGGTTGTTACCGCTGCCCATGATACTTTTATCCAGCTCAAAGACCCCTCCACGCGAATTGAAGTTGGCGCCGCCGGAGCAAGCTTATCGAGTGCAGTAGGATTCAGGCAGGATTCTAAAGTAGCACCGAGTGTTAGCACCGCCGCGGTTTTTAGAAATGCTCGCCGTTTCATTTTTTTCGTGCTGTATTGATGCAAGAAATTTTCATTCCAAACTGCTTTCTATGACCTTTTCACACGAGGATTGGCAACAGCTTCAACATTTGCGCGCGCAGTTCTTAGACCGGCGCGCCGGTCATTTAGACTACTGGACTACCCCGCGAGTGCTTGAGCTCTATGAGCATACCTTTGCGCAGCGCATCGCATGGAAATGGCAACATGTTTTGGCAGAACTTCTCCAACTTCGCTGGCAACCGCCTGCACTTCCGCTCTTAGACTGGGGCTGTGGCACAGGCATCGCCGCACGCACGTTTCTTCGTTACTTCCACTCATCTTCCGTAACGCTTTACGACCGCTCGACACTTGCCCTAAAATTTTCTCAAGAAAAAATTCGTTCTGAATTTCCCCACATCACACTCTTGCCTTTTGATGAGCGCACGTCATTTTGCGGCATCGTGCTACTTAGCCACATCATCACCGAGCTTAGCGACTCTGCACTGGATACGCTGCTTACTCAACTTCGTTCTGCTGCCGCTATTCTCTGGGTGGAATCGGGCGACCGCTACGCCAGTCGCAAACTGATTGAGGTTCGCGAAGCATTGCGGACATCGTTCCACATTGTGGCGCCTTGCACGCATCAAGGCGCGTGTGGATTGCTTCTACCAGAGCATCGTGCGCATTGGTGTCATCATTTTGCCAAACCGCCTCAAGAGGCTTTTACTCAAGCCCGCTGGGCAGACTTCAAAGCACATTTGGGCATTGACCTTTCCGACCTGCCACTTTCATACCTCGTTTTGGATAAGCATCCAATTCATGCGCTATCTTCCGACACGGCACGGCTTATCGGTCGAGCTCGACTCTACAAGGGGTATGCCTTGCTTCTTGCTTGTTCAGCGCATGCTCTTGGCAGAGTATCGCCTTACGGCTCGCAAGTTTCCCGAGGCTTATCGGCAGATGAAAAAGCAGGAATTTCATACACTTTTTTCTATGCAAAGCCAGCAGCGTGAAATTACTCGCCTCGAGCCTGTCCATGTTTCTCCAAGCGACGACAAGGCGTAACTTGCTACCGATGAGCCAGAACACTTAGGCTCTGGGAAATTCTCATGGTTTGCTCACGGCTGAAGGTTTTGCAATGGTTTTACGCTTATTTTGTGCTGGTACTGGCTCCAGTTCAATGTCGCCCAAGAGCTCTCCGATGACTTTGGCTTCCATTCGCCGATTTTTCGCACGTCCGATTTCCGTGTCGTTTGAGGCGATTGGCTCGTTTTCACCAGCGCCGCGCACAGTGAGCCGTCTTTTGGCAATACCGTTTTTCACCAAGTAGTCTCGGACAGCTTCTGCCCGCTTGAGTGAGAGCCAGAGGTTATAGAGTTTGCGTGCGTTTTCAAATGCCACTTTGCGTTTGAGAAATTGCTCTTCAGATTCTGTGGGTTGCTTGGGCTTTAGCTTGCCCTTACCTGTATTGTCAGTGTGCCCTGAAATTTCCACGATGAACCTTTCGCGCTCCTTTGTTTTGAGCAGCGCAATGAGTGTATCCAGCTTCGGACGTTCTGTATCTAAGATTCGGTATTTGTTTAGCTCAAAGTTGATGCGAATGAAAATTTTATCGCCGATTTTGCTGAGTGGTGGTGGAGGTGGCGGTGGAGGTGGCGGCGGAATCTCGCGCTTCGGATTGACTCTGACATGCGCCGCCGCCACCAATTCACCATAACGATTTTTTGCCGTGAGGATGTAGGTTGTCGTGTGTTGCGGCTTAATCACTTGTGCGCCTTTGAGTGGCACTTCGCCTATGTCTGGTTCAATTCTGACTTGCTCGGCATCGAGGGTTGTCCAAATCAGCATGGTTGAATCGCCTTGCTCAATGCTATTGCGTGCTGCCAGAATTTCAATCATGGGCAAGGCTTCACGAGCAATGACAGGCGCATAGAAACGCTCTGGCGGCAATTGCTCTATGGGTCTAAGCAAGCGAAACCGAACCCCCAAACTTGCTGAAAATTGCCGTGCCGAATTGAACGAGAAAAAGCTTAGCGCATCGCGTGTGCTGATGTCAAATGTGGCTTCAGGCGTATCGAAAGAAAGTCCTAACGAGAGCGCTATGGCTTCATTGCCGCCAAGTCTCAATCCTGCACGCAGTGGTAAATTCGGCACGCCTCGCCATTCTGCACCAAGGGCAACCAGCGGTGTTGTGGTGTTGCCAAAATTGGAATTGATGCCCTGCACCCAATCCAGCATCACTACCATCGGAATGTCGGCAAACGACCTTAGGTCCCACGCTGCGCCCAGACGTATGAGCGACGGCAGCGCCACACTAAATGGCAACACACTTGGCAAGGTGTGTTCAATGGCTTTACGCAAGCTATCGACCTCACGCTGTGTTTTTTGGTCATCAAATGGGTCAGTAAAGCCAGTAAAACTCACTACCGTGTCTGCCAGCCTCTGATAAGCCGTTGAGCCGCCAAATGATAGGCTACCCAGGTTCATCACAGAAATTCCCAAGTTCACCCCGCGATAGACTTCTGCCGACACACCTACATCTGCGGCAAAACCACTTCCGACCACATCTGGTGTCAGAAACGGTGGGATTCTCTCGGGCGCCGCAGCACGCCACTGATAATTCAACTGGCTGGCTAAGCTATCTCCAGTTTGCGACGTAAAAATTGCGGTTTGATTATCAAGATGCACAAATGCAAACGATTGCACATATTTGAGCGCAATGCCGGCATAAAAATTTTTGATAGAGACGCTCTCTGGCAGGTTGAATTTGCGTGCGTATGCCAGTGTGTAATCGCGGTGCCACCACCCTCGCCCATTGCTGCCGCGCGATTCAATGTTCTGTCCCAGCAGATTGGAGTTGCCGTTGAGCGTAAAATCAAGGTATGGTTTTGCAATGCTAAACCGTGTGCCAATATGGTCACGAATGGCAAAGCCGAATGCGCCAACTTGCTCTGAGACATTGAACGCCGCGCCAAAGAGTTGAACGCTTACCCCTACATTGACTCGCCATGCTTCAGGCACGAGCGCTAAAATTTCCGCTTTATCTTGCGCCGTCCAAAATGTCGTTGTGCGCGGCGCTGGCACATTGCGACTTTCTCGCCCTAAGAAGCGATTGTAGTTATCAATACTAAACGCATTGTTTTGCAACGCTAAACCAATGGGGAAAACGGAAAAACTCAATCTCCGCTCATGGAACTCGTAGGCTGCCAGTCGTGCAGGATTGAGGTCAAAGCCGGGGATGGCGCCAAAGTATGCCGAGCCAGCACCACCGACCGACATACTCAAAGCGTTGTCGACGCTCACCTGTGCATTGAGCGTCAGAGCGATGCAGCAGGCACAGAACCATATCAAAGAGAATCGTAGCAAGCGCATCACAAGTTAGAGATTGCCGTTGTGCCGTATTAGCTCTCACCTTTCAGTTGTTTAGAGAGTTACTCGGTCTAAATCGCCCGTTGCCAGCAATTGGGACGCTTGCGCCAATATAATGCAATCACTTTAAGCGATAAAACCTCATCCTTTCTCTTAGCAAGTTAGAGCCTGACTGCAGCAGCAGTGTCTTTGTATGGCACCAATTAGGATGATGGGTTAGTTGCAATCTCGAGTTGGAATGGCATTTGCACCAGTGTAGAGGCTTGAAGTTTCAGCAGATGCTCAGCAGACAGCATGACGCGCTTTGCCAGCCAATCCATAAACCCCGGCGAATCGTTGAGACATGGAATATACTGCATGGGGTAACCTGCAGCACGCACTTGCATGACCGCTTCAAGGTCTGCCTCACTGTTGTCGGCTAAAAATCCAAACGGGAAGACTGCGACTTCTTCAATGCCTTCTGCTCGGAATTCTTCCAATGCGCGCTCTAAGGTTTGGGGCATCCATATTCCGCCGAATTTGTGATTCATGGCGCCCAGCTTGATGCTTGCAAAGCGATTGCGCGTATCGTGCTCAATTGCAGTTTTGAGCCGTTCGTAGAACATCAGCGTTTCCTTGTAGCCTGTGTTGATTTTCAGTTCTCTGCCTTTTGTGTCCTTAATGAGCGTGCCATGCGCCACCAATGCCAAACCGACTTTGCGTTCCTGACGCCGCTCATACTTTTCAAATATGCGATTGACACAGAGCTTGATAAACTCTTCATTGTTCCAGAGATGTTTGATGACGCGCACGCGTTCAAAGACGCTATCGCCGAAGTGCTCCAGCGCCAGCGCGCATCCCACGCCGCATGCAAATTCCGACTCAATGGGAATCATGGGAATGACAATCACGGCATAGCACGACCTTTTGACTTCGTTGAGCACATCTTCGTAATACGGCTTGGTGAAGTAGTAGGCATCGCGAACCACAAACTCCACATTGCGTCCTGAAAGCTGTTTAACCGTCTCTAATCTTTTTGCCAGTGCTTGCGTTTGTGCACGGTTGATTTGTGCCAGCTTAGGTTGGTAGCCAAGTTTTTTCCATTCTTTTTTTCGGCGCAGGCTACGCAGCAGGGCAATAAATGCTTTGAGTGGTAGGGGCAAAGTGGCAATGCGAGAGGTAATCAGCTGCAAAATTCGCCACGAACTCGGATAGAGCGAGCGTAAAGAAAGTTGCTCCACTTCCCCATATGTAACGACGAGAACAGCAATTTTGTATTTCATCTTTTGGAGTTTACTGCATTGATAACTAAACCTGCAAGCCTATTGTGCAGGGTGTTTTGAGTTAAACCACCTAACTAAACGTCTATTTTACACTTTTAATTTCTTTTCTTGCTTGAAATTCATGCTCAGGGCGATTAGCGTCCAGAACGGCTTTTGAGTTTCGCTTGGCTTCTATGTATCTTGCTTAAAAAATGAATCCACCTTTTAACATTCGAGGAGAGTCACTATGAACGGTTTTGTACCTCTTGAGCAAGTCTCATTTCCTCCTGCCGCTTCTTCTAAGCCCAAACGACGCAAGCGCTGGTTACTTATTCAGCCAAAGAGCCGCACCAATTTAATGGTTGATTCAGGAAAGGTTAGCATCCCACTCAATCTTATGATGGTTGGCACGCTAGCGCAGAAGCATTTTGATGTCGATTTTATTGATGAGCGCATCGGCGACAAGGTGCCCGAAGATTTCTCACCTTACGACGTAGTCGCTATTACGTCGCGTACGCTCAATGCCACAAGAGCTTATCAGATTGCTGACGCAGCTTTGGCACAAGGCAAGCGCGTGATTTTAGGCGGCACTCATCCTACCATGCTTTTTGAAGAAGCCAAAGAACATGCCACCAGCGTCGTTTTTGGTGAGGTTGAGTCGGTATGGGATGCCCTGCGCCAAGATGTCGAAAACGACACCATGAAACCGCAGTATCGTGCTGGGGCGTTTAAGTCCATGCAGGAAATGGATAGACCTGATTTTAACATTGTTTTGCGCTCTCCAAATGCTAAAAATTATAGTTTTCGCATCCCTGTGCTTGCCACCAAAGGCTGTCCAGTCGGGTGCAATTTTTGCACCACGCCTACAATTTATGGCAAATCTTTCCGCACACGCGATAGCCAGAGAGTAGTTGAGGAAATTCGTTTTCATCAAGAGCGGCTGGGCAGAAAGGACATTCATATTTCGTTTATGGATGATAACATCAGCTTCAAACCTGCTTTCATGGAAGAATTGCTCCATGCCATGGTCGGTCTTGGCGCCAAATGGAACGCCAACATCTCTATGAATTTCTTGGAAAATCCACGCGTCGCCGAACTTGCCAAAGAAGCTGGCTGCGAACTTCTCAATATTGGCTTCGAGTCCACCACTCCCGAAACCATTAAGTACGTGCATAAGGGCTCCAACCGTATCAATCGCTACGACGCAGTCGTTGCTAATGTGCACAAACAAGGCATCGCGATTCAAGGTTATTTTATCTTCGGCTTCGACACCGACACCATGGCGAGTTTTCAAGGCACATACGATTTTATCATGCACAACCGCATCGAGTTTCCCGTCTTTACAATCGCTACGCCTTTTCCTGGCACACCATGGTTTGAAGAAATGAAACCACGCATTGAACATTTTAACTGGGATAAGTATGACACCTACCACTACATCTACAAGCCTGCAAAGATGGAGCGCGAAGAATTTCTGCGTGCGTTCATCAAAATTCAGCAGGAAGTCTACTCATGGAAGAATATCTGGTATCGTATGAAAGGCAAGTCGTTCAACTGGATATGGATGGTCAATGTGGCTATGCACTACTTTACACGGCGGCTCAAACCTGAAATGTTCCTTTAATGTTCTGTCCTTCAGATAGCTTCTATTGATTGTACATGCGTTCAGCACTCTTGGTCACTGGAATTGTAATCGCATTAGGTGCCTTTGTTGCTTTGCTTTCTACCTTGAGGGCAAAAGCGCAGGGCGGTATTCAGGCTGGTGCGATTTTTTTAGCCGTAGCAGTCATGTTTGGGCTGGGAGTAATTTTTCTTGCCCTTGTGATTTAACCTTGCTTCCTAACACATGAAGACCCTTACCAGAGCATAGCTATTCTGTGCACTTCTTTGCGTTATCCCGAACGCTTTTTCTGTCATTCCGGCGTCAGCGAGGAATCCAAGCGTGGATGCTTCGCTCCGCTCAGCATGACAGGTAGGACACGCAAACCTTCTTTCGGTCGTTTCGTGCATTTCTCTGTCATCCCGAA
>AFSR01001519.1_pt1 | contig 38460 bp, 38 predicted proteins | sample 296848 | NCBI WGS metagenome assembly AFSR01 (sample SAMN02954305, study PRJNA68063) | hot springs metagenome | biome: terrestrial; feature: Mushroom and Octopus hot springs; material: microbial mat core samples; isolation source: Yellowstone National Park Mushroom and Octopus hot springs ...
GGGCTGCGCCTGAAGCTTAAGCCAGAGAACCCCAACATGAAGCCGTTCTACGTGGACGCGCGCCACGCCCAGATTCAGGGCAAGGTGGTCTGCGTGATTCGCCGAACCTGAATACACTAGCGGGCATGATGCGTTTACGAGACAAAGTGGTCTTCATCACCGGCGCGAGCAGCGGCATCGGCGCTGCCTGTGCAAGGGCCTTCGCTGAACAGGGGGCGAGGTTGGTGCTCAGCGCGCGGCGCCACGACCGATTGGAAGCGCTGGCCGCGAGCTTGCCCGTCCCCACCCACCTCATCCAACTCGACGTCACCGACCGCGCGGCCGTTCAGGCGGCCATCGCCGGCCTGCCGGCGGACTTTTGCGAGATTGACATCCTGGTCAATAACGCCGGCCTCAGTCGTGGGCTGAACAAGCTATACGAGGGCGACATAGACGATTGGGAGGAGATGATCAACACCAACATCAAGGGCGTGCTCTACGTCACCCGCACCATCCTGCCGGGGATGATCGCGCGCCAGCGCGGCCACATCATCAACATCGGCTCCGTCGCCGGCCATTACGCCTACCAAAACGGCGCGGTGTATTGCCTCTCCAAAGCGGCCATCAAATCGCTCACCGAGAGCCTAAAGCAAGACCTCCTCGGCACGCCCATCCGCGTCTCCTCGGTGGATCCCGGCCTGGTGGAGACCGAGTTCAGCATCGTGCGCTTTCGCGGCGATGTCGAGCGCGCCAAGAAGGTATACGAAGGGGTGAAGCCGATGACGCCGGAGGACGTGGCCGAGGCGGTGCTGTTCTGCGCCACGCGCCCGCCGCACGTGAACATCAACTTCGTCATGATGATGGCGGTCGGCCAATCCACGCCGACGACGGTCTATCGCCAACCCATCCCCGGCATCCAGTAGCCCATGTTGGACATACCGCGCGCGCTGGCCGAGGTGCGCGAACGCATCGCCGAGGCCTGTTTGCGCGCCAACCGTGACCCATCCGAGGTGACGCTGGTCGCCGTCTCGAAGACCGCCCCGTTGGGGGCGATCCTGGAGGCGGTTGCCGCCGGCCAGCGCGACTTCGGCGAGAACCGCGTGGAAGACGCGCTGCCCAGGATCGCGCAGGTGGCCCAGCCGGTGGATCAACCACTGCGCTGGCATCTGGTCGGCCATCTGCAATCGCGCAAGGCGCGCGACGCCGCCGGCGCTTTCGCCCTCATTCACTCGGTGGACTCCGTCAGGCTGGCCGAGAAGCTCAGCGCGCGCTGCGCCGCCAATGGCCGGGCGCAAGCGATCCTGCTGGAGTGTAACGTGAGCGGCGAAGCGACCAAGCAGGGCTTTCCTCTGCACGGCTGGGAGGGCAACCGCGACTGCTTGGAGGGCTTCGTCCGGCAGGTGGCGCAGATCGCCGCCTTGCCGCATCTGCGCATCCTCGGCCTGATGACGATGGCGCCCATCGTTGTGCACCCCGACCAGGCGCGGCCGGTCTTCGCCAGCCTGCGCGCCTTGCGCGATGCGCTGCGCGCGCGGCTTCCGGACCTCCCGCTCGCCCACCTCTCGATGGGCATGACGGATGACTTCGAGGCCGCGATCGCCGAAGGCGCGACCATGGTTCGCATCGGGCGGGCGATCTTCGGCCCGCGCGGATAACACATGAACAGCCTGTTTCGGACAGCCCTCGGCGACGACTTTGAGCAACTGGCGCCCGTGCTCCAGCGCCACTACGACCTTGGGCCTGATCAGGAAGTGGTCGTTGAAGGGGCGATGGAAGCGTGGAATCGCTTTCCGTGGGCGCGTGCATTGGCCGCATTCATGCCTATTCCCGCCGAGCGCGTGCCCGTGCGCGTGCTCAATCGAGGCGTGATGGACGCCGGCCAGGTCTGCTACGAATGGCAGCGCGAGTTTCTCTATCCGGGCCGCACCGTCACCAGCTATACCCTTACCCGGCCAGACCGCGCCGGCCAGCCGGCGCGCGTCCTCGACACCTTCAACCGCCCGGCCAACATCGGCCTGACGCTTGCCTTGACGGTGCGCGATGCGGGGCGGGTGTTGGTCCAGGTCACTGCCGGCCCGCAATATCTCATCCGCGGCGGGCGCTATGTGCCTTTGCCGCGCCTTCTGCACATCTACAGCCTGGCCGAGGAGCGCGCCCTGGACGACGACCGCATCTACACCGCGGTCACCGTCAGCCATCCGCTGTTTGGCCGGCTATTTGGCTATCGCGGCGAGCTGCGTGTGTCGAGGGGCGCGCCAGCTCATGCCGTCTGATTACTTGCCTTCGCGCCGCGCGTGAGCCAGCCTTGTTCTTTCAGCCGATCCCAGGCGATGCGAATGTGGTCTGGCTTAAACATCGCCTGTTTGCGCGGGTTCCAGCGCGCGACCGCTCTGATTGCGTCATCCGCGTTCTGGGCGGGCGGCGTGTTGTGTCGCGCGACCCAGTGAACGGAAGACAGCAGCTCCATCCCGTAAGGGGTCTCAAATCCTTCTATCAGGTCAGCGACGCGCTGTAGCCGCTTGAGCGCCTTTCTATCGTCCATCAGCAGCCGCTCAGCCTCCTCGGCGGCGCCGGGCAGCAGCGCGATCTCTGCATCCGGCTTTTGGCTATCTCCATAGCCACGGATGAAGTGGCCATCGAGCACTTCCAGCACTTTGTTCAGGTTGTGAGCATAAGGCCCGTAGAGATGCGCGACGTAGCGAAGCCGCAGGGGCTGCCCAGCTTCCTGAAGGAAGTAAGCTAACTTCTGAATCTCCAGCAGCGTTAGTCGGTAAGCCATCTCGCTATACTGCTGCATCAGCCGGAGGAGCAGCGCACGCGCCGGCGTCAAGTCCGGCCGCTTCGTGCGAACCGGCATTTGGTGTGCATCGGGTGCGCCAGCCGGTTCAAAGAGGATGACGCGAACCTCCGGCAAGGCGGCCAAAGCTTGTTCGATGCGCGGGCGCACCTCATCCCAGTTCAAACCGCCCAACCCGCATCCCAGCGGCGGGATGGCGACTGAGGAGACGTTCAGCCGGCGCAGCACATCAACCAGGTCAACCAGCCCAGCTTCGATGTCTTCCATGCGCGACTTCTCTCGCCACCTGCGCTTAGTGGGGAAGTTAATAATGTACTTGGGGTTGGTCATCGCGCCGGTGGCAAAGACGAACATGCGGCCGGGCTGCACTTCGCCGATGCGACAGGCCCGCGCATAAGCCACGGCGTTCTCCGGAAAGGCCTTTTTGAACTGCAGGGCGATGCCTTTGCCCATTACGCCCTCACAATTCACCGTGTTGACCAGCGCCTCCGCATCTGCTTCAACGATGTTGCCCTGGGTCACCCATATCATGATCGCTAGTAATACCACTCAGGACGAATTGCACCGGTCGCGCTGCCTCCTTTGGAAAGCCACGCAGAATGCGCATCACTTCGTGCTGCATGCGCCTATTCAACACGCCGATTCCTTTAATCAGATGCCAGTCGCATTGGCGGTGAATCAGAAACTCCGCCTGCTTGCGGCGTTGGCGATCCATGTCATCGAGCGTGTCTTTCCAAAGCTTTGTGTAGACTATCAGCCAGTCCACTTTATCCAAATCTGCAAGATCGTCAAACCATTGCGTGAAGTTGGCAGCGCCATGTCCATCGGAGAATACAAACCCAGCGCCGCTCGCCACTACTGCTTGAGCCGTAGTGACAACGTAGATCAACGGTTCCTGGCCTTCTGAGTATCCCGGCACTTGGCCCGTGTGCAATTGAAAGAGCATGGGCGAGCGCGGTCCAAAGTAGAACGCGACGTAGTCGTGGATAACACCTCCCGGCCCGCAAGGGATGGACCTGCGCGCCCGTTTTTTCTGAATGTCGGGGTTGTGAATCGTCTTGTAGGGGTGACCATCCTGGGGCACGTAGTTGGGCGCATGGAGCGCGCCGCGCTTTAGGATGGTTGCCAGGTTATCCACGTGGAAGAAGCGAAAGATCGGTGTGGGGAAGGGAATGAGCATATCTAGCCCTTCCATAGGCGCACGATGAAGCGCTCCTCTTCCTCGATCAGGTCTGGCTCGCTGCCGTTGTGCGCCCGCATGCCGGCGATGATCTTGCGCGGGACGCCCAGCCCGGTCGCTTCGACATAGCGGTAGTCGCGCAGCACCTCCTTGATCAGCTCGTTGCGTGAGGCGCGATAGCCGGCCCGCATCTTCGCCACCGTGACAGTATTCGGCAGCCGGCCGGGCGAGATGACCTCCATCCGATCGGCATATATAGATAGCTCGATATCCATCACGGCGATCGTGTAGTCGCGATGGGCCACCGCGTTGACGATCGCCTCGCGCACGGCTTCGAGGGGATAGTCCCAGCGCTCCATGCGCCTGCCGTCGTTGGCGATCCACGCCTTGATCTCGATGTTGCGCCGGACGAAGTCGAGGGCTTGTTCGATGACGCCGGCCTCCACGGCCTGGCTGGATTCCGAGAACGTGACCGGCATATAGGGATAGGCGCTGGTCTGGGCTGCCGCGAATAACGACACCAACGGTCCAGTGATGACCTGCCTGGCGCGCGCGGCGTAGTCCTTCTGCACGCCAGGATAGGCAGCGGCGCTGATCCCGGCCTGGGGCAGGTATCTCTTCGGTCGTGTGCCGAAGAGCAGAAGCCCGCCCACGCTGGGCATCACCCGCCCTTGGCCTTCTACCATCAAGTCGGTATTGACGAGCAATTGTTCCCACCCCTGCCGGTCTCGCGGTTCGGGGCAATCCTGCCGGCGGACGTCGCGAAAGTAGTTCACCAAGCGGCGCATATCGAGGTCGTCCAGCCCGGCCCCAGGCACCGCCTTGCGGTCATAGGGCAGCCGTCCGGACTGCATATAGAGCCGCGCTTCCTCTTCATGGGTGGCGTCGCGCGTGGTGCTGCCCGCGCGCACCTGCGTGACCTAGGCCGAGCCGCGCTTGGCCTTGTAGGGTTTGTCTGGGGCATCAGCCGGCAGGGTGATCACGCCGATGATCTTGCCCCCTCCCACTCGATCGTCTCCCAAAACGGGATGGCAGCCGGCCGCAGGTGGGCACGCGCGACCTCCATCACCCACTCCTCACACTGCTTTGGATCGCGCTGTAGGCCGGTGACTGTGCCATCGTCTTCAACGCCGAGCAGGATGTGGCCACCCTCCAGGTTGAGCAGGGCAGCCATCTCGCGGGCGAGTTTCTCCGGTGAGATGTCATCGCGCTTGAACTCAACCCCCGAGTTCTCCCGGTTGCGCAGCAGCGCCGCCAGTTCAGCGTGGTTCATGTCGTCTTAGCATACCTTGAGCAATTTAGTCAGTGCAACATACTTGCCCATTCCCGTCCCAATCAGTAGAATCCTATTGGCCTATCAAACCAGAGAGTTCAGGAGCACTGGCTTATGAAGACCCGTTTGCACGCGCGTGCCTTATCCGCCCTCGCCATCGCTGCGTTAATCCTCACCGGTTGTGGTGCGGGTAGCCCCTTCCGTTTGGTCATCCCGCGCATCTACGTGGACGTAGACGCGCAAGGCGCGTTGAACATCGCCGGCTTCATCAACCCCGGCACGCTCAGCTTCTTCGGCGCAGACCCCAACCTGCTCAAAATTGACGCGGCGACCGTCGGACAGTTGACCAACGCCAACGTCCAGCACATCGAGTTGCTCTTTCGCAATGATGGGCTGTATTGGTGGTTGAACGGCCAGCCACTCGTCCCGCTCACCTGGGACGGCGCGGCGTTCGATAACGCCCGCGACCTGCTATTTGGCTTCGCCGGCCTGGACGAGACCACGCGCGGCCTGTTGGCCAACGTGGCGCTGCCGATCCTGCTCAGCCTAGAGCAAGATGTGGTGATCCGCTTCCCGCTAAAAGCGGGCGAGTCGCCGATCGCTGAACGGGCATTGGATGGTGCATTGCCGCAGCCTGGTGCGGCGGTGGACGCCGCGATGATCGCCGGCCTGCGCCTGACCTTCGACGACGCTGGTGTGCCGGCGGTGGCTGGCGTCTCGTTCACCGAGATCAGCCGTCTGGCCGGCGTTGACCTAAGCGCGGCCACCCTGCCGCCCGAGACCGTCCAACAGCTCAAGCAGATCGGCATCCAGCACATTACCTTGCGCACTGCGCCGGACGGGATCAAGCTCTGGTCGAACGACCGCGCGCTGCCCACCCTGCGTTGGAGCGAGGAGACGCTGAACAACACCGCCGATGCGCTGACTCGCCTGCGATTGATTGACCCGGCGCTCAACGGCGCGCTCAAGCAATTTGTGCCCTATCTCAACCGCGCCGATCTAGATGTCGTGCTGCGCTTCCCCATCGGCAGCGCCGCGCCCATCCCTGAACCGCCGCGCTAAGTCCGGCGCGCCCTCAAGCTAGCTCAAATACATACATGGAGCCTGTGGACGCCGGGTATGGCGGTCCGCAGGCTATGCGCGCTTTGGTCCTCGATGCCGCTCGGCGTGCGGGCAGCCGTGTTTCGCCAACTCTGCGCCAACACTCAGCCAAGCTTAATCTCCTAAAACTAGTATGTCTATTGCACATCCAAGATACGCAGTTTGAGGTTTGACCACGCCATGAGCGCAGATAAGAATAACCGAACAACGCGATTACTCCTCATCGCCATCGCCGGTGGGTTACTGCTCGCAGCTTGTGCGCGCCCCGGCGCTTCGGGCGATGCCGCGACGCAGCGCACAGCCAGGCTAGAGACGGGCACGCTCACCGCGACCGTGAACGCCACCGGCAACATCGAACCAGAAGCTGAAATTCGATTGAGCTTTCAACAGGCCGGCACCATCGCCGAGGTCTTCTTCGAGCGCGGCCAGGCCGTGAAGAAGGGCGATGTCATCGCCAAGCTCGACACGGTTGACCTGGAGCTGGCGCTGGCGCAAGCGCAGGCCTCGCTGGAACAGGCGAAGAATGCGCTGCTTCAAGCGCAGACCGCTGTGGAGAACGCCAAGGCGCAAGAGATCATCGCGACGGCGAACTACAGCCGCACTGTGGCCGGCGTGCGCAAGAGCGAGATTGACGCGGCACGCGCGGCGCTGGCCGCCGCCGAAGCCAACCTGGCCAAGCTGAAGGCCGGCCCGGAGCCAGAGGACATCGCCGCCGCCGAGGCGGCTCTGCGCAACGCCGAAGCCGCCTTGCGCCGGGCGCAGAGCAACTACGACGCTGCTTTCGCGCGTAATCCTGCCGCCATCGGCGCGCACCCCGCCGCGCTGGAGCTTGAGCAGGCCACCAACAACTACAACTCGGCGAAGGCGCAGTATGACCGCGCCACCAAGGGAGCCGATGATGCGCAGATCAAGGCCGCTGAGCAACAAATGATGAACGCCAAGGCAAATCTCGACAAGCTGCTCAACCCCGCTCGCCGCTTCGATGTTGAGCAGGCCGAAGCGCAGCTCCAGCAAGCGCGCCTTCAGTTGAGAAACGCCGAGGTTCAAGTGGCCAACGCCGAGAATCAGGTGCGCCTGGCCGAGATACAGGTTCGGCAAGCGCAGCGCCGGCTGGATCAGGCCGTGCTCAAGTCGCCGATAGATGGCGTGATCGCCGCGGTTAACATCAAGGCCGGCGAGCTGGTCGGCGCAGGTGCGCAACCCGCCGTGGTCGTCGCAGACCTCTCGCGTTACCACATCAATATCACCGTGGACGAGATTGACATCGCCAAGGTGAAGATCGGCCAGGAAGTGAACATCACGCTCGATTCACTGCCGGGCGTGGAGGTGAAAGGCAAGGTGTCGCGCATCTCTCCGACCTCCAGGCTGGTGAACGGCGTGGTGTCATACGATGTGCGCGTGGACATCGAGCCGACCGAGGCCGAATTGCGCAGCGGTATGACCGCCAATGCGTCCATCGTCTTGGAGCGTCGGGCGAATGCGTTGCTGGCCCCCAACTGGGCCATCCGTCGCGACCGAAACACCGGCAAATCCTTCCTCACCCTACAGGTCGGCGATCAGGTGACCGAGGTGGAAGTGCAGACCGGCCTGCGCAACGACACGTTTAGCGAGATTCTTTCGGGTGCAAAGGCGGGTGACGTCGTTGTAGCGCCCGTGGCGCCCAGCGTGCTGGGTCGCTAGCTTTGTCCTGCTACCGGAGGTCATAGCTATGGTAGACACCATTGTCAGCAGCAGCGTAGCGGGTGAACAGAACGGCAAACCCCAGCCAGATGCCCGTCATTGACGTGCGCAACGTGACGAAGATCTACAAGATGGGCGATATCGAAGTGCCGGCCCTACGCGGCGTCAGCCTGAAGATATATCCCGGCGAGCTGGTCGCTATCATGGGGCCGTCCGGCTCCGGCAAGTCCACCCTGATGAACATCTTGGGCTGCCTGGACCAGCCTACCAGCGGCAGTTACTTTCTGGACGGCCTGGACGTGAGCAAGCTGAACGACAGCAAGCTGGCCGAGATCCGCAATCGCAAGATCGGCTTTGTCTTCCAATCGTTCAACCTGTTGCGACGCACTTCCGCCATCGAGAACGTGGAGCAGCCGTTGATCTACGCCGGCGTGAAGGCCAAGGAGCGACGCGCGCGGTCAAAAGCCGCACTAGAAGCAGTTGGCCTGGGCAATCGCTTGGACCATCACCCCAATGAGCTTTCCGGCGGTCAGCAGCAGCGCGTGGCGATCGCCCGCGCCCTGGTGAACTAACCCTGCCATCATCCTGGCCGACGAGCCGACCGGCAACCTGGACTCGAAGAGCGGCGCGGAGATCATGTGCATCTTCCAGCGGCTGAACATGGAGCGCGGCGACACGGTGATCTTCGTCACCCACGACCCGCGCATCGCAGCGCACACCCGGCGCATCATCCGCATCGCCGACGGCCTGATCGTCGGCGATGAACCGGTGACCGATCCGATGATGGCTTGTCCGGATCAACCACTGCCGGATTTCAAGCACTAGGGTATGAACATCGGGCTTGCTGAGGCAGTTGGGCTGGCGCTGCGCGCCATCAGCGCCAATCGCTTGCGCGCCTTCCTTACGCTGATCGGCATCAGCATCGGCATCAGCGCGGTTATCGCGCTGCTCTCCATCGGCACCGGCGTTCAGGACTACATTAATAATCAGTTTACCAGCGCCGGCACGAACCTGCTGGGCATCGTGCCCGGTCGCATCCAGCGTGGGCCAGGTGGCGGCCCGAGCAGCTTCGGGTCGACTGCCTTCCTCACGCTGGGCGACTATCGCGCCGTGGTGGCCAACGTGTCGAACATCGAAGCCCACGCCGCCGACTTCACCTCAACAGGCAACTTCGCCTACGAATCGCGCACCTCGCAGGTTCCAGTGAGCGGGGTCACCCCCAGCTTCTCACAGGTGCGCAACTGGCGTCCCAGCATCGGTCGCTTCATTGAGGAAGCGGACAACACCAGCCGCTCGCGCGTGGTGGTCTTGGGGCAGACCGTGCGCAAGGATTTATTCCCTGAAGAAGACCCGATCGGCAAGCAGGTGAAGATCAACGGCCTGCCCTTCCGCGTGATCGGCGTGATGGAAGAGAAGGGCGCTTCATTCCTCGGCGACCAGGACGCGATTGCCTTCATCCCGCTGAGCACAGCCCAGGAGCGCTTGTTCCCGCAGTTGGCGCAGGCGCAGACCGGCGACCGCATCGTCTCCACGATATATCTGCAGGTGACCAGCGACGCCGTCCGCCCGCAGGTGGAGGCAGATGTCAGGGAGATCCTGCGCGAGCGGCACCGCCTGGCCCCGGATGACGAGGATGACTTCTCAATCATCAGCCAGACCGAGCTGTTGGAGACCTTCGGCGCGGTGACCAGTGTGCTTACCTTGTTCCTGGGCGCGATCGCTGCGATCTCTCTTCTCGTCGGCGGCATCGGCATCATGAACATTATGCTGGTGAGCGTGACCGAGCGCACCCGCGAGATCGGATTGCGCAAAGCGATCGGCGCGACGCCGGCGGCGATTCAAGGGCAGTTTCTTGATCGAGGCCATTACCCTGTCAATCATCGGCGGCTTGATCGGCATCCTGCTCGGCGTGGGGCTGGCGCTGGGCGTGACGCGCTTTGTGGACTTCAACGCCGTCGTCCAACCGCAGGCCATCGCCCTGGCCGTGGGCTTCTCTGCAGCCGTCGGCTTGTTCTTTGGTCTCTACCCCGCTCGTCGCGCCAGCAAGCTGAACCCGATCGAAGCCTTGCGCTTCGAGTGAGAGGAAGGCGAGCATGTTCATCGAGAATGTGAAGGTGGCCATGCGCGCGCTGACCGCCAACAAGCTGCGCAGCGCGCTGACGACCCTGGGCATCATCATCGGCGTCACTTCGGTGATCGCGTTGATCTCGATAGGCAACGGGGTGCAGGCGTTCATCAATCGCCAATTCGAGGCTCAGGGGTCAAACCTGGTGTTTGTCTTCCCGGCGCGCGTGGAGGCCGGCCGCGGGGCCAACCGCGCGGGCTTCCTGGCCTTTGCGCCGGGGGCGCGCGCCGGCACTGCGCTCTCGCTCACCCAGGGCGACGCCGAAGCGCTGCGCGATAGATCGCGCGTGCCGGACGCCAGGATCGTCGCCCCTCTGGCGAGCAGCAGTGGCCAGGTGGTCGCTGGCGAGCGCAAATATCAAACGCGCATCCGCGGCACCGTGCCCGAATACCGCGAGCTGAACGACGCCAAGCTGCTCTATGGCAACTACTTCACGACCGAGGACACCAGCAGCGGTGCGCGCGTCGTCGTGCTGGGAGATGTGCCCTATCGCAAACTCTTTCCAGAGGGCGGCGACCCTACCGGTCAGGAGGTCCGCATTAATAACGTGCCCTTCCAAGTGGTGGGCGTCCTCGCGCAGCGCGCCGGCGGCGCGGAGGGCAGCGATGACGACGTGATCGTCATGCCCTTCACCACCTTCCGTGAGCGCCTCTTCCCGCAGCGCAACGCCAAGGGCGAGATCCTGGTCGGCATCATCATTATCCAAGCGATTGATCAATCGCGGATTGACGCCGTCATCCAGCAGGCGACCGAACTGCTGCGTGAGCGCCACGGCATCGCATTCCAAGATGAGGATGACTTCTCGATCTCCAGTCAGCGCGACCTGCTCAACACGATCGGCGCGGTGACCGGCGCGATCACGGTCTTCCTGGCGGCCATCGCCGGCATCTCGCTGTTCGTCGGCGGCATTGGCATCATGAACATCATGCTGGTGAGCGTGACCGAGCGCACCCGCGAGATCGGATTGCGCAAGGCGATCGGTGCTCGCCGGCGGGTCATCCTCAGCCAATTTCTGATCGAGTCGGTGCTGCTCTCTGTGCTCGGCGGCTTGGTCGGGATCATCTTAGGCGTCGCGCTGGCTAACCTGGTCGCCCTGTTCTCGCAAGGGCAATTCACCGCGGTCGTCACCGCCGACGCAATCGCGCTGGCCACCGGCTTCTCGGTCTTCGTCGGCATCGTGTTCGGCGTCTATCCGGCCTGGCGCGCCGCCAAGCTCAACCCCATAGAAGCGCTGCGCTACGAGTGAGCAGGCTTGCGCGGCTCCCGGCCGCGAAAGATCAGGCGGATCGGCGTGCCGAGGAAGGTGAACTCGTCGCGGATACGGTTCTCCAGGAAGCGGCGATAAGAGAAGTGCACCAGCGACTCGTCGTTGACGTGGAAGACGAAGGTCGGCGGATTTACCCCAGTTTGCGAGGCCATAAAGATTTTTAGCCGTCGGCCGGCGTGCGTGGGCACGTGCGCCTCCATCGCGCTGCGCACGATGCGCATTAGGTCGCTGGTGGCGATGCGCATGGCGCGCGATTCATACACGCGCAGCGCGGTGGGCAGAATCTGGTCGGTTCGGAAGCCCGTGCGGGCGCTCACGAACAACACCGGCACATAGGCCATAAAGTTCAACCGGTCCTGAACCAACTTCAGGAAATCCTGCATGGCCGGCGTGAGCAGCCCCAGCCCCTCGACAGGGCGCGCCAGGCGGCTGACCTTTTCGGCGCTCTCGATGAGATCCCATTTATTGACCACCACCACTGCGCCTTTGTCGGCATCAAGGACATAGCCGGCGATATGTTCATCCTGGGCCACAATGCCCTCAGCCGCGTCCAGCAACAGCAGCGCCACCTCGCTGCGCTCGATGGCCTTAAACGCGCGCAGGACGCTCCACTTCTCAACGCCCGGCGTGATGCTGCCGCGCTTGCGAATGCCGGCCGTGTCAATCAGTGTGATCGGGGTGACCTCCGGCTGCGGCGTGGACGCAGCATCTCCTTCCGTCGCGCGCAGCTCGCGAAACTCGATCTTTGTATCCACCGCGTCGCGGGTAGTGCCCGGCAGCGGGCTGACGATCACGCGCTCCTCACCGAGCAAGGCGTTAAAGAGAGAGGACTTGCCGACGTTTGGCCGGCCAACAATTGCGATCTTGACCGAATCATCAGGCGCTTCCTCAACCGGCGCGGGCGGGAGCATGGCCACCACTGCGTCCAGCAAGTCCCCCGTGCCGATCCCGTGCAGGCCGCTCACCGGATAGACCTCGCCCAGTCCGAGCTTATAGAACTCGGTGCTGGCCTCGCGCAGTTGGTATGAATCGGCTTTGCTGGCGGCCACGATCACCGGCGGCGCGGCCTTTCCTTCGCGTTGGCGCTGGCCGATGAGCTTGCGCAGGATGTCGGCCACTGCCTCATCGGCGGCGGTTAAGCCGGCCTGGGCGTCCACCGTGAAGATCAGGGCGTCGGCCTCCGCGATGGCGATCTCGGCCTGGGCGCGGATTTCGCGCACGAAGTCCGCCGACGCCGTCGCCAGGGCCTGTGCGTCCTCGCGTCGCAGCGCCTCCAGCGGCTCGATCCCGCCGGTGTCCACCAAGATGAACTCGTGGCCGCCCCAGACCACCGGTGACTGGATGCGGTCGCGCGTGGTGCCAGGGCGGTCGTCCACCACAGACAGCCGCTCGCCGATCAGACGATTGAAGAGCGTGCTTTTGCCGACGTTTGGCCGGCCCACCAGGGCGACGAAGGGCTTTCGCATAAAGCGCTCAGGATTATCCCAGCGATTCGGGATTGTTTACTTTGCTGGTGTTTGTGGCGCAGCCGGCAGCGCCTCGACGCGACGCAGGTCCGACCAGCGCAGGCCCTCGCGCAGCATGAGCACCAAACCGAGCGTAGTGACCGGCAGCCAGAGGGTGACGTGGAGCACCAGCACGTAAGCCGCCGAGAGCGATTCCCCCACGCCCAGCGCCCGCATCCCCAAGATCGCGCCGGCGTCGAAGGTGCCCACCGCGCCCGGCGCGCCGGGGATGACGGTGAAGAGGTTCGACAGGCCGTTCACCAGCATCAGCCCGTTGAACGGAAGAAAGAGGTCAAACGCCAGCGCCACGCAGGCATATTTCAGCGTCTCCAACAGCCAAACGACCAGCGTAGCGAAGATGGCTCTGGCCAAGCCGGCGCGGCTGCGCAAGCCCCCTGCGCCCTGGACGAAGCGCTCCACGATGCCGAGCAACGGGTCGCGCAGGCGCGGAGGCAGCCAGCGTCCCAGCGTGCGATGCGCCAACCGATTTACCTGCCCGGGGGCGAAGGCCAGCCAGAGGAAAGCGCCGCTGGTTGCGACGAACACGCCGGCGGCCAGCAGCAGGGCCTGGCCGGCGCGCGGCTCAGCCTGCAGGAGCGGGGTGGCCGATAGCCCGATCAGCACAAACCCCAGCATGGTTAGGCCGTCCATCACCCGCTCGATCAGCACGGTGGCCAGGCTGGAGGGGATCGGCACGCCCTCGTTGCGGCGCAGCAGGTATGCGCGCAGCAGCTCGCCGATGCGGGCGGGGTAGATGTTGTTGCCCATGTAACCGATCACCACGAGTGGGAAGATGCGCCGGGCGGGGATGGGCTTCAACGGCGACAGCAAGACCGACCAGCGCCAGGCCCGCACGCCGACCGTCAGAAAGTAAACGCTCACGCCGGGGACCAGCCAAAGCGGGTTCGCTTGTTGGAGGTCGCGCAGAAACTCTTGGAAGTCTATCCCCTGCAGGGCGATGTAGAGGAAGACTAGGCTGATGAAGGTGCCAAGCCAGATCAGCCGGCGGCGCATGGAGGCTAAGGGTTCGCCGCTAGCGCCTGCTTGGCGCGCGCGGCGCGCGGCCAGTCCGCCGCGTAGAAAGCCAAATACTCCGGCACGCGCGACGTCCAGTAGTCGTCCTCGTGACCACCCGACCCGATATCAACCGTATAGGGCACGCCGGCTGCGTCCAGGTCGTCGGTGAGCTTCTTCATGTCCCAGCGCGCCCAGTCCTGGTCGCCGGCATCGAGCCAGATGCGCAACGTGCGCAGCGCGTCAACCGAAGGCGCGTAGTTCAACATGCTGAAGTTCGGCGGGATGCCCACCAGCTTGCTGAAGACCGACGGGCTATGACCACCGACGACGCTGAACAGGTATGGATGGGCGAAGCCAATCTCGATCGCCCAGTAACCGCCGCGCGAGATGCCGCCAATGGCGCGCCCCTCGCGGCTTGCCCACGTGCTGTAGTTGGCGTCAATGTAAGGCACCAACTCGTTCACCAGGAAGTCGTCATACGAGCCGCGGCCTGTGTTCGTCCAAGAATACTTGCTGGCTTCGCCCGCTCGCATGTCCGCGCCGGGCATGACGATGATGAAAGGCGGCAGCACGCCCAAGCTCATCTGGATGTCGGCCACTTGCGGGACGCCGTTTCGCAGCCATCCCCCTTGCTCATAGGCCGTGCCGTGAATGAGGTAGAGGGTCGGATAGACGTGATGTTCCGGGTCGTAGCAAGGGGGGAGATACACGTGGACCACAATGGGCACCACGGTGACTTTGCTGGCCAGCACTTCTGTCACCAATTGGCCTGTGGGTTGTGCGCAGGCGGTGACGGGCGCGGGTTGTGGCCGGGCTATCGCGGCGGGCGCAGAGGCGAAGGGGCTGGCCGTCGTTGGTGTAGGGAGCGGCGTCGGCGATGCCTGGCGCGCTGATATTTCCCTTCGCGGGGATGCCGCTAGCCACTCACGGCGCGCGTTGGCCAGAGCAGGCATTGCCGGCCTCACCGGCGCCGCGATGGCCGAAGCGACGCGATGCGCCGGCGCAGCCGGCGTGACGTAGAACACCACCTGAATAGGCACAGCGGCGTTATTCCCAGCCGATGCACTGCGGATGTTCAAGGCATAGGCCAGGGTGAGCACAGCCACGGCGAAGAGGACGACCACAGCCAGCGAAGCGACTATGAGCAGCCTGGTCGGTTGCGGCGATTGGTCAAGCTTGTGATGGCTGATGATCGAGCGCCGCCGGGCAGGGCGCAGGGGCGTCTGAAAGCGCGAAAACGGGGAGGTGTCGTTCATCGCTCGATGCGGGTGCGAGGATTCCAAGTGTCATGCGGCGGGTTCGCCGGCTGCGCGTGCGCGCTTATCTTGCCAGCGTCGGGAGAGCGCACGGGCCTGGAACTCGGCGCGGAAGGAGCTGCGCACCAGCGGCCCGCTCTCCACCCACTTAAAGCCCATCTCGTAACCGATCCGGCGAAATTCGGCAAATTCCTGGGGCGTGTAGTAGCGCTCGACGGGCAGGTGCCGCTTGCTGGGCTGGAGATATTGGCCAAGCGTCAGGATGTCCACGTCAATCGCCCGCAGGTCGCGCATCACGTCCAGCACCTCTTCCGGCGTCTCGCCCAGCCCCAGCATGATGCCCGTCTTGGTGACGGCCTCTGGCTGGATGGCTTTGGCGTTGCTCAGGGTGGCCAGCGCCCATTCGTAGCGGTCTTGGGGCTGCACGCGCTTGAACAGGCGCGGGACGGTCTCGACGTTGTGGTTCAGGATGTCCGGTTCTTCGCGCATGACGATCTCCAGCGCGGCGCGGTTGCCCTTAAAGTCCGGGATGAGCACCTCGACCGTGCAATCGGGCTGTAGCCGGCGCACCGCGCGGATGGTCAGGGCGAAGATGGGCGCGCCGCCGTCGCGCCGCTCGTCGCGGTTGACGGAGGTGATCACCACGTGCTTGAGGTCCATCACCTTGACCGCCTGGGCCACGCGCAGCGGCTCAGCCCAGTCCAGCGGCGCCGGCATGCCGGTTTTGACATCGCAAAAACCGCACGAGCGGGTGCACGTATCGCCCATGATGAGGAAGGTCGCCGTGCCGCGCCCCCAACACTCGGCGATGTTCGGGCAGTTGGCCTCCTCACAGATGGTGTGAAGCTGCTTGCTGCGCATCAAGCGCTTGAGCTGGTGGTAGGTCTCGCCCGAAGGTGCGCGCACTTTTAACCATTCTGGCTTGCGCCGGGGAGAGGTTGGACTTGCTGCGCCGGCTGGCGCATGCGCCAGCACAGTGACGTCGGCTATCGGTATTAGGTCAGGTGCTGACATCTTGAAGTTTCAAGATTATAGTGTAGAAGATGAAGAACGATCAACCCATTACATAACTTTCTAAGCTGATCTCGAAACGGGGTGCGTGCGTGGTTTGGGGCGCACGCGCTTTAGCGTAGAGCACCGAGGACCGTCAGTGTCCCGCTCCACCCTGTCATCCTGAGCGACGGCGCAGCAGGGCGGTACACAAATCGCCCCTGCACGCGCTCGACTGAAGCGCTGCGAGGTTGCTGAGGCGGGGTGTTTGGTGGCTTCGCGGAGGGGCGTAGCACCGCTATGCCCCTACGATATGGCCGGGCGGGATTTCAGATGCTTCGCTGCGCTGGCACGACAGGCTGGCATGGTGAGCGAGCAACCCGCCCCCCAAATACAATCCCGAAACGGTTAAGGCAGTCCTGCGAAGATCGCCGAGGGATGACGCGCCGTTGGTGTGCCTTTGCGCTGGGCGTGTTGCTGGGTATGCCTCTGGCTGTGCGCTGGATCACCAGGCCGGCCGGCCTGATCACGCCGGCCGCCTTTGCCCCGCTGCTCACCAGCCGGCTGCGCCTGAGCTATCGCCACCCAGAGGCGCTCGTGCGCTGGGCGGGCATTCGGCCTGGATGGCGTGTGCTGGATTTAGGATGCGGGAACGGCGCGTTTGCCCCAGCGCTCGCCCGGGTCGCCGGGAGGGGTGGTCGCGCTGGACGTGCAACCGGCGATGATTGCGCGCCTGCGCCGGCGGTTGCCGCCAGCGGCGCGATCGCGCGTCCACCCCTTGGTCGCTTCGGCGTTTCATCTGCCCTTTCCCGCGGCGGCCTTCGATGCCGTGGTGATGATCTCCATCTTGCCGATGCTCCGCGACGTTGGCCTGGCCTTGCGCGAGGCGCGGCGCGTGCTCAAGCCAGATGGCCTGCTCATCGTCGGCGAGGATCTGATCGAGCCGGAGTATGTGCGTTGGTCCACCATCGCGCGGTGGGCCGCGCAAGCCGGCTTCGTCTTGCGCGATCGATCGACAAATTTACTCAGCTACACCCTGTTGTTCGCACCAGTTGACCCTCAGGCATGACCTTAAACCCACCCACCGACCCTGCCGCGCTGTGCTTGGGAGCGCCCATCCTGTTGCTCTTCGCCTTTCTGGTTTACGTGGCGCTCGCGTTCGTGAAAGACCAAGGGGATGCCCAGCGCCGGCGGGCGGATCTCGACCAGACGATGGCCGAGTTGAGGGTGGACCAGATGTCGCAGCCCGCTTTCCGCTGGTTGGTGGCGCGCCTGATGGAGCAACAGGGCTATCAGGTCACCTGGCTGACGTTCGATCCGGATGGCCCAGAGCCGGACTTGGGCACGGATTTTGTCGTCAGTAAGGACGGCAAGCGCTACGCTGTCCTCGCCATTCGCTATTCGCAAAGGCCGCTTTCGCCGGGCACAATTCGCCGCGCGCTGGCCAATCGCGCCCGCTATGGGTGTGATGCGGCGATGGTCGTGACGAACGGGACGCTCAGCGGCGAAGCGCGCAGGTTGGCCCAGGCGTCCGGCTGCGCCGTGATCGAGCGTCCAACGCTGGGCGTTTGGATCACGACTGGGCAACAGGCGGGGCGGGCGCTCGAGGATGGCTCGCCTGCGCTCTGACCAGCGCAGCGTAATAGCCATCAGGTTTGTTCACCAGGCTCTGATGGTCGCCGACCTCGACGATCCGTCCGGCTTTCATCACCACGATCTGGTCCGCTTTGCGGATGGTTGAGAGCCGGTGGGCGATCACGATGGCAGTGCGCCGGCCACCGGGAGAACCCTCGCCGGCCAACAGCTTCTCCAGCGCATCCTGGATCAGTTGCTCCGTCTCCGTGTCCACGGCCGAGGTCGCCTCGTCCAGCACGATCACGCGCGGGTTGGCCAAGATCACGCGAGCGATCGAGAGCAACTGGCGCTGGCCGGCCGAGAATTGCGCGCCGCGTTCATGCGCTATCGTGTCGTAGCCATCGCTGAGCGCCATGATGAAGTCGTGGCAGTTGGCCAGCTTGGCAGCCGCGATCACCTCTTCCATGGTCGCGTCGGGGCGCCCGTAGCGGATGTTGTTGGCGATCGTGTCGCTAAAGATGAAAGGCTCTTGCGAGACCACGCCGAGCTGCGCGCGCAGCGACTGCTGGGTCACCGCGCGCACGTCGTATCCGTCAATCAAGACCTGCCCGCTGGTCACGTCGTAGAAACGGCACACCAGGCCGGCCAGCGTAGTCTTGCCCGATCCGGTCTGCCCTACCAGGGCCACCATCTGGCCCGGCGCGATGCGCAGCGAGACGTCGTGCAACACGTGGCGGCCGGGTTCGTAGCCAAAGCACACCCGCTCGAAGACGATCTCGCCGCGGATCGGCGGCAGAGGGATGGCGTTCGGCGCGTCGGTCACCGTTGGCGGGGTATCCAGCAGTGAAAGACTTCGCCGCCGAGGCCAACGTCGCCTGGAGCACCACGTATAGGTTGGTCAGCGTGCTGATCGGCGTCCACAGGTTGTTGATGTAGGCGGTGAACGCCACCAGCGTGCCCACGGTCAGCGCCGGCCCGCCGATGCCCAGTTGATTCGCGGCAGCGAACAGCACGATCGCCAGCGCCAAGGCGCGCGTGATCTCGACCAGTGGTGAGAACCAGGATTGCAGGCCGATGACCTTCATCCACTCCTTCACCACGCGCTGGTTGGCGGCATGGAACTGTTCCAGGTTGACCTTCTCGCGCACAAAGGCCTGGATGACGCGCATGCCGGCGATGTTCTCGGCGAGGAAGATGTTCAGGCGGGTGATGTTCTCGCGCACGCGCTCCCAGCCCTCGTATAAGCGCGGGCGCATGTATAGCCCGATCAGCGTCAGCACCGGCAGGCTGCCCAGCACAATGGCCGTCAGCGCTGGGTTGATCGCCAGCATCAGCGCGATCACGATGATCCCAGAGACCACGTCATGCACCACGTTGGCGAGCTGGTTGGTGAGGAAGTCGTTCAGCGTGCTGGCATCGCCGATGAAGCGCGTCATGGTCTTGCCCACCGGCTCTTTCTCGTGAAAGCTGAAGGAGAGCCGCGTGGCGTGGTTGATAAGCTGCCGGCGCAGGTCAACCAGGATGTCCCAGCTAATGCGCTGGATGAGGTGGGTGCGCACGAACACGCCGCCCCAGTTCACCGCGTGGAGCAGGACGGCCAGCGCGAGCAGGGGCAAGAAGCCCTCCGGATTGTTCACCGCGATATGCTCGTCAATCAGCTTGCGGTCAATGAATGGGTAGAACTGGGCGATGGTGACGCAGCCCACGTAGAGGCCCACGGTCAGCGCCATGCGGGCGCGGTATGGGCGCAGGTAGGACAACAGCCGGCGCAGCGCCTGGCCCGGCGGGGGCAGGGGATCGTCACCGGCTTCGGCGCGGACGGTGGGCTTGACCAAGCTGCGGAGCATCAGGCGGGCGAAGGGATGGCGTATTCGGACATGCCCTCGGCGGCGCTCATCCGTTGCATATCGAGCACGCGCCGGTAGTAGCCGCTGCTGCGCATCAGCGCTTCGTGCGTCCCCAGCTCCACGATCCGCCCCTGGTGCAGCACGGCGATCTGGTCGGCCTGTTCAACGGTGGAGAGGCGATGGGCGATGAGGATGGTCGTGCGTCCTCGCATCACCGCGCCGATGGCGGCTTGGAGCAATTTCTCCGTCTCGGCGTCCACGGCAGACATCGCGTCGTCCAGGATCAGAATGCGCGGGTCAAGCAGGATGGCGCGCGCGATGGCGATGCGCTGGCGCTGGCCGCCGGAAAGGCCCACCCCGCGCTCGCCGATCAGCGTGTCGTAGCCCTGGGGCAGCTTGGTGATGAACTCGTGGGCTTGGGCCAGCCTGGCGGCGCGCTCGATGGCCTCGCGCGGGGCGTCGGGCCGGCCAAAGGCGATGTTCTCGGCGATGGTGGTCGAGAACAATAGCGCGTCTTGCATGACGACGCCGATCTGCCGGCGCAGCTCGGCCAGGTCCAGCGTGCGCACATCGTGCCCGTCTATCAGCACGCGGCCGGCTGTGGGGTCGTAGAAGCGGCCGATCAACTGGACGAGGGTGCTCTTGCCGCTGCCGGTGGCGCCCACCAAGGCCAGCGACGAGCCGGCCGGAATGTGCAGCGTCACGTCCTGCAGCGCCCAGCCCGTGGATGTGGGGTAGCGGAAGCTCACCGACTCGAAGCGGATCTCGCCGCGCAGCGGCCTGGGCAATGGCTGTGGCTGGGCAGGGCTTTTAATCGGCACCGGCTCATCCAGCAGTTCAAAGACCCGCACGGCGGCCGTCGCGGTCTGGCTGAAGGCGTTGAGCTGGGTGCCCAAGGCGTTCACCGCGTTGAGCAGCAGCAGGCTCAGGCTGATCATCGCCACCAGCGCGCCCAGGCTGAGCGCGCCGTTCATCACCCCATAGCCGCCGACGCCGATCAAGAGCAACTGGACGAAGCGCCCGATGCTGCCCAGCACCGACCAACTTCGATTCCACAGGTCGCCGATCAGCAAGCTGCCGGCGCGCACGTCGGCCACCGCCGCCATAAACTTGCGCGCCTCCTGTGGCTCTTGGGCAAAGGCCTTCACCACCTTGATGCCGGCCAGGATGTCCTGGAGCTTGGCGGACATCCTGGCGAACCGCTCGTGCTGCTCGGCCCAGGGCGCGCTGAGGCGGTGGTGGGCCAGGTACATGCCGACGCCCGAAGCGATCAGCGGGCCGGCGACGAGCAGCGCCAGACCGAGGTCCTGGGCGAACATCGCGGCGGTCGCCAGCACGATCGTCGTGGCATGGCTGAATGACTCGATCAGGATCTGCGAGAGGAACAGGCGGGTGCTCTCCACGTCGCTGCTCAGCCGGCTGATCAGCCGGCCGGTCTGTTCTCTGTCGTAGAAGCTATAGGGCAGGACGAGCAGCTTCCGATAGAGCGCTGTGCGCACGTCGGTCATCAGCAACTGGCCGAGTTCGTTCTGGCCGTAGGTGTAGAAGTAACCCGCTGCTGAGCGCAGGACGGTCACGCCGAATAGCAGGCCCAAATAAGGCAGCAGGAGGTGCATCTGCTGCCCCCCGATCACGTCGTCCACAATCGCTTTGATCACCAGCGGCGTGACGATCAACAGGCCAGACAGCGCAAAGTTGGCGAGCACGAGGGCGGCGACCAGCTTGCGGTGCGGGACGAGGAAGGTGAGCAGCCGCAGCATGGGATGCTTGGAGTGATCTGCTGCTTATTGATTATAGAGTCGCCGCTGTGGCGGGGGACGTTCATCAAAGGAGGCAACGGCCTGCGCGCTGCTCACTGGCTAAAGTCAACTTTAGAGGGTGGGCGGCGGCCCTGCGTGCCCACTTGGGTTTCTGCCCCTCGCCGTGAATACATCCTTCTCAGCGCCGGCTTATAGCCCGCTGTATGATCCTCAGAGCTGAAGTGGCCGCACACTGTGTCGCCCGCTTCTATGAACAGACAGCTATCTCTTTCAGGCAGGAGTAAATGAGAATGTCACGCACAGCAATTGGCTTCGGCATCGCTTTGATCGTGGTTGGTCTGGGCAGCTACGTGGCTGGCGGAGCTTCCAGCGTCACAGCGTTGATCCCGGCGATCTTCGGCCTGGCGCTGGTCGGCCTAGGCTGGTGGGGGACGCGCGGCAGTGAGAAGACCGCGATGCACATTGCCACCGTCGTCGGCCTGGTCGGCACGCTGGCGCCGCTCAGCCGCGTCATCCCCAGCCTGACCGGCGGCGGGGAGCTCGGCTTGGCGTTTTGGTCAAACGCCGTCATGCTGGTGATCAGCGGCGCGTTCTTCGCGCTCTGCGTGAAGTCGTTTGTGGACGCGCAGCGGGCGCGCGCGCAGGCAGCCAAGTAAGCGAGCAAGCGCACAGCGCAGGACTGCTCGCTGGTGGCTGAATTTGTCGCTGGGCAGTTTGTGATAAACTTCTCAAACGTGGCTGCCGGCCCGCCAATGACATGAGCGAATTCCTCCCCATCTTCATCCTTTTGTTCCTCTCCACCGGCCTAGCGGTCTTGGTGATCCTCATCTCGGTGTTATTCGGGCCGCGCCGGCGCGCCAACAACGCTGTGAAGTTACAGCCGTACGAGAGCGGCATGCGCGCAATTGGCCAGGGCCAGCGGCGCTTCTCCGTGCGCTTCTACCTGGTGGCGGTGCTGTTCATCCTCTTCGACATCGAGGTGATCTTCTTTTACCCTTGGGCAGTGGCGTTCCGCCAACTGGGCTGGTTCGGCTTCATCCAGATGTTGATCTTCGTCGGTATCCTGCTGGTGGGCTATTTCTGGATCTGGAAGCGCGGCGCGTTGGAGTGGGAGCCGTAGACGTTTTGGAGGAGACGCAAATGGGATTGGAACAAAAGCTGGGAAACATGGGCGTCGTCACCACCTCGCTGGAGAAAGCAGTAGGGTGGGCGAGGGCGAACGCGATTTGGCCGTTGTTGTTCGGCTTGGCGTGCTGCGCCATCGAGATGATGAGCGCGCAAGCCTCGCGCTACGACCTCTCGCGGTTTGGCATGGAGCTGATGCGCGCCAGCCCCCGTCAGTCTGACCTGATGATCGTCGCGGGGCGCGTCAGCCGCAAGATGGCGCCGGTGTTGCGCAACCTTTACGACCAAATGCCCGACCCGAAGTGGGTGATCGCAATGGGCGATTGCGCCTCGTGCGGCGGGGTGTTTAACAACTACGCCATCGTCCAGGGCGTGGATGAGATCGTGCCCGTGGATGTATATGTCGCCGGCTGCCCGCCGCGCCCAGAGACGTTGATTGACGGCATCCTAAAGCTACAAGCGAAGATCAAGCAAGAGCCGCTGACCAAGTGGCAGTGAGGCGTTATGGTGAAGCTGGTCAGTGAGCCTATTCGTCCGGTCGCCGATATACGCGATCTGCCGCAGGCGCTTCGTCAGGCCCTCAGCGACAAAATCTCTGAGGTCGTGGTCTTTCGCGATGAGGTCACGCTGATCGTGCCTCGCGAGCATGTCATCGAAGTGTTGACCCACCTGCGCGACGTTCAGCAGTTCAACATGCTCACCGACGAGACCTGCGTGGATTACTATCCGCGCGAGCCGCGCTTCGGCATCCTGTATCAGTTGTATTCGCTCCCGCGCAACCTGCGCCTGCGGGTGAAGGTGATGCTGAGCGAGTATGACCCCAAGATGCCGACCGCGGTGGGCGTGTATCGCAACGCCAACTGGCTAGAACGCGAGATTTACGACTTGTTCGGCATTCACTTCGAGGGACACCCCGATCTGCGCCGCATCCTGCTGCCGGCCAATTGGCAAGGTCATCCGTTGCGCAAAGAAGTGCCGGTGGCCGTCGAGGAGAACGCCTTCTCGTTCAACCGCGCGCGCATTGACGCCCAAAAGCCCTACGCAACGGAGTGATCACCGCCACAGAATACGCCTACGAAATACGCACTACGGAATACGCACTACGGAATACGAGCACCCATGGAACAGACCCTTATCCAGGTAGAGGACGCGCCGTCCAACCAGGTTCGCCTGGAAGATGTCCAGCTCGACATCACCTTTGAGCAGCTCAAGCGCTTGGTCAGCCCGCGCGCGCTGACCGGCGAGACTATGCTGCTGAACATGGGGCCGCAGCATCCCAGCACGCACGGGGTGCTGCGCTTGCTGCTGGAGCTAGACGGCGAGACCATCGTGAACTGCATCCCGGACATCGGCTATCTCCACACTGGCATCGAGAAGACAGCCGAGGGCAAGACGTACCTAAAAGCGATTCCGCTGACCGATCGCACCGACTACCTGGCGCCGATGAGCAACAACCTGGCTTTCTGCGGCGCGGTCGAGAAGCTGGTGGGCATCGAGGTGCCGCTCCGCGCCCAGTATCTGCGCGTGATCCTGATGGAGCTGACGCGCATGAACAGCCACCTGGTCTGGCTGGGCACGCACGCCCTGGACATCGGCGCGATGAGCGTGTTTCTCTATTGCATGCGCGAGCGCGAGATGATCCTCGATATTTACGAGGCCGTCAGCGGTGCGCGCATGATGAGCAGCTACATCCGGCCGGGCGGCCTGTGGCGTGACGTGCCGGCGCACTTCCCGCAGCTCGTCCAGCGCGTCCTCGACGTCTTCCCCGCCCGCCTGCTCGAATACGAGAAGCTGCTCAAGGAAAACCCGATGTGGAAGGAGCGCACCGTAGGGGTGGGGAAGATCAGCGCCGAGGACGCGATCGCCTGGGGGATGACCGGCCCCTGCCTGCGCGGCAGCGGGGTGAATTACGACGTGCGCAAGGCGCAGCCGTACTCAAGTTACGACCACTTCGAGTTCAGCGTGCCGGTGGGCAGCGCCGGCGATGTGTATGACCGTTACCTGTGCCGCATGGAGGAGTTTCACCAATCGCTCAAGATCATCCGCCAGGCGATGGCCAAGCTCCCCCCAGGGCCGGTGATGACCGACGACCGCAAGGTGGCGCCGCCGCCCAAGCACGAGATCGCCTACTCGATGGAGTCGTTGATCCATCACTTTAAGCTCTGGACCGAGGGCTTCAAGGCGCCAGAGGGCGAGGTGTATTTCGCCGTGGAGAGCGGCAAGGGCGAATACGGCGTCTTGCTGAGCGGCGACGGCAGCTCTAAGCCGCGCCGCGTGCACTTCCGCGCGCCTTCTTTCCATAACTTACAACCTTTGGGCGAGATGAGCAAAGGCGCGTTGCTGGCCGACATCGTCGCTATCATCGGTAGCATAGATATCGTGCTGGGCGACGTGGATCGCTAAACACGACGCCGCCCATCCTGGTGGACCATGTTGAAAGAGAAACGAGCGAAAGACATCCAGGAGATCTTGGCCAAGTACCCGCCTGAGCGCAAGCGCAGCGCGGTGATGCCTTTGCTCTACCTGGCACAAGAGGAATACGGCTATTGCAGCGACGACGCCATGCGCGAAGTGGCGGAGATCATCGGCTGCGACCCGACGGAGGTCAAGAGCATCGTGGGGTTTTACACGATGTTCTACGAGCAGCCCGTCGGCAAGTATGTGATTGACGTGTGCGATGACCTGCCGTGCGCCTTGCGCGGCGCGGATAAGTTCGTCACGCACTGCGAGCGCAAGCTGGGCATCCGCGCCGGCCAGACTACGCCCGATGGCAAGTTCACCCTCAACACAGTGATGTGCATCGCCGCGTGCGACCGCGCGCCGGTGGCCCAGATCAATCGGGAATACTATTACGACCTGACCACCGAGCAGTTTGATCAGCTCGTGGATGCGCTTTCTCAGGAGCGAGGCAATGGGCAACATCTTCGTTGAAGGTGTCGTTACGGGGCCAACCGGCAAGCAAGCCACCGTGCGCCTTTTGGTGGACAGCGGCGCGATCTACACGTTGCTGCCGGACGAGGTGTGGCGCGCTATAGAGCTACAACCCAAGCGCCAAATGGACTTCGTGCTGGCCGATGGCACGACGATCGCGCGCCCCGTCTCGGAAGCGCACATCGCACTGGCGCAAGGAGACGGCACCAGCCCCGTCATCCTGGGCGAACCTGGCGACGAAGCGCTGCTCGGCGTGGTGACGCTCGAGGTCATGGGCCTGGTCTTGAATCCGTTTAAGCGCGTCTTGCAACCCATGCGCTCGATGTTGGCTCGATTTGGTGATGGTCCTGAGTAGGAGGAATGAGTGGTGATGGTGAAGTATTACGGTTCAAAGAATAAGACGATGGATCGGCACGTGCTGTTGCGGGATATTGACGTGCCGAACATTCGAGAGTATGACGTGTATGTAGCGAACGGCGGCTACGAAGCCTGGAAGAAGGCTTTGACTTCGATGAAGCCCGACGAAGTCATCGCCGTGGTCAAGGACAGCGGCCTGCGCGGGCGGGGCGGTGCGGGCTTCCCAGCCGGCGTGAAGTGGGGCTTCATCCCCAAGGATGTCTTCCCGAAATACGTGGTCGTCAACGGCGACGAGAGCGAAGCCGGCACGTTCAAAGACCACCAGATCATTGACGGCAATCCCCATCAGCTCATCGAAGGCGCAGCGCTTTGCGCGTATGCCGTCGGGGCGAACGTCTGTTACATCTACCTGCGTGGCGAGTTTTACGAGCCGGCGCAGACACTCCAGCGCGCCATTGACGATGCCTACGCGCACGGCATGTTGGGCAAAAACGTGCTCGGCAGTGGCTTCGATATTGACATGTATATCCACCTCGGCGCTGGCGCCTACATCTGCGGCGAGGAGACAGCTTTGCTCTCCTCGCTCGAGGGGCAACTCGGTCAGCCGCGCCTGCGCCCGCCATTCCCCGCCGTGCAGGGCTTATATGCCAAGCCCACTGTGATCAATAACGTCGAAACGCTGGCCAACGTGCCGCCGATTGTGCTGCATGGTGCCCAGTGGTATCGCCAGTATGGCACGGAGAAAAGCCCCGGCACCAAGATCTTCTGCGTCAGCGGCTGCGTCAACCGCCCCGGCAACTACGAGCTGCCGCTCGGTCAATACACCATCCGCGAGCTGATCGAGATGGCCGGCGGGACGATCGACGGGCGGGCGGTGAAGGGCGTGTTGCCCGCTGGTTCCTCGGCGCCCATCTTGCCAACCAGCGCGCTGGACACCAAGCTGGATTACGAAAGCCTGCAAGCCGCTGGCTCGATCCTCGGCTCGGCATCCTTCGTCATCCTGGACGAGACGGTGGACATCGTCTGGGCGGCCCGCAAGATGGTGCGCTTCTTTAAGCACGAAAGCTGCGGCAAGTGCACCCCCTGTCGAGAGGGCACGCACTGGGCGCTCAGGCTCTATGACAAGCTCCTGGCCGGCCGCGGCACGCTCGCCGACGTGAACATGATCGGCGAGGTGGCCGCTCAGATGTCCAATAAGTGCTTCTGCCTGCTGGGCGAGTTCGCCACCTCGCCCATGCTCAGCACGCTCAAGCACTTCCGCGCCGAATACGAAGCATTTATCGCGCGCCACCACAACGGCCTGAGCAACGGCTACACCGACGAGTTGATCCGCGAAGGCGTGATCGCCGGCCCGGAGGGCGTGATCGCGCGCCACTGAGCAGTATTCTGTGTGAACACAAATCGCCTGAGGATCGCGCATTTCTTTCCCGCCGCGGCGAGGAGCCTCCTGGCGGCTGGCGTGGCGTTCGCTATTGGGCTTGCGACGGTCCGCGCCGGCGAGAAGATCGTCATCCCCATCAGCCAGGTGAGCGCCGTCCCTCAGGGGCAGTTCGTCACCGTGCAAGGGGAGATCGCCGAGGAACGCGCCTTCAAGGCTGGCATGCGCTATCGGCTGCGCGACGGCGATGCCGCGATCACGCTCGTCCTGTTCGATCGCGCCCTGAAGCAGTCGCCAGGGATAGATCAGTTGCTCCCCGGCGCGCTGGTGCAAGCCACCGGTAAGGTGGACACCTATCGTGACGAGCGTCAGATCGTCCCCGTCCGCGGCAGCGATGTGCGCATCCTCAGGCCGGCGCCGCCTGTGCCGTCCGCTCGGATCGGCGATTTGACGCCGGCAGACGATGGCCGGCTGGTCGTCCTCAGCGGCCAGTTGGTCGGCGCAGATAGCTTCTCCGCCGGCTTTAAGTTTCAACTCGACGACGGCAGCGGCCGGATCGCGCTCACCGTGTTCGAGAATGTTTACGATGGCTTGGCGCGACCCGAACAGGTGAACCTGGGCGCCAGGGTGAGCGTGACCGGCGTGTTGAGCCTTTACAAGACCGCGCTGGAGGTCGTGCCGGCTGCCGGCGCACGGCTCCAGGTGCTCTCGCCGCCCGTCCGTCAGGCAGAACAACGCGCCCTCGCTTCCATCAGCGACCGCGATCACGGCGCGCTGGTGCGCGTCGCGGCCAGCGTCGTTCGCCTGGATAAGCGAGGCGAAGAGGCGTTGATCAAAGATGACACCGGCGTGCAGAAGCTGCGCCTAAAAGGGGCAGTGGCCAAGCGCGTGGCGCTGAAACCGAACGACAGCATAGAAGCCATCGGCAAGGTGCATTTCTCTCGCAAACAGGGCACTGTGATTGATGTTGTGCTTCCGACGGACATCAAGATACTGAGGTAACTCTCTAGGATCATGGCTGAGCTGGTCAATTTGACGATAGATGGCGTTCCGGTGAGCGTGCCAAAGGGCATGTTGATCGTGGACGCAGCCAAGAAGATCGGCAACGACATCCCCGTCTTCTGCTATCACCCCAAGCTGAAGCCGGTGGGCATGTGCCGGATGTGCCTGGTGGAGGTCGGCACGCCAAAGATAGACCCGGCCACCAAGCAACCCGTGCGCGACGAGCAGGGCAACGTCGTCATCGCCTTCATGCCGAAGCTCACCACTGCGTGCACGACGCCGGTGAGCGAGGGCATGGTGGTGCGCACGGCCACCGAGCAGGTGCGCGCCGCGCGCGAGGACATTTTGGAGTTCCTGCTCACCTCGCACCCGCTGGATTGCCCGATCTGCGACAAGGGCGGCGAGTGCTCGTTGCATAACCTCACCCTGGCCTTCGGCCCCGTCGTCAGCCGGTTTGACTACAACGACAAGTCCCACGACGAGAAGCACGTCCCGCTGGGCTATCTGATCTACCTGGATCGCGAGTGATGCATCCAATGCGCGCGCTGCATTCGCTTTCCAGGATGAGATCGCGACGATCACGTGTTGAAGTTTCACCATCGCGGGCGCGGCATGGAGATCATCACCTTCAGCGATCCGCCTTTCGATTCGTATTTCGGCGGCAACACCACGGACATCTGCCCGGTGGGCGCGCTGACCACCGCCGACTTCCGCTTCAAGGCGCGGCCCTGGGAGCTGAGCAGCACGCCGAGCGTGTGCACGCACTGCGCGGTGGGATGTAACATCGCGCTCAACACGCGCCTGGAGACGCGAACCGGCGGTTATGAGATCAAGCGGGTGATGCCCAGGCAAAACGAACAGGTCAACGAGATCTGGATCTGCGACAAAGGCCGCTATGTGCATCATTTCACGCGCGCCGAGGACCGCCTGCGCCGGCCGATGATCCGCCGCGAGGGCCGGCTGGTCGAGTCCACCTGGGAGCAGGCGCTGCAGGTCATCGCCGACCGGATCGGCCTGGCCGGGGGGAGCGTCGCTGCCGTGATCGGCGACCGCATCCCCAACGAGGACGCCTACGTGATCGCTAAACTCGTCCGCGAGCTGGGGGGCGAAGTGGGCACCTCGCCTGCCGTGCCGGCCTATTACGCGGACGTGGCGCGCGCCTTCGGCGTCGGGGCCGAGTGCGACTTTGGCCGGCTGGGCAAGGGCGACGTGCTGATGGTGATCAACGGCGACGTGGAGGAACAAGCGCCGGTGTGGTTTTTGCGCCTGCGCCAGGCCGTCGTGGACCGCGGCGCGATGCTGGTGCTCGCCCACAGCCGGAGCACCAAGATGCACCGCTACGCGCACGCCATCTACCGCTATGACCCTGGCTACGCGGCGAAATGGCTGGCTGCGAATGGCCAGGCGCTCATTGAGCGACATTTGGCCGGCGCGCGCAACGCGCTGATCGTCTTCGGCGATGAGCAGTTAGATGGTCCGGGTGCGCGGGCGCTGGCGCAATTGCTGGCCAACCTCCTCATCCAGGCCGGCCACGTCGGCAAGCCGGAGAGCGGTTTGCTGCCGCTCTATCCTCACGCCAACACGCAGGGTGTCTTCGACATGACGCAGGCCGTCCGCGAGACTGCGATGGTGAACGGCAAGCGTAACGGCAGCGAATTGTTCCAATACGACGTGGTCTGGCTGGCCGGGGTGGGCGATGATGCTGATGTGCCGCGCGCGCGCTTCACCGTGGTTCAGGAGCTTTTCCTCACCGATCTCGCCAAGCGCGCCGACGTGCTCCTGCCGGCGCTGAGCTTTGCCGAGCGCGAGGGCACCTTCACCAGCGCCGATCGGCGTGTGCAGCGCTTCTACCGCGCGCTGCCCCCCTTGGACGAAGCGAAACCGGATTGGTGGATCGCCCTGGAGCTGGCCAAGCGGCTGGGCCACGCATGGGGCTACGCCGGCCCGCAGGCCATCTTCGCCGAGGTCGCGCAGCGCGTCCCTGCCTATGCCGGCCTGTCGTATGAGCGCATCAGCCAGGTCGCGCCGCAGTGGCCGCCGCTAGGGCGCGAGGACCTATACTACGGCGGCACGGTATATGACAACACGGGCGGCCTGGGCGCACGCTACGCCAGCGATGCCGAGCGCGATCCGGCCGGCGTCCGTCCTTATGAGGTGACCGTGCCGGAGCCGACCATCGCCGGCTTGGCGCGCATCCTGCGCCCGCTCTATCGGGAGGGCGAGCTGATCCGCCGCAGCGCGGTGCTCGCCGCTCACCTCGTGCCCGTAGGACAACCCGCATAGTGCCATGCCTGTCTTATTAGAAGCAACGTTGAAGTCGGCGGTGCTGCTGTTCGTGCTGCTCACCGGCTTCGCTTATCTCACCGTCCTGGAGCGCAAGTTCATCGCCCGTTTGCAGGCGCGGATTGGCCCGAACCGGGCCGGCCCATTCGGCCTGTTGCAACCGGTGGCCGATGGCCTCAAGTTGATCTTTAAGGAGAGCGTGACGCCGGCGCAGGCGGATAAGCCGCTTTACTTCCTGGCGCCGGTGCTGGTGGTGGTGCCGGCGCTCATCCTGTTTGCCGTAATACCGGTGGGCAAAGGGCCGACCTTTCAGTTGGCCAGCGACATCAACGTCGGCGCGCTCTACGTGGTGGGCGTGATGGGCGTGGCGGTGTATGGCATCACCCTGGCCGGCTGGGCCTCGAACAACAAGTACGCCGCGCTGGGTGGACTGCGCGCGTCGGCGCAGGTGATCTCATACGAGCTTGGCCTGGGGCTGTCCATCGTCGCGGTCGTGCTGATGGCGTCCAGCGCCAGCCTGGCCGACATCGTGGAAGCGCAGATGCCCGGCAACATCCTTGGCTGGTTTATCTTTCGCCAGCCGGTGGCGGCGGCCATCTTCGCCGTCACCGCCATGGCCGAGCTGGCCCGCGCGCCGTTCGACCTGGTGGAGGCAGAGCAGGAGCTGACTGCCGGCTTCATGACCGAATACAGCGGCATGAAGTTCGCGCTGTTCTTCATGGGCGAATACGTCAAGATGATCGCGGTCAGCGCCCTCTTCACCACCTTCTTTTTGGGCGGCTGGAGCGGGCCGTTCGTGAACGAGTTCCCCGCCCTCTCGCTGGTCTATTTCACGGTGAAGGTGCTGGCCTGTTTGCTGTTGATGATCTGGACGCGCGCCACGCTGCCGCGCATCCGCTACGACCGCTTGATGGCCCTCGGCTGGAAGGTGCTCACGCCGGTGGCCATCGCCAATGTCATCGTCACGGCGCTGCTGATCGTGCTCGGCGTGCCGGGGTTTGGAAGCTAGGATGAAAGGTTGGTGTCTATGGGATTGAAAGACGTGCTCACCCGCCTGCCGGTGGGGTTTTTGACGGTGCTGAAGACGTTGGGTCGCAAGCCGGTCACGATCCAGTATCCGGAGCAGCAAAAGCCGATGTCGGCCCGCTTTCGGGGGCGCCATCAGCTCAAGCGCTACGAGGATGGCCTGGAGCGCTGCATCGGCTGTGCGCTGTGCGCCGCTGCCTGTCCTGCCGATGCGATCTATGTCGAGGCGGCGGAGAACACGAACGAGGCGCGCTACTCGCCGGGCGAGCGATACGCCAAGGTCTATGAGATCAACATGCTGCGCTGCATCTTCTGCGGCTATTGCGAGGATGCCTGCCCGACCAACGCCATCGTGCTGGAGCCGATCGAGTTCCCGACCGGCTACACGCGCGAGAGCATGATCTACACCAAGGCGATGCTGCTGGAGCCGCCGCCGCCCGGCGCGCCGGATACGCCCCAGCAGACCCCGCCCGGCAAATATGACCGCGCGATCCTGCCCTTCCCGCCGATAGACGAAAGCGTATAGCCTGAAGCACTCATGGCCGATCTCATCGTCCTCGTGTTGCTCGGCGCAGTGAGCGTGGCCTCGGCGCTGGGTTTGCTGCTCAGCCGGAACGCCATCTACGCCGCGCTCTTTCTGGTGCTCAACTTCGGCGTCGGCGCGGTGATCTACCTGCTGCTGAACGCGCCCTTCCTGGCCGTGGTGCAGGTGAGCGTGTATGCCGGCGCGATCATGGTGCTCTTCCTCTTTGTCATCATGCTGCTGGGCGCGGAGCGCCTAAGCCCGGCTGAGGATCCGCCCGGCGCTTCCTTTCAGCGGCCGCTCGCCATTGGGCTGGGGGCGGCCTTGCTGGGGCTGGCGGCATACGTGCTGTTCATCCGCCAGCCGGTGGCGATAGCGCCGGCCACGCCGATAGATTCCAGCCCGACTGCGGTTGGGTTGGCGCTCTTCGGCGACTATCTCTTCCCCTTCGAGGTCATCTCGGTGCTGCTGCTGGTGGCTATGATCGGCGCAGTGATACTCACGCGAGACCGATAGCGCTATGGACACAACAGCCTTCGTCGCCCTGCTCTCCTCGGTGTTGTTCACGATCGGCGTATTGGGGGTGTTGCTGCGTCGCAGCGCCCTGCTGATCTTCATGTCGGTTGAGCTGATGTTGAACGCCGCCAACCTGGCCTTCGTCTCCTTCGCCCATCGCTGGAATCAGCTCGACGGGCAGGTGATTGTGTTCTTCGTCATGGCCGTAGCCGCGGCGGAGGTGGCCGTCGGCCTAGCGCTGATCGTGACCATCTTCCGCACCAAGCGCAGCACGAACGTGGATGAGCTATCGGCGCTGAGGGGATGAGCGAACCATGGAGCTATACATCCTGTCACCCATCCTGTTCCCCTTGCTTGGCCTGCTGATCAACGCGACGTTGGGCCAGCGGATAAGTGAGCGCGCCATCAGCGGCGTGGCGACCCTGGCCGCAGCAGCCGCCTTCCTCATGTCCGCCCTGATGTTCGGCCAGCTTTCAGGCGGCGACGCCCGCCTGAGCGCGACGGTCGCGCCCTGGATCAGCGCCGGCCCCTTGCAAGTGTCCTTTGGCTTCCTGGTGGACCGCCTCAGCATCGTCGCCATGTTGATCGTCACGGGCATCGGCGCGCTCATCCACATGTTCAGCGCCGGCTACATGCACGGCGACCCGCGCTTCCGGCGCTACTTCGTATACCTCAACCTGTTCCTGGCCTCGATGCTGGTGCTGGTGATGGCCGACAACTTCTTGGTGATGTTCATGGGCTGGGAGCTGGTCGGCCTGTGCTCATATTTGCTGATCGGGTTTTGGTTCGAGAAGCTGAAGAATGCCGAGGCCGGGCGCAAGGCGTTCGTGGTCAACCGAATCGGCGATGTCGGCTTCGTGCTGGGGCTGCTGTTGATCTTTGCGACCTTCGGCAGCTTCCGCTTCGACGATGTCTTCGCGCAGGCCAAGGCGCAGGGCGAAGCGCTGGCCGGCGCGATCGGGTTAATCACCCTGCTGTTGTTCATCGGTGCGACCGGCAAGAGCGCCCAGATCCCGCTCTTCGTCTGGCTGCCCGACGCGATGGCCGGCCCGACGCCTGTCTCAGCGCTGATCCACGCCGCGACGATGGTCACCGCCGGCGTGTATATGATGGTGCGCGCCGGCGTCCTGTATGAGCTGTCGCCGCTGACGCAGCAGATCGTCGCGCTGGTCGGCGCGTTGACCGCGCTGGTGGCCGGCAGCAGCGCGCTGCGCCAGTTCGACATCAAAAAGGTGCTCGCCTATTCCACAGTGAGCCAGCTCGGCTACATGGTGGCCGCCTGCGGGCTGGGGGCGTTCATCGCCGCCGATTTTCACCTGTTGACCCACGCTTTCTTCAAGGCTGCGCTGTTCCTGGCTGCCGGCAGCGTGATCCACGGCATGGAGCACGTGCACGCGGCACACGGCGCGCATGTTGACCCTCAAGACATGCGCCACATGGGCGGGCTGGCGCGCAGGATGCCGGTGACCTTCCTGGTCTTCCTGCTGGGCGGGCTGGCCCTGGCCGGACTGCCGCCCTTGTCGGGCTTCTTCTCCAAGGATGAGATCCTGCTGGAGGCGCTTAAGCACAACGTGTTGGTCTTCGCGCTGCTGGCGGCCAGCGCGGTGATCACCGCGCTCTACGTGGGGCGCCAGTTGGTCCTGGTGTTCGCCGGCCAGCCGCGCAGCGCGGCGGCTGCGGGCGCGACGGAGTCGAACTGGCTGATGACCGTGCCGTTGATCGCGCTGACCGTCGGCACGGCCCTGGCCGGCCTGTTCAACTTCCCGACCACGCACGCGCTCACTGATTGGCTGGCGCCCGTCGTGCCGCACGGCGAGACGCCCAAGTTCATGCCCGAGCTGGCCGCGACCTTTACCGCGTTGGGCCTCGGCGGCCTGGGGGCTGCGTGGTGGTTGTATCGCCGGCCAGAGGGCAGGTTCGGGGAGGCTGAGGCCGCCCTTGGCCGTTTTCTGGCCGGCGCGTGGCACTTCGACGCCGCCTATCGCGCCGTGGTGGTCAAGCCTTTCTACGCGCTCAGCACCATCTGCGCACAGGTGCTGGACGTTGGTTTGATTGACGGCGCGGTGAATGGGGTGGGGCAGCTCTTTCGCCAGGCCGGCGCGGCGCTGCGCAGCGTCCAGAGCGGTTTTGTGCGCAGCTATGGCTTGATGATGTTGCTGGGGATTGTGCTGGCGGTAGCTTATTTCGTCTTGAATGCCAGATGAGCATCGCACAGGAGGGTGACGATGGTCGTTCAAACCAAAACTGTTCATCTCGATCCGAATGATCCAGAACCGCAGGGCTATTTGGTTCGGCCAGACGATGACAAGCCCTATCCGGGCATCGTGTTGATCCAGGAGTGGTGGGGCATCGAGCCGCACATCCGTGAGCTGGCCATCCGGCTGGCGACCTCGGGCTTCGTCGTCCTCGTGCCCGACCTCTATCACGGCAAGGTCGCCACCGAGCCGGACGAGGCGCAGAAGATGCTGATGATGACCGTGCAGAACATGGAGCGCGCCGTTCGCGAGATCACGCTGGCGCTGGATTTCCTGCGCAACGATCCGGGCGTGCAGCCCAAGAAGCTGGGTCTGATGGGCTTCTGCATGGGCGGCTTGCTCACCTTCAAAACGGCCGAGCGCTACCCGCATTTAGGTGCGATCTCGCCCTGGTATGGCGGCGGCTACGACCCGACGCCGGAGGACGTGGCCAAAGTGACCGCGCCGGTGCTGGCCATTTACGGCGAGAAAGACACAAGCATCCCGCTGGAGCAGGTGCGCAAGATCGAGAAGCTTTACAAGGATGCCGGCAAGGACATCGAAGTGCGCGTTTATCCGAACGCCGGCCACGCCTTCAATAACCCTGACCACGGCATGTATGTCCCAGAGGCGGCGAATGACGCCTGGGCTAGGGCGGTGAGGTTCTTTAAGAGAGGCTGGGGCAGGGCGGTGGCGTTCTTCAAGGGCAAGCTGGTGTAGTGCGCATTGCGTAGTGCGTATTCCGTGTTCCGTGGTGCGTAGATGCTGTCGCTGATCACGTTCATCCCTCTGATCGGGGCGCTGGCGGTGGCCTTGGCGCCTGAGCGCTGGGCGCGCTGGGCCGCGCTGGCTGCGTCGCTGGCCGCTTTCGTCGCCTCGCTCGGGCTGCTGGCTGGCTTCGACGCGGCCCAGGCCGGCTATCAGTTCGTGGAGTCAGCACCCTGGCTGCCGCAACTGGGGATCGGCTACAAGCTGGGCGTGGATGGGGTGAGCCTCTGGCTGGTGCTACTCACGACGTTTATCTTCTCGGTCGCCATCTGGTTCTCCGGCGAATCCGTCAAAGAGCGCGAGCGGGCCTATTACGCGCTGATGCTCCTTATGGAGACGGCGACGCTGGGTGTGTTCCTGGCCCTGGACATGTTCCTGTTCTATGTGTTCTGGGAGTTCGCGCTGGTGCCGATGTACTTCATCATCGGCCTGTGGGGGGGCGAGCGGCGCACCTACGCTGCGGTCAAGTTCTTCCTCTACACGATGGCCGGCAGCGTGCTGATGTTGATCGCCATCCTGGTGCTGGGCATCAGCGCGGGCACGTTTGACCTGGAGGCGATCGCGCAGGACAAGGGCGCGTTTGCGGCCAATGCGCTGCTCTTCCTCGCGTTCGCCATCGCCTTTGCGATCAAAGTGCCGGTCTTCCCCTTCCACACCTGGCTGCCGGATGCGCATGTCGAGGCGCCCACCGCCGGCTCGGTGATCCTGGCCTCTGTGCTGCTCAAGATGGGCAGCTACGGCCTGATCCGCTATAACCTCCAGTTGTTCCCCGAAGCCAGCGCGGCCTTTGCGCCGCTGATGATCGCCCTGGCGGTCATCGGCATCCTCTACGGCGCGTTGGTGGCCTTCGCCCAGAGCGATGTGAAGAAGCTGGTGGCCTATTCCTCGGTCAGCCACATGGGCTATATCCTGCTCGGCACGTTTGCCCTCAACCAGATCGGCATCCAGGGCGCGATCCTTCAGATGGTCAACCACGGCCTGAGCACAGGTGGGTTATTTTTGATCATCGGCTTTCTCTATGAGCGCCGGCACACCCGCGACATGAACAAGTTCGGCGGCCTGTGGGCGCGCATGCCGCTCTATGGCGCGCTGGCGCTGATTTTCGCCCTCAGCTCGGCCGGTTTGCCGGCCTTGAACGGCTTCGTCGGCGAGTTCGTCATCTTGCAGGGCGCTTTCCTGGTCAGCCCGCTCGCGGCCGGCTTCGCTGCGTTTGGCATGGTGCTCAGCGCGGTGTATCTGCTCACCATGTTTCAGAAAGTCTTTTTGGGGGAGAGCCGCGATTCGGCCAACGATGCGCTGCGTGACGTGAACTGGCGCGAGGTCGCTGCCGTTGCGCCGCTGATCGTCTTGTGCTTCGTGATCGGCCTCCAAGCAACGCCGTTTTTCAATCTTAATGAGCAGCAGCGTGGCCGGCCTGCTGGCTGCTGTTGGAGTGGCTGGGCGATAAACGAAAAGGGAGTGTTCCAATTCGGAATGAAAGGGCTGCCTAGGCTGTCATGCTGAGCGCGCCCCCTTTCTTATTCTCCCGCAAGCGGCTTAGCATTACCCACAAGTAGGAAGGCTACAAGAGATACGAGCGCGCGTGGGACATAATGAGGGAAGAGGTCAAATGCTATGCAAAGCTGGGCTGCTGAAGAACTGCGCTACGCGGATTTAGGGGACAAGCGCCTGAATCGCCGTCTGATAGATATCGTAAGTGCCAAACCGACTGTGAGCGTGCCGCAGGCATTGGGCAAAAACAAAGGCGGTCTACCGTTTCTGGGACAATCAGCGTGTGACTCCCGAAGCGATTCTCGATGGCCATATTCGCAGCACAATTGAGCGCGTCTTGAAGCACGACTGTGTGCTGTTAATCCAGGACACCACCAACTTGGACTTTGCTCATCATCCGTCAACGAAAGGGCTGGGACACCTAGACAATCTAGCGCAGTATGGGATGAAGTTGCATACAACACTTGCGTGCAGGGGTGCCGTTAGGGTTGGTAGACCATCAGATGTGGGCGCGCCCGCCTGAGACGCTCGGGCGAAGCAACCAGCGTCAGCGACGCGCCAACAGCCGAGAAAACGCTGGTTGACAAGTCTGGAACGCGCACAGCAACGCGTGCCTGAAACCGTCGCAGTTGTGACAATTGCTGATAGTGAGGCAGACATTTTTGACTTGTTTGCATTGCCTCGTCGCGAAGGCAGCCATATCTTGATTCGTGCGACGCATAATCGCCGGGTCGAGACGGCAGGCCACCTATATGCGACAAAGGCCGGTGGCTGGTCAATACATGTTGGAATTGCGACGGAAGGAAGATGTGCCAGCAAGACAGGCACGCATGAGCGTGCGGTATGCGACTTTAACGATTCAGCCGCCTAAGTCGCGCTTGAAAGAGCCAGGACTCCAGCCGTTGCAACTACAGGTGATTTTGGCTGAGGAAGACAGCCCACCTGCAGGGCACCAGGCGGTGCGCTGGTTGCTGGTTACAAGCTTGCCCGTGTCAAGTTTGGAAGATGCGCTACGCTGTTTGCATTGGTATAGCTACCGTTGGCTGATAGAACGCTTTCACTTTGTGCTCAAGAGTGGCTGCCGATTCACAACTGGAGAATGCTGAGCGCCTGAAACGTGCACTTGCCAGCTACCTCATCGTGGCTTGGCGTTTGTTGTGGCTGACCTACGAAGCGCGTCGCCGACCAGAGCAACCGTGCAGCGAAGTGCTAGAAACGCATGAATGGCAGGCGCTTTACTGCTTCCATCATCGCACGCCCCATCCGCCGCCTCGTCCTCCTACCCTGCATTGCACTGGATTGCGCGTTTAGGTGGCTTTCTCGGTCGGCGCGCAGACGGCGAACCCGGTGTCAAGACTATCTGGCTAGGGTTTCGCCGCCTTGCTGACATCGCGGCAGCCTGGCAATTGATGCACGGCATGCTCGGCAATCCCCCAAGCACTTATGGGTAATGCTAAGCGCAAGCGGGGAGGGA
>AFSR01001283.1_pt1 | contig 38205 bp, 35 predicted proteins | sample 296848 | NCBI WGS metagenome assembly AFSR01 (sample SAMN02954305, study PRJNA68063) | hot springs metagenome | biome: terrestrial; feature: Mushroom and Octopus hot springs; material: microbial mat core samples; isolation source: Yellowstone National Park Mushroom and Octopus hot springs ...
CCTGTTGTTACTATGCGTTAGAAAGAGCCTCTTGTGCTTTGAGACGCTTAGCTTCTTGCTTCTCTTAAAGTCGGCAATCGCAGCTTTGATAGCATCTTCAGCCAGTACGGAGCAATGAATCTTAACAGGAGGTAAGTTAAGCTCTTGTACCAGCTGAGTGTTCTTGATGGCAAAGGCTTCTTCGATAGTCTTTCCCTTCAGCAACTCGGTAGCCAGTGAGGATGAAGCAATAGCCGAACCACAGCCAAAGGTTTTGAACTTAGCATCCTCAATGATGCCTGTCTCTTCATTGACTTTAATTTGCAGTTTCATGACATCACCGCATTCAGGGGCACCAACGAGTCCGGTACCAACATTGTCAGCATTTGGGTCAAGGCTGCCGACATTGCGCGGGTTATTGTAGTGGTCAATGACCTTTTCCGAGTATGCCATAGGTATATTCCTCCGTAAGACCGTTAAAGGTTGTGTTAAGAAAATTAGTGGTGTGACCATTGCACCGATTTAAGGTCAATGCCAGCTTTTGCCATTTCGTAGAGTGGCGACATTTCTCGCAGGCGATTAACCGCTTCCACTGTGATTTTTGCTGCATAATCAACTTCTTCTTCAGTGGTAAAGCGGCCCAGACCGTAGCGTATAGAAGAATGCGCTAGTTCGTCACCAACACCAAGTGCCTTCAAGACATGTGAAGGCTCAAGTGAAGCTGACGTACAGGCTGAACCGCTTGAGACTGCTAAACCTTTCAGTCCCATCAAGAAGCCCTTCTCCCTCAACATACGCAAAACTCATGTTAAGATTACCGGGCAGACGGCTCTCCATAGACCCATTGACATAGACATCCTCCAACTGCGACATGAGACTATCTTTGAGCTTATTACGCAAGTAGGTCAAACGCTTCATTTCTTCTGGCATTTCTGCAATCGCAATCTCAAGAGCCTTGCCGAGACCAACAATGCCAGGCACATTGAGCGTCCCGCTGCGCATACCGCGCTCTTGTCCGCCGCCATCGATAATTCCTGCTAATTTGACACGAGGATTTTTGCGTCGCACATAAAGCGCACCAATACCCTTAGGTCCATAGACTTTGTGACCAGAGATGGAAAGAATGTCAATATGCATCTGATTGACATCCACAGGCACCTTGCCGACAGCTTGAACAGCATCGGTAAAGAAAAGCACACCATGCTTGCGACAGATTTCACCAATGGCTTGCATGGGTTGGATGACACCAATCTCGTTATTTGCCATCATGATTGCCACCATGATGGTCTTGTCAGTAATGGCATCTTCGAGTTGGTCGAGGTCTACAAGACCATCTCTTTTTGGCGGAAGGTAGGTAACTTTGGCCTTACCTTCACGCTCTAAGCGGCGGCAGGTATCCAAAACCGCTTTGTGCTCAGTTTGCATCGTAACAATGTGGTTGCCCTTTTCGGCGTACATCTCAACAGCGCCTTTGATAGCAATGTTATCCGATTCTGTCGCACCGCTGGTGAAAATAATTTCCTTTGCATCTGCGCCAATAGCTTTAGCCACTTGTTCTCTGGCTTTTTCGACAGCTTCTTCGGCTTCCCAGCCATAGATATGATTGCGCGAAGCTGCGTTCCCAAACTTTTCAGTAAAGTATGGCAACATAGCCTCGAGAACACGGGGATCTACCGGCGTGGTAGCATGGTTATCCATGTAAATCGGTCGGCTCAAATCAAGTGCCATATCAGTCCCTCCCTATGGACAGGTTGATGTTAGAGTTGAAAACAGTAAAAAGCTTCAGCTGCTGAAATCTAATCCATCTAAAGGATTTCAGCTACCTTAGCCTCGCTGAAAATTTCCCTAAAACGCTTCTGAATTTTCGTCAGCGGTTTCTTGACCGCGCAGCCCACAAAAGCATCACATCTACTAGGGTCAGTTTCGCAGTCAATCAGCTGAATGGGCTCGCCAATCGCATCAGCAATTTCTGAAAATGAAATCTCTGAAGCTGGCTTATTGAGGCGATAGCCTCCTTTCACACCTTGCACAGAAGTGATAAGACCAGACTTAGCCATCTGCTGCAAGGTTTTTGCAACCAGCTCAAATGGAATGTTCATATGCTCAGCAATTTCCTTGGCGGTTGCCACATCCCCATTTTGAGTAGACGCAATGTAACGCACTGCCAGCAAGCCATATTCAAACTTCTTTGTCAGCCGTAGCATATCTGCCTATCCCCTTGAAGATTTGTGCTTAACCTTGTTTAATATAAGACTTTTTTGGTCGTATTTCTACTTGCAAATCCTAAGTTTTTAACCGTAATTGGATGAGAAAAGTTTCTACAGCCTCAAAAAAATCCGACAAAATTAGTCGGAAATAAGATACATACACAGCAGGAACTTTCCAAGCTGCTTTGAAAGCAAATTAGGGCTCTGGTGCAGTCAGCTGTTCGTAGAAGACTTTTGCGTTAGGATAATTGGGTGAGAGTTGCAAGCAGCGTTTTAGGCAGGCAATAGCCTTGTCAAGACGGTGGGTTTGGTAGTAAGCGCCTGCCAAGTTGTAGTAGGTTTGGCTGTCGCTTTCGCCGCCTAGGGCAAGGCTTTGCTCCAAGTATGGAATAGCAGCATCAGGTTGATTTTGATAGACGAGAATTTGACCAATCCACTTGGCAGTGTATGCCGTTGGTGAAATGGCATAAGCGCGTTGCAGATAAGGCAGGGCTTTATCGAAGCGTTGATGCTTGATAAATATCTGCCCAGCTTTGCGATAGGGCAGTTCCAAGAAAGGAACTTTGGCAATAAAAGATTGCAGTTCCAATTCGGCAGCATCACTTTCACCTTGAGCAAGAAGAAAATTGGCGGCGGCATAATGAGCTTCTTCAAAGCCGATTTCTTCACTTAGGCAACGCAATGCCAGCGTATCAATCAAATTTTGAGGCTTGAATGCTTGTAGCAAAAGATTGGGTTGGCCTTTCGGAACGAAAGGATACGAGCCTTTGAGCAAGCGCAATTTAAGGTCTGAATAAGTTTTATCCAGTAAGGAAAACGCAGGCGAAAAAAGAAGACTATCAAGAGTTTCAGCTTGGGGCGCATGAGAAGGCGGGGGCAAAAAGTGATGCGCCAGCGCAGTCTGTAAAAAAACTTTGCCCATGAGTTGATAGCCTTCAACAGTAGGATGCAAGTGGTCGCATATGAGTGTATTGCCGACAATGCCGTAGGGCGAGCGCCGCTCAAATTCAGCTTGAATGTCAGCCAGTGCTGCTCCATATTCAGTGGCAAGCTGGCAAATGATGCGGTTGATGGCTTCTGGGGCACGAAAACGCAGTCCATCCAAATCCTTAGCTTGCAAAAAAAGTTGCTTAGCTTTTAGTGAATCGCCGGCATGAAGGGCTTGCGTGGCTGCCTTGAAAAGTGAAGCGGCGTTGGGTTCTTCATTGAGCGAGACAAAAGGCGGCAAATCTTTGTAGTTCGAGACCAGCGTGCCTAAGACAACAGGCACACCGTGCGCAGAGAGTTGTGAGAGCATCTTGCGCATATTGTCTTCAAATTGCTCAAGACCTTTGCGGTAAGTATCAGACCCAAAGGCGATGGCACTTTCGCCAATCACACGCGCCATGAGTGTGCCTTGGTCTGCCTCATTGGGCGATGTGGCAAGTTGAGCGAGGCGTGTAACAAAGCGCTCAAGAAGTTGATACAGTCGAAATTCCTGCAAAAAAAGCCGTAGATTGGTCAGAAAGCGTGAATTGCCAAAGCGCATAGAAGAGCCAATGCCCAAGACTCCGTAGTATTCGTTGTGCCCGTTGTAGAAAATGACAAGGTCAGGTTTGTGCTCAATCAGTGCAGACACGAAATCTTTTATGGTATAGGTGCAAATTGCCGCAAGACCTAAGTTGATGACCTCAATGTGGCGATGTGGATAAAGCGCTTCCAGACCGCGCTGAATTGTTCTGGAAAAAGCAATATGGGGCGGATAGGGCCAGCCAGCGGCACTGCTTTCCCCCAAGACAAACACGCGCAAAGCATTCGGCGCTTTTACCTTGTCAAAGACATCAAGAATAGGTGATGGCGTTACGCTGAGGTTTCGAAAGTACTTTCGCGGGATGTCTGGATTGAGACGCAATTTGTTGGGACGAAGGTCAAATGTAACGAACACGGGGTAGGTTTCACCGTAATCGGCAAGGCGAAGACCAAGCTCAAGTAACAGAAAGAAAAGAACGGGAATAAGAACCAACACACCATAAAACCACGTAGGATAGCGCTTTGGAGCTGAGCTTGTAGGATGCGCCGCAGAAGGCGATGAACTCTGCGAGTGTGCAACTTTGCGCGATTTTGACTTGAGATTCGCCATAAATTTGAAGCCTGACTTGTAAATTCAGCTTGTGTATCAATAAGTTGATGTTTAAGGGCAGTGCAAATCGTAACAAGAAGTTATGACCAAAGCTGCAAAATTCTAAGAGTTTCTTACAGTTGTGAAGATTCTGGGCATTTCAGCGTTTTATCACGATTCGGCGGCGGCACTGATTCAAGATGGGAAAATTGTTGCCGCTGCACAAGAAGAGCGTTTTACACGCAAAAAAAATGATGCCGCATTCCCCACGCATGCCACGAAGTTCTGCCTCGACTATGCAGGCGCTACACTCGATGAACTCGATGCCGTTGTGTTCTATGACAAGCCCCTGCTCAAATTTGAGCGCTTGCTCGAAACATACTACGCCTTTGCGCCAAAAGGGCTGAAGTCGTTCATGGCAGCGATGCCAGTGTGGCTACGTGAGAAAATGTTCCTCAAATCGCTGTTGCTAAAGGAGCTTGAAAATGTAATGCCCTTTGCACGCAAGTCCTTAAAGCTACTTTTTTCGGAGCATCATCTGTCGCATGCTGCCAGTGCGTTTTATCCTTCACGGTTTGAGCGAGCAGCGATTCTCACCATTGACGGTGTTGGTGAGTGGGCAACGGCATCAATTTCGCTTGGAGAAGAAAGAAAAATTCTGCCCCTGAAAGAACTTCATTTTCCGCACTCGCTTGGACTGCTGTATTCAGCATTTACCTACTTTTTGGGCTTCAAGGTGAATTCTGGCGAATACAAATTGATGGGCTTAGCACCTTACGGTCAGCCCCATTCAGCGGAAGTTAAGCGGTTTGAGCGCCTCATCAAGGAGCATTTGGTTAAAATTTATGATGATGGTTCAATCTGGCTAAATCAGAAGTATTTTAGCTATGCGACGGAGCTGAAAATGATAGATGAGAAAGTGTGGGAAAAGCTCTTTGGCATACCAAGGCGCAAGCCTGAAGAAGAGCCCACGCAGTCGCAGTGCAATCTTGCCTTGGCAATCCAGCGCGTTACGGAAGAAATTGTGCTGAAGATGGCAGCTGAAGCTAAGCGACTCACACAAGCCGAGTATTTGTGTTTAGCAGGTGGCGTGGCACTCAACTGTGTAGCGAACGGACGCTTGCTTAATAGCGGACTATTCCGAGAGCTATTCATACAGCCCGCTGCAGGAGACGCAGGTGGTGCACTCGGTGCCGCTTTGGCTGCCTATCACCTCTACTTTGAGAAAGAGCGCACGCTTGTGCAAACACTCGATGCAATGAACGGAGCATATCTTGGTCCTGAATACTCTGACTTGGAAGTCGAGCAAGTCATTCGCAAGTATGGAGCCTCGGCAGTCTATTACGATAGCGTAGAACAACTGTGCCGCGATACAGCCAAGTGGCTCGATGAAGGCAAGGTGGTTGGATGGATGCAAGGACGAATGGAGTTTGGTCCAAGAGCCTTAGGTGCGCGTAGCATTTTGGCAGATGCGCGCCGACCGGAGATGCAAAAAAAACTGAACCTGAAAATCAAATACCGTGAAGGATTCCGACCGTTTGCTCCATCGGTCTTGGCCGAACGCGCTAGTGACTACTTCGAGCTATACCATGATTCACCTTACATGTTACTCGTGCAAAATGTACGCAAGGAGCTCTGCTACGAACTGCCCGAGCACTATCATGATTTGCCTTTGAAAGAAAAACTCTACACACAGCGCTCTTCACTACCTGCTATCACACATATTGATTTTTCAGCCCGCATTCAGACCGTGCATCGCGAAACCAATCCGCGCTATTGGCTACTGTTGAAAATGTTTGAGGAGCAAACTGGATGTGCAGTGTTGCTGAATACAAGTTTCAATGTGCGCGGCGAGCCAATTGTCTGCACGCCAGATGATGCCTACCGTTGCTTTATGCGCACAGAAATGGATGTGTTGGTCGTGGGCAATTATGTGTTCGATAAGATGCAGCAATCACAGGCAAATGTAAAAGCTCTGCGTGAGGAGATTTTTGCACCAGATTAGAGAAAACACTGATGAGCTGCGGTGTGGAAACTTACTGCTCGACCGAAAGGTTTAAGGTGTCAATTGGTCTAAAGCGATGAAGAGATTACGTGTTCGTATCCTCAAATGGATAAATCAACGAGCCAAGCCAAACTCGCGCGTGCAGCGGGCTGTTGCGGCACTTTTGTTCATGGAAAGCCTGGGTATACGCTGGTATAGTCCACTATGGCATGCAAAAAATGCGATGGTGTTGATAAGGCGCTTAGTGCAGAGCGTGCGGCGTGAAATCCGAGGCTATCAGCAACCTATCTGGCATCCGAATCCAGAAGCGGTGATTTGTGCCGAATTTACTTGCGTGCGTAGCATCAATGGAAAGTGTGAGAGCACACAAATGACTGAGGAGTGTGCAAATCAATGTTTTGGCATGAAAAGAAATGAGCAGGGTAAGTTTGTGTCGCTCTTCCAAGACCCAGAGGGCAATCCAGCATGGCTGGAACTTTCATGCCGAGATTGCAAAAAATATTTAACAGAATGCAAAGGAATTGCACCTAATGCCGTAAACCCCCTTAAGCAGCAGCAGGTAGAGCCCTCAATACTACCTCTGCGGTCATGAAGTCCTAAAAAGACACAAGCAGAAAGTATTAACTTTACCAAAAAGCAAGAATCATGAGTGAGCAGATAACGGAGCATAATAGCCCAGCACGTTGGTTGCCAGCGGAAAATGCAACGCGAGAAATCAACAAGGTGCTGGAAAAACCGCGCAAGGTGTATGTGACACGCAAGGTGCATTTCAATGCGGCACATCGATTATTCAACCCTACATTCTCGGACGAAAAAAATTGTCAAATCTATGATGTCTGCAACAACTTCTATGGGCACGGACATAACTACGAGCTGGAGGTAACTCTGTCTGGCATTGTGGACAAAGAAACTGGATATTTGTTTGACCTTAAAGTCCTAAAGAAAATTTTGGAAGAGGAAATCCTCTCAAAGGTCGATCACAAGCATCTCAACTTTGATGTAGAAATGTTCCGAGATACGGTGCCGACTGCCGAAGTAATTGCAGTGGTATTCTGGGAAGTGCTTAGTCAAAAACTCAAAACCATGAACTTAAAAGGCGTCGACTTATATGAGATTAGAGTCTTTGAATCCGAACGCAACATTGCCACCTACCGTGGGGAATAGCATGATGCAGGGAAAAAGCCAGAACGAAAAGCGCATGATTGCAAGCCTGCAAGGCGATGAGGAAGATTTCTATCCAAATGCTGCCAGCGATGAAGCGCAGGTGCTTGCAAGGATTGCTGAAAATGTCAAGGAAAACCTGCGTCTCTTAGGTGAAAACCCCGAAAGAGAAGGGTTGCTGAGAACCCCAGAGCGTGTGGCGAAAGCCTTGATGTATCTGACAAGCGGCTATCGCTGCGACCCAAGAGAGATTCTATTAAGTGCAGTGTTCCATGAAAAGTACGATGAAATGGTGCTGGTAAAAGACATTGAAGTATTTTCCATGTGTGAGCACCACATGTTGCCATTTTTTGGTAAAGCCCATGTAGCTTACATCCCGAATGGAAAAATCGTCGGGCTATCAAAAATCCCACGCGTGGTCGATGTCTATGCCCGGCGCCTACAAGTGCAAGAGCGAATGACACAAGAAATCCGAGACATCATTGAAGAGGTCTTGGAACCAAAAGGTGTGGCAGTTGTGATTGAAGCAAAGCATCTGTGCATGATTATGCGTGGTGTCGAAAAGCAGAATTCCATCACCACAACTTCTGCTATGTCAGGTGAGTTTTTGAAAAATTCTGCAACTCGCTCCGAATTTATGCGCCTCATCAAATCCTTTAACTGAGTCGGCACATGTGAAGACCCCCAAAGTAGAGAAAGCATGTCGCAACAAAAAAAGCCAGTGATGAACACTGGCTTTCTTGCGTTGGGCTAGGAAATGTATGCTTACTTGGCAGATAGTGTGAACTTGATTGGCACAGTGAGCCAGCACTTAACAGGCCTTCCGTTTTGAATCGCTGGAGAGTAGCTGGACTGCATGACTGACGCAATGGCAGCTTCGTCGAAAATGTCTGTGCCCGGGTTCTTCAAAATCTGTGCCTTTTGCGGTTTGCCATCCTTATCAATCAGAACGCGCAAAACAACTCGTCCTTCAATGCCGGCCTTACGGGCAATTTCAGGATAGACTGGCTTAACCTGATTAATGAATTGTGGTTCCTTTTCCACAGCTATAAAGTCTGGTGGATCAGCATTGTCATTGATGGCTTCAGCAGGACCGGGAGGACCGGCTGGTGCAATGACTCTAGCTGCTTCTGCAAAGCCAGTAGAGTCTTCACCGGTAATTGCATTCTTTTCGATAGCCTCTTTAAGTTTTTCTTGGTCCGCAATCGTGCGCTTCGGTGGTGCTTCCTCGTCTTTGACCTTCTTGATTTCACCAATATCAGGAGCTTGAGGTGGCTTAATTGCTGCAGGAGGTGGCGGCGGCGGTGCTTTTTCATCCATGGGCGGCGGCGGCTGCAAATTAGCTATATCGATCTTTTGTACCACAACTGGTACATCCTCTGCCTCATCCTTGAGTAGTTCTTGGATAATCCCCCAAGTAACGTAGATGAGGAGAAGACCAACGATAGTGCTAGCAGCAATAAAGACACCGCGGGCCAGATAGTTGTGTAGTTCCTTGCGCAGAACAAGCGCCCCATAGTTGATGTTGCGGTAGCGCTCTGTGTCCAAGTAGTCTAGCTTGATAAAGCCATTTTCCCTTTGATGTCCGTTGGTATAGTCAGTCTGAGTTGAACTGGATTTAGCAGTGTCTTTTTCCATGGTCTCGCGCATAGATTATTGTGCCTCCCTTTAGGGTTGAACTGGCTGAGCTGGTTGAATACTGCTTACTTTTTTGATTTCTTCTGCGTCTTGTTCTGTATAGTCAGCAATACTAAAGCGTCTGAAGCGTAAAATGTTCAACTCGTCGAGCACATCGACAAGGTTGCGGTATTGAGCTTTTTTATCAAACTTTAGAACAATAGCCATAACATCTTCGCCGACACGTTGGCGAATCTTCTCAGACTCGGTTTTCAGAATTTCGCGAAAAGCATTGCTAATGGTCGGTTTTTCACCGCTCTTGTCGTAGAGCTCAAATGGCTTAGGCTCGTCGAATCCGATGTTCCAGTATGCCTTGTCGCCTTCTGTGACCCGAATGGTAAGAACATTAGACTCGGCAACCTTCACCTCAGTCATATCCTTTGAGGGAAGGTTGACTTCCATAGTGTTAGGTTTTGCAAAAGTAGTCGTAAGCATAAAAAATGTCAATAAAAGGAAGGCGACATCGACCATTGGCGTCATATCAAGGTTAAAGCCAATACGTTTTCTTTTCTTTTTCCCTTTTTTTCTTGAACTCTGCGGTTCTGGTGCAGCTATACCTCCCATCTTATGCTCCCCTCCTTCAGTTTTGTGATTTGGGTAAAGCTTCGAGGCTAGTGATAAGGTTAAAAGTAGGCATGTTCGTTTTCCTAAAAATGTCCATAATGAGCTTAATATACTGGTAGTCAGTGCTGACATCGGCTTTGATAACAGGGCGGAGACGAGGCTCTGCCAGTCGTGCTTGGATAATCATGGTTTCAAGGTTGGTGGCAAGGCGTTGCATATCGCTACCATCACCGATGAAAAAGCCTTCAGCCAGCCGGAATTTGCGAGCTGAATCTTCTACTGCTGCAGCACCCATACCAGCTTCGCCCAAGCGTCTGGCAATATAGTTATTGAAAATGCGGTCGCGTGTCGGTTGAGCATCTACGCCCAAGTACACATCGCCTTTGGCGCCGACCGTGACTGTCATGATATCCTTGTCAGGCAACTTACGCTCGGCAGTTGCACTTGGTAAGTTGACTGGAGTCAACTCCGGGGGACGGAACTGTGTGGTAAGCATGAAAAATGTCAGCAAAAGAAAAGCAACATCCACCATCGGAGTCATATCTTGCTTGATGCCTGTGCGCCGAGCTTTCTTGATTCTTGCCATAGAGTAACTCTCGTTTTTATGCGTTCAATTACCCGACCTTTTCATCACGCATGGAAAGCGTTTCGACGATATAGAAAGCCGATTCATCAATTTGGTATGAAAAGCTATCGACCTGACTGGTAAAGAAGTTGTATGCAACAATTGCAGCAATGCCGCCGAAAATGCCGCCTGCAGTATTGAACAGCGCCTCAGAGATGCCAAGCGAGAGTTGTACAGCATCGGGTGCGCCGCTTGTAGCCAAGGCGGTAAATGCACGAATCATACCAATCGTTGTTCCCAGCAGCCCTACCATTGTAGAAATAGAGGCAATCGTGGAAAGAGCCACCAAGTTCTTTTCAAGAAGAGGCATCTCAACAGCTGTAGCATCTTCGATAGCTTTCTGCATCTCGGTGCGCCGCTTCTCTGGGTCAGTAACATGGCGAGCCACGAGGGACTTATACTTATCAAGACCAGCGCGAATGACAGCAGCAAGAGAGCTCTGATGTGCATCGCACTTTTCAATAGCACCATCGATACGACCAGCCTCAATTTCGGCTTTAATTTCTCGGATGAAATCTGCTACAGAGCCCTTGCCCCTAGCTTTGTTCAGCGCAATTGAGCGCTCAATGACATAAGCAAAAATCATGATGATAAGGGCAATCAGGACCGAGACCAATGGGCCACCGTCGTAAATGGCGTGAAAAATAGACCCTTTCGGCTGAGTACCAAACCAGATATAGATGCTGAGCCCAACAGCAAACGCAAGAACAAGTAAGACGATTGTGAACGTGCCTTGCTTCATAGCCTTAGTTATATGTTATAGGTTTATGGTTGTGATTGTAAGTAAATGTTTTACAAAAGGAGCAGAGACTGCTGTACTCTACGTTGCGGTAAGTTATGCAAAAAAAATAAATCTCAAAAAATTTCAAAAAATTTTTGCTTCAAATGTCTGCCCGGCGAGCTAAAGCGTAGCAAGGAAGAAATGAGTTTTGAAAGAACATGACAGAAAACTAAAAGTTTTTTAATAGCTTTGACTAACCAAACTTTGTAGTGGTAAGAAACTTAGCCACAATTTAGCTCAAAATACAAATGAAATAAGGCAGTTGGCCAAGAGCAATGAAGCCAAAAGTACTTTTTGTCGATGATGAGCCGCAAGTATTGGAGACGCTCTCGCAACTATTCGAGGCTGACTATGATGTCTATACTGCACTGGGCGGCGAAGCAGCATTAGCAGTGCTGGAACAGCAGCCTGACCTTGCTGTGGTGGTCAGTGACCAACGCATGCCGGGTATCAAGGGCGTTGAAGTCTTAGCCGCAGCGCGTCAGCGCGTGCCAAATGCTACAAGAATTTTGCTCACAGGATTTGCTGATGCCGATGCAGTGATGGACTCTGTCAATATGGGTGAAGTCTTCCGATACATCAAAAAACCATGGAAGACCAGCGAACTCGAAGAAGTCATGCGCTTGGCAGTAGCGGCGCACTACAGCTTGAGTGCACAGCAAGCTCATGCACAAGTGGCCAAATCAGACAACCTCAAGAAACAGATGACCACATCACTACCAGCTGAGACACATGCGGCACTCCAAGCACTAGCGCAGAAAGTAGCAGGGAAACAAAGTCAGGTGCATGAGGACACAATCCCCAGCCTGTATCTGAGTGATGAGGTGATGATGCACCTAAAAAGGCAACAGCTTATAGAGGAAGAGTTCTTCGAGCGACTTAATCAAAAGGTAGAAGAAAGTCAAAGCAAAAACTATGAATCGGCATTTTGCGGTCAAGGCGGCAAACCTAAGTTATTAGTCGTCGACGATGAACCCTCAGTATTGGAGGCACTTACTGAACTCTTCAGAGAAGAATATGATGTAATATGCAAAACCAGTGCAGTAGAAGCCCTGCAACTGCTGGAAAAAGATGCCTTCGTCGCACTCATTCTTACCGACCAGCGCATGCCGGGTAAGACTGGCGCAAACTTGCTCATAGAATCGCGCCGATATGCACCACTAGTCCCAAAAATTTTAATTACTGCCTACACCGATGTAGAAGATATTGTGCAACTTATCAACGAAGGGCAAATCTATCGCTACATTCAAAAGCCTTGGAACCCGGAAAAACTGAAGGAAACTGTAAGAGATGCCGTGCGCACATACATGCTGCAGCTTTCTATGTCGCTCAAAAGCAGTAGCAAAAGCATAGAACACATAGAGCAGAGCAAGAGCACACCAACAAAGTCAAATGCGCCAGCATTGCAAACGCTTCAAGCCTTGCACAACTTGCAACAGCAACAGAAGAAAAAAGACAGTGAAAAATAAACTCTTCTAACCAGTCAAAATGGCACCAGTCCCTGACACGGTGAGTAGAACCGCAAAAGAGCGTGATGAGCAGTATCGCATGATATTGGAGTGTTCTCCGGTCATGCTCTACGAGTTCTTGGTAACAAGAGACATGGAATTTCATTTCCGCTACGTAAATCCTGCCTGCAAGGAACTGCTCTTGCTCTCAGCCGAAGAATTGATAGCCTACCCAGAGCGAGTCTTTGAACGCATGCTAAGCACAAGTCAAGGAAAATTTTTTAGGGCAGTCAAAGAAGCTATACACAAAGCATCGCACTTCGATTTTGAAGATTGGCTGTTTTTCCCAAATGGAACACAAAAATACATACGCTGGACAGCCCGACCGCGACGATTACCGAATGGTGATACGCTCTTTGACGGCATTGCGCTCGACACCACTGACCACAAAAAACTCGAAGAAGCCTTAGCCGCCAGCCGCCAGCAACTCGATAACATTCTAAGCAATGTGGTTGGCATGGTGTATCTCGGGCAAAATGATAAGTCGCGTATGATGGAGTTTGTAAGTCCGGGCTGTGAAAAACTGACAGGATATTCTGCCGAAGAAGTAATGAGCAATCAAGTTATCTTCGGCGAGCAAATTGTGCATCCCGATGACCAAGACCGAGTGTGGAACGACATCCAAAAGGCGATTGAAAAAAAAGAGCCAGTGGAGTTGGAGTATCGCCTAATAACGAAGTCGGGCGAAGTCAAATGGGCGCTTGAGCATGCCAAAGTCATCTTCGATGAAAATGGTCTGCCTATGGTCATCGTAGGCTTTATCTCCGATATTTCGGAACGCAAGCGCTTAGAAGCAGAACTGGCTGCAAGGCTCAAAGAAATTCAAGAAACACAAGCGCATCTTATTCAGTCGGAAAAAATGAGTTCGCTCGGTCAAATGGTGGCAGGCATTGCACACGAACTCAATACCCCAATCGGCTATGTGAGCAACAATGTGGAAATTGCACAGCGACGCTTCGAAAAACTGGCAACACTCTATGCCAATAGCCTGCAAGCACTCCATGCACTCAACGCTGGGGAGATAGAAAAAGCCATAGAGAAGTTTCAGGCAATAACTGATTCAGACTTAAATACACTGGAGGCGCTGCAAGACCTGACAGTACGCACAGAACGGCTGTTCAGAGGCATGAACGCTGGCTTAGAGCAGATGGCCGCTTTGGTCAAGGGCATGAGAAATTTTGCACGCCTCGATGAAGCCGAGATGAAAAAAGCAGACCTCAACGAAGGCATCAAAAGCTGTTTGCTCATCATTGGGCATCAGTTCAAGGATCATCGCATTACGCTGACAACCGACTATGGCAACATCCCAATGGTCGATTGCTATCCTGCACAGCTCAACCAAGTGTTTCTCAACCTGATTCAAAATGCCATTCATGCCGTTGAAAAAACGCCAGAACCGCACATTCATATCTCGACCTCCTACAACTCAGGCTGGGTTAGCGTGCGAGTCAAAGACAACGGCACTGGCATTCCGAAGCACATTCAATCCAAGATATTTGACCCCTTCTTTACCACAAAGCCAGTTGGCAAAGGCACAGGGCTCGGACTTTCCATCTGCTACAGCATTATCCAAAAGCATAAAGGCAAGCTCTACTTTGAAACCGAAGAAGGCAAAGGCACCACGTTCATCGTTGAAATTCCAGCGGTAGATTTCTTGTACTCACCAAAAGAGCAGGTGCGCTAATTGCTACTACGCAAGCGTTGCAGGTGATAGTCTATATCGGCAATAATCCGTGTGGCAACATCTAGGGCACGCCGTCCATCTTGCACACCGACTCGAATAGGCTTGTCGTAAAGCACAGCCTCAATAAAACTGCGCTGCTCTTCTTTAAGCGCGTTGAGTTTAGGCACCTCTGGGCTCACAAAATCAAGAACTTTACCTTCAAGCAAGTCTTCAATCTCGCCAAAGAGCGAAAGCGTCCGTTGTATGGCGCGCTCCTTAAGCGTAGTCGTGCGCACGGGCGGCGCGTCAAGCAAGCGAAAGACTTCCGATTTGCCGCTCATTAGGTCGAGCGAAGCATAGCTTGGCGGATTCTTGCAAAAGAAGCGCATCTTGCGAACACGCGTGCGGCTAATGCGACTGGCAGTAACCGTAGCCGTCGCACCATTTTCAAACTCAATACGCGCATTAGCAATATCGAGTTGATTAGAAAACACTTGCACACCAGTTGCTGAAATCTGCTGGACAGGGGAGTGAACAAGTGAGAGCACAAGGTCAATGTCGTGAATCATCAAATCTAAGACCACTGAGACATCGGTAGCACGCTTGGAAAAAGTGGACAGGCGCTCTGCCGTGATGAAGACAGGCTCCCCGATGTATTGCTCCACAGCTGCTAAAGCTGGATTAAATCGCTCAACATGCCCGACCTGAATTTTGACACCTTTTTCTTGCTCAAGCCGAAGCAAGGCATCCGCTTCTTCAAGCGTGGCGGTTAGCGGCTTTTCAATGAAGAGATGAAGACCGTGTGAAAGTAAAGTGCATGCTACTTCAAAATGTGCTGTCGTGGTAGTAGCAATGATGGCAGCATCAAGTGCATTGGCACACGCTTCAAGGGAAGGAAATGCAGTTACGCGATACTTTTTTGCAACCTCTGCGCAGCGCTCTGCATTGATATCAAAGACGCCGATGAAAGCCGTATCCTGACGCTCCAGAGAGAGTTCCGACAGCAGCTTGGCGTGCAGTTCGCCTAACTTGCCAACGCCTACGATGCCAATGCGCAACACACGCCGCATAGCTTGTAGAAAAGTTTCAGAGCCAGAACTTGCTCACGCATAGTATCGGTTAGGCACGAGGGCGTTGAGAAAAGCAGCAGCAGATTGTTGAATTTCTGATTTTTCAGCATCACTTTTTTTGTCAAGCGCACGATAGACCATGCTAACACGCAAATTGCGACGCAGCAGCGCCTCGTGACGAATAAAGAAATTCCAATAAAGATAGTTGAACGGGCAGGCCGATTCACCCACTTTTGCAGACTTGTTAAAATCGCAGCTCTTGCAATAGTCGCTCATTTTATCAATGTAATTTGCCGAAGCGCAGTAAGGCTTGGTCGCCACAAAACCGCCATCAGCAAACTGCGACATGCCAATCACATTTGGAGAGACCACCCAATCGTAAGCATCGATGTAAAACTCCCAAAACCATTGATTAATCTGACTGGGCAATACGCCAGCAAGCAGTGCAAAATTGCCGATAATCATCAATCGCTCAATGTGGTGCGTGTAGCCATAGCGAATAACCTTGCCAATGGCTTTCGATAGGCAATTCATACGGCGCCCAGCAAAGACAGCCTCTCCCGTCCAAAAAAATTCAGGAAGCGGACGAGTATGCCCAAAATAGTTTTCAGCGTGATAATCAGTCTGCGACATTTTCAGCCAATAACAACCATACATGAACTCTCGCCAACCGATAATCTGACGAATAAAGCCCTCGACGGAATTAAGTGGCGCACGACCTGCAAAATACTCTTGTTCCACACGACGCACGACTGCCATAACATCCAATAGACCGATATTCAACAGCGGCGAAAGCTGCGAATGAAACAGCACAAGTTCATCTTGAAGCATGGCATCTTCATACCTACCAAACTCGGCAAGCCGATGTTGAAGAAAATCTTCAAAGCACTTTTCAGCCTCCAAGCGAGTGGTGGGGAGCGCTAAAGCCTCCAAAGAGCCAATGTGATGCGGAAAAAATTTTTCCACCGTGCGAATAACTTCACGATCGAGCTCATCCTGCTTGGGCTGATAGGGCTTGGGAATACGCACCTTCGAGCGAATCGGATGGCGATTGTCTCGGTCGAAATTCCACCGCCCGCCAACTGGCTGACCATCTTCGGTGAGCAATACCTTGAACTGCTTGCGCATTTTGCGGTAGTAGTGCTCCATCACAAGATGCGACTTGCCAGCATAAGTGCGGATAAATTCAGCTCTATCGGTAAGAAACATCGTGCTGGGGGTCAGTCTGACAGCAATGCCAAGATGTTCGGGCAAAACCTCTTGTGCAAAGCGTACCGTAGCAATCTCGTTGGGCTCCATGACCAAAAGTTCCTCAATCTGATAGGTCGCCACAGCAGCTTGAAGTCCTTCAAGAAAATTTTTTCCAGCATCGAGTTCGTAGTAGCAGACGGTGTAGTGCTGTGCGCGAAGCTCCTCACGGAAGTGGCGCATGGCGGAAAAGCAGAGATAGAGTTTGGCTTTGTGGTGTCGGAGTTGCTGAGCATGTTCCAGCGATTCAATCATGACGACAATGTCGCTGGAAGGTTGAAGTGCAAGCAAAGCTGAATTATGTAGAGAGAGCTGGTCGCCGAGAATCCACGCCGCACGCCGCTTCGGTGACTTGGAAAGCTCAGGAGCATGAGGCATACCATGTATCAAAAATCGTTAGGCAAAGCCGTTTTTTGGTCAAACTTGAAGAAGCCCTTTGGTCTTAAGGTCAATTTTTGCATCCTTAAAGTTTGCGTCCTTGATGAGCGCACCGGAGAAATTTGTGCCGCGTAGGTCTGCGCCCTGAAAATTCGTGCCACGCACATACGCATTGCTTAAATCGGCACCCTGCAAATTTGCGCCAGAAAAATTGGCATCGTGCAAGTAGGCTTGGTAAAGATTCGCCTTCTCTAAATTGGCACCAGAAAGGTTGGTATCGGTAAGGTTAGCCTGCTGTAAAAAAGCATACCTAAGGTCTGCGCCTGAAAGGTCAGCGCCTTGAAGGTTGAGCGGACGAAAATGCTCGCCCACAGAAGAAAGTGCAATCAGCATCCAGAGGTCTCGGTCAGAGAGATGACGCATGGCTTATAGAAAACCATATTTTTTGAGTAAATCTTCAAGTGCTTCAGTGGTTAAGTCTGAAAGGTCACGTTCAGTTTCTACGCTAAGGCGTTTGAGCGGCTTTTCTAACGCTGGATTTTTAAGGTAGTATGTAATTTTCTTCGGTGTAATGCCTTCTGGGACATTAGTTGGGCGTCCGCGCTTACGTTTGGGCGGAGAAGCAGCGACGCTCTCTGACAGGTCAGCAGAGCTGTTGGTAGATGCTGCATTGGTCTCTGAAGATGTAACCGCATGGGCAACGCTCGATTCAGCCAGCGGTGAAGTCTCTTGGATAAAAGCCTGTTGAGCATTTGTCACTGCCTCAGCAGATGTTGCCTGACCTGTAGATGAACGCTCTGAAGACAGAGCAGTAGAAACTGCCTCTGAATGAGATTCAGTGTTCAGAGTTTTTCCATCTAAAGAGCGTTCTGAGACAGCAGATTCAGACGACGATAAATCGCTCTCTGTAAAATCGGCTGATGCAGAGCGCTTTGGCGCAGCGGTGCGACTGGCATTTTTGCCTTTCAATTGCTCGGCAAGAGTAAGCGCCCGCTGAAAAAACTCTGCGGCTCTTTCAGTATCCTGTTGCTTAGAAAGAATTTTGCCAATGCGAAGTAGGGTTTCAGACTCACCTTGCTTATCGCCCAGTTGCTCCTGATGCTTCAAGCTGCGTTGATGGTATTCTAAAGCCCGCTCATACTGACCAAGAAACGCATAAATGTTACCAATACTATTGAGCAAATATGACTCACCTTGCAGGTCGCCTAACTCTTGTTTTATCTTCAAGGCGCGCTCATAGTAGTCTAAGGATTTCTCGTAGTTGCCAATGTTGTAGTAAAGTGTGGCTAATGATTGCAGAGAAAGTGCTGCACCTTTTTTGTCGCCAAGTGAAATTTGCAGGGCAAAGCAGCGCTCATGGTAGGTGATGCTCTGCTTGTAGTCGCCAAGATGACCGTATGTCATGGCAAGATGCTTGAGCGAGTTGGCTTCACCAATGCGGTCACGAATGGCAGTACGAATCTTGAGACTACTTTGATGATACTCTAATGCGCGCCAGTAGTCACCAAGGTGAGCGTACACACCGCCAAGATTGTTGAGCGCCAGTGCTTCATTTTTGCGGTCACCAATCTCGCGGCTGAGCTCAAGCATTTTTTGGTAGCTCTCCAAGGCACTTTGAGGGTCACCTTTTTTGTAATAAGCATTCCCAAGTGTAGTCAGTGTAGCAGCTTGACCAGCTTTATCGTTGAGATCTTGAAAGAGCTTGAGCGCTTGATGGCAATCTTGCAGTGCAGCAGCGTAGTCATTTTCCCGCCACTTGCAGTATCCCCTAATCTTGAAAGCTTCTGCAAGCCCTTTAAGATACCCCGAGCTTTGGGCAAGTTGTATGCTATTCTCGCATAGCATTAGGGCACTTGCAGTGTCAGAGTGCCGCAAATCCCATGCCGCCTGATTGATTAAGTCGACACGTGACTGCACATTCGACACTGACTTGAGCATCGTCTCCAATCCCTTTAGTCGGGCGTTCATGGCTTGTGTATGGATTTTTGACGGCAAGAACTTTGTGGAAATAACAATTTAGCTTAACCTTGCAAAAAATGCAACGGTCCCATAACTTGAAAAAACGAAAATACAAACACATGGCGTAACACAACCAGTTCATGAGCGGCTCTAAAAGAACCTTGCTGATTGTCGATGATGAAGAACTCATCCGAGATTTACTCTTCGACATACTTGCTGGCGACTACGACCTTATTTTGTGCAAGGATGGGGCGGAGGGTATAGAGAAGTTTGATAAATATGCGTCGCAACTCTCTGGGGTAATTACAGATTTGGTAATGCCTAAAGTAAATGGAGATAAGCTCATCCAGCACATTCGAGAAAAAATGCCCAACCTGCCAATCCTGATTATCACAGGCTATGAACGCGAAACCGATACTACCCTCTTGCAAAAGGACAAATCCATACAACTGCTTCAAAAGCCATTCCGAATAGATAAGCTGCAAACCATGCTGAGTGAGATGCTAAACAAATCGTAGTACCAGTATTCGTGGTAAAAGAAAAGAGCGGCAAAGAGCTGCTCTACTGAAAGCAAATAAAAAGTGGTTATTTTTTCTCGGTCTTTTCAGATGTTTTCTCTTTGCCCTTAGCAGCAGTTTCTGATTCTGCAGCAGCAGTTGCAGCGGTAGCAGTGGCAGCCTTAATGGGAGCCACAATAGAGACAATCGAGACAGAAGGGTCACCCAAAATTTTCCACTTTGCAGAAGCAAACATTTCGTTGGCGTCCTTGATGTGAAGTGTGTCGCCAATTTCCATGTGCGAGATGTCAAACTCAATGTGTTCAGGAATGTCGCCAGGCAGGGTGCGAATGAGAAGTTTATGCATCAATACTTGCACTCTTCCACCTTTTACTACGCCAGCTGGTGTGCCTTTAAAGAGCGTGGGAACTTCCGTGTCAATCATCTCATCTGCTTTGATGAGTTGGAAGTCGGCATGAAGAATGTGCTCACCGAGGGGGTCAAATTGGCGGTCTTTCATAATGGCTTGCTTCTCCGTTCCATCACTGAACTTTAGGCAGACAAGATGAGACTCTGTTGTGTAGACCAGCTTACGCAGAGCAGATTCTTTAACTGCAAGCGGAAGAGATGGTTCGCCCTTGTGATAGAGCACAGCTGGGACAAAGCCACGACGGCGCAAGGCTTTTAACTCACCCTTTGTTCGCGTCTGGCGCGTTTCAGCTTCAAGAACAATAGTTTGCATAAGGATTAGTGTTTGAAATTGTGTGCAAATTTAATCTTCATCAAACAATGAGCTAATGGAACTATCATCGTAGATGCGCTTGATGGCTTCGGCAAACAAGCCACTGACGCTAACAATCTCGAGCTTAGACAGTGGTGGATGATTGGTCATTACAGAGTCAGTAGCAATAACTTTTTCAATGTCAGAATTCTCAATGCGCTCAACAGCTGAACCGGAAAGAATAGGATGCGTACAGGCGGCAAAGATGCGAAGCGCACCATGCTTTTTCATGGCTGTGGCAGCACTGACCATTGTGCCGCCTGTATCAATCATATCGTCGACAAGCAGCACGTTTTTCCCTTTGACATCGCCAATGACATTCATGACCTCAGCTTCGTTAGGTCGCGTTCGGCGCTTATCACATATTACCAAGTCTGAACCCAGACGTTTGGCATAACTGCGCGCCAATTTTACACCCCCAACATCAGGCGAGGCTACCACAAGATTGTCTAACTGCATTTTTTGAATGTGGTTGATAATTATGCCCGCCGAATAAAGATGGTCAAAGGGAATATCAAAGAACCCTTGAATCTGAGGGGCATGTAAGTCCATAGTCAAAACTCGGTCAGCACCTGCTGTTGTGATAAGGTTGGCAACCAGTTTTGCCGTAATAGATACACGTGGCTGGTCTTTGCGGTCCTGACGTGCATAGCCGTAGTATGGGATAACTGCTGTAATGCGACTGGCTGAAGCACGCCTTGCCGCATCAATTAAAATTAGCAGTTCCAGCAAGTTCTCAGCAGGTGAGTTGGTCGATTGTATGATGAAAAGGTCACTGCCGCGGATGGATTCATTGTAATGCACCGAAATTTCGCCATCTGAAAAGCTTTTAATCTCAGCTTTGCAAATTGGTAGCGAAAGCTGATTGGCAATTTTTTCTGCCAACGGACGGTTGCTGCGTCCAGCGAAAATTTTGATGGTCTTGAACATAGTCTTGCCGTCTGCTGCAACTACAAAGATGGCTACAAAAATACTTTTGTTTTTTGACTATTCGACCTATTTTCATCTTTCAAAGAACCAAAAATATACAAACATTCAATCTCAAAACCGAAAGCTGCAATGCCTACGCTCGGCGAAATTTACCGCTTTCTTGCAGACATTTTTCCAGAAACAGAGCTCATCGGTAGGCAAGATGTGGTCATAGAAAAAATCTCGCCGATTGAAGAGGCACAGGCTGGCAGCATTTCCTTTATTGCTAACTCAAAGTATGAAAAATTTCTGGCACAGACAGCGGCATCTGCCTTGATTGTGTCAAAAAAACTTGACACGCGGCAAGCTCCAAAAGAACTTGCACTGCTGAGAGTAGATGACCCTTACACGGCATTTGTGTTTGTGTTGGAGTTCTTCAACAAGCCGCAAGATATTGCCCCGAAAGGTATTCATCCCACTGCAGTGATTTCAAGTTCAGCGACCGTGCACCCGAGCGCGCGCATTGGTGCCTACTGCGTCATCGGCGAAAATGTGCAAATCGGTGCAAATACCATTCTCTATCCGCATACCACCATTCTGGATGGCACGGTAATCGGTGAGTGTTGCATACTCTATCCGCATGTTACCATTTACCACAATTGCCAAATCGGACATCGCACCATCATCCATGCAGGTGCTGTAATCGGCGCCGACGGCTTTGGGTTTGCACCGCAAAAAGACTCGAGCTTCAAAAAAATCCCGCAAATTGGTCGTGTCGTCATTGAAGATGATGTCGAAATCGGCGCGAACACTTGCATCGATCGTGCCACACTAGGCGAGACTGTCATCCGCAAGGGTGCAAAGTTAGACAATCTTGTCCAAGTCGGGCACAACTGTAGCATTGGAACAAATACAGTGATTGCTGCACAAGCGGGGCTGTCGGGCAGTACCAAAATCGGCAATTCATGTATGATTGGTGGGCAAGTTGGATTTGTCGGGCATCTGGAAATTGCTGACCGCATCACTCTGGGCGGGCAATCTGGTGTGACCAAATCTTGGACAAAGCCCGGCGAATTTCTTCGCGGTTCCCCAGCTAAGCCTATCCGTGAACAGCTGCGCCAAGAAGCCATGTTGGGCAAGCTCGAGGAAATGATGCACCGCATCAAAGAGTTAGAAAAGCAGTTGGCAGAGCTGAAAGCAGAAAACAAAACAACCACTTAGGTCATGCTGGAATCCATTAACCCTGCAACTGAAGAGCGAATACAAACCTACCCAGAACACACAGCAGCAGAGTTAGACGAAATTGTGCGTCGCGCTGAACAAGCCTTTAGGAGTTGGAAAAAAGTACCAATTGTCGAGCGCGCTCATCTTCTAAGAAAAGCCGCTGAGGTGCTACTTAAGAATGTAGAGCAGTATGCAGCATGCATTACGCAGGAAATGGGTAAGCCTATCGCACAAAGCCGTGCCGAAGTTGAAAAATGTGCAACCAATTGCATCTACTTTGCCGACAACGCCGAACGCTTTTTGCAGGCTGAACATGTAGCAACTGAAGCCCAAAAAAGTTACATCGCCTTTGAACCGCTGGGTGTTGTTTTGGCAATTATGCCATGGAACTTTCCTTTTTGGCAAGTGTTCCGCTGTGCGGCACCCATTTTGGCAGCAGGAAATACATTGGTGCTAAAACATGCGCCGACGACCACAGGCTGTGCCTTAGCAGTGCAAGAGGTGTTCAGACACGCAGGGTTCCCTGAAGGGGTGTATCAAACCTTGCTCATTGCCGCGCCCAATGTGCCCGAGCAGGTCAGCATGCTGATTGAACACCCCAGTGTGAAAGCTGTCACGCTGACTGGCAGCACAAACGCTGGCAGATTTGTTGCTGCAAAAGCTGGTGCAGCACTCAAAAAAAGTGTGCTGGAACTCGGTGGGAGCGACCCCTACCTTATCTTAGAAGATGCTGACCTTGAACTTGCTGTAGAGACCTGCGCCAACTCTCGTTGTATCACACTGGGCAAAGCTGTATTGCTGCAAAGCGGTTTATTGTCGTAGAAAAGGTGCGCAAAAAATTTGAGGAAGCATTTGTAGAGAAAATGCGTGCAAAGCGCATTGGTGACCCTCTAAGTGATGTGGATTTAGGTCCCTTGGCACGCAACGATTTGCGCCACACCTTGCATCGCCAAGTTCAAGCAAGTATATCCAAAGGTGCAAAATTGCTATTAGGTGGAGCATACCCTGAAGGCAAGGGCTTTTTCTATCCTCCAACAGTGCTGAGCCATGTAACCAAAGGCATGCCAGCATATGATGAAGAACTTTTCGGTCCAGTGGCGGCTATCATTGCAGCAAAAGATGAGGCAGAAGCAATTGCCTTAGCCAACGACACTTGCTACGGCTTGGGGGCGGCGATTTTTACCAGCGACTGTGAGCGTGGTGAAAGGATTGCAAAAGAAATAGAAGCTGGAAATTGCTTTATCAATGCAATGGTGCGCTCCGACCCACGCCTACCCTTTGGAGGAATCAAAAGCTCTGGCTACGGACGGGAGCTTTCGCACATCGGTATGCATGAGTTTGTCAATATCAAAACCGTGTTTGTGCGCTAGTTGCGTCTCTGAAAAATTCAAAGCAAACAAGCGCATCAAAAAACAGAAAAAAGCCATAACAGCGCAAGAGTTAAGATTCTGCTTCCTGTTATGGCTCTTTTTTGCACAGCAGAGAGCAGGTCACCTCACTTGAAAAATTCATCAAGTGTGTAGACTTTGCCATTGACTTCGACAGAGAGTTCATTGTTGTTTGGATTAACAAACACAGGAATCTCTCTGACAGTCCACTGCACGCCGCGCCCGTCGAAGTTCATGTTGTAGCGCTCTTCGTTGAGCATCACTGTGTCATTGACTGGCACAGCAATGTCTTCGTTGCTGGAAAGCACTACAAGCTTGGCAGCGCCATCCATAATTTTGCGCTTAAACTCTGGCGTGCATTGATTCTACCGTACCCAGCTGCAGAAGAAATCGTGAGTTTCAGGCGACCGCGTTCATCGCGCTTAGCAGAGTGATAAGTATTATCATCTTATGAACGGCATTGCCTGATTTGTTAAGTGGCATAGCTCGCTTTGGTTAAATGTGATTAAAGTTTAACATTCAAACAGCACCACACACCTCAAGCTAAAATTAACACTCCGTGCAAGTCTCTGACCACAAAAGAAAAAAGGCTGTCTTTGAATAGACAGCCTTTTTGGTCGGTTTTATTTGTCGTCGACAATCTCAAAGTCGGCATTCTTGACCTCGCCATCAGAGCTTGGCTGTCTGGCGCTACCAGAATTGTTCATGCTGCTGGCAGCCGAACCCTGATAGAGCTTGGTGGAGACATCCTGCCAGACCTTGGTCAAGTTGTCCATAGCGCTCTTGATGCTACTGACAGTGCCTGACTTTTGTGCATCTTTGAGCGAGTCGAGAGCTGCATTCAAACGTGAGAGATCAGCGGCAGGAATCTTGTCGCCCAAGTCTTTAATCTGCCTTTCTGTTGAGAAAATCAGTGCATCGGCAGCATTTCTGGTATCGGCTTCTTCCTTACGACGACGGTCTTCTTCGGCATGTGCTTTGGCATCTTCGCGCATTTTTTGAATCTCGGCTTCGGAGAGCTTCCCGCTGGCTTCAATACGGATTTTTTGCTCTCTGCCCGTAGCCTTATCCCTTGCAGAGACATTAAGAATGCCATTGGCGTCAATATCAAAGGTTACTTCAATTTGTGGCACGCCTCTGGGTGCTGGCGGAATACCATCCAAGATGAAGCGCCCTAAGGTCTTATTGTCAACTGCCATCGGTCGCTCACCTTGCAAGACATGAATCTCGACAGAGGTTTGGTTGTCAGAAGCTGTCGAGAAAATCTCAGACTTGCGAGTTGGGATAGTTGTATTGGCTTCAATGAGCTTGGTCATAACACCACCGAGTGTTTCAATACCAAGCGAGAGTGGTGTGACATCAAGCAGAAGCACATCCCGAATATCACCCTTGAGAACAGCACCCTGAATGGCGGCTCCAATAGCTACAACTTCGTCTGGATTAACGCTCTTGTTAGGTTCTTTCTTGAAGAATTCCCGTACCATGTCTTGTACCTTCGGTATGCGTGTCGAGCCACCGACCAGCACCACCTCATCGATATCTTCAATGCTAAGCTTAGCATTTTTCATGGCACGGCGGCAAGGCTCAAGCATACGCTCAAAAAGGTCAGCGCAGAGGGCTTCGAACTTGGCACGGCTGATAGTCATAACCAGATGCTTGGGTCCATCTTGTGTAGCAGTAATGAAAGGCAGATTTACTTCTGTTTCAGTACGCGACGACAGCTCAATCTTAGCTTTCTCTGCTGCCTCTTTCAGCCGTTGCAATGCCATTGGGTCTTTCCGCAAGTCAATGCCCTCTTGCTTTTTGAACTCATCAGCCATGTAGTCAATAAGGCGTTGGTCGAAGTCGTCGCCACCTAAGTGCGTATCTCCATCCGTTGAGCGCACTTCAAAGACCCCATCTCCAAGCTCAAGAATAGAGATATCAAACGTTCCACCGCCTAAGTCAAAGACGGCAACCTTTTCATTGGCTTTCTTTTTGTCCAAACCGTAAGCCAATGCAGCAGCCGTAGGTTCGTTCAAAATACGCTTGACTTCTAAGCCTGCAATCTTACCAGCATCCTTTGTAGCTTGACGCTGTGCATCATTAAAGTAAGCGGGTACTGTGATGACAGCCTCGGTGACCTTCTCACCCAGGTAATCCTCAGCAGTCTGCTTCATCTTCTGAAGAATCATTGCAGAAATTTCCTGCGGTGAGTACACTTTCCCAGCAATGCGCACTCGTGCTTGACCGTTCTCGTTAATGACTTCGTACGGCACCATCTTAATTTCTTCGGTCACCTCAGCATATGAGCGACCCATGAAACGCTTGATTGAGTAGATAGTATTCTTCGGATTGGTAATAGCTTGGCGCTTAGCAGGATGCCCAACAACCCGCTCACCAGTCTTCGTGAAAGCAACCATTGAAGGGGTGGTCCGATACCCTTCTGAGTTAGCAATCACAACGGGTTCATTGCCTTGCATGACTGCAACGCACGAGTTCGTTGTGCCTAAGTCAATTCCAATGATTTTGCCCATAACTGCTCCTTTGGTTTAGGTTGGTAATACAAACTTTTAACTTGAGAAAATGATGTTTTTTAACTCCCTGCTCACTGCCTACATCAGCAAAAACTGTTCCACTCAATAACCATCAGCGCCGTCATGAAAATAATACAGACCATGAAACATCCAAAGAAATTGTAAAAAACTTGTAAGACAGGTGCTTCTACAATCAGTGCAGGCATAAAAAATAAAAAGTGCCTTCGCAGAAAATGAACGGGAAACTGCGAAAGCACCATTGAAAAAGGAGAATAACTATGAACTGCCACAGAAAATGCTACTTGGCAAGAAAAAGTTCCAAAAAAAGTCGGTTTGGCTATTTTTTGAAAGTAAGTTCATAATCTTAAAGACTTATATTTTCCACGAACCAAAAAAATAAGCCTGACCCCAAAGGGTCAGGCTAAGACTTCAGGGTATGGACAATGCGTTACTTGACGCTGATTTCTTTAGCTTTGACAACAGGCTCCATCTTTGGAAGTGTAAGCTTCAGAACGCCATCCGAGAACTGAGCTTCAATAGCATCCTTGTTGACATTGTCACTTAGCGTAAAGCTGCGTGTCATGGAGCCAAACACTCTTTCAGTGCGATAGTAATTCTTCTTGCTTTCGGTTGTCTCAGCGCGACGCTCGGCACGAATTGTAAGCAAATTATCTTCAATAGTAACCTTGAGGTCTTCCTTCTTAACACCCGGTAAATCGGCTTCAATGTAGAGATTCTTTTCATCCTCCGAGATATCTACACGAAATGCCGACGCATCAAGCATGGCGTCAAACATAGATGGCAGCGATGGAAAACTGCTCTTGAAGACCTCGTCGAAAACACGGTCGATAGCGGCAAACGGGTTTTGGCTGAACTTCACTAGCATAGTTGCCTCCTCTAAGGTTAAGTTTGTTAGTTGTTTAGTCGCCTGCTTGCGCAGGCCTGTGCTTTCACCAACGTCAAAAAACAAGCTTCGTGCCAGTTCTATAGCAAGAGCACGAATAGAAAAAGTGTCAGTAAATCAAGCTAAGAGCCTGACAAATTGAGTGCAAATCTGTCAGACAAAAAATAGAAAAAAATGTCAAGCTCTATAGAAAGAGCAAAACCTAGACTAAAGCTTTGCGGGCTCTGGTCTCTGCCAAATACCACGCTTGCTTCTGGTAAGTTTGCACAATGCGGGTAAAAATATCTGCTGTGCCCGGGTCGTTGTGACTGGTCGCCATTTGAATATGTTGATGCAGTGAATCGATAATTGCATCAGTATCCTCATAGAGAATATCGACCATCTCTTGCGGTGTGTAGTTCAAGTTGGGTGACTCATCAATCTCGGCAGTTTCAATAAACTCCTTCATGGTTGCAATGGGGTAACCGCCAATTGCACGAGAGCGCTCGGCAAGCGTATCGATAATTTCGACAATCTGCTCATAGTGCATATCAAACAGCTCATGAAGTTGCTTGAAGAATGGACCAGAAACATACCAATGAAACTTCTTGTATTTGACAGATAGCACGTAGGCATTCGCTAGTTGAAGATTGAGCGCAGAAAGCACTTCCGTAGAAGTGTGCTTGATTTTGACTTCGACAGACATATCAGAACTCCTCTCTGAATGTTTTGATTGTAGGATGTGGGAAATTAAGAAATTTTGAGAGAGATTTTACCAAACTGTTTGCCGCGGTCCATGTAGCGCAAAGCCTGCTCGGCATCGGCAAGTGCGAAAGTCTGGTCAATCACAGGGGTGAGGCGGTGATGGGTGACAAATTTAAGCATGGCATCAAAATCGGCAGGCGAGCCCATGGTGGAGCCCAATAAGGAAAGTTGCTTCCAGAAGATTTTCTGCAGAGCGAGTTCTTTGACCGCACCGCGTGTTGCGCCTACAAACACCACTCGAGCACCGGGCGCAGCAAGGTTGATAAGCGCAGAAAAACCTTCGCCGCCAGCGCTGTCTAAAATCACATTGAACAAGCCAGCATTTTTTTGCAAAGTCTCTGACCAGTTCGGCTGGGAGTAGTTTACGCCACCTTTTGCGCCAAGCGACATGGCGCGAGCAAGTTTTTCATCTGAACTGGACGTTACCCACACTTCAGTCCCCAAAGCGACAGCAAACTGCAAGGCAAAAAGTGCAACCCCGCCGCCAATCCCCGTAATCAGAACCTTGTCGTGAGGTGAAAGATGTGCTCGCGAAAAGAGTGCGCGATAAGCCGTCAGACCCGCAAGTGGCAAGGCGGCAGCAGTTTCAAACGACAAATGCTCAGGTTTGGGCGCCAGATTTTCTACCGGCACCTTGACATACTCGGCAAAGGTGCCATCATCAGGCAATCCCAAAATGCGATAGGATTTTTGCTGTGCCAGCTCACTCGGACCCCAATCCAAGCTGGGATTGATGATAACCGCTTTGCCAAGCCACTCCCGATGCGCTTCATCACCAACGGCTTCGACCGTGCCAGCACCATCAGAGCCGAGAATAATGGGAAATTTTAAGCCTGCATACTGCCCTTTTTGAATCCAGACATCACGATGATTGAGCGCCGCATACTGAAGTTTGACAAGCGCTTCGCCAGGGGCAGGCGTCGGTGTGGCAACCTCTGACAGTTGAAGTGGTGCATGGACAGCGTGGAGTACAGCAGCTTTCATAGTTGAACGATTGAACAGAGTTAAAATCAGCTGAAGCAAAAAAGGTGTTATCTCTCTTTCACTCTTTGATAGCAGGCTTTGAGGAAAAGCAAATCACGAATGTAAAGGATTCTATCTGATGTACTACTGAATCGAAGCGAATCTTCTTTCCAAGCAGATGCAATGGGAGATGTCATGGAATCAATACTTTTTACAAGGTTAGCATAACAAGTGAAGTTAAATTTAAACTTTAGTGTTTCAAATTTTTGGTTAAGTAAATTAATGTTTGAAAAGCCAGAGAAGTTGGCAATTTCCAGCGATGCAATTGAGTAAGCAATCCATAAGTCATCCCATTGTTCAACAAGTTTAATCTCTTTATCTATGGTGCTCAGAATTGATGGCGAAGAAGCAGTGAACTGCATAATTCCTCTCATCATCTCTTCAGTTCCATATACCAATTTAAGCGTGATATTGCTTGCAACAACTATGCCTTCAGAAATGTCTCGACTGAACGCACTTTCAGATGTCTCGATTTCAGATGTCTCGATTAAGTCTTTGAGCGATGAGAACATTTTTGAAATTGTGGATTCTCGTTGTTGAGCATCTCGAGCGTCCCAGATAGCAACTAAATACAGGATTGGTTTAGAAGGAGTTTTTCCCGTTCTGAGAAGCCCGCGGAGCATATCGACAAGAGAACCTTTGGCAGTTGTTCCACCGGTGTCGTCGCGTGAGCGGAGTTGGATGATAAGAACCTTATCACGAGAAACACCCATCACATCGATATCAAGGTTTGGTACATCTGTATCGAAAACAGATTTCAGAATCTGACGCATCTCTTGAACGCGATTCGGCACGCGTTCACATATATGGTATGTTCGCAAGATACTTTTTAGCGTTTCTTCTAAAACCTTGCCTTGACGAGCACGATATGAACTGTGGAAAAACTGGTGAAAGGAAAACAATTGTGCATAACTTCTTGCAAGCGCATAGTCGTTTCCCAACATATTTGCACGCTCAATGCCAGCGGCAAACTTCTTGATGCTATCTAACTCCGAACTTAATTGAGAGAAACGTTGCTCAAACAAAAGAGTGATTAAATCTTCAGACAAGCCAAGCGGACTTTTCAAGATAGATTTGACACGTTTTACCTCTTCTGTTTCATCGAGAAGATGAAGAAAAATTCGCTCTTGCATTACGACGTGCTAAGAAGTCTTTTTTAGGACGATTAAAAACTCCGATTTCATGCCATCAGGATTTTTGTTTTTCCTTGAACGGAAAAGCTGTCGTGTCTGAATCCTGTCTTCAAAGATGCTTACGGTTTCGAAGCCCTTTTCAGAGAAATACTCTTTCAAAACTTTCCATATTGGTATTTCAACGCCATCGGCTTTTGGACTGCCAATGAATACACAAAGATGCCCGTTGCGTCTTAATAGTCTAGAAGTATTTTCCAAAGCATTGATGGTATGACAGAAGTAGGAGTCAAGGTATTGGAGTAAATCCTTTCGTGAGAGTTGAGACTTTACTTGATTGATGGTCGGTGTTTCAATAATTCTCGTTGCTTTTCGGTATGGAATTTCAAGTGCAGAAATAGCTTTCACATCAGTTTCTGTGTATCCAAGCCAGTAGAGGTCAAGCTTGAACGTGCGAACATATTCTTGCGCCTGCAAGTATGGAGGTGAAGTGATGATGCAATCAATACTTTGTTCTAACGGTGGCAAAAAGGTTGAAGAATCAACACCGGCAAAGTAAAAAGTTTTCACGTTAAACCCTCTCGTTCTGCGAACAAGTGCTGAAACGCTCTCAAGATTTTTACGAGAACCATCATAAATCATTGATTGCAAGGCTTGCTGCCAGTCTTGTTTTACCAAGTCATCAACAAGTTTGATCTTCGTTTTTGAGCGGAATAGCTTTGGCGTCTTGTGCTCTGCATATGAAAAATACTTGCTTGCTTTTATCAATGCTGCTTGAATAAGCTGTGAATAAACACTTGACTCTAATCCTTTAAGCCAGCCCCAGTAAGAAGCCAGTGCTTCGAAGATTTCGTCAGGATACCAGTATCGTATGTTTGACCATTGAGGGTAAAACTTCGGAGCAGATGCAGGATTAAATGATGATAAAATTTGATAGAGCGTTTCACGAGATGGCACACTTGAGCCACGATAGATTTTAATTGGGACAATCTCTTTCAATAAAGGATTCAAATCCATCAGCACGGAGTTACGCTTGCAGAGATATGCTTCGAGTCCTACAGTGGCTGAACCTGCAAAAGGGTCAAGTATCCAATCATCTGCTTTTGTGTAAGTGTGGATACAAAATCGGACAACTTGAGGAATAAATTTTGCAGGGTAGTAGTAAATGCTATGTGTGAGATACGCTGTGTCCGTAATTTCAGAGACAATTTCTCTAAAACTCACCAAAGAGGGTGAGTCGATCGTTACAGGCAGTTCGAGGTTTGAGAAGAATTGTAGCTGCATGATTATGGCACATGGACTGATATCGGAATGTAGCAAAGATAAGCAGTAAGACAGTTTTCTTTCAAATCCTGCCGCAATGTGCTGTGCTAAGTGAGGAGCTGGCTGTTACGATACGGTGATGGTCTCAAGGCTTGCTCGAGTGGTCATAACTACAAGCACATCATGTCTTTTCGCCGTAAAACTCGATTTTGTATGAAGTCGCCTTCAGACCAGTTTTAGCAGCAAGCTCTTTGAGCAGAGAATCACCGATGGGAACTTCCACGTCGTAGATTTTGCCCGTTTTGGTGCAAATAAAGTGATGATGCGGTCCAAGTTTTCCATCGTAGCGCACGATACCATCTCCAAGCAAGACACGTTGAATTAACCCTTCTTCAACCAGCAGATTCAGATTGCGATACACCGTCCCCAAACTGATGTTGGGAATGACCGCTCGCGCTTGCTCATACACCCAGTCAGCAGTAGGATGACTGTCCGTGTTCTGCACGATTCTCAAAATATGTTCGCGCTGGCGAGAGTATCTCTGACCGATTTTTCGCCGTTGTACTGACATCGCTGTTGAAACATTAAATCAACACGAAAATACACAAAATGCTAAAAATACCTAACGCTAACGATTATCATTACTCAATCATTCCAAGTTTGGTGATGCAAATGAAGTCGCAAAGGCACTACGAATCAGACGTGCGGACGGCGGTCGGAGGTTGCGAGGCTTTCTCGAAAGTCTCAATGAGCAATTCTGGTGTGAGCACTTCAGGCAGCACAATCGGTTCGTGGAGCCGACCAGCTGGAAAGACCACATACAGCGGCACGCCAGAACGACCAAATTTCTTGAGCAATTGTGTAATGTCGTCGTTGCGGTTGGTCCAATCAGCTTTGATAGGGATAATGCCCAGCTCGGCAATTTTCTTTTCCACAAGCTCGGTTTCTATAACCGTCTTTTCCGTGATTTTGCATGTAAAGCACCAATCGGCGGTAAAATCCACGAAGACCGTTTTGCCAGATTGCACAGCTTGCTCAATTGCTTCCAGTGAAAACGGTTGCCAAGGAATTGAGGACTGATGCATCAAAGAGGTCGTAGCCGAAAGAACCTTAGGTTCTCGCCACTGCAGTTGGCGCTCAAAGACAATCAAGTAGGTTAAACCCATCATGAAAAGAGCTGTTGCCCAAACGGCGACTCGGCGCAGCCGTGAAACACCGTAGTCCGCAAACTGACCGACCAGCCAAAACCCAACACTGACTGCCAAAAGCAAGACCAGAGCGGCAATAACGCCTTCTGTGCCAAGTTGAGCCCCAAACACAGAGAGCAGCCAGATAACCGTTGCAAAGAGCAAAAAACTCATGGCTTGCTTGAAGCGATTCATCCATGGACCGGGCTTGGGAACAAACTTCAACCACTGCGGTTGAGCGGCAAGAATGAGATACGGTAACGCAAGCCCAAAACCCACTGCCGTAAAAATGATGAAAATGACATAGGGCGGCTGAGAAAACGCAAATCCTAACGCACTGCCCAAAAAAGGCGCTGTGCAGGGCGTTGCCAAGGTCGTGGCAAGCACGCCATTGGTGAATGACCCCAAAAGGTCGGTACGCATCAGCGTGCGGCTAACCTGCCCGGGAACATTCGGCGTGGAAAATTCAAACAAGCCAGCAAGGTTGAGCCCAAAAATAAAGACAACTAGTATCATGCTCAGCACGAAAATGGGCGATTGGAACTGAAATCCCCAACCAATTTGCTCGCCAGCTTGTTGAAGCACAATTGCCACAATCGCCAGAACCCAAAATGAGACCAACACACCAAGCATGAACACCAAACCATGCTTCAAACTCTCTGACTTGGATTGACCTGCGTTTTGCACGAGACCCATAACCTTGAGCGAAAGCACGGGCAAAACGCAGGGCATGATGTTGAGAATGATGCCGCCAATGACAGCAAACAGCAAGGCTATGCCAATTGAAAGACGCACCGGCTCATCTTGTGTTTTGAACGCTTGACGAAGCAATCCGCCTTGTGAAGTCTCACTCGAGGGCGCAGAAAGTGTTGCCGAGCTGGCAACTGTTGCATGAAGCTCGTAGCCTTTTTCGCCCAGCATCACAATGCCTTTGATGTCAAGAGATTTAGGCAACTGCCCTTGAACTGACACTGGCATGATGACCGCACCATTTTCAATCTTGAATTCACCGAAGCGATAAAGAAGCGCATCATGGGTTTCGGGGAAAAAATCGGTGATGTGTTTGGCATCTGGACCGCTGAAGAAAAGAGAAAGCGTTTTGCCGTCAAACGTCGTGCGTTCAAGTTGAAGGGTGCTCTTTGAGAGCGGTTCAGGCATGGCAGCTTGCGCACGTGCAATGAGTGTGCGCCCGGCTGCGAGGTCTTCAGGCTGCAGGCGTGAGAGCGTCAGCGAGAGCGTGGTATCGCCCGGCACACACGATTCTTTGCAGACCAGCCAATTGATAGCAGCTGAAATCGTTAGGTCTTTGGGCGTTGGTGCAGTTGCGTCGGGAATAAGGTCAGCCAGCAGAATAAGTTCATCAGTGTAGCCAAAAGCCACAAGGTCGCCTTCAGTAATTTTGTGCGGCGTTGGAAAACGGAGTTCGCTGACGCTAAAACCAGCAGGCAATTGCCAAGTAACTCTTGGCGCAAACCCTGCATCGCCAGCATTTTTCCAATAAAGGTGCCAATCTTTTTCAATTTTGAAGCGAATCGCAACCGTCAGTGGTTTCTGCAGGTCTCTGCTGCCGACATGCAAAGAGGGTAAAACCAAAGCTTTGCCATCAACGATTTGCCCGTAGATGCTTGGTGCGGAAAAGAGAAGTAGTGCAAGCAAAAGAAGTGGTCTCATATCGCAAGCAGAGTGTTTTGAGTGTGCCTGTAAAATGCGTCTGTGCAACTGCTTATTCGTCAAATTTACGATGAAGTTGGTATCTGGCGAAAAGTAGAAGGCAATATCTGAGGCAAGAGTATCTTTGCATCTTTCAAGCAAGAAAGGAAAATTCAGCAACTTGCTTCAGCAACATGCAATTTGAGCTACAAAAAAAAGACCTGCATTCAGCGGCAAGGGCGGGCAAAATCATCACAGCGCATGGAGAGATTCTCACGCCAGTGTTTATGCCCGTTGGCACACGTGGAGCCGTGCGTGCCGTAGAGCCACGCGAGCTTGTGGAAATTGGGGCACAAATCATTCTGGCAAACACCTACCACCTATACCTACGACCGTCAACAGACCTACTCTTCAAAGCAGGAGGGCTACACAAATTTATGAGCTGGTCAAAGCCTATTTTAACTGATAGTGGTGGCTATCAAGTCTTTTCGCTGTCGGAGTTGCGCCAAGTAAGTGAAGAAGGGGTGATATTCAAATCGCATTTGGATGGTTCAAAGCACATCTTTACACCTGAAAGTGTGATAGAGACGCAGCGCTACATTGGTAGCGACATTATGATGGTGCTCGATGAATGCCCGCCATATAATGCAGAAAGGGAGTATATCAAAGCATCAAGCGAGCTAACTCTGCGCTGGGCGGCGCGTGCGCAAGCGCACCTGATGAAAACGGCACCACTTTACGGCTATGAACAAACACTCTTTGCTATTACGCAGGGCGGCACATTCGACGATTTGCGTCAGGAGTCGACGAAGCGTTTGGTAGAAATGGATTTTGAAGGCTATGCTATTGGCGGACTTGCCGTCGGCGAACCTGAAGAAGCCATGTATCGCATGTTGGAGCTATCGCATCCGCTGTTGCCAGAACATAAGCCGCGTTACCTGATGGGCGTCGGCACCCCGATTAACATCTTGAATGCTATTGAACGAGGCATTGATATGTTCGATTGCGTTATGCCCACACGAGAAGGCAGAAACGGCAGAGTCTACACGCGCTACGGCACACTCAACATCCGAGCGGCAAAATATGCCGATGACTTTCGCTCACTCGATGAAGGTTTTGAAAATTATGTGTGCCAAAATTTCTCACGCGCCTATATTCGGCATCTGCTGAATGTCAATGAAATTTTAGGATTGCAGCTTTGTTCACTTCAGAACCTGTCGTTTTTTCTTTGGCTGACGCGCACAGCTCGCGAGCACATTTTGAACGGTACATTCAAGGCGTGGAAAGAAGAGTTTATCGAGCAGTTTCAATCAGGCGAAAAAGTAGGCATGATTTAAGCGCACTTGTGCCGCAGAACGAAAAAGAGGTACATAGCCTTTGCAAATGCCTCGTCGACTTTTGCTAACTTCCCTGAAAGCAGAAAAATCGTTCATCAATGGAGAAAAAATTTGGCTTTAGCACACGCGCTATTCATCACGCACAAGAGCCCGATGAAAAAACTGGTGCAGTGGTGCCACTGCTTTCAATGGCAACCACATACAAGCAAGATGGTATCAATCAGCCGCGAGGTGGCTTTGAGTATTCACGAGCGCAAAATCCAACACGCGCACAACTGGAGCAGGTCTTAGCTGGATTGGAAAACGCCGCCTACTGCAATGCATTCTCATCTGGATTGGCAGCACTGGCGGCACTCATGAGCTTGTTTGACCCAGAAGACCACATTATCGCCGGCGATGACCTCTACGGCGGTACGGTGCGCTATTTCAATCAAGTCTTAGCCAAATACGGCGTAAGATTTTCATATGTAGATACAAACGACTTAGAGGCTGTGGAGCGCGCCATTACAGCAAAAACAAAACTCATCTACTTGGAATCGCCCACCAATCCAATGCTGCGCCTCTCTGACATTCGTGCCGTGGCAACATTAGCCAAAAAACATGGATTGATGCTGGCAGTTGACAACACTTTTGCAAGCCCGTATTTGCAAAACCCATTGGAGTTAGGCGCAGATGTGGTGCTACATAGCTCAACGAAATATCTGGGCGGACACTCTGATATCGTGGGCGGCGCGCTCATGACCAACGATAAAAATCTCTATGACAAATTTGCCTTTCAGCAGAGAGCGGTGGGGGCAGTGCCTTCGCCATTTGATTGTTGGCTCTTGATGCGCTCGGTAAAAACACTGGCGATTCGCATGCGTCAGCAGTGTGAAAACGCTTTAGCAATTGCGCAATTTCTTTCGCAGTATGATGACCTTGTAAAGGTATATTACCCGGGCTTGCCGACGCATCCGCAACATGACTTGGCGAAGCGCCAAATGCCACGTGGTTTTGGCGGCATTGTCAGTGTAGATTTGGGCTCAAGAGCACGCGTGGAAACCTTCATCAAACATTTAGAGATTTTTACTTTCGCAGAAAGTTTGGGCTGTGTGGAAAGCTTGGTGTGCTACCCGTGGGAAATGACACACGCCGCCGTTCCAGTGGAGCGACGGTTGCAGCTTGGTATCACCGAAGGATTGATTCGCCTCTCGATTGGAATTGAGGAAAAAGACGATTTAATCAATGAACTGCGCACAGCGTTGGCACAGACATTGCCGAAGATGGAACTGGCACCGTAATGCATAACACATACGCTGTCAGTAGATTAACGAAGTAATCAAACAGTAAGCAAAACAATTTTTCAAACTAAACTTAAGCAAACGACCATGGCGCCTGAACCACAACCGCAGCAACCTATTCAGCTCAATATCGAGATTGATGAAAAGACAGCAGAAGGCATCTACTCTAACCTTGTGCTCATCAACCACTCAGCAGCTGAATTTGTCATAGATTTCACCCGAATTTTGCCCGGCATTGCAAAAGCCAAAATCAGCACCAGAATCGTGATGACACCGCAGCATGCAAAATCCTTCTTGTTAGCGCTTCAAGAAAATATCCAAAAGTATGAGAGTGTCTTCGGACCAATCAAAATCATGGGGGAACCCGGCACTGCAATTGCAAATGGGCTTTCGCATAGATAACAAAACGAAGCCTTCTTAATCAAACTGATGGCTACGGGCGCAAGCCAACTTCTTCGCTCGGTACACTCTCGTCGGTTTTGGCGACACTGGTGACGAAGTAAAAATACAGCGTGCCTTTTTTGGCGGATGTATCGAGAAAGGTTTGTTCGTCTGGTTTAAGTGTTGCCAGAACCGTTGGCGTTTTACCACGCTCATAGCGGTAGAGTTTGTAGCCCGTCAGTCGCTCCTGCACCACTTCGCCCCAAGTGATGCGCACGCCTTCGGTTGTCGGTATGGCACGCACATCAGCAGGAGGCGCAGGTGGCAGTTTTTTATACTCAACCTGCACTGAGGCACTTAGCGCGCTTTCCGACTCGAACATGCCAAATGCCTGCACCGCATATTCATAGATGCCAAACTCTGTAAAAGTGGTGCTGCCGTTGGAATTGATGAGGTTAACTCCGCCAGTCAGCGAAGTTGAAAGTTTGCCATCGAGGAAACTGTAGCTGACGGTTTCTGTCAGCGAAAGAATCGAGATGGAGTTGCCGCCAACATTGGCTTGGTTGTAAAGCAGCGTGGTTGCCAAGTTCAACGGCAATTGAAACGATTGCGCCCATGACGCCAGAAGCGTATGCGTAACATTGCGATTGGTCGTGCCGCCCAAAATGCTGCGGTCGTCGACATCTTGCAGGCTGTAACTTGCAAACACGGTGCTGGGTGCATCGAAGAGCGTGAATTGAAATCGCAGGGAAAGCACGAGCGACTGTGCCACGTTTTCAATGCGCAATGTGTCGTTGCGCGGCGTGGTTCTAATGCCGTAGTTAGAATACTGCACATCCAGTCCGACGGTTTGAGACAGTTGCGCCGTTGCCGAAAGGTTGGCAATGGTGCGTGAAGAAGGCGCAAGCCGATTCTCGCGCAAGTTGTTGAACCGCAAGCCAAACGAGCCACGCAGCAATAAATTTCCAGAGAGAAGCTTGAGCGACGGCGAGAGCGTGAGGTCAAACAAATCGTTTTGCAGTTGCACATAGCCCAGCGAGACATAACCCGGACCAATCCAGCGCCCGT
>AFSR01001329.1_pt1 | contig 37603 bp, 39 predicted proteins | sample 296848 | NCBI WGS metagenome assembly AFSR01 (sample SAMN02954305, study PRJNA68063) | hot springs metagenome | biome: terrestrial; feature: Mushroom and Octopus hot springs; material: microbial mat core samples; isolation source: Yellowstone National Park Mushroom and Octopus hot springs ...
AGTATGGATGCTTCACTGCGCTCAGCATGACAAGATGGTGGATGCTTCACTCTGCTTTGCTCCGTTCAGCATGACGGTGCATCTTGCAGGAGAGTAGAGTAAATTGGTTCAACTCGAATCCTATTTCGGAGCGTGCATTTACTTAACTCTAATCATCAACGCCACTTCATGCAATTACTACTTTTCTTTGCCATTTGGCTGGTGGCAATGCCACGATATGCCGCCGTTGCGCAGCCTGTGCCTGAATATGGTTTTGCCAAATATGCGCTGCAGAACCAGCCTGCGTCGTCGCTTGGCACCAATGTGGTCAATCATATTCGCTACAGTGAGTCGGCGCGTCGCATTTGGCTGGCTGGGCGCAATGGGCTGGTCTATACGGATGATGGTGGCGCCACGTTCAACACCATCACGGCAATTCGGCGCTTTAACGAGAATGGCATTCAGGCGCTGGATGTGCGTGGTCAGCGGATTTGGGCATCGAGCTCGCGCCTGACCGAACGCGATGGGCGGCGTTTTCCCACTGGCGACGGCTTGATGTTCTCGAGCGATGGCGGACGCACTTGGAAAGAGCTTCCCCAACCGCTTGACCAGCCCAGCGATTCAGCAGAGCGATACGGCATCAATGTGCTGCGCGCCTTGCCGATTACAGTGCCTCAGCAAAATGTCATCTACGATATTGCTCTTGGCACTCGCGACAGTAGCGTGTGGGTTGCTACATGGTCGGGCGGGATTCGGCGCACACAGAATAACGGTCAATCGTGGCAACGCATGGTGCTTCCGCCCACGGGTAGGCAGCGCATCGCTCCGACCGATACGCTTAATTTTCGCTTAGAGCCTCGACGCGGCGCGCAAGGCGATTTGGTGTTCTTAGGCTTTTCCGTCTTGCAAGCCTCCGATGGCGCCGTCTGGGTTGGCACCGTCGATGGCATCTGTCGCACCGATGAGCCGGAGGCGCTGTATCCTTCTTGGGTCAAATACAATCGCACGTTTGGCGGTTTATCAGGCAATTGGGTGATTGCTATTCGTGAGCAAGCGGCAACGGCTCGGCGAGCTCGGGCAATTTGGGCAGCATCGTGGCGCGCTGAATCCAATCAGGAAAATTTTGGCGTCTCTTGGACACGCGACAATGGCGAAACTTGGCGCACCGCCCTCTTGGGCGAGCGCATCTACGACTTTGCCTTTCGTGGCGACACGGTCTATGCTGTCGGCACCAACGGGCTCTTCATCTCACCAGATGGCGGCGAGACATGGCTCAACCAGCGCTCGATACGCGATGCCTTGAATCCACGTAAGTTTATTCGTGCTCAAGCTGAATTTTATGCCTTGTGTTTTGAACCGTTTGGCGCCAGCGGTCGGCTCTGGTTAGGCAGCGAAGATGGCACAGCACTTTCTACCGACGGCGGCAATAGCTGGAAAATTTTTCGTGCTGACCTTGCCACCGACGAGAAAACAAAAACTTATGCTTATCCGAATCCTTTTGCGCCACGCATTGATGGCGTGGTACGCATTCGCTATCAGCTTTCGCGCCCTGCCAGCGTAACCATTCGCATCTTTGATTTTGCCATGAACCCCGTGCGCACCCTCATCCAAAGCCAATTGCGACCGGCTGGCGAAGACGAAGATGTCTGGAACGGTCAGAGCGACACAGGCGTGCGGGTTGCCAACGGGGTCTACTTTTACAGCATTGAAATTGCAGGCGAAGCACCTCTACGCGGCAAAATTTTGGTGTTGGAGTAAAATTGTCTGCACTTCAAGCGCAGGAAGCATCTACCTCACCCTGTTTCGGCGATGCCGAAACGTCCCTCTCCTTTTGAAGGAGAGGGACAAGAGGGTGAGGTTCGCCATCCCCAACCTGTCATGCTGAACGAAGCATGAGCGCAGTGAAGCATTCACGCGCTGGATTCACCTCACCCTGTTTCGGCGATGCCGAAACGTCCCTCTCCTTTTTGAAGGAGAGGGACAACAGGGTGAGGTTTGCCATCCCCAACCTGTCATGCTGAACGAAGTGAAGCATCCATACTGGATTCCTCGCTACGCTCGGAATGACATCGCCTGTCATGCTGAACGCAGCGTAGCGCAGTGAAGCATCCACGCGCTAGATTCACCTCACCCTGTTTCGGCGATGCCGAAACGTCCCTCTCCTTTCAAAGGAGAGGGACAAGAGGGTGAGGTTCGCCATCCCCAACCTGTCATGCTGAACGAAGTGAAGCATCCATACTGGATTCCTCACTGGCGTTCGGAATGACAAAAAAGAAGTGCTCGGAATGACAAAAAGACATGCGCCTGATGACCATAACAGGTTGAACAGCCATGCTCTGCGACAACGAAAAAAGAGAAGTATGGAAGGCGCAATGCACAATGCCTGCAAGCTATTCTTGCGGCTTGAATCGCACCAGCGGGAGATTGAGCTTTTCACCGCCATACTTGATGGCATCGTTCCAGACCAAGACAACCTGTTCGGACTTTGGTAAGCGTGCTTGCGGTAGATAATCGGATGGGATGACCGCTGAAGAATCTCCAAAGTCAGCTACAAATGACACAAAGCACTTTTCTCCTTGACCTGGCAGGAATCTCAAAATAGCTTTGCTTGACTTTCACATTGATTTTGTTTTTTTCAACAAACTCATTGAACTCTGTATAGAGGTAGTTAGTAGAAATAAACTGCAATTTGCGCGGGTTAAACTCTATTTTTTTTGTGCCTTTATTTTCAATCTCGATTTGTATGAGCGACTGCACGGCTTCAAGGCGAACACGGTCTCCACGCAAACTGGGCCCAATAAGCTTGTATGTGCCGCTGATGGCAATGCCGACATTGTTTTGCACATCCTTGTAAAGTAGCCTCGGCGTGGTGCCTGCTTCATTGACAATCACATATGCTTGCTGTGTCGATTCGCAGCTCCATATACCCAGCGAGAGCAAGAGTAGCGTAAGCAAACGAAGTTTCATAGTCCTGACATGCGTGTTTAGTTTATGTTGGTACAGCCGTGCTCTTGTTTGTTTTGCTTATGAAAAGGGTTAGCGTAAAAATACGATATTTTTTGAAATAACATTGCTGCGCCGTTCGGCGCGGTCTATGGCTTGATATTCAAAGGTGCGCACGGCAGGGGTGTTGGTCGAGGGCACTTGTAAGGTGGCAGTAAAGATGCCATCGCCTGCGGTTTGGTCGCCACTTAGTCCGTTGCGGTCGCCATCATCAAGCAGTCGAAATGTGATAGCTCGATTATCGGTGCGTGTTGCCAAGACTTCTCGAATGAAGCTGACGCCATTGGGGTGCGTGGCTCTTGCCGTGATTTGAATAATCCTCGTGCCTGTTTCAGGAATGCGCACCGTATCGGGCGCATCGACGCTGAGCAAGACTGGGGCGCTGGCTCTGGAATCACTAATGCGAATGCTCTGACGCGCATCACCACCACTTTGCCCAAACACATCAAAGGGAATCACGACAAGCGTAAATGTACCCACACTTGAGCGCGTCAGCCGTGCGTCTAAATCTCCTGCATACTGCGCACTGACCATATTGCCTGCGCGCGGACGTAGCTCTGCTGTCGCCACAGGTTCAGTGCCAGTTGGGGGCATCAGCATGGCACGCACATTGCGAATTGCCGTGTTGCGAAATTGAACCGTTGTCTCCACGCGAAAACGCACGCTGGCTTGTCCATTAGCTTCAAAGCGTACCGTGTCCAAATCAATTTGTGAGGGCTGAACGCTCAAAAATGAGACCGTTGGCGGTTCATCTTGCACCTCGAGTGTATTGGCGCTATCGCTACAGGCCAGATTTACACTTATGGCAATTGTACTGCACACCACAGCAATGATGCGGCATTTGACGCCTTGCCAGATGTGCTGATAAGACGATTTAGCAGGCGGCATGTTTTCCATCTTCATCATCCAAAAGTGATTTCAAAATTGTTTGATGCACAGCTTTTGAGCTGAGCATGAGCCGATGCGCTACGACATTGAATGCGACATTTTTCGCAATTTTCCATATCGAATTTTTTGCAGGCACAATCATCAAATCTAATGGTGTCCAGAGCGAAAGTGGCTTTAATGGCAAAAGTTGCTGTTCATCTTCACTTAGCTCTGAAGCAAAGGACTATTGGGTCGCAGTTCTTGCGCGCCTTTGCCACTTGCCAGATATGCCAAAGCCGAGCCACGGTGTGGACTGGAAATCGTGACCACACGCTTTACATGGCGATAGCCTCCAAGGTTTTGCAAATAGTAGCGTGCCACAATCCCTCCCATGCTAAAGCCAATCAGCCCTAACCACTCAGTTTCCCTGCGCTCCTGCTCGATAATCCTTCTGACTTGCTCTGCCAGTGTTGCCATTGAGGCACTGCCGTCGTTTGGCACAAGGTCTGGCGCCAGTGTGCGAAAGCCATGTTTGTGCAGCAATTGTTGCAGCGTTGCAAACACTCGTCCGCTATCGAATATGCCGTGCAGCAAAATTACCGTTCGCTGCATGTTTTCGTTGCAATTTTCGTTGAAGCTCTTTGTCAAAACGCTGTGCTATGCAGCTAAAATTTCACACCCAAAGAAATTAGGCTCATGCCGATTGGTGCAAAAGGCTCCAAGACGAAGGCATAATCGAGCACAGCGAAGACCGATTCAATTGGATACTCTATGGAAAATCCAGCCGCTGGCTTTGCTGACTCGAGAAGCGGTAGCCCTTGCACGCCGATGCGGTCTATGCCAATGCGAAATTTCAGCACGCGCACGGGTTGCACCATAGCGCCAAGTCGCAACTGCACTTCAGAGCGGCGCACTTGTTGGCTTTCTACACTTTGGCGCAGTGCACCACCTTCAGTGATGAACACCGCTCGTCGTCCTTCGAGCATAACGGTTAGGAGCTGCACATCAGCCGCCAACACAATGCTGTGCAAGCCAAAGAGATTGTCGCGCTGCCACGCCAGACTGATGCGCACCGACAGTGGCATGGGGTCTGTAGTCGTCGCGCCTTGCAATTCATAGATGGGCGTCGTATCCCATCGGTATTGCGAAAAGAGGTCTGCTACACTGACGGCAAACGATAGCTTAGAGAGCGAATCGAGTGCAAGACGGTAGAGCACGCCTACATCCAGACCGATTGTAAAGGAATTTCGGATTTCTTTGGCAAACGACGCCAAGTAGCCACGCAAGGTGAGTCCTACCGAAAAATCTTCTGTGAATCGATTAGCAAATGAGAGCATGAAGAGATTTTCTGATGTGCGCAGTGTGCCTGTGGACTCGCCATCGCGGTTGCGGGCATCGATGTTATCGACCCCAGCGTTAATCCATGCGGCGCCAATGCCAGCGGTGGGACCGATTTTGCCCAAGAACGACGCAAAGTTCAAGCTACGCTCCCATGGCAGGAAGGTGTATGTGAGTGTGAGGTCGTAGTAATCAGCAAAGCTGACAAGTGCAGGGTTGTAGTAAGGGTGAAGTTCACTGCGGCGATGACGGCGGCGCCCGCATTTCCCAATCCAACGCCACGTGCCGCAAAGCCCATTCTTGCAAAGGGTGCTGCCGTGCCGCCAATTTGCGCCACACCTTGAGCCGCACTGCCGCAGAGCAACAAAGCAATCAGCGCCAGTTTCATTTCAAATTTGAATGATTAAAATGCTTTACGGGTTGAAGTGTGTTAGCTTTTTTTACAAGCGTCTCTTTTTGGCGTATTATATTCATGCTTAAATTCGAAATCCTTGAGCAGTTCTTAGACAAACGGCTTGTGCTATGAGCAAATTGATTTCCGACTCTAAAATCAATGCGATTCTCTCGCTTCTCGATGATGAAGATGAAACTGTCTTCAAAGCGGCTCGCTCAGAGCTTCTAAACATCTTCCAGTCCAATCATCCTGAATCTGCGCAGATTCTGCAGGTCATGGTGGAAAAAAAGAACACAATGCCTGCTCATCTTGCCCTTCGCATTGAAGAACTCATCGATGACATTCAATTTCAAGTGCTTTCGCCGCAATTTCTGCGCGGGTTTATGGACAATGCCACGCTTGAGACGTATGCCTTTCTTGTCATGCGAATTGGCTACCCAGATGTCAGTTTGGAAAAATATCGTCGAGAACTCCAGCGTCTGGAATCGCTGTTGCGGCTCGAGTACTTTACTTCTACGATGAGCGACATCGACAAAATTTTCATGATGAGCGTGATTTTATTTGAAAAAGAAGGCTATCGTGGCAACTCGGCGGGCTACTATGAGCCTGACAACAGCTATCTCAATCGCGTCATTGACCGTAAACTTGGCATTCCTATTTCGCTGGGCACCATCTACCTCATTCTTGCCGAGCGATTCCACCTGCCCATCTATGGCGTCAATATGCCCGGACATTTTTTGCTCAAATACGAAACGCCCGGCGGCGAAGAACGCTTCATTGACCCATTTAATCAAGGACGAATTTTAGACAAGCAAGATTGCATTCGTTTTCTGCATAATCAAGGCTACAGCATGGTCGACCAGTATTTTGCTAAAGCCTCTGCGTTGGATATTCTGGAACGCACTTTCAAAAACTTACACAATAGCTATCGCGAGTTAGGTCTTCGCCATAAGATGGCTCTAATTGAGCGCTACTTGAACTTGCTTTTGGATTTTCGTGGCGAGCCGCTCCTGCCGCCGAACTTTTTGTCTACTTCCGACGATTTTGAAGAAAACGATGCATAGCTTTCCAGTAGCATCACGGCACACTTACCGTATCATCTTCCACTTCAGTCCAAGGCTGTTCTTTTTCCTTTTCTTTGTCGTTTGTGGACACAACAAGGTCAACTGGTTTTCCTAAAGGTGCCAGTTCGCCCTGCTTTGGCGATTGTGCAATTACAGTATTAGGCACTAGTGAAGTAGAATACCGATACTGCACACGCCCTATAGTAAAGCCTGCGGTTACAATCATGGCTTCTGCTTCGCTAAGCGTTTTCTGCAACACATCAGGCAAAACACCTTGCAATTTGCCATCTTGCAGTGGCAATCTGCCTACCTTGAAACTCACCACGGTCTCCACACCGACATTTGTGCCCGGCGCAATGCTCTGCGAGAGAATTACTCCATCTTCTTCTTTTTTTGTAGTGGTAACTTCCTCGACCTTTCCCAAGCGCAGGTTCAGCCGCTCTAAGGTCAGTTTTGCATCAGTTATGGTCTGCCTTGAAACAGGAAGCGGTCATTTCGCGCTGTGCCGTGTTGATGAAAGATAAACACTTCGTCCTTGCTTCACTTTGGATTGCGGTAAGGGATTTTGTGAGAGCACAGTGCCCAGTTTTTTCTTTGGGTCGTAGATTTCGTAGCCGCGTTTTGCCACAAGCCCGAGCTCTCTTAGTTGCTGCTCTGCTTCCTCGAACGACTTGCCGCTGACATCTGGCACAACTACCACTTTTCCACCCCTTACATAGAGCGGCATGACCACTTTATCCAGCAAAAGAAACAAGACCATCAGTGTTGCAAACAGCAAGTATAGCTTTATGGCAAAGGGTGAGCGCAGTGCAGAGAATGTTTTTTCAAGCATTGAACTTGTCAAATGTTTCATATTGCCGCTTTTTGAAATGTTAAGGCATCACGGCAGGCTGTGCCATAGCTTTACAACTTTGGGGCAAAGTTAAGGGCGCAGGAGTCAAGAAACCAAAGCCAGTCTTCTTTGCAGTGGTCGTACTTGACCTTTCGCTCAGTCAAAGCTTTTTATCAGCCAAAGCGCCATCGCTTCTTTTGCAGTTGATGCAAAGTTTGCTAATTTGCGCCAAATTTAGCTTATCAATCGCCTATGTTTGAAACTGAATTTGAGCGCATCAAGGCGCTCGATGAGCGACTTCGTTCGCTCCGGAGGTTTCTTTGATATTGATACGCGCCTTGAGAAAATCGCACAACTGGAAGCTCAAACTGCAACCGACACGTTTTGGAAAGATAATATCGCCGCACAAAAGGTTCTCAAAGAAATTTCAGAGCATAAGTCTTGGACCGAGCCCATTTTACAGCTCGAATCTGCTCTGCGCTCTGAAGCAGAGTCGCTTGAAATTGCCGCTGCACTCAAAGAAGAAAGCTATCAGTCACAAGCCCAACAGCATCTTGCCAAGCTCGAATCTGACATTCGCGCTTTAGAACTACGCAACATGCTGTCGGGCGAAGATGACAAGCGCAACGCTATTTTGACCATTCATGCTGGAGCTGGTGGCACCGAGGCTCAAGACTGGGCTGAGATGCTCTATCGCATGTATATGCGCTGGGCTGAACGGCGCGGTTACAAGGTCTATACCGATGACTACCAAGAAGGTGAAGGTGCTGGCATCAAAACTGCAACACTGGAAATTATTGGCGATTACGCCTATGGCTATCTCAAAGCTGAAAATGGTGTGCATCGTCTGGTGCGCGTTTCACCATTTGATGCAAACGCTCGCCGACACACTTCCTTTGCTAGTGTCTTCGCCTACCCTGAAGCTCCAGAAGATGCTCCAATAGAAATTCGCCGTGAGGACTTGCAGATCGATACATTCCGCAGTGGCGGCAAAGGCGGACAGAATGTCAACAAAGTTGAAACCGCTGTTCGCATCACACATTTGCCTACGGGAATCGTTGTTACTTGCCAGCAAGAACGCTCGCAGCTGCAAAATCGCGAGCGCGCCCTGAAAATGCTCAAATCGCGCCTCTATCAGCTCAAGCGAGAAGAAGAAGAAGCCAAACGCCGTGAATTAGAAGGCAAGAAAAAAAAGATTGAATGGGGGTCACAAATCCGTAGCTACGTCTTCGACGACCGCCGCATCAAAGACCACCGCACCAATTACGAACGCTACGACATTGAAAACGTCATGGATGGCGACATTGACGACTTCATTGAACGGTACTTGATGGAATTTGGCGATTAATTTTTTGCGGATTTGTCGTAAGTTTACACCAACACTTGCACCGGTAGCTCAATTGGATAGAGCACCAGACTTCGACTCTGGCGGTTGGAGGTTCGAGTCCTCTCCGGTGTACGGGTTTCTTTATGTGCCTTACTTGTTCCCTCGCCTCGCATTTTTGCTGCGCGGTGAAAGCTCCCGCTTGCTGGTCGCGTCCCTGCTATCTGGCTATAAGCTAACTATGTTTGTATGACACCGGGATTGAAAGGCGGAATGTGTGGATTTTCGTTGACGAGCTCGAGGCAGTAGGCAACGATGTTGCGCGTCTCTCTTGGGTCAATGATGTCGTCTATCCACAGCCGTGCTGCCGCATACAGCGGATTCATTTGCATGTTGTATTGCTCTACAATTTCTTTCAAAAACTTTTCTTTTTCTTCCTGATTGATTGTTCGCCCTTCTTTTTCGAGCTGGCTAAGTTTAATCGATAGCAAAGTCTCTGAGGCTTGTTTGCCACCCATTACGGCAATTTGTGCCGTGGGCCATGCAAAGATAAAGCGTGGGTCATACGCCTTGCCACACATGGCATAATTGCCTGCTCCAAAACTATTGCCCATGATGATTGTAATTTTTGGCACTACAGAATTTGAAACCGCATTCACCATCTTCGCTCCATCTTTGATAATGCCGCCATGCTCAGCACGACTGCCTACCATAAAGCCCGTGACATCTTGCAAAAAGAGCAATGGAATTTTGCGCTGGTTACAATTCATGATAAAGCGCGCGGCTTTGTCAGCACTGTCGGAATAAATCACGCCCCCGATTTGAACCTCGCCTTTTGCATTTTTCACCATGAGCCGCTGATTTGCCACAATTCCCACTGCCCAACCATCAAGGCGAGCATAGCCACAGATAATCGTCTTACCATAGTTTTCCTTGTAAGGCACAAAAGAGTCGGCATCAACGATGCGCTCAATAATCGGCATGACATCGTATGGCTTCGTGTGGTCTTCTGGCACGAGCCCCAAGATTTCTGAGGGTGGGTATTTTGGCTTGCGCGGCTCGATGCGATTAAATCCAGCTTTCGGTTTTTCAGCAAAATGTGAGACAAGCTCACGAATGCGCTGCAAACAGGCTTCATCATTGGGCATTTTATGGTCAATGTTGCCAGAAATAGATGTCTGCGTCGTTGCACCGCCTAAGGTCTCGTTATCGATTACCTCCCCGATAGCGGCTTTGACCAAGTGTGCACCAGCCAAAAACACACTGCCTGTTCCCTCCACAATCAGCGACTCATCGCACATCAGGGGCAAATATGCTCCGCCTGCCACACAGGGTCCCATAACAGCAGCAATTTGTGGAATTCCCATTGCACTCATCACGGCATTGTTCCTAAACTGTCGTCCGAAGTGCTCTTTGTCAGGGAACACTTCATCTTGCATGGGCAAATACACCCCTGCTGAATCGACCAGATAAATCACAGGCAAGTAATTGTCCATGGCGATTTCTTGCGCTCGGACATTTTTTTTGGCAGTCATCGGAAACCATGCCCCAGCCTTGACAGTAGCATCATTTGCGACAATTACACAGTTGCGTCCCTTGACTTTGCCAATACCCACAATCACCCCTGCGGCAGGACAACCACCCTCGGCTTGATACATCTCATGCGCTGCAAACAGACCAATCTCTAAAAATGGTGACCCTTCATCCAACAGCAGTTTGATGCGCTCTCGTGCAGGTAATTTGCCCTTGGCACGGTGCTTTTCCATTGCTGCCTTGCCGCCGCCTTGCTTGATTTTCTCAGCAATTGCCGCTATGCGTTGCAACTTAGTTTTGAGATGATCTTCACGCACATAAAATTCAGGGGAATGTTCCAGAGTAAATGATGTCTCAACTGCCATTTTTGAAGTGATTTCTTTGAAGTGATTCCTTTGATTTTGCTAAAAATACAGTTGTGCTGTTGAGCAAATATAGGGCCTTGACTTTTGTTTTCTGCAATTTTCCTGAAATCAGTTATCTTTGACAAAAACTTTCAGCCAACTCATTCAAGTGCGTTCGTATCTCTTTTTCGGCTTTTCTTTTCTTGTTTTGCTTTTCTTCAGCTGCTCGCCTCAGAAGCCAGTCCGCTATCTTTCTCGTTCGGTACCTACACTGCCGCTTACGCTCAAAGCTGTTTTGCCAATTGAATCCACTGCCGGCGACCTTGAACTCTCTGGGCTAGCGTTGCATCAGAATACGCTCTACGGCGTTTGCGACGACCACGGCGATATGATTTTCAAACTAACCCTTTATTCCGATAAAGTGCTTGCAGAGCCGTTTTTGCGTTTCGACCCGCCTTCGCTTCGTCCCGATTTCGAGGGCTTAGCTTGCGATAGTGCTGGCAATTTCTACATCATTAGTGAGTCAGAGTGCCGCATTTTTTTTGTCAGTCATGATGGCAAAGTTACCAAGTGGCTTATGCCCAGCCTTGAAGAGCAAGGTAAGGCGGCTGGATTATTTCAGCGCTTTAATGCCTACCCCGAAGGTCTTGCCCTGATTTCGCCCACGCATTTTTTCATTGCTGCTGAACACTCACCGCGTGGCTTGATTGACCTCAAACTTGACCCGCCTCCACACACCCGGTTTTATGTTTGTGATTACACTGCCATTCCTTTGCGCGGCAAACGTGTGCCCGACTTTGCCGATTTGTATTATGAAAGCGGTCGCCTGTTTGCCCTGGCACGCAACGCTGAAGCCGTCGTTGAGCTTTCTATTGAACAAGATAGTGTGTTTGAAAAAACATGCTGGTCGTATCAGCAGGCAGTCGCTCACGATAGCTTACGCTACGGAGAAATGCGCTTCGGTTTGGCAGAAGGGCTGACCATGGATAGCACTTCCATCTACATTGTCTATGACACGAATGGCGAAGTGCGTAACCTTTCCTCAGGCGACCGACGTCCGCTTCTCTTCATCTTTGATAGACCTCGCTGACACTTCTTTTGCAAGAAACATGAGTCTTGATTTATTTTTGAAAAACTTCTTTCAAAACTATTCGTGCGCATCCTTGGCGTTGATCCGGGTTCACTGACTACAGGGTACGGAGTCATTGAAGCAGAGCAGGAGAAACTCTCTGCCCTAACCTTTGGTACGGTTCATACTGATGCGCAATGTGCGTTTGCGTCTCGTCTCAAAAAAATTTATGATGAACTTCACACTCTAATTGAACGCTATCGCCCTGAACGTTTATCCTTAGAGACGGCTTTTCATGGCAAAAACGCCCAATCAGCTTTGAAGCTGGGGCAGGTGCGTGGCGCAGTGATGGTGCTGGCACTTAACTTCGGGTTAGAGATTGCGGAGTATTCGCCGCGTGAAGTCAAACAAGCGCTCACGGGCAAGGGCAACGCGGCAAAAGAACAAGTGGCTTTCATGGTCAAAAAACTTCTTCAGCTTTCTGATACGGTCAAGTTTCTTGATGCAACCGATGCGCTGGGACTTGCTCTCTGTGATGCGTTCAAGCACAGCTGCGCAAACTTGCCAACTATACTTCACAGCAGTCGTATACCGACGCGGCAGCATCAGCGTAGTAGTTGGAAAAAATTTATTGACGCTCATCCTCATTTGGTGATTCGCTCATGATGTGGCATCGTCTTGCAAATGCTTCGTTTTGGTCGCACTTGCGCTGGTACCATGGGGTCCTGTTCTTACTTGTGATGAATTTGCTCTCTGGTGGCTGGCTATCCACTCGCTCCTATCTTGACAGCGTTGGGCGACCGCCTTTTATGCCGCCTGATGGAGCATTTGCACCCATTTGGATTGGGATGCAAATCTTGATGGTAATAGCAGGCTTTCAACTTGTTCGGTCTAAGTCGCTATCTCCTTTACTGCTTGGAAGTTATGCCTCACTGTGGGCATTTTTTTCAATGTTCAGCTGGTTCTATTTTGGACTGCATAGCCCAATTTTGGGTTTTTTAACAACTGTAGGCATGTTTGTTGCCAACGCGCTGAACCTATATTTTGGCTTTAAGGCAAGCCAGACAAAGTATGCGCTTTTACTTATACCACTGATGGTCTGGCTTGTTTTAGCATGCTGCATTGCAGGCTGGCAGTTTCTTTACACGCCAGATGAATTCTTTCAGATGGCGCCACTTTGCCATAGAGCTCCCTAATGGCTCTTGGCAAAGTCACTCTGCAGTGATACCCTAAGTTTTGTTACACAAGCGATTTAAAACCATTCTTCAGATACACATGCCTGTACCAATACTTAACATCTTGGTTACTGGCGGCGCTGGTTTCATTGGCTCAAACTTTGTGCGATACATGCTTGCCAAACGCCCCACATATAACATCATCAACTACGATAAGCTCACATATGCTGGGAATTTAGAAAATCTCAAATCTGTGGAGCGCAATCCCAGATATACATTTGTCAAAGGCGACATCTGCGACGCCGATAAACTCAAAGAAACTTTCGAGAAATATCAGGTCAATATCGTCATCAACTTTGCTGCTGAATCGCATGTTGATAGAAGCATTCTCGGGGCGCGAGTGTTCGTTGAAACCAATGTCTTAGGCACACAAACCCTCTTGGAAGTGTCCAAGGAATTCGGCGTAAAGCGCTTCATTCAGATTTCCACCGATGAAGTTTATGGCACGCTGGGCGAGACAGGTTATTTTACAGAAGAGACACCTCTTCGACCTAATTCACCGTACTCGGCAAGCAAAGCCAGCGCTGATTTAATGGTACGCGCCTACATTGAAACCTTCAAGCTACCATGCATCATTACGCGCTGCTCAAACAACTACGGTCCCTACCAATTTCCCGAAAAATTGATTCCCCTTGTTATTGCTAATGCACTGACCGACAAGCCTATTCCTATCTATGGCGATGGCATGCATGTCAGAGATTGGCTATATGTTGAAGACCATTGCAGCGCAATCGATGTAGTTCTGCACAAGGGCAAGGTTGGCGAAATCTATAACATTGGGGGCAGGAATGAATTGCCTAATCTTGAGGTTGTCAAGCGGATTTTGGCTTATCTACAAAAACCCGAAAGCTTGATTACTTTTGTCAAAGACCGTCCTGGGCACGACCGTCGCTATGCTATTGATTCTTCAAAAATTCAACGCGAGCTTGGCTGGGCACCCAAAGAAACCTTTGACTCAGCTTTGCCCAAAACGATTCAGTGGTATCTCAATAACCGCATGTGGTGGGAACGCATTCTTTCAGGCGATTACCAAAAGTATTACGAAATGCAATACGCCCAACGGTGAAATTGAGCTTACTCATACATACTTCATGCATGATTCTTCACGCTTTCACCGACAAAGCAGTTTAGACTACTCCTTGACTGCATACCTACCAGAGCTTGCACTTCTTCATCGCTCACTTTCATGCGCATGGAAACTTCCTTGATGGAGGTCCAACTCTCAAGCAAATCGGGCAGATACTCTGACGAGCCCACAAAAGTCCACAGGTATGCCACAATAGCGTAAATATCTCCCAGTAGTAAACTCATTGAGGTCTATTGAGATATGGAGCACCATCAGAAATACGCCCAGCAATACAAGTCCATTGCGCTAAAGTTCACAGCGCCCCAGTTTGCAATTTTTTGATGTGCTTTTGCCGTGCTCTGAAAATATGACCGAATGAATTCTATGTCCTTAGTTTCAAAGACATCGTAGAGGCTTTCGAAGCGGTCGTGCAATTCTTTTTGGTAGCGAATAACGTGCTTGTTATAAATGCGATTGACAAGCGTAAGCGGCACCACGATAGCAAAACAGGCTACAGAAATTCGCCAATCAAAGAGGTAGAGTGCTACAACTGCCCCAGCAATCGTCAGGCACTGTTCAATAATTTCAGGCAGGCGATGCTGCAAAAAGTCGATACACTCTTTTGAAAGCTGTGCGCGTGCTGCAAATTTTTGATGTAGTATGCCCTTGCAATTTTGACAGATACGACACATCAGCTGCAATCTGCACATACATGTTCCAGAAAATTTTTGGTCAAGGATGCGTCGCACCGCTCCACTGCCGGAATTGAGGGCATAGATGCTAATCCAAATTGCCAGCGCCGTCAACCGCTCTTGTATGCTAGAGGATTCATTGCCACTTACAGTGTTGATAAATGCATCAATCACGGCACCAAATACGCTCGGCTCCACAATCCATGCAAGGTTTTCCACCATTACAAGCAATGTGGTTACAAAAATTCCGCCCTTGAACCGTCTGATGACATCTTTGATTTGCATGACACTTGCTCAATGCAACTGTGTTTGTCAAGTTACATTAACGAGGGGAAGAGCTACCCGCTTGGCATTTATGCCGCTTGTTGCATGTTTAGTTGTAGCTTGCTACTGTTGCACGCAGCCTATAAAGTATGCGCCTTAGGCTGGGATTTTTTTCCTTCCACCTTCTCGTCCCTCGTCGTAGAGGTAGATAGGTGGCATTTTATCGGTGATGCACTCACGCGTAATCACACAGGTCTTCAGTCCGCGCATAGAGGGCAAATCGAACATGATGTCCAGCATGACATTTTCCAAAATGGCGCGCAGTGCCCGCGCTCCTGTGCCTCGCTTTATAGCTTCATCTACGATAGCATCGAGAGCGTCAGGGTCGAAGATAAGTTCGACATTTTCCATCTCGAAGAGCTTGCGATACTGTTTGGTGATAGCATTTTTTGGCTCTACGAGAATGCTTCTTAGCGCCGCTCTATCGAGTGGTTCCAAGGTTGCAATCACAGGCAACCGACCGATGAACTCTGGAATGAGACCAAACTCTAAGAGGTCTTCAGGGGTAACTTTGCTAAGCAATTCAGGGCTTTCGCGTTCTGCTTTCGTCACAGGTGTTGCTGAAAAGCCCATTGCGGATTTTGAGAGTCGGCGTGCAATAATTCTATCCAATCCTTCAAATGCGCCGCCGCAAATAAAGAGAATGTTCTTCGTGTTGACATTTATCAGATGTTGCTCTGGATGCTTACGCCCGCCTTTTGGCGGTACGCCCGCAATAGTGCCTTCCAAAATTTTCAGTAAGGCTTGCTGCACGCCTTCACCTGAGACATCACGCGTGATGGAGACATTAGCACTTTTGCGCGCAATTTTATCAATCTCGTCGATGTAGACAATACCGCGCTCAGCTCGCTCCAAATTGTAATCTGCCGCTTGCAACAGATGCGCTAAAATGCTCTCGACATCATCGCCTACATAGCCAGCTTCTGTCAGAGTTGTGGCATCGGCAATCGTAAAGGGCACATCAATGATTCTTGCCAGTGTTTGTGCCAACAAGGTTTTGCCTGTACCTGTAGGTCCAATTAGCAAAATGTTACTCTTTTCCAGCACCACATCGCTGTCGTCAAAAAGCCAATCCTCCGTTTCAATGCGCTTGTAGTGATTATAGACTGAGACGGCCAACACCTTTTTGGCACGCTCCTGCCCTACTACGAAGCTATCGAGCTCTTGCTTGATGGAAGCCGGCGTGAGCAGTTTAGATTTGCGTGACGCTCGGCGTCGGGCTTGGATAGATGCTAAATCGTTACGAATAATTTCCATAGAACTTTGAATGCAGCGGTCACAGATGTAGGCTTCCTGACCAGCCACCAAACTTGTTACCTCATCACTTGACCTTCCGCAAAAGGAGCAATGCACTGTCAAGTCGTTGTTATTGTCGTTAGTTGGTCGATTTCCGCGTCCCATAGCTTTGTTTTGTTTTTCAACTCTTTTTACGGCTCTACCTTTACAGCTTTTGCCGAGAAAATAATTTTGCTTTTTTCATCATTCAGCGTTTGCTTGAAGTCCAAAAGCGCATTTGCCCCATGCATCGCCGCTTGAGCTTTAAGCTGCAAGAGGGCATAAAATCGCTTGTAGCCATAGTTTTCCGAACTATCTGCCGATGCTGGACTTTCCAGCATAAGGTCTGCAAGCACAACTGCTCCCTCGGGCAATTCATCAAGCAATCTTATACCAGCCACACCAAGTTTTCTGCCCGTCTGCAACTGCTGCATAGGGTCGGCAGTCAAGGTGCTGCCGCTATGCCTTGGACAAGAGCAGGTTATCATGCTCTGCAGCGTCACATTCGATGAGCTTTCAGTCGGCAGCACTGGCACAGGAATCGTTTGCGCATTTGCCAAACTTGCCCCTACAACATAGACCAAGCAACAAAAAACTATCCGTAGCATTCGTGTCGCATGTTTCGGTTTTAATTCTGCCCAGGTAAGGCGGTACCGCTCTGATGCTGAATTACATCTCGGTCGTTTGGCGCTGGCACCACAGAAGTGGCTTCAATCTGATACAGACTGACCACAAATCCATCGATCTTGGTTTCCTGAATATCAAACTTTCCAGTGACGCGAATTGGCGTATAGACATACTCGGTTTTTTTGCCTTTTGCCATTTTGACCATCACGGTCTCATTGGGCTCTGGCGGGACAGAATAACAGCAACCAAAGAAGGGGATTTGCACGAGCATAAACTCGGTTACATCCAGTGCTTCACTCATGGGAATCATATAGCCAGCGATATTGACCTCCTGACCTTTCAATGCCTTAAGCTTTTCAGGCAGCGGGTAGCGGTCTCGTTTGCTATAGCGATATTCACGTAGGTCATTGAATGTGATGCGCACGCCCCCAGACTGCATGGGCGCTGCTGCAGTTTGAATGTACTCCTCCGTTTCCAACTTCGCCTGCGCTTTGCGCTCCTCTCGCAATTTGTAGAGTGCTTCTTGAAAAGCAACCTTCTTTGTAGTATTTGCCGTCACCATCATGTTGGTCAAAATCAGACCAGCACCGATGACCAAAATCGCTACGATTTTTTTCATTTTTTGAGTGTTCAAATTCATGTTACCCTTGTTAATCGGTTTAACTGATTGGGCTCAAATTTCTTGCCACATCTGTTCGATACGCATTGATGGCTGGGATGATTCCGACCAGTGCCCCAACCGCACCGACCGCTAAAATTAGAGCCATTTCCCCTGAATTAAAAATCGGCACGGAAAGTTCTACGCCCGTGCGCTCCAATACCACACCTTTGAGTAATAACAGAAGTATTTTGCTCAACACCACTCCACCGACTGCACCCAACAGCGCAATGAGCATTGCTTCCAGTGTAATCATCCCAAAAATTCGTGTCCGATGCGCCCCCAGCGCCCGCATGATGGCAATATCCCGACGCCGCTCATTGAGCGAATTGTAAATAGCCACCATTACCCCGATGAGCGCCACCACAATTACCAGCAAAGTGATGAAAAGAAATGCCCAATTGATATTGCCAACAATGTCAAATAAATTTTTGATTTCTCGCGTGGGAATGGCTGCCTGCGCCAGTGGCTCACTGTTGATAATTTTGTAGAGCTGCAAGGCAAAAATCGGCGCTTTGGTCTTGATAATTATTGCCGTAACATCTCCCTCTGTGGGCACTTTTTTATGCTCATGGTGGTCAGGGTGGTCGTCCCCTTCGTGGTGGGGCGTTCCGTCGGAATGTTTTGCTTCGGTAGTTTCCTTGTGCGAGTCATGTTTATGCGCATCGTGTTCTTTGTGCGCCATCTCGTCATGCTTGATGAGTGCGGTTTCGTCATTGCGGTGCGTTCTGCCCTCACTTGCGGCTTTGTTAGCGCTTTTTGGCTGTGCCTCATGATGATGATGTGCTTCGGCTTTCGGTTCAGCATGCACCAGTTGGGTTTCAGTTTGGGCGTCTTTTCGGATTTGTGCCTGTTCATCATTTTTCACTTCGGGCTGTTCGTGCTCGCGCCCCTCTTCATGAATTGCCCATACGGTTGGCAAAGAGATGTAGATGACCTTGTCGCTGACCGTGTAGGTTGGTTTAAGAATCCCCACAACGGTCATTGGGTCATGTTCATGCTTCATGGCTACATCTTCAGCAACATCTTGCAAGCCGTGCGTGGCGATAAACTTGTCGCCAATTTTCAGCCCCAGCACCCGCGCCACTTCGCTTCCTAATACAGCGGCATAGAGCTCGCCATCCTTGAACGCCCTTCCTTCCGCCAGCTCAAAGGTCTGATTTGGCTTGTAGTTAAACTTCGTGAAAATCTCCTCCGTGGTGCCAATGATGCGAAAGCCTTTGTAATTGTCACCCAAACCGTAGGGAATCGCATAGCTGACCATCGGATGATTGCGATAGCGCGCATAAACGGCATAAGGGATGTTGCCAACGGGGTCTCCGAGCTGATAGACCGTGTTGAGCACCAACTGTAACGCACTGCCCTTTGCGCCGACAATCATTTCATAACCGACACTGGTTTGATTGAAGTTTTCCTCCACCTGCCGCCGAATTTCTACGGTCGCGCTGATGAGCGCCACGCCCAACGCTACTGAAATCCCCGTGAGCACCACCGACAGCGCGCGTTGAGAGATATTTCTCAGCACCAGTGTAAATGTGTTCATCGTCGTGATATGTTTTCAGATACAGCCAGCCGCTTCAGATGCGACCGCCCGATTTTACTTGAAATCTTGAAAAATTAGCCCGAAAAATTACTTCAAAGTGAGCGAAGAATCTAATGCCACCGCCAGCACCGATACAGCAACGGCTATTTTTGAGAAAGTCTCACATCCTTTCGCTAAATTGCTGCCAAACGCAACGCCTTCATGAGTGAGTTTTTCAAAGAACTGCTGATAATTAGCGCAATAAGCCTTGCGATTGCTTTCGTTCAACTTGTCTTTACTGGCCACCCCGGCATTTGGCTTACGCATTTTTTCGCTCGGACTTGGCGGCTTGTTTATTGCGCTTGTGCTCAGCACTCTTTACCCTTTCGGCATGATTTTTGGCTACTTGATAGGCTTTCGGCTTGTGCCCGCTTTGCTCGACCTGACTGCCTTGTTCAAATGGGCGCTTGCCATCATCATGTTTATTCTCTGGACCTTGCTTATGTTTGAACTTTGCTACCGCTGGGCACTTTCTCAAGCGGCGCGCTAACACAAAAATTTATGCTCGTGCGAATCGACCACGTGGCGATTGCTGTTCGCAGCATCGATGCGGCACTTGCAACTTTTTCGCAACTCCTTGGCACCGAGGTTCTCCGCATCACCATTGAAGAACTGCCTCAACATCATGTTCGGGTTGCATTCCTCTCGCTTGGAGAGACGCGCATTGAATTTTTGGAGCCACTTTCGGCACAAAGTCCTGTTGCCAAGTTTTTGGACAAGCACGGCGAAGGGTTGCATCATCTTGCTTTTGCCAGCACCAACCTTGAGCAAGACCTCCACGCTGCCCAAAAGCATGGCTTTCAAGCTCTTTCTGCACCGATGCGTGGTGCTGAACAAGCGCTGGTGAGTTTTCTACATCCAAAAGATTTGCACGGCGTTTTGGTTGAGCTACTCGAGAAAGCAAAGCCTGACTTACCGCCCACAGCTTAGCGACAAGCAACAGGCGGCGCGGCTAATGGGGTCAAGCACGACACAGCGGCTATTTTTCTTGCTCTATTTTTTCTTTGGCTTTCTTCAAACTTTGAAACGCCGCTTCAAAACCTTGACGGACACTTCCCCACGCTTCTTCACTTGCTCCCTTTATGGTTTCCATGCTGGTCTCTAGTGCCTTCTTTTTTTCTTCAAGCTCCTCAATTTGCTTCCTGATGATTTCTTTTTTCTCCTCTGCCGCCACTTCTAGTGCCCGCTTGAGCGAGTCTATGTTTTGTGCCGCATTGGTGATTTCATCTGTTGCTTTTTTGACCAGCTCATCTTTTTCCTTTTGCCAGTTCCCTATGCCTTTTGTGAGCTCTTCGGCTTTGCGCTTTATCTGCTCGGTTTTCTCCATGAGCTTATCAGGCACTGGCTCTTCCTTTCTAATCCAAACGAAGTAGATGAAGAGCCCAATGAAGACAAGAAAAAGGATTTTGATAAAGCCCCTCATAGTTTTGGTTGGAATTAAATGTTCAAAGATTTTTTTCTAAACGTGCCACACTTTCAATGTGGTTGGTGTGTGGAAACATATCAATTGCTTGCACTTCGCACAAGCTATACTTACCGTGCTCACAGAGCAGTTTGGCATCGCGCGCTAGACTTGCGGGGTTGCAACTGACATAGATAATGCGCTTCGGCGCCAGCTTGAGCAGTGTCTTTACAGCATCGGGGTGCATGCCAGCTCGCGGTGGGTCAGTGATAACTACATCTGGCATGCCAAAGGCATTTAGCTCTGGCTCGAGCTTGCCAAAGTCTTTTAAATCAAGTTGATGAAACACACAATTTTGCACGGCATTGCGCGCCGCATTACGCATGGCGTCTCGAACGGCGCTCTCGACAACTTCTATGCCCAAGACCTTTTTGCAATATGGCGAGACAAATATCGCAATTGAGCCTGTGCCGCAGTATAGGTCATAGACTGTGTCGTTTGGCGTCAGTTGCGCCATTTTGAGCACCGTTTCATAGAGCCTTTCAGCTTGCAGAGTATTGGTTTGAAAAAATGAATTGGCTGAAATTTCAAACTGCCACTTCCCTAACTTTTCGGTGATAAAGCCTTTGCCAAAGATGATTTTTTCTTCCTCTCCGATGGAGACGCCGCCTTTGTGCGTCGTAATGTTATTGACCACTGAGACCAGCGCCGTGCCCAGCGCCTGTTGAAGTTCCGCCGCCGCGGCTTGCATCAGCGCTTCCTCATACCACGAGGTAACAAGGTTTACCATCACTTCACCGGTGCGGAAGGCTTTGCGGATTGAAAGGTGTCGCCAAAATCCTTCGTTTGTTCGGGGCGAGTATGGCGCCAGTGTTGAACGCATTGCAAATGCTTTTACTACATTTAGCGCCGTGTTCACTTCTGGTGGGGCAATGTAGCAGAGGTCTATGTCGACCACTTTGTCGTAGCGGTGTGGGGCGTGGAAGCCCAAGGCAAAGTCTGCTGGTTTATTGAGCGGTTGCGTGTGCCGCTCTTCTTCGAGCAGGAATCGCTCATTTGAGAAGGAAAACTCGATTTTATTGCGGTAGTGAAAAATCAGCTCGGCGCCAATCGGCGGGTGCATCGGTATGGCTGTAAAATTGCCGATATGCTCGAGCGCATCTTGAACGTGCTTGACTTTTTGTGCAAGTTGTGCGTCGTAGTTCAAGTGTTGCCATTTGCAACCGCCACAGACTCCGAAGTGTGTGCAACGCGGCGCCGTGCGCTGCGCTGACGGCTGAAGCACCCGTTTGGCTTTGGCTTCCAGATAGTTTTTCTTGACCTTAAGGATTTCAGCTTCCACCACATCGCCGACCGCCAGATAGCCTTGCACGAAGACACAGATGCCATCGCCTAAGCGTGCAAAGCATCTGTCATCTTCTGCACGGTCGGAAATGGTGGCTTCAATCAATTGCCCTCGCTGATACATGTCTCCAAGTTTGCACAAAAATACGCTTGCCAGAATTTGCCCCAAGAAACGATAAGCCCACTTATCATGTTTCCTGCTTTAGCTAAGCAACACAAACTTCAACAACTCACATGCTAAGAAAATCACTGATTTTTTCTGCGGTCATCCTGCTGCTTTGCAGCGCATTTGCTTTGGCACAAGAGCCAGCTAAGAGCACGAAAAGTGCATCTAAGCAACAAACCCTCGTTGGCTTTCTGACCGATGTGCAGTGCGGCGAAAGTTTCGAGAGCGACAAGATGGCAGCGGGGCATACCAAAGAGTGCTGCCTGATGCCAGCATGTGCCGCCTCTGGGTTTGGGCTTTACACAAAGAAAAAGCTCATCAAGTTCGATGCCGCTGGCAGTGAAAAAGCCAAAGCATACCTGCAAGCCACAAAGCGAGAAAAGAATTTGAAGGTAAAGGTAAAGGGCGAAATGCAAGGCGATGTCTTTGCGGTGGCCTCAATTGAAGATGCAAAGTAAGTTCCGCCCTGATTGTCGCTTCACCAGATGGCGCGTTTTGCCACGGGTGCTGTGGGCACTTTGTTTGATGTTTGCAACGCAAAGTTTTTGAACCTACCTTTCTACTGAAGTTTTGATGCTCTCGTTTCTGCGAAGGCACAACTTGTATGACGAACTTGTATGTCGAAGGTCAAAACGCGCTATCGCTGTTCGCATTGTGGTGCCATCTCCCTACGCTACAGCGGCAAGTGCTATGAATGCGGCAGCTGGGGCACCATGGTTGAAGAGACTATTGCCGAACCTGAAAAACTCTCCTTGCGCGCCCGTGCTCTGCAGGCTCACTCTACCCCCAGCGCTCTTCCCAAGCGACTTAGCGAGCTTGAAGCCCTGCCAGAAACACGCATTTCAACAGGCATTGAAGAGTTTAACCGTGTTCTGGGCGGCGGCCTGATGCCAGCCTCCGTTGTGCTCATCGGCGGCGAACCGGGCATTGGCAAATCGACCTTGATGCTACAAATTGCGCCCAGCATGCCTGAGCGCACCATTCTGTATGTCTCTGCCGAAGAATCGGTGCATCAAATCAAAAGTCGTGCGGAACGCATGGGACTTGGCGGCGACAATCTCTTCCTGCTCTCTGAAACTCAATTGGAGCTTATTCTCGAGAGCATCTCTTCCATGAAGCCTGATATTATCGTCATTGATTCTATTCAGACGATTTTTTCCAACTTGTTTGAAAGTTCTCCGGGCAGTGTTAGCCAAGTGCGTGAGTGCACCTCGCGCCTGATGCATGTCTGCAAACGCCTTGGCGCCAGCGCCTTCATCATTGGGCACATCACCAAAGATGGGGCAATTGCAGGACCCAAAGTGCTGGAACATATCGTCGATACCGTCTTGCAATTTGAGGGCGAGAGCAATTATCACTACCGCATTTTGCGTGCGCTCAAAAATCGCTTTGGCTCCACGAACGAAATCGGCGTCTTCGAGATGACGCAGGAAGGGCTACGTGAAGTTCAAAATCCTTCTGAACTTTTTTTGAGAGAGCGTAGCTTTGGTGTCTCTGGCTCATGTGTTACGGCCTCAATTGAAGGCACTCGTCCTATTTTGGTTGAAGTGCAAGCGCTGGTTTCAAAAACCAACTATGCGGCGCCGCAGCGCGTCAGTAGCGGTTTCGACATTCGTCGTTTGGCTTTGTTACTTGCCGTGTTGGAAAAACGTGTCGGGTTAGCGACGTGGTCGCATGATGTCTTTCTCAACATCGCTGGCGGAATGCGCCTTACAGAACCTGCCGCTGACCTTGCTGTCGCACTCGCCATCGTCTCCAGCTTGCGTGATATTCCCGCCGATTCAAATACCGTGGTTATCGGTGAAATTGGGCTTTCAGGCGAACTGCGTGCCGTCTCTCACTTGGAAAGACGACTGATGGAAGCCAAAAAACTTGGGTTTGAGCGCGCCCTTGTGCCCAAAATCTCTCACGAAAATGGGAAACTGTTAGAAAAAAATTTTGGCATGGACATTCAACCTTGTGCCTCTCTTCATGCCGCACTCAACGCCTTCTTTGCTTGAGACCGCCCACAAGCGTCTCCTTCCAACTCACACTTCTCATCGTCTTTGCCCTGCTTAGCCTTGTGCTCGGTTTCACTTGCTTTTTTCAACATTTTTTTTAGCTTCCTGCCGTACCCTCTTCTCCGAAGTTGTCAACTGTAGTAAAAGGAGTATAGCTATGGACCTGCACGCTGTTCGTTCCGAAATCTGCTCCCTCATCCATGAACTCTGGCTACTCAAGGGATACGGCTCAGATTTTTCCTCGCAACTGAAAAAGCATCAGATGATTTTTGTTGTCGAGCAAGTCTCTGATGAAGCCTATCTGCATCAGCTCTTGCTCTCGCTTCGCAGACAAAAAGAAGAAATTTTGCTACGCCGCACAGGTGTCGCAAGTGCTTAGTGGGCGTAGGAGCGCTCGGCGCCACACCAGCGAGCTCGGACAGTTTGGGTCGGCGCCATAAGTTTGCATCACCTGCAACCGCTTGAAGGCGTGTAGCGGCACTGGAATGGTTTTCTCTTCATGCTCACGGCGTTTCTTCTGTATATTCGCAAAAATTTGTAGCCATGAGCATCATCATTCGCAATGCACGTCTTATCAATCCTGCCGACTCGCTGGACAAAATTGGTTCGGTTCAAGTTTCTGAAGATGGTATTCTGGAGCACATCTGGTTCTCTGATGCGCCGCCGATTTTGGCTGACCTTCTCACCTCGTCGCACACGGTTATTGATTTTTCGGATGGCATTTTGGCGTCGGGTTTGTTTGACATGCACTGCCATTTTCGCGAGCCCGGATTTGAGTATAAAGAGACCATAGAGACTGGCGTTCGCTCGGCGCTGGCGGGTGGGTACACAGGCGTGGCGGTGATGCCTAACACTGAACCGCCAATTGACAATGCCGCTCTGGTCGCCTTCGTTCGTGAGCGTGCGGCTCGCTTGCCGATTGACCTTGAGGTGATTGGTGCCATCACGGTTGGACGAAAGGGCGAGCGCATTGCGCCATTTGGCGAACTTGCCGCCGCTGGGGTCAAAGCGCTCTCTGACGATGGAGCGCCCGTGATGAATTCACGTGTCATGCGTCTGGCATTTGAGTATGCTTCTCAATTCAATCTGCTGCTTATTCAGCACTGTGAAGACACGGCACTTTCTTTCGGCGGCGTGATGAACGAAAGTGTGTATTCATCGCTTCTGGGGCTACGCGGCATTCCTTCCATTTCGGAATCGATTGTGCTCTCGCGTGATTTAAGTCTGCTGCGTTACCTGTTGCAATCTAAGCAAGGCGCATTGCCGCATCCGCCGCGCTACCACGTGGCTCACATCAGCACGAAAGAAGCAGTCGAACTCGTGCGTGCCGCCAAGCGTGAAGGATTGCCTGTTACCGCTGAAGTGACCCCGCATCACTTTACGCTGACCGATAAGGATGTCTTTGAGTCGGGCTATGATGGCAACCTGCGCATGAATCCGCCACTTCGCAGCGAGCAGGACCGCGCCGCCATCATAGAAGCCATTGCAGACGGCACCATTGATGCCATCGCCACCGACCATGCCCCGCACGCTTGTCACGAAAAAGATTGCGGCATTTCACACGCGGCGTTCGGTATCGTGGGACTTGAAACGGCTGTGGGACTTACTTTCAAGCAGCTTGTTCATACTGGCTACATCTCTGCCTACCGCGCCGTTGAACTGCTTTCAACCAATCCGCGCCGCATTTTGAACTTGCCTCCCATTCACTTTGAGATAGGCAAACCGCTCAACGCCACGCTCATTGCACCCGACTTAGAGTGGATGGTCGATACCACACAATTTGCATCAAAATCTCGTAATTCACCGTTTCAGAACTACATCTTACGCGGCAAATCGGTTGGAATTATTCACAAAGGCAAACTAATTTTGCCACAAACAACACTTTGATGACAATGTCTAAGATGAATAGCTCTGCATCTGCGAAGTATGCGACGCTTTTGCGGCAAAATGACTTTAAGGTCACCATGCAGCGCATCCGTATTTTGGAAATTCTTGACCGCTCAAAGACGCCGCTTACTGCTGCCGAAGTTCATGCACACCTTTCTCGCTATGGCATTGACCTTGCTACCGTTTATCGCGTGCTCAATAAACTTGCAGATGCAGGCGTGGTGTCGCGTGTAGAGTTAGGCGATGAATTTACGCGCTTTGAATTTGCTCGTCCTCCTGCGCATCATCATCACATTGTGTGCATAGATTGCGGCACAGTCAAGGAAATTGAACTATGCAATTTGGATTCGCTTGTTGGTGATATTTCACGCTCTACAGGCTTTACGCATATTGAGCATCAAGTTGTCTTTCGCGGTTATTGTGCTTCTTGCTCGGCGCATCACAAAGAGTAAGCTCCCTGCCTGTGAAGCCTTCCATTGTTATTGGCACGCGTTCCAGTCCGCTTGCACTTTGGCAAACTGAATTTGTTCGGTCTGCTTTGCTGCGTCAGTTTCCGCATCTACGGTTTGAGATTCGCACCATTAAAACAAAGGGCGACAAAATTTTGGATTCGCCGCTGTCGAAAATTGGCGATAAAGGACTTTTCACACGCGAAATTGAGCAGGCTTTGCTTGCTGGCGAGATTGACCTTGCAGTGCATAGCCTGAAAGACTTGCCGACACAAGTTCCTGAGGGCTTAATGATTGCTGCCATCACCGCACGAGAGGATACACGCGATGTGCTGATTTCCAACGATGGCTATACGCTCCGCACACTGCCAGTTGGGGCACGCATTGCCACAGGTAGCTTGCGTCGACGTGCGCAGCTTTTGGCACTGCGTCCCGATTTAGAGACTTGCGACATGCGTGGCAACCTCCACACGCGCTTCAAAAAGTTTGATGAGCGCCATGCTCTCTCACACGAACACCCAGAGCATTTAGATGGCATGCTCCTTGCCTTTGCTGGCGTGCATCGACTTGGATTAGACGAGCGTATCTCACAAGTGATTTCTCACGACGAGATTTTGCCTGCGGTTGGGCAAGGTGCATTAGCGATTGAAATACGCATTGATGACGATGCCATGCGTGCACTGGTTGCATCGCTGAACGACCCAGACACTGAACTTTGCACCAAAGCCGAGCGTAGCCTGCTACGACACTTGGAGGGCGGTTGCCAAATTCCCATCGGCGCATACGCCTCACTGATTGACGAGCATCTTACACTTTCGGCATTTATCGGCACGGTCGATGGCAAGCGTTATCTTCGCAGTAGCCTATCTTGCATTCTTGCTGGTGACTTTCCTGCCCGACTCAAGCGTGCCGAGCAACTTGGTATGGAGTTAGGAGAGACGCTTCTTGCCAATGGCGGTCGTGATATCCTCTCCAGTATTCGCTCTTAGTGTTCTGCACCGAGCATTATCTTGACCTACGCTGCTTATGGCAGTGTTCAAACCGAGCCCTGCATCTGACGCAATTTTGTCAGCAGATTTCTTTCCACGCCCTTTGATGCAATTTTACAGATTTCGAGGATGCTGTCGTCAGCAAGCCGGTAGTAGCAATTTATACCTTCTTTACGCCGCTTTACGATACCATGTTCATACATCAGCGACAGGTGCTTAGAGACATTGGCTTGTCCCATTTTTGTTTCTTCTACAATCTGCTGCACATTTTTTTCTTGGCTGCATATTGTTCTTAGGATTTTTAGGCGTGCAGGTTCGCCCAAGATGCGAAACTGAGCCGCTACTTGCTTTAATTTCTCATCAGTCATTTCTTCAACATGACTGATTCGCTTGATTAATTTGCGTGGCATAATGTTTTGCTTTGGGTTTCTAAAAACCGTATAACTATTCGGTCAAGATAACATCCTTCCTCGTTGAATCCAACAAGGGTTGAGCAAAACAGCAAGGGGATGGGCTTAGCGGCCATCCCCTCGTCACAAAGATAAAGAGATAAAGATTTTTCAAATGGTCGGGTCAGGTGGTGTATTTGGATTGTTGTCGCGCTCACGCCGTGGGTATGGGTAATAGTTACGTGTGCGTGTGGTAGAAGGGATTGGCTGCCCAGGCTGCGGTCCGGGAATACCCAGTCGCCGAGCATCCTCCATTCGCAAACCCGTCAGATACAGCTCGATTGCGCGTTGCTTGTAGATTTCGTCTAACAGGGCGCGCTCAGTCTGCGGTCCTGTGTAGGGGTTAGGATTTGCACCAATGTTGAAGGCAAGGTTGGTTAAGCCTGTCTTTTGGCGCACTCGATTGATGTCTGCTACCGCCTCAGCAAGTCTTCCCAGTCGCACATTTGCTTCAGCGCGAATAAGAATCATTTCAATTGGACGATAAATTGGTATGGGCGCATTGTTCAGTGCTCCGAAGCCAAGATGATTGCGGTGATGAAACTGTGGAGCGGCAGCACCTACTGCAGGCGGACGTAGGGTTGAGCCCAAGAAGAAATTGCGCCGCACACTATCTGCTGGTTCATAAAATTGAGGGGGCAAGCCAAGGCTATCGCGACAGGCATAGGATGTTGCCGCTGTATTGGCACCAGCGCCCAGTGTCAGGATGTTTGTCCACATGATGTTCTGTGGACTAACAGCATCATAGACAAATTGTGAACGCACGGAGAGGTCTACGCTATTGGCGGCATCAATTGCGGCTTGATAGTTTCCTGCCATAAGATGACAGCGCGCCCGAAATGCGCGAATGGTATTAATCATATTCAAGCCTGAACTGAGCACATTAGCCCGCAACTGCGCTGTATTTCCCCTCGCAAAGCGCCGTTCTGCCTCATCCAAAGACCTTAGCGCTTCTGCCAAGACTTGTGCTCGTGGCGCATAGACAGCCCGTTCTCCACGGTCGGTGTTAATTGGCGCTTGCTCAAAATACTGAATGAAGTAGCTAAGCGCCATGGCTTTGTGCAAATGCGCAATAGCAATGATTCCATCGCGAGTGCTATCTGGAATTGCCGTTACGCTTGGTGTTGCTTCAATCAGCCGATTGCTTATCTCAATGACTCGACAGAGATTTTGAAATAGCACCAAAATGTCAATGTTTTCGTTCGATAAAGTTTGTCCGCCCGCTTCCAAATCCGTGAGGTTGATAAATGTGCGCGTAATGGCAAGCTCTCGGCTGGTTGTGCCCGGTGTGCGGATAATGGCTGACATTAAGTCGACCGCAAAGAAGCGTTGCAGCCCCACAGCCAGATTGAAAATACCATCACGGGTAGTCAGTGCCTTATCTTCAGTTACGGCATTTGGATTAACTGGGTCTAGCGTGCAGCTGGAAAATAGAGCTACTGAAAAAATGCTGACGGCAATAGCTACAGAGAAGATGATGTGTCGAATGCAATTTTTTCTCATTTGAATTCCTCCGTCCATCTCTTTTTAGAAGTTGATGCGAAGTGCAAGTGAGAGACTGCGTGGAATTGGCGTTTCGGTATCATCTGCACCAGTCGGCACACCTTGGCGTGCAAAGGCATTGAGCTCGGGGTCGTAGCCATTGTAGCGGTCAAATGAAAACAGGTTTCGACCAATGAGCCCAATTTGTCCGCTGCGGATACCGAAGATGTTGCTGAAGTTGTAGAAGAGCGAGGCTTCACGAATCTTGACATACGAGCCATCTTCTATCCAGTGCTCAATGATGCGAAAGACGCCCGGATTTTCAGGCTCCACGGCAAAACGTGGGTTGGTGTAGTAGCCCGGCGCACGCCGACCTTCCAAAACCTCACGATAGCCTGCCAAGACTTGATTTTGCTCGCCGTTACGGTTGGTAAAGTTGAGCACTTGCCTGCCTTGCAGAATATCGATTTGCAAGCGGAATGAAAACTCCCGCCACGAAAGCTCGTTGATGACGGTCGCCTGCCAATCGGGATTGGGGTCACCAATCACTTTGAGCTGCACACTTCCATCAGGATTGAGCTGACGCAAGGGCACACCATCGGGGCTGAATTGAATGTTGCCATTGGCATCGCGCTTGTAGGCACTGGAATAGAATACTCCCAGCGGCTGACCATTGATAGCCGAAGCAAAACCATAAACTCCTATGGCAATGATACCACCTTTGGTATCGACCACTTCATTGCGGTTGAAGAAGAAATTGACTGTGGCATCCCAGCGCAAGTCATTGGTCTGCACTGGTGTTGTGCGCAGCAGTACTTCTAATCCCCTGTTCGAGACGGTGCCTACGTTATCCAGTTGTTGGCTGAATCCTGTTGAAGCAGCTACATTGCGCCGAATGAGCAAATCGGTCAAGAGCTTGTCGTAGTAAGTGAGCTCAATGCCAATTCGGTCGCCCAGAAAGGTTGCATCAATGCCGACTTCTACTTCACGCTGACGTTCGGGACGAATGTTCGGCGAGCCCAGCAGTGCGCTTGGCAGAATTGCCGCCTTGCCATCGTAGTTGGTTGGTGCATAGTTGGTGAAGCGGTCGAAGGCACCTATGACGGTCAGTCCTCCCGAGTAGCCCAGCGCAGCGCGTAACTTCAAATTGTTGATGGTGTTGCCAAGGGCAGATTCTTTCCAGAAGGCTTCATCAGAGAGCACATATGAGGCGCTGACTTTTGGGAAAAACTGGAAGCGTTCATCCTTACCAAACACTGACGAGACATCCATGCGAATCGCACCTGTAAGATAGAAGCGGTCGTATAGCCCAAAGGTCTGCTGAATGAAGGCACCGTAAATGGTGCGCATCACATCGCGTGTCTCGTTTGCAATAGTGGTTACGCCTCCACCGACAATCTCCACATTCGGCGTCGTATTGATGGTCTGCGCGCCGAGAATGTCGGTCTCATCGTATTGGAGTGTACCGCCAATAAGGGTTGTGGATTTGAGCCAATCACTAAGCTCTCGGAAATAGCGCGCATTGACATCTATATTGACCTGTCTGACGCTCTGTGTCGCAAAGCGCTGAAAACCATTTCGGAAATCGAACGAGGTGTTGCCGGGCGGAATTGAAATCGTGCCATTTTGCGTGTAGGTGTCATAGCCGAAGGTTGCATCGGCGCTGAATCCTTCAAATGGAGCAATGTCTAACCTTGCACTGCCCACAAAACGGTTTGTGGCTTGCGTGTAGCGGAATCGGTCAATTACTTCAAGTGGATTGGCTAAGGCGATGCCCGTGGCGCTGCGTGTAACAGGATACTCTCCTAACGCATTAGGACGTGGGTCAATTGCCGTATTGCCAAACACAAATCCGACCAGCACGCCGTCATTTCCTGAAGTGGCATTGTTAGCTTTGTCTTGTGTTTCCGTGTAGTTGTAGTTCAGATTGAGCGAGACCCGTGCCCAACTGGTTAAAATTTGGTCGAGATTGGCACGCGCGCTGGTGCGCTGAATCGCCATGCCTTTGATAATTCCTTGATTGCCAAGGTAGGAGCCAGAGAGAAAGTAGTTGGTGTTGCCAGACCCGCCTGACACCGATAGGTATTGTTCGGTTCCGAACGCATTTTGGAAGAAGAAATCTTGATAGTCGAAGCGCTGTGTTGGAATGGTTCTTGCGGCATCAAGAAACGGGAAATCGTTGATGGCAAGTCGTTTGCGCACTTGGTCAAAATTGAAGCGCGTGCTGTATTCGATTTTTGGCTCACCTGCTGACCCACGCTTTGTAAAAATTTGTATGACGCCATTGTTTGCACGAGAGCCGTAGATGGCGGCAGCGGCTGCACCTTTGACGACCTCAATGCGCTCAATATCGTTCGGGTTTATATCTACCAAGCGATTTTGTACATATCCCCCCAAGTTGAGCAGCACATTACGGTCATTGTTGACAATGACACCATCAATGATATAGAGCGGGTCGGTATTGCCCAAGATGGTGTTAGGACCGCGCAATTGAATTGAGATGCTTCCGCCCGGATTGCCTGAATTTTGGTTAATCATCGCGCCGGGAATTTTGCCTTGCAGGGCTTGGTCAATTTGCTGTGCCGCTCCGTTTTGAATTTCTCTGCTGGTTACTGTCGTTATGGCATTTGCCAGCTCTCGTTTGCTTGTCAATCCTGCAGTTCCTGTTACCACCACTTCTGCCGCACGCGCTGCATCTTCTTCGAGCAAAATGTCTTCCACACGCACCTGATTGTTATCCCCGAGCGTAAAACGCACTTGCTTAGGCTTGTAGCCGATGTAACTGACACTTAGCGTGTAGTTACCCGGCTGTAAGGTTGCTGTCAGTGTAAAGTTACCATTCGGGTCTGTGGGTGTGCCCAGCACGGTATTGTCTATGCGCACAGTTGCGCCAGCAACAGGCTGTCGTGTGGCGCTTTCCAATACCTTGCCGCTGATGGTGTATCGAAGTTGTTGTGCCAGCAAAGACGGTGGCAAAAGCCACAGCATCGTCGCCAGCGCAAGCATACAGGGCAGTGTGATTTTGCCCCACATTGATGCAGTTTCTCGAATAAGTTTGTTGTGTTGCCTCATAAAGCGGTTTCTCCTCTTTTTAATTGCATAGAAATTGGAATGAAAATGTGCTTAATGTAGAAACTGATATGCACTGCTAAGCACCGCAGACGTAAGGCATGAGGCAAAACTCAATACGATAGGACTGATACAACCGTAGCTTAACACTTCATTGCTTCATGTTTTTGAATTGCGGCGAAAATAACACTAATTTCAAAAAATCAAAGCATTGTATTTCAACCTTAAAATTGACAGGTGTATCCAAATGCTCCAAACTGCTGAACCTACATATGCTCCGCCGTTCAGTGCCAGCAAAGAGCAACGGCGACTTGAGAAAATCTTCACAGTCATCTATCCTGATGCTAAATCAGCGTCGCGTGCCGTTGCCAACGAAATTGCTGACCTGATTCGTCAAAAGGCGGCATCGGGCAAGCCAGCTGTATTAGGTCTGGCAACTGGCTCCACGCCAACAAGTGTCTATGAAGAATTGGTACGCCTGCATCGTGAGGAGGGCCTTTCGTTCAGGAACGTTATCACGTTCAACTTGGACGAATACTACCCCATGAAGCCTGATTCGCTGCAAAGCTATGTGCGCTTCATGCACGAACACCTCTTCGACCACATTGATATTCTTCCTGAAAACATTCACATTCCTGATGGCACCGTCCCACGCGAGAAAGTAGCGGACTACTGCGCCATGTATGAAGGCAAAATTCAAGCCGCTGGCGGAATTGATTTGCAAATTCTTGGCATCGGTCGCACGGGACACATTGGGTTTAATGAACCGGGTTCAAAGAAAGATTCACGCACACGCTTAGTTACGCTGGACCGCATCACGCGCTTAGATGCCGCCAGCGATTTCTTCGGCGAAGAAAACGTGCCACGCAAAGCCATCACGATGGGTGTGGGCACCATCTTACAGGCAAAGCGTATCATTATCATGGCTTGGGGCGAAGGCAAAGCCAGTATCGTCCGCAAAGCCGTCGAAGGTCCTGTCACTGAAAGTGTAACTGCCTCATTTTTGCAGGAACATCCTAACACCACGTTTGTGCTCGACACTGCTTCAGCGGCAGAACTAACACGCGTTAAAACCCCATGGTTGCTTGGCGAAGTACAATGGACCGACAAACTCATCCGCTCTGCAGTGGTCTGGCTCTCACAAACCCTTGATAAGCCGATTCTCAAGCTCACCGATGAAGATTACCGCGCACACGGCATGGATGATTTACTGGCTGAGCGCGGACACGCCTACTCCATCAACATCGATGTCTTCAATCAGATGCAGCGCACCATTACAGGCTGGCCCGGTGGCAAACCTAATGCTGACGACAGCAACCGCCCCGAACGCGCTAAGCCCTTCCCCAAACGTGTGCTTGTCTTTAGCCCACATCCTGACGACGATGTCATCTCCATGGGTGGCACATTGATTCGTTTAGTCGAGCAGAAACATGAGGTCTATGTGGCTTATCAAACTTCGGGCAACATCGCCGTCTTTGATGAAGATGCCATCCGCTTCGCCGACTTCGTGCGCGATTTCAACGAGGTGTTTGGCTTACAAGGCAGCAAAGAAGCGCAAAAAATCTACCAAGAGGTCTCAGATGAACTGCGCAAAAAAGCCCCAACCGATGTCGATTCAGAAGCTGTGCAGAAAATTAAAGCCCTAATTCGTCGCGGCGAAGCCAAAGCCGCTTGCCGTTACTGCGGCATTCCTGAAGAGCGCATCTTCTTTCTCGACCTGCCCTTCTACCAGACCGGGCGCGTTAAGAAAAAGCCGTTGAGCGAAGAAGACATCAACATCATGGTGGATATTTTAGAGCGCATAAAACCGCATCAGGTCTATGCCGCAGGCGACCTTTCCGACCCGCATGGCACCCACCGCGTCTGCTTGGATGCTTTGTTCAAAGCTATTGAGCGACTCAAGCATGAAGAGTGGATGAAAGATTGCTACGTGTGGCTCTACCGTGGAGCATGGCAAGAGTGGGATTTGTCTGAAATTGAAATGGCTGTGCCGCTCAGTCCCGATGAGCTTTTGCGCAAGCGCCGCGCCATTTTCAAACATCAATCGCAAAAAGATAGCGCTCGTTTTCCCGGCGCCGACAGCCGTGAGTTTTGGCAACGTGCCGAAGACCGCAATCGCCACACTGCCAAACTCTACGACAAACTTGGCTTAGCCGAGTATGAAGCTATCGAAGCCTTCGTGCGCTGGCGATTTTAAGCGCAAGTTCCGCAGCGCTTCACAACACCTGCAGACTTGAAGTGCTGCCTATACTTTCCAGACCCAGTTACGCTCATAAAGGGCGCGCAACACCACATACCAAGCCATCACCAGCAGAAGTGGGTACAGAAGCGAGCCCAACATTTCGCCTGCCCAAGACGCCAGCAAATACCTGTAAATCCACTGCTGCAACGAGAGCACTTCTGTATCCACTGAAAACTTGATGAGCGTGCCCATCACACGTGCTAAAATACCGGATGCAAAAAACAGTAGTAGCGCATTGACCCCGAACACCACCAGCGGCTTGCTCCACCTGCTCCAGCCTCTGACATCAATTGCATAGTAACACATTGCCAGCACCACCATCGCATATCCGCTTGTAAAGACCGCATATGATGGCGACCAGATGTTCTTATTTATCGGAAACGCCCAATCCAAAGCTCCACCGATGCCCAGCAAGATGCTCCCAGCGAAAAACATTCCAGCGGCTTTTTCAATCGGTTGAGCTTGTGAGCGCAAATAGCTCCCCGTTAGCGTGCCAGTCAGCGTGTTGAATAGTGCCGGTAGGGTCGAGAGCAGTCCTTCTGGGTCCCAAGTTTTTGCGGCTTTCCAGAGATGTGCCGTTCCAAAAATTGTTCGGTCGAGCCATGCTCCAAGATTGTCATCTTTCGTTTGGAGTAGCGTCTCACGGTCAGGCGGCGGGATTAGCATCAAGAGCCAGTAGCCAATAACACATACTACCGCAATGCCAACCTGATGCTGTGGGCGCAGATGCAAGTAAATTAAAGCTCCTGCCAGATAGCAAATCGCCAAACGCTGCAGCACTCCCATGATTCGCAGCGAGGAGAGGTCAAAGTATGGAAACCCTGATAGAATCAAACCCAGCACAAACAAGACCGCCGCTCGTTTGAAAATCCTAAGATATGCAGCCTTTTTCACTTGCGCATTGCAATACTTACTTAAGGAGTATGGAATTGCTACTCCCACAATGAAAATGAAAAATGGAAACACAAGGTCGGTAACAGTCCAGCCGTTCCACTCGGCATGCCGCAAAGGCGGATACACATGATTCCAACTACCTGGGTTATTGACAATCGTCATCATCACCATCGTTAGCCCTCGAAAGACATCAAGCGAGATTAGCCGTCCTGCGGTCGGTTGCGTTGTGCTTGTCTCTGCTCTTGCTGGCTCTGCCGCGCTTGGCTGCGTTGTCTCCTTTGCAGTGCTCATTGTGTTTTGCAAGTTGATATTGACCTTTCTTTCGAAAGGTGCGCAGATAACGCTAGGAAACTTAAATTGCTTAAAAACGCAGGAAGCTAACGAAATTTGCACACGCTCATGCCACGCACTGTGTTAATTACGCGTCCAAAAGCACAGGCTCACGAACTCATTCGGTTACTTGAGCAATACGGGTTTCACTGCGAGCTATGCCCTACGATTGAAATTTGTGCTCTAACCGATTGGCTCAGCTCCATTCCACCGCTCTACACTTACCATGGGATTTTTTTTACAAGTGCAAATGGCGTGGAGCATTTTCTTGCGCCGCTTCGTCAGCATGCCCCTGATTTGCTCTTGCATCTTAATCGTCTGACTATTTATGCGGTCGGTCCAAAAACTGCCGATGCCCTTTCTAAGTTTGGTTTGAAGCCATCGGTTGTTCCTGACGCCCATCATGCTGAGGCGCTCAGCGCCATACTTACCCAGCAGAACTTAGCTGGTCAAAGATTTTTATTTGTGCGTGGCAAACTTGCTCGTCGCACTTTGCCTGAAGCTGTGCGTGCCGCTGGCGCAATATGCGACGAATGCGAAGTCTATGATACTCGCCTGCCTTCGCACACCGACCTTTCTCATATCGAGAGACTGCTTGTTACTCAAGGCATTCATGTTATTGCCTTTATGAGTCCTTCAGCAGTAAAAAATTTTCATCAACTTTTTGAACACATCAGCCTCCCAAGTTCCATCCAGCTTGCCGCTATCGGTCATACTACGGCTCAAGCAATTGAGCAACTCTATGGACGCGTTGATATTCTTGCACCAGCACCATCGAGTCAATCTTTAGCTGAAGCGATTGCCGCCGCATGTTCATCCCCGAGCACCTAACTCGCTCACCTATCAGTCTTGCTTGACTTTGCTTTTCATACACGGCTTTCCATGTTTACGCGCATGCCTACAAGGCAAATTTGGAACTCTCTTACCTGTTTTTGTACCTTTGCGCCCAACCTCATCACCTCTCTGACAATTATCAACCCAAAAAGCAAAGAAAGGACAGGAAAAGTGGAGGACAAATCAAAAATTTTGCGCACTGCACCAGTTGATATGGCGATTGTTCGCACAAATTTCCTTACTTGGAAAATGAAAGTGCGTTCAGCCGCCAACGGAATCGGCAGTTGGGAGGATGTCTTTCCCAATGAACCTGAAAAGAGCCAGATTGGACGATGGATTCAAAACGTGGGCGATAAGCTCTATAGCCAAGAGCCCGTCTATCAAGAATTCAAACAAATGCATGCGCATTTGCATCACTTCGTTGGACAAATCTATGAATTAGCCAGACTCGGTGAAAAAGAACATTTGAAACAGATGTTAGATGAATTTGATAAGCAGTGCGAAGATTTTCTCAAGATGATTGATTCCTACAAACTGGTGATGGATAGCTACCGAGAGCAAGGCTTTTCGCCTCAGATACCTTCATCCCTACTTTCAAGCATAAGACGTGTGAAGTAAACTTTTTCTGAACCTTTCCCCCGCTTTCTCTCGTCATTTTAATTTGCCAATGCGATTAGTGTTTTAGCTTTGCTTACACTTTCTTATATTTTTGCGTAACTATATTTCTACATAACTATAAAGTAAATGGAGTTTCTTGGTTACTTCGGCGCATTTTTGATGGGCGTCGTACTTGGCATCATGGGCGGCGGTGGTGCCATTCTTACTGTGCCGATTCTCACCTACCTTTTCAACATTGAGGC
>AFSR01001061.1_pt1 | contig 36429 bp, 28 predicted proteins | sample 296848 | NCBI WGS metagenome assembly AFSR01 (sample SAMN02954305, study PRJNA68063) | hot springs metagenome | biome: terrestrial; feature: Mushroom and Octopus hot springs; material: microbial mat core samples; isolation source: Yellowstone National Park Mushroom and Octopus hot springs ...
CTGGGGCAGATCAGTTGAACCATGGCGCACGTGGCGGTGATGGTGCTGCTGGAGATGATGGGGCCAATGGGGCGAACGGGACATGTGCCAGTGCCCTTACAATAGACGGGCAACCCGGACTGAGCGGCACGGCTGGAGGAAATGGTGGCACGGGTGGTACACCAGAAGGGTCAGGCGGACGCGGTGGAGATGGATGTGACGTTAGTTACAATATTCCTGCCAATGATACCACCTGCTATACGATTATTTCGCGTGGCGGCAAGGGCGGTAACGGTGGGCCTGGTGGTGCTGGCGGCAATGGCGGGCGCGGCGGCAAAGGCGGCAATGGCGGGAACGGTGCCAGTTGTAACTGTAACTATGGACGCGAAGGGCATGGGGGCGATGCCGGGAGGGGAGGTGATGGCGGCAATGGTGGTACTGGTGGGAATGGCGGTAGAGGGGGAGATGGTGGCAACGGTGGTCGTGTGACGTTGACGTATTGTGGCCCTATGCCGATAGCCAGGGTGTATGTAGATGCCGGAACGGGGGGAGACGGTGGGGCACAAGGTCGTGGTGGTCTTCCTGGTGAACGTGGGGCTAATGGTGCGCCGGGAGAAGGGGGGAACAGCAGCTTTGTTGGCTGCCGCGGCAGGGATGGGAAACAAGTGATATTGCCACCCCGCTCCGGGTCTCCTGGTTCTCCCGGACAGGTTGGCGACAGGGGCAGAGATGGGAGTAGAGGCTCTTATGTCCCTGTACCGCGCCCGGGGTGCAGTGGCAGTGGCGGTAGCCCGCCCCCCATCTACCAGTGCTTCAGCTTTTGCTACTACGTTTCTTTTGATGGGGGGCAGTCGTGGCAGCTCATCAGTTGTGAGCATGCCGGCTGCTGGTGGTGGGTGATCGTGGAGTAGTTTCCCGGCCCTTCACAAAAGGGTAAGTCAACTTACTTGTGCGCGATGCGGTTGCCAGCCGCGCGGTCAACGCATCTCTGTGGGGCGCAGAAAGCGCCGTGGCTCGCGGCCCAGCGGAACCTGCCACTCGCCATACACGGGATTTGGCAGAATGAACCAATCCGTTCCGAACCGGTAGGCATGCTGCTCAACCGCCATCCGGCGCTTTGCCAGCGCCTGCCGCCGGGCGTCGTCCGTCGCGTCGGGCGCGAGTTCGGGCGTGACGAAGATTTCCGAAAAGTCACGCAGGTTGTCACCGATGTAGAGCAGGACGCGGTATCGTTCCTCGACGGCCTTGCGGCGGGCGGTTTTGTCGGCCGTATCCGTACGCAACAGAAGGCGGTCAGCGATACCTTCTACCGACAACCCGTTGTGGCGCAGGGCTGCTACGGTTGCTTCGTAGTTGGTACGGTTGGAAATGTACACCACCGTCACGCCGGCGCGTTCGGCTTCTTCAATGAAGCCTTTGGCGCCGGGAATGAGGCGCGTTTCCGTAGGGAACTCTCGCTCCCAGCGGTCCCAGAGGGCTTTTCGTAGGATTTGCCTTCGCGGTCAAGAAACGACTGAAATCCCGCGTTGTCTAGAACGGTTTCATCGAGGTCAAGGACAACGGCCGGCGGCCGTTCTGACGGTGGGAGTGCTGCGAGACGCTGGCGCAGACGTTCGCTGGCCCAAGCGTATGTTTGCAAACAACAGGCGACATACTCCGCCGAGGTTTGCATAAACAGGTTGGCGTCGAGCGTCCGCTCCTGTGGATTGATGCGTGGTACAGCTTCGCGCTGTCCCCACACAGCGGTTCCGGTCGAACCCAGGCCCAGACCCAGCAGCAATCCCACCACGAGGGTGACGCCGGCGTGAGCCGTCGGCTTCAGACGTGCCATAAATCCTTGCTCCCTACTGTGATTCTTTTTCGAGCTTTTCGAGCGCCCACCGGATCTTTTCGCCGCCGTCCGTACGGTCTAGTGGATCCTTGCGCAGACGGTGACGAAGGGAGAGCGTCGCTACGGCCCGAACATCATCGCGCGTGACGTGTGAGCGGCCTTCAAACGCTGCATTTGCCAGAGCGGCATTCAGCAGGGTGATTTCGCCCCGGTGGCCGTCCACATCGAGCGCCACGCAGAGCCGGGCAATGAAGCGCAGGATGTCATCGGGTACGTCCAGCGTATCCAGCCGGTCGCGCGCCTGAACCAGGCGCGTACGGAGGGCTTGCTGGGCCGGCTCGTACTCGGCGCGAAACCCGATGGGATCGCGCTCAAAAGCCAGTCGCCGCTTGACGATGGCAATGCGCGTGTCAATGTCGGTAATCGTGCGGATTTCAGCCATGAGGCCGAAGCGGTCGAGAAGCTGCGGACGCAACTCGCCTTCTTCCGGGTTGCCGGAGCCGATGAGCGTGAACCTGGCCGGATGGGCAATCGAAATGCCTTCCCGCTCGACAATGTTGATGCCACCGGCAGCGGAGTCGAGCAGGACATCCACCAGGTGGTCTTCGAGCAGGTTGACTTCGTCAATGTAGAGAAAGCCACGATTGGCCTTGGCCAGCAGCCCCGGCTCAAAGGCTTTCTGCCCCTGGCTGAGCGCCCGTTCGATGTCAAGGGTACCGCACAGGCGGTCTTCAGTTGCACCCAGCGGCAGGTCCACCACCGGAACCCGTCCAACCATCGTCGGCAGCTTGGCGCGTGGTTTGGCATTGCGGCAGGTGTCACACAATCCGGCTGGTTTGTCGGGAGGGCAGCGGTAGGGACATTCGGCGACGAATTCGATTGGTGGCAGGACATCGGCCAGCGCGCGGATGGACGTGGATTTGGCCGTGCCCCGGTGGCCCAGCACCAGAATCCCCCGAATGTTGGGGTTGACGGCGTTTAGCAGCAACGCCCGCTTCATTTCTTCCTGCCCTAGAATGGCTGTGAAGGGAAAAACCGGCTGCGCATCTGCCAGAGACCGCAATTGGGCGCCGTCGGCTACAGACGTTTTCTTGGTTTTGCGCGAGGCTTTGGCATGCGCCACGTTGGTTGGCTGAGAAGCATCAGCACGTGCTGCAGAAGTAGAAGAAGCCATTGAGTGCGTATCGGTTAGGGAAAGGGAATCATAGAGGGTTGCTGTTTCGAAGATACCTTGAAAGCAGGGCAAAAAGCGAGATACTGAGCCAACTTGGGCCACTTTCTAACCAAGTGGAGTTGCTGTGATGCCATGGACATTGCCGCCGGTCTACCCAATTGCATCGCCGGATGTTGGGCTTTCACTCCGGGCAGTGGTGGAAGCGCTCATCGCCGGCGGTGCAACCTTGGTACAGGTTCGTGACAAACAAGCTGACGCCCGAACACTTTACGAAGCCGTCTGTGCTGTTGTGGAGATTGCCCGTCCGCGTGGCGTCCGGGTAATCGTCAACGACCGAGTAGATGTGGCTCGGGCTGCCGCAGCCGATGGCGTTCATCTCGGACAGGATGATCTTGATCCGGTAGCGGCGCGCGCCATTCTAGGGCCGACGGCCATCATTGGCTACTCGACGCACAATGTCGCTCAGGCAAGGGCTGCCGACTGCCTGCCGGTGGATTACCTGGCGATTGGGCCGGTTTTCGAGACCCGAACCAAGAATCAGCCCGATCCGGTGGTTGGGCTGGAGGGTGTCCGGGCAGTTCGCGCTGTTACTACAAAGCCCCTTGTAGCGATTGGCGGTATCACTGCCGACCGGGTGGCATCTGTCCGAGCAGCCGGGGCAGATGCCGTGGCTGTGATTTCAGCACTCTATACTCAACCGGATGACATTGCCGGGCGGATGGCTGCCCTGCTTGCTGTGGCGCGTTGAGGGCAGTGATGTCAAGCTGGCTCTTTGGAATAGCCGTTTGGATAGCGGCTGTGCCACTGCCAAGCCGAGCGGATGATGTTTTCCAGGTCCGACTGGACCGGTTGCCAGTGCAGGCAATTCTGAGCTGCGCGTGGGTCGGCCACCAGTTGCGGTGGGTCGCCGGGGCGTCGAGCACGGATGCGGGTTGGAATGGGATGCCCGGTAACGCGCCGCGCTACGTCAATCACTTCCAAAACAGAATAGCCATGTCCAGTGCCCAAGTTGAGAAAAGCCGAAGGCTGTCCCTCGGCCAAAGCGTCAAGAGCAGCAATATGAGCCACCGCTAAGTCGCTGACATGGATGTAGTCGCGGATAGCCGTCCCATCCGGTGTTGGGTAGTCGTTGCCGTACACTTCAACCACTTCGGCTTGCCCGCTGGCAACCCGCAACACATTGGGGATAAGGTGAGTTTCCGGATTGTGGTCTTCGCCGTGGACGGCCGTTGCGCCAGCCGCATTGAAGTAACGCAGGGCCATGAACCGTAAGCCGTAAGCCTGGTCATAATCGGCCAGAATGCGCTCCACAAACAGCTTTGACCAGCCGTAGGGCGTAATAGGCTGTTGTGGATGGCTTTCCGTTAGGGGAATGTGTTGCGGCAGCCCATACGTAGCACATGTCGAAGAAAAGACGAAGTGCCGGATACCAGCTTCCCGGAGGGTATCGAGCAATGCTTGGCACTGGCCAACGTTGTTGTCGTAATAACGCGCCGGGTCAGCGACCGATTCCGAGACAAGCGCCAACGCTGCAAAGTGAATACACGCGGTGATGTTTTGTTCCCGGATGATACGGCGAACAAGATCACGGTCGCCAATGTTCCCGACGTAAAGTGGTACGTCTTTCGGAACAGCCGCCCGGTGACCACGTGAAAGGTTGTCCAGAACGGCTACCGGACGCTTGGCCTGCTGCAAGTGTTCAATAGTGACGCTGCCGATGTATCCGGCACCGCCAGTTACAAGAATCGTCATAGGGAAGGTTGAGGCTGATACCCGTTCCTGGCAGGGATTAGTGCCTGATAGGCTTGTTGGCTATCTTGCCGGCCGGTGCTAGGAACGGCAAGTTACTGTGCGCAGGATGACGATATGACAATGCTTCCCGAAGTGCGCATTGTGTGTGATGGCTCAAGTCTCGGGAATGGGCGTGAGACAACTTCGGCAGCAGCGGCTGCCTTGCTTGAACACCGAGGGCAAAGAGGGCTGACACGCAAATTTGTCGTTGAGTACCTTGGCGCAGCCACTAATCAGCAAGCTGAGATTGTAGCAGCATGCATTGGTCTAGAAGCCCTTTCGCGTCCCTGCCGTGCCACGGTGGTGACTGACTCACGCTATGTTGTTGAGACAATGAACGGCAACTTCCAACGGCGGGCCAACCAAGCTCTGTGGGAACGACTTGACCGTGCCGCTGCCCCACACCAAGTCACCTGGCAATGGGTACAGGGACATGCTGGCTTTCCGGAGCAGGAAGCATGTGACCAGGCTGCCCGCCACACGGCTGAGCATCGTGGCCGAGATGAAGCGTTCCTGAATCATTTGCTGGCCTTGCTGCCGTCGGAATGAGATGGTCACCCGTCTGCTGCTTTTGCGGCATGGCAAAACCGATAACCCCGAACAACGGTGTTATGGCTGGCGAGATGTTCCACTACATCCTGAAGGACACCGGCAAATGGCACGGTGTGCTGCTAAACTGCGCCAGATGACGCTGGCTGCCATTGCTGCCAGTGACTTTACACGGGCGGTTGCCAGCGCCGAATACTTTGCCCGGCCACGGGGGTTGCCGGTGCAGACCTATCCTGCTCTGCGCGAAATCCACTTCGGAGCCATTGAAGGGCTAACGTTTGCTGAAGTCGAGGCACGTTATCCGGTGACAGCCCGTGAGTGGGTCTCTACACCAGCCGCCGTACGCTTTCCCGAAGGTGAGTGTTTTGCCGATGTGCAGGCGCGGGTCATCCCGTGGGTCACATCGTGGCTACGCGACTGGCAAAACAGAACTACACTTCTGGTCATCCACAGCGGTACGATTCGCGCCCTGCTTCAGTGGATGACCGGGTGTGACCCGCAGGCAACACTCAGCATCAGGATTGCTTATGGGGATGCCTTTCTGTGTACCCAAGTAGCACCGAAGGGAGCCTGGCAGCTTGAACAGTTGCCCTATAACGGGACGGACTGGACGCCCGTCTCGCTCTGAGAGCCTGGTCAGGCTGGCATCAGTCCCTGCGCCGTTGCCCACGCTTCAAAGGACTGTTCGAGTTCGTCGAAGGAAGCAATCTCGAAGAGTTCTTCCTGCATGTGGTGGATTTCAACCGGCGTTTCCGTTATGCGCTCGATGTCGAAGGGAATTTTTTTGACCCGGTCGGAGAGGGCGTGTTTGATTTCTCCTACAGAAGAGCTAATGCCAGCTCCGTAGATTTTCGTCAGCCGTGGGTCGCGGTCAGCACCGGCATGCGCCGTGGGATTGATGAGGCCGAATTCGACGGTGTACCAGTAAATCCGTCCCAGCTTGACCGTATCGGCTTCACTCCGCGCGTTGATTCCAGCCTCGCCAAACTTGCGGAAAAACGAGGCAAAGCGCGGGTTGGTAATCATCGGCAGGTGCCCCATCAGGTCGTGGAACATGTCGGGCGCCGGCGTGTATTCCAGTTCGGTCGGATGGCGCAGGAAGTCCGTGCAGGGAAAGAGTTGTTGCGCCAAAAGGAGAAAGAACGTCGCTTCTGGAACGTAGCCTTCCACCCGGATGCACTGCCACCCAGTGCAAGCGCGGAGACGTTCGCTCAAATCCGCTAGCCGTGGTACTCGCTCCCGTTCGTACTGGAGCTTTTCGCGTCCCACGAGATATTCTTCGCATACTCGCCCTTGGATAGCTGCCAACTGGCGGTCATAGAGCATGCGCCACGTCTCGTGCTGAATCGGTGCATAGATTGGCGGTTGGATGTCACGTCCAATCGTACCTTCGGGTGATGGGCTAGGCACAAGGGGCGGTGATGGCTTGGCCTTGAAAACAACTTCTGTGGAGAGCTTTTTGGGAAGGGGGCGAAGGGCTACTGCAGCAGACATACCGGCTCTCCTCCTGACGGGATGTGCGACTTGGGGACGCTACTCAAAAAGTTAGTAGACCGAGCTAACCAGACCAACAGCCATCTCGGACAAGTTGTTCCAACCAATCTTTATGACTGCACAGTGGCCTATGAGCTGGATTCTTGGTTCGGAATATACTTCCCGAAAATTTGTCAAGCCCTTGTAACTTGTTGTTCTACAAAGGTTTGCTGACTCTTTAGGGGGAGAGCAAAAGAAACGTGCCTGCCAATGTGGCAGGCACGTTTGGCATGGACTGTTGTGCTGGGGATGTTTCTGTTGGGAATGCTACTTGAGCGTGTGAATCCAGTCGGCAATGGCGACTCGGTCGGCTGCCGATACCTGTGGCATTGGGGGCATCTTGGAAGCCCCGTATGCCGCGGGATTTTCAATCAACCCAGCAATCTCTTCTTTGCTGCGTCCGGGCTTTTTGGCAATCCCAATCAGCTTTGGTCCGGCTGGCCCCCCTTCGCCCTGTTCACCGTGGCAGACAGCACAGTTTTTCACAAAGGCTTCCGGTGCTGGCGCGGCCGCGACGACAGCCTTCCGACTGATGTCCTTGGGCTCGAAAGGCTCCTTGAGGAAACGAATCCCTTCTTCTTCCTGCGCTCTGAGCTGCTCGGCAAAGTTCTGAGCATCATCTCGCTTGGCAAGAACATGCAAAACCGCCATGGCGACAAGTAAACCCATAGTGCCCAGCATAACAAACGGGCGTTTGAGAGGATGCCGCTCCGGGCTGCGGTCGAGGAATGGAAGGAAAGTGATAATTGCCATCACAACCCCAGGGATGACCAACGACCCAATGATCGCCGTCGAACCAGGGAAGTACTTCAGAAGTTGGAACAGGAAGAGAAAGTACCACTCTGGACGCGCAACGTACTGTGTCTGGGAGGGGTCAGCTTTAGGCTCTAGCGGAGCCGGTATCGTCCAGGACAGGTAGGCCAGGATAATGAACACAACCAGCGAGAAAACAGCATCCTTGAAAACCTGCCCGGGCCAGAAGGGTTCCACCCTGAACATCGCCTCTTGCTCGGTCATGTTGAAGGGGCCGGCCGGTTTGGCCTTGCGGAACAAGTAAAGATGGGCAGCAATGCCACCAGCCATCAACGCCGGCAGCAGAAAGACATGGACCATGAAGAAACGCGAGATGGTAATGGTGCCCATCTCCGTGCCGCCGATGATGATGCGCTTGATGGTATCCCCGATAAGGGGAACTTCACTGGCGATTCCAACAGTAACCACCGTGCCGTAGTATGCCTTCATGTCCCACGGCAGCAGGTAGCCGGAAAGTGAAAACGCCAACACAAGTTGTAACAGTCCAGCGCCAACCAACCACAGCAACTCGCGCTTCTGCTTGTAAGCGCCCCAGATGACAATTTGGAGAATATGCAGCACCACCATGATGACCATGGCGCTGGAGCCATAGTGGTGCATGCCCCGCATGAAGGCTCCAAAGGGGACTTCTTTCATGATGTACTCGACCGACTTATGCGCATCTTCGGCGCTCGGTACGTAGTACATCGCCAGGAAAACACCAGTAATGGACTGCAAGGCAAAAATAAACAGGAGCGCACTGCCAAAAGCATAAGCATACCTTGTGCCGCCCGGAATTGGCTCATCGAGCAATTCATGCAGGATTTCGCTAATTCCAGCGCGCTCATCAATCCAATCGTAAATTTTCCCTAGCGTACCATTTGACTGTGGAATTGCCGGAGAAGCCATAGCGAGAAAACCTTTCTTGTCTCCTGTAGTAAACAACAGATGCCGATGCGTGGGGGCTATCGCCGGCGATGGCAGTCAAAGCTGCCGCGTATTTCCCTATGAGAACACTTCTTTTGTTGGAAGTAAGTTCTTGAATTTTTGGAAGACAATCTGGAGTTTGCCATCCACCACACGATACTCAAGCGTGTCCAGACTGCGTGCAGAAGCCGAGCCAGGTTTCCTTTCGCCGGTAATATCAAAAGCGCTATTATGACAGGGGCAGAAGTATTCGTTCCGCTCTGGAACCCAGTTGACTTTGCAACCCAGATGCGGGCAGGTTGCCGTGAAGGTCAAGAACTCATTGCCTTGTTTCATGACCCAGACGGTCTCGTCCGAAGATGACTTAACCCACCCATCACGAACTTCGATGGTGATTTTTTTAGCCGTTGGTTTACCTTCTTCAAAGTCTGATATGGGTCCTAGGTCGATCCAGTTTTTTTCATCTTCGCCCCCACCCTTTTTGAGAGCGTTCCCAACGGCAAATTGGAAAAGTGGATATGCCAATGCACCACCAATACCGGCAACAATGATAATCGAGCCGAGCGCCATAAACAGGCGTTTGGTTTTGTCCACTTCGGACAGTTCAGACATAGAAACTCCCTAGTTGATGAGACCAAAGTTTACAAAGGTATGATCCCAAAAAGACATACGTTGAAGAGGAGGCTAACACGCTTGTGGAGGAACTGGCAAAAGCCAGTATAGTGAGAGGGAAAAGGGGCGTGTGTAAGTAAGCTTACATAGGGCCTGGCTTTTGCCTGGTTTTCCCCTTCTGCAGCTTATGCCGGTTCGGCAAAGATGCGGACGGTTTGGGTGTCAAAATCAAGTGTTACATAAATCACGTTTGGTTGACAACAAACTGTGCAGTCCTCGATGTATTGCTGTCGCCGACCGCCGCTCCAGTCTGGGAAGGTAATGTTAATTTCACCACAGTATGCACAAGGGTATGTGGCTGTCTCCTGCATAGGGAAGGCGTAGAAGGAGAACCCGGCTTATCTCTGCCCGCAGGCAAAATACTGCCGGTGCATAACTTACTCGGCCGGCGGAAGTTGCTGCCGGTCTTCCATGCGTTGCGGGCGGCGGAGCGGTTCGAGAACCGACGCTTCGTCTTCAATGAACCCCATCTCGCTTACTGGCCAGTAGCGATATACGGCTTTGCCGTAGATGTACATTTCGGGCACAAACCCCCAGTTGCGGCTGTCATTACTGGCGTCACGATTGTCACCCATTACGAAGTAGTGGTGTGGCTCGACAACCCATGTACGGGGTGGGCTAATGATGGTTGTGTAGTCACTGGACAGGTACTTTTCCGGTACGAGCTGGCCGTTGATATAAAGCTTACCGTTTGCCAGGGTGATTTCGTCACCAGGCAAGCCAATCACGCGCTTGATAAAACTTTCTCGGGGATTTTTGGGGTAGTAGAAAACGACAATATCGCCCCGCTCGATCTTGGAAAAGTTATAGATGAAGCGGTTGACAAACAACCGTTCTCCTTCACGCAGACGCGGCAGCATGCTTGTGCCTTTGACGTAGACGGGCTGAATGACAAAAAGGCCAATCAGCAATGCAATAACCAACGCAAGGAGTACGTCCCGTCCGATACTCAGCCCTTCCCTGACCCAGTGTTTCCAAGCTGGCAAAGCGCCGGTGAAGGTAGAAGTCACAACACCTGCTTCGTCACTGAGGGAGTAGCCCGTATTTGGGGAGGGCACAACAGTCCACATGGGGCGGAAGACAGGTAGGGATGAAGGCGCTTCTCCTGATGATGCATCCTGTGCAATGGTTTTATGGGGCGTAAGTCCCAGTTCGAGAACTGCTGTACCTGGCTCATTCAAGGAAACAGAAGCATGCGTGTAGGGGACCCCGGCTTGGCTTTCGGAGAGTTGGCCGGCTACTTGCTGAGACAAGAACGCCGGGCCTTCTGTAGCCAGATTTGAGCCGGTCAAGCTGTTCTCCTGTTCAGTTGGGGAGATTACTGCTTTACTGTTTGAGAGGCAGGGAAGCCTAGTTTGAGGCAAGTTTTCTGCGAAGGGAACGTTGGTCGGTGCGCAGGTTGTAACCGGCATCCCAGTCCAGGCTTCTAACACCTGATGATCGGCGTACAAATATCCTTTGCGCTGCAAGGCATTGAGCTGGTCGTCAGAGAACTCGTCATGCATCATGGTTGGCTGCATTCCCGGTTATGCTGATCCGACATACCAAAAAAAACAACACCTTTCTCGACAAGGCCTTATTATGGCTGAATGGTTTCAACCGTTCCAAATTTGGTCAGACTGGCCTGAAGGGAAGTCGTTCCTCCATAGATGGCAATTAGTCGCCCCCGACTCAGCATTTCGCGTGCCAAGCGGTGACAATCGGTCGGTGTCACCGTTGGTAGGCGACTTATGACATCGGCTTCGGCAGTGGCACTGCGACCATACGTCTCCAGCTGTACAAGGCGCTGCGCTAGATCGCGGTTGTTAGGTACCCGGTCGCGGTATGCCGATACAGCAGCCGTTTGGGCTGCGCGAACCTCCGCTTCATCTGGTGGATGCTCTTGGAGATCGGCAAGCTTTTGCAGTGCGCGTTCAAGTTCGGAGACGGCTGCGTTTATGGGGTACGCGCCGCTAAGCATCCAGGGGCTTTCAGGCAACCGGCGGTGAGCCAAGGTCAACTGCCATGGCTGAAGGCGGCGTCTGAAAAGCTCTGTAAAGACTAGCCAAGTTGCGCGGGTCTCCGGGGTAATGTCTGGCAGAATGCCTCCCAATCGAATGTGAATGAGTGCGCCTGGTGAACTGGAAGAGGGGCGGTGTACCAAACGGAGCTGGTCTGGAGGATTAGGTGGCAAGAAGGTAGCCGGTGCCGGTTTGCCCTTTGCCCAGCCCCCAAAGGCACGGCGCGTAACGCTCCGGACTTGGGAAGCTGTAATGTCTCCGACAATGATGACCGCAGCGTTATTCGGAAGCCAGTGTCGGCGATAAAATTCGGCTAAGTCGGCAGGGGTAATTGCTGCAACACTCTCCGGTGTTCCTATTAGCGTGTGGTGGTACGGGTGGGCCTCATAGAGGGTCTGGAAAAACAACGCGTCGGCAGCAGCTTCTTCGGTCTGGGCTGCGCGGGCAGCCGCAATTGCTGCTTCCTGGAAAGGCTTGAAGCGTGCTTCATCAAAGTCCCGCCTGGCTATGTCCGGCAGGGTGACCAGCCGTCCCAGAAGGTCAATGAGGCTTGTGGCATACCGGGCCGGGCCGGTGACCATAATGCATGTCCGGTCCCAGTCAACATCAATTTCAAGCTGGGCCTCAGCCTCTTCTAGTTCAAGTTGAACCCGCTCGGCGTTGTAACCGCCCCCACCGCTGCGGATACACTCAGCCGTCAACCGGGCTAGTCCTGCCTTACCCACTCGATCAAACGTCGCACCAACCTTGATGACAACGGCGATGACTACCGACGTTGAACCTGGGCGTTCCACGACGAGAACGGGCAAGCCAGTCAACAGGGTATCCCGCTGAATAGGCGGGAAGTCGCTGTCCGGCCGTGTCTCGGGCTCTGGAAGGGCTTTTGTCGTTCCCGCAGTGGCTGTGCTAGCCGAGAATACACTTACTAGGGTTACAAGTAGCGCTAACCAGCCAGCAAAAAGGTATAGCCTTTGGTAGCAGGAATGCATCAGCACAAGACGCATACGCAAGCAGACAACCCTACGAAACGAGAAACGCTATGAAGCTGCCGCAGCAGCTATCGTAGCCGACATGCCAGCTTTCCGGCTACCACGCGCCAGAGAACATAGCCGATAGAATGCTTGGGTTTGTATAAACTAAACGTGGCAAGAACGCATGTTCACGAGTCGGCTAACCCTGAGGATGATTGTCTGCTAGCCAGGAGTTTGTGGAAAACTCACCTCGCCGATGGGAATTTCGCGTTTCCACTGCTCGTTGCCTTCTTCGTCAAAGCAGCGCATGGTGAGCAGGCGGTTGGCGCGTGAGCCGGAAAACTCCAAAAGGCCAAAGTTGTGCTTCTCAACCAACGTTCCTGGCACGCGACAAGGATTGTCACGTTCGGCCTTTGAAATCCGCGCTACACCGGCTGTCAGGGAACTCGAGGTGAAGTCGTAGAGCGGGTAAAGGCCCGGCTCAGTGCGCCGGTTGAGTTCAGCTAAATGGCGATCGCCGGAAATGAAGACAACGCCGGAGATTTTTTCAGAACGGATGAAGTCAAATATCTTGGCCTGCTCGACCTTGAAGCGGCCAAAACACTCCCATGGGGAAACTGGATTAAGGACTTGTCCACCACTGGCGACCACTTTGAAGGTGGCTTCACTAGAACGCAAGGCTTCTAAGAGCCACCGAAGCTGTCCTGGCCCGAGCATGGTCTTATCTGGCGCATCGTCGGGCAGGCGATTCGGGGTTCGGTGATAGCGGCCGTCAAGCATGAAGAACTCCACATCAGCCCACTCAAAGCGGAAGAAACAACCCGGCGTCTCTGGCGTCCCAGCCGTCGGGTTACACCAGTAGTCTTGAAAAATGCGAAGTGCCGCCTCCCGTTTACGGAAGGTGCGATCTGAGTCATTTGGCCCGTAGTCATGATCGTCCCAGATGGCATAGTGGTGAACCGCCGCCCACAGCGGTTGGAGTTCAGCTTGGGCGCGGGTATGGGCATAACGGTACCGCATGCCAGCTTCCGTCTGGTAATCCGCTTCACGGTAGTAGCAGTTGTCACCAAGCCATAGCATCAGGTCTGGTTTCTGAGCGAGGATGGCTGAAAACACCTTTGGCGGATCGCCATACGGCCGTCCCGGACGGTCAAAGGGCGGATCGTTGACGTAGTGGCACGAGCCAAAGGCGACCTTGAATGGCGGTGGTTCTGTGCGCCATTTCCACATCGGTTGGGTTTGAAACCTCATCGGATAGGGCCGCTCGATACGTACCCCATCCACGTAGACTTCATAGTCATAGTGGGTGCCAAACTGCAGGCCAGAAAGCGTAAGCTTGGCAATCCTGTCTCCGGCGTATGTGGTACGGTATTCCTCGCTGAGCCGGGCAGTTTCTGGTTTCCCCTGAACCCAGTAGCGGACCTGAACGCGAGCCGGTTGCCGGGTTTGTAACCAAATCATCGTCTCTGTCATTTCGCTGTAACCAACCAGCGGGCCAGAAAGCAGTGCATCGGTTCCAGTGCTGTTTGCCCGAAGCTGAAGAAGCGACCCGGCTACCGGCGACCAAAGCAGATGGCTAAGAAATGATCGACGCTTCACAATACCGTTTCCTTAGGTCTGACGTAGCACGAAAGGCATGACCAGCAAAGTTTCGGGGACTGGTGATACGCTAGCTAGCTCCAAAGTGACCACCAGAGAATACCGCCCAGACAGAGACCAGTAATAATGACCGCCACAATGATGACAGTGCGCCAAGTTAGGCTTCCATGCGAGGTTTCACGCGCCACGACCGTTTGAGATGCCATGACCACATCGGGCGGTTTGTCTTGGACAGGAGGCGGCGGTGGCAGGGCAGCCACTTCGGGCGTACTGGGAAGTGGCGGGACAGAAATCATCGGCGCACGCTCCAGCTCTCGCTTGGTCATTGTTGCTGCGAGACGGACAGCAAGCTCTAGCTCGCGGGCAAATTCACTGCCCGACTGCTGTCGCCGTAGGGGACTTTTCTCAAGCGCCCGCATGATGACACGTTCGACATGAGCAGACAGGTCCGGCCGCAGCCGCCGGGGAGATGGGGGAATCTCGTTGGCATGCTTGCTCAAGATCACCTTAGAAGGGCCGCCGTAGAACGGAGGTCTACCGGTCAGCATCTCGTAAGTGATGATTCCTAGACTGTAGATATCCGACCGGGCATCAAGCTCAAGACCCTTCGCCTGCTCGGGGGACATGTACTGCGGCGTGCCCATGACCATATTCTGCGCCGTCAGCGGGGCGCTGTCTGTAGAGTCTTCCTGCACCTTGGCGATGCCAAAATCCAGCACCTTGACCCGTTCCCGCTCAGGCTCGTCAGTTGGCAAGAGCATGATGTTTTCCGGTTTGAGGTCCCGGTGAATAACATTCTGAGCGTGAGCCGCATCGAGAGCATCGCCAATCTGGCGTACGATATGCACGGTCCGTTCAAGAGTGAATGGCCCATCGGTTTGGATGGCCCGCTTCAGGGTGGAGCCTTCCAGATACTCCATCACCAGGTAGACATAGCCTTCTTCGCTAATCCCGAAGTCGGTCACTTGGATGACGTTGGCATGGTCAATGCGGCTAGCTGCTTGGGCCTCTTTCTGAAAGCGCTTGACAGCACGGCGTTGGGCAGCCAGTTCAGCGTGGAGAATCTTGACCGCCCAGAGCTTGCGCGTCAGTACGTGAGTGCCACGGTACACCGTGCACATCCCACCTTCGCCAATGCGTGCTGTAAGGTGGTAGCGACCCATAAAAACCCGCCCCACCAGAGGGTCTTCGCCAAGTTCTTCTTCATCAGACACTTCTGATAATGGCCTTCCGTCGTAGGGACAGAAGGAAATATCTGCCGTGTACGTACGCCGACATTGCGGACAGGCTTTCATGGGAATTACAGAAAACCTATGAAGACGACATCAGATTACTTGAGGTAAAGTTCTTCGAGATTCCACGTCGCAGCCGGGTCGAACTTTGCCAAACGAACGTTGAGTACGTTGGAACGCACCCCGGCAATAGTGTGCTCTGAAATGAGGTGCACAACTGGGCTGACTTCATTCCATCTTCGCTGAAAATCGTAGTAGAGCTTTCGGCGTTCTTCGACGGTTTTCTGACGCAGCGCTTGGTCAAAATCTTTGGCTATTTTCTTGAACCAGTCGTAACCTCGCAAGTCGGTTTGAACGTTGGTAATAACTGGCTCGGCAAAGTAGGGACGGCTACCGGTTACAAAGGGTTGCAGGAAGATGGGGTCGGGGAGCTCTGGCTGAAGCTCGACCAAGATCATGTCAAAGATCCCCGTTGTAAGGAGTTTCCACCACTTTTCCATCGGCTGTTCATCAAGCACGATGTCTAGGCCACCGCTTGTCAAGTCCTGAACAATGGCTTGCCCAAGGGCAATGGCGGTTGGTTCTTTGGGGACAACAAGCTTGAAGCGGACAGGAAGCCCGATCCCATCAATCAGTTTGCCGTTTCGGTATGTGTAGCCGGCCGATTGTAAGGCAGCCTTGGCGATTTCTACGTTGGATTCATAGCGGGGGGCGTTGGGGTCGTACCAGGTTGTGTTGCCGGGTGCAATAAGACCAAAGCACGGGTCGGCATGTCCGTCCAGTACGGCTGAAGCCAGGCGCTTGCGGTCAATAAGCCGCGAGAGAGCTTCACGAAAGTCATCGTTGAGAAAGTGTTTGGAGCGGTTTCGATCCACTTTGGTTTGATCGAGCCGTGTGTTTCCCACCAGCGTCCATACCCGTAGCGAGCCACCGGCGTTGTGGACCTTAACCTGCCCTTCTGCTGCTTTGACCTGCGTTGGCAGGAGGTAATCAACAATGTCGTACTTGCCTTCGGCAAAGCGTTCCGACTGGGTTTTGCGATCTACCCCTAGCTCGTAGATGACTTCGTTGAGATAGGGCAGCACCGTACCAGCATTGTCGACCTTCCAGTAATTCGGATTGGCTGCCAGCCGAAGCTCCTTGTTCGGTGAAAATGACTTGACGACAAAAGGTCCGGAGCAAGCAATCTTGGTTGGGTCTTCAGCTATTGTTGGGAAGTTTGCCTTGGAAACAATAGGGATACGCGCAAAGACAAACTTGGCAGCATCCGCCGAGATAGCGTCGTTGAACTGAATCTCAACAGTTTGGGCATCAATAATCCTGAACTTGGCTTCCCCACGCTCCTCACCAACGCCGGTTTTGAGCAGGTCGCTAAGGGCTGAACCGGCCTCAAGGGCTTTTTCGTACGAGAAAACCACATCGTCCGGCAACAGTGGTGAACCATTTGAGAAAAAGCATTTGCGGAGCGTTACCCGGTAGGTTTTTCCATCGTCAATGAGGGAGACTGCTGTGGCGAGCCCGCTGTCTTCGACTACCTGCTTTTCAAAGTCATAGTCAAGCAGGGTACCATAGAGCTTGCGCAGGACGGCTAGGGTATCCGGTGTGGAATCCACAAAGGGATTGAACGTCAATGGACCAAAGGCAAGGGCTAGCCTGAGCGTGCCACCTTGTTTCCCAGGTTCGCATTTGGCTGGCTTGGCATCTGTACCAGGGGCAAGTTTGCGATAAGTTATTCCGCAGCCTGTAAACAGCGTCAGACAGAGTGAAAGGGCTAGCGAAAGAGCTGTTGCCGCTCGAGTTGTGGGTTGCATGGGGTCTGTCGTGGCCGACCGCCCGGCTACCACAAAAACAAACACGACATTGGATGGGCCGTAGGCAGTCGAAAGTAAAATACGGGTACTGTCTGTACCTTTATCAAAGTAGCCGGGAAAATGCTACGACTTGCTTGGTGCAGCAAGCTTTACGGCTATGCCCCGCAGCAGTTTTTGTATTTCTTGCCGGAGCCACATGGGCAGGGGGCATTGCGTCCGATTTTGGGGGTGCGGCGGACAACGGTTCGGCTTTGACCTGCACGGGCGGCACCTGCATTGGCGGCTGTATACACCTGTCCGGTGGCTTGGCGGGGTAGTGGCAAGGTCGCTGCTGAAGCCATCCGGGCGCGAGGGCTGGGAAGGGAAGGTGAAGCAGATACTCCTTTGGTTATTTCAAACTCATCGCTCTCGGTTTCTTCGTGGTCGGCAAGGTCTTCTTCTTCAAGGTGCAGTGCCGAAGCTTCCGCCACTTCCACGCGCATGTTGAACAAAATGCGTACGCACTCTTCGTCCATCCGGTCAATCATCTCTTCAAAGAGCCGGCTGGACTCTTTTTTGTATTCAATCAAGGGGTCCTTTTGACCGTATCCGCGCAACCCGACGCCTTCCTTGAGGTGGTCAAGTGCGGCAAGGTGTTTTTTCCAGTGCGCGTCAACAATGTTGAGCATCACGTGGCGCTCGAGTTGGCGTAGGTTTTCGGCTCCGATCTTAGCTTCGCGCGCCTTATATCGCTCGTAGACGGTCTGCCATACCTTGGCGCGGATTTCATCCCGGCTCAGACGGTCAAATTCGAGGTTTTCGGCTTCACAGTCGTAGGCGTAGAGATCGAGCAGGGCCACGCGCAAGCCGTCTACGTCCCATTCTTCAGGGCGTCCGTGGAGGTAGCGCCGAATGACATCGGTAAGCAGGTCTTCAGCTAAGTGGATAAACTCCCGTCCACCTTCTGCGCCTTCCATCAACTCGCGCCGCAAGTTGTAGATGGTTTCGCGCTGAAGGTTCATCACGTCGTCATACTCAAGCAGATGCTTGCGGATGGAAAAGTTGTGGGCTTCGACCGACTTTTGGGCAGCTTCCACTCGCCGCGACACCATGCGGCTTTCGATGGCGACGCCTTCTTCCATGCCGAGCGTCAGCATGATGTTTTTGAGGCGTTCGCCACCGAAAATGCGCATCAGGTCGTCTTCGAGCGACAGATAAAAGCGTGAGGAACCCGGATCGCCTTGCCGGCCGGCGCGTCCGCGCAACTGGTTGTCAATACGTCGTGATTCATGCCGCTCACTGCCAATGACGTGCAGCCCGCCAAGTGCCACAACTTCGGCATGTTCTTGATCGGTCTGGGCTTTGATCTGGGCAAACAGTGCCTGGCGTTCTTCGGGAGGGGTTTCTGCCGGATTGCGGCCTTGCCGACGCAGCTCGGCATCCGTCAGGAATTCAGGATTGCCGCCAAGCAGGATGTCTGTGCCACGGCCGGCCATGTTGGTAGCGATTGTCACTGCACCTTTACGGCCAGCCTGGGCAACAATCTCGGCTTCTCGCTCGTGATACTTGGCGTTTAGAACATTGTGAGGAATGCCAATAGCTGAGAGTTTGCGCGAGAGCAGTTCGGAGTTGGCCACCGAGGTCGTCCCAACCAAAATGGGCTGGCCTGTTTTGTGGCGCTCTTTGATTTCTTCAACAATGGCATTCCATTTTTCTTCGGCGGTCCGGTAGATGATGTCAGGGTAATCCTGCCGGATCATCGGCCGGTGTGTGGGAATTACAGTGACCTCTAGGTTGTAAATCTTGGCAAACTCGACCGCCTCGGTTTCGGCCGTACCGGTCATCCCGGCCAGCTTCTCGTACATGCGGAAGTAGTTTTGGAGGGTGATGGTTGCTAGCGTTTGGGTTTCGGCTTCGATTTTGACACCTTCTTTGGCTTCTATAGCCTGGTGCAGGCCGTCCGACCAGCGTCGTCCTTCCATTGCGCGCCCGGTGTGCTCGTCCACGATGATCACTTGCCCATCGCGCACCATGTACTCCTTGTCGCGGTGGTAGAGGGTGTGGGCTTTAAGCGCCTGGTTGACGCAGTGCAGAAGCTCAAAGTTGGCCGGATCGTAGAGATTTTCAATACCAAGCAGCTTCTCGACCCGTTCGATACCGCTTTCGGTCAGTGCTGCCGTGTGCGTTTTTTCGTCCACCAAGTAGTCGGTGGCTGGGTTGAGCTTGGGGATGACATCGTTGGCAAGGTAGTACTTTTCGCTTGATTCGTCCGAAGGTCCGGCAATGATAAGTGGCGTGCGGGCTTCGTCAATAAGGATCGAGTCCACTTCGTCCACGATGGCAAAGTAGTGCCCCCGCTGGACGCAGGACTTGACCGAATACTTCATGTTGTCGCGCAGGTAATCGAAGCCAAACTCGTTGTTGGTGCCGTAGGTGATGTCGCAGGCATAGGCTTCGCGCCGCTCATCGTCGTAGAGGTGGTTTTGGATGACGCCTACGGAAAGGCCTAGAAAGCGATAAATCTTGCCCATCCACTCAGCGTCGCGTTTGGCTAGGTAGTCGTTGACGGTGACGACATGAACACCGCGGCCGGTCAGGGCATTGAGATAGACCGGCAGGGTCGCAACGAGCGTTTTACCTTCTCCGGTACGCATTTCAGCAATGCGTCCGTGGTGAAGGGCAATCCCACCGATGAGCTGGACATCGAAGTGACGCATCCCTGTTGTCCGCCGCGAAGCTTCCCGAACCGTGGCAAAAGCTTCTGGAAGCAAGTCATCGAGTGACTCGCCTCGCTCAAGCCGTTCTTTGAACCGGGCTGTCTGGGCCTGAAGTTCGGCGTCGGAGTACGCTTGCAGTTTGGGCTCCCAATCATTGATGGCAGACACAAGGGGACGAATGCGCTTGAGATAGCGTTCGTTGGCGCTACCGAATATCTTGGCAAGAATCTTGTCGAGAAACATGAGGATTTTGGGCGAGGGAAGAATCAAACAAGGAGTATCACGTAAACCCTACGTTGCTATGACCACTACGGTAACGTGCCAGACACTTCGGTGGGAGGTCAGGCCTAGCGACGAATAGTAGGGAATTTGGCGCTGTGGCGTCAAGGAAGCCTTGGCAACACGCTGTTTCTGGAAACTCCTCTTGCTTGCGGCGGGACAGGGGGGAAGAATGCCCTTGAAAGGTCTTTTTCGCCTGTGCTATGAAGTCATTTCTTCAGAATATTGCTACAGACATGTTGCTACTCAGCTGTGTGGCATCTTGCAGTAACGGCAGGGCTGTTTTCCCTAAGGGAATCTTCGGGCAAGCATAGTTTTATGAGACATGCCTACGGCAGGATATGTCAACTGCAACCACTAGACGGCGACCAAGGCTACTGATGTAGTTTTTGTTGTAGCCAACTCAGTAGCTTGCGCTACCTTCTCTCGGCGAGGACGGTAAAAAACATGTCAAGTGCCGCGCTGGTGCTCTATGGCGAGGAGTACCAGCAGATCAAAAAACATCATCGCGCGCTTGTGTGAAGACGCCAATGCACGGATGGTCTTTCTGATCGATAAAAACGGTCAGAAGATTGCCGACTACGGAGATGTTGGCTCGATTGACACGACAAGCTTGGCGTCGCTGACGGCAGGTAATGTTGCGGCTACAGACGCGCTAGCTCACCTTGTCGGTGAAAAAGAGTTTCCTGTGCTTTCGCACGAAGGTGAGCGGGACAACATTCACATCTCCATCGTAGCGCAGCGTGTCATCTTGGTCGTCATCTTCGACGAGCGCTCGAGCTTGGGGCTAGTACGCCTGCGCGTCAAGCGGGCGGCGACAGACCTCGCCGAAGTGCTAGAGACAATTGCCCGCAAGGTTGAGGAAGAAAAAGCGCGGGGAGTCAATCTCGAGTCGCCTTTTGCTGAAATTACCGAGGACGATATTGACAGCTTGTTTTCTGACTGAGAAGTTGTAACCGTAGCAATTGCTACACCCGATTGACAGGTTCTGTAGTGGCTTGAGGAGTGCCTTGCCTTGACATTCATCAACTACGCTGCCCGTGAAATCAACTGTAAGCTCGTTTATTACGGCCCCGGCCTTGGTGGGAAGACAACCAACCTGCAGTACATCTACGACACGACAGCACCGCAGGCGAAGGGGAAGTTAATCAGTCTAGCGACTGAAACCGACCGAACCCTGTTTTTTGACTTCCTCCCACTCGAACTGGGGACCGTACGTGGATTCAAAACCCGCTTCCATCTTTACACCGTGCCGGGACAGGTCTTCTACGACGCTAGCCGGAAACTGATCCTCAAAGGGGTAGACGGCGTCGTTTTTGTGGCCGATTCCCAGGAAGAGCGCATGGATGCCAACATTGAATCGCTCTGGAACCTGGAGCAGAACCTCAAGTCCCACGGCTATGACTTGATGAAAATCCCGTATGTTCTCCAGCTCAACAAGCGCGATCTGCCAAATGCCATGCCGGTTGAAGAGCTGAAAAAGGAGCTTATGCGCAAGGGCGAACCGGTCTTTGAAGCGGTGGCATACAAGGGCATTGGCGTCTTCGATACGCTCAAGGCTGTAGCCAAGCAAGTGCTGGTTGAGCTCAAAAAAGGCGGCGGTTAGCCTTTTTCCCTACGGCTTGCTTTGGTTATGCCAAGGGCAGCAGTCATGCCAGCATGTTTCCAGGGCTTCGGCGACTGGCCGAAGCTTTTTTTCTATGGGTGGTCGGTCAGCAGCAGCGAGTGCGGGGGCGGCTGACATCAACTCAACATCTCTTGCATGACAGGAAAGCTTCACCATGCTTGCCGGTAAAAAAGGTGTAATTCTTGGCGTCGCAAACAAGCGTAGTATCGCTTGGGGCATTGCCCAGGCAGCTGCCCAGGCGGGTGCAACCCTTGCCCTGAACTACCAAAATGAACGCCTTGAAGCCAATGTGCGCGAACTGGCAGCGACGCTGGACAATCCGCTCGTCGCCCCCTGTGACGTGACCAGCGACGCCGACATTGCAGCCTTTTTCGAGTTGGTCAAAACCAACTTTGGCACGGTGGATTTCCTCGTACATGCCATTGCCTATGCCCCTAAAGAAGACCTAGATGGGCCTTTTGTCGAGACTTCCCGCGAAGGTTTCCGCATTGCCCACGACATTAGCGCTTACTCGCTAACCGCTGTGTCACGTGCGGTACTTCCGCTGATGAAGGATCACGGGGGGAGTATCGTAACGCTGACCTACCTTGGTAGTGAGCGGGCTGTTGTGGGATACAACGTCATGGGGGTAGCCAAGGCCGCGCTCGAAGCCAGCGTACGGTACTTGGCCGCCGACCTGGGACCCTACGGCATTCGGGTCAATGCCATCTCGGCCGGCCCGATCAACACCCTCGCAGCGCGAGGCATTCAGGGATTCACCAAAATGCTCAAACACCACGCCGCCACGGCCCCGCTGCGCCGACCCACGGAAGTTGCCGAAGTGGCTGACACCGCCCTGTTTCTCATATCGCACATGGGGCGTGGCATCACCGGTGAAGTCATTCACGTAGACGGTGGCTATCACTGCATCGGGCTTGTCCCAAAAGATGAACCGATCTAGGCCGTGTGGGCGGAGTTGAAGAAATGGCTGGCGCAAACCCGTACCCCTCTCAACGAGCAGGAACTGCCCACGTGGGATGCTCTACGCCCATCGGTGCAAACTGCCTTCGAGAACAGTGGTGTGACAGCTGCCGAGTTTGCCCAGCTCGGCCGGCGGCGCGGCGACTTGATCAACTTTTACTGGGCGCTTGAACGCAAGCGCTTGTGGCGGCATGTGTATTTCGAGCGACCCACTCTGGAAGTTGGCTTCAACGGTCTACGCTTCCATCCACGCTACGGAACTGCATCCCTGCTTGCCGACCTGTGCGCCGATGCTACCTTTACCAACCTACGCCAGACCTACCGTGGACGGTTCAACAGCCGCCTGCATCCCGAGCAATACAACTTCTCGGAAAATGACACCGCTGTTGCCTCACTACACTTCAACTTCAGTGAGGCGACTACGGCAGACGTACATTTTGACTACTTCAACGCATACGCGCCGGGCATCTGGCCACTCATCGCCCATGCCTTTTGGGAGTATCCGCTCAAACTTTTTGTGGATTACTCGAATGCTGAAGACATCCGGCGTTGTCTGCACGCGCGTGATGGCTGTGACCCATGGCAAGTCGTACGCCAAGGTAGTCATGAGCGCGGCACGGTGCAAACGGCATAGACCGCAACGGTTCCGCAAAAACGTGCGGGGACGAAACAGGGCTCCTTTTTCGGAGAGGATACTAGAGCCTTGGGCTTCACCTAGTTCTGTCACGCTGGCTTTTCGGGTCGTGGTGCGCTGTGGGTGAGATTTGGCAAATAGATTGCGCCGGCGTAGTGGCTCGAGGCTAGGGAACACATCTGGCAGCCTTTGAGCACAAAGCCTGTTGCGCGCCCTTCAAACAACGCTATTTTCGAGGGTGTGCTCTTTCCGCTGCAGCAGGTAATTCCAGCGGCTTTCTGAGAAGCACAATCCGTAGCAGAGCTGGCTAAATATCAGAGCCGGTTAAGGTAACGGGTGAGAATGTCGAGCCCGGCTTGGAGTTGGCTGGGTTCTGTCAGACACGACAGCATAAGATGCACGCCTTCTTCACAGCCGTAAAAGTAGCCAGGATGCACCAGGACACCCTGTTCGAGGAGTTCCAGCACAAGGGTTTCTTCATCATCCCAACCGGCGATGCGTGGAAACAGGTAGTAGCCGCCATCCGGTGGCTGAACGGTCACTTGGGGACAGCATTGTAGGGCAGCAAGAGCGAGATCGATTGCCTTCCGAAGACGGTTACGCATCTCCTGTACGAAAGCCTGTCCCTGCGCAAAGAGCGTTGGCAGCATAAACTGGGTCAAAGCATTGGCACTTAGAAAGGTGTCGTTGAGGATTTCAAGTCGCTCCCTGAATCTGGCTGCAGCCGGCTCGTTGAGGGCAATCCACCCCAGTTTCAGATCGGGGAGGGCAAAGCGTTTGGAAATGCCATCGAGATGAAAAACCGGAAGCTCTGGGTGCAAAGCCCCAAACGGCGGGCTGGTCGGAGCCCGGTAGGTGAAGGTGGCAAATACTTCATCGCAGATAACGGGCAACCCAAGCTGATGGAGCGCCGGTAGTGGCTGTTGAATGATCATCCCGGTAGGATTATGTGGAGAAACCACAAGAACGGCGCGGGTTCGTGCGTCAGCCGCTGCCAGCAGTGAAGCCTCATCAATGCGCCAGCCGTGGGGCTCGTCCAACTGGTAGGTACGCAAAGCAACATGGTGAATAGCAGCCAGATGTTCAAAGAGCGGATACGTGACGCTAGGACCAAGGACATTGTCGCCCGGCTCGGTGAGCAGCGCAAAAAGTAGGCTGTAGGCTTCGCTTGTGCTGGCTGTGATGAAAACATTATCCGGCGATACAGGTAGCGCCGGGGTGCGATGGGCATAGTCAGCTGCGATTGTCTCGCGTGCCGGTAGCCATCCACGCGGATCGGGACAGTAACGCCGGTTGTCCCAGTAGCTTGCAGCAGCGGTCTTCAGTATGTCAGGTGGGAACAGTAACCCCTGGTGAGTCGGGTTACTGCTCGTCAGGTCAATGTAGTGGCCCTTGCGCACGCGCGCCTGTTCGAGCCGGTTAGGCGTCAGATCAGCATCGGAGAGAAAACCGGGCATGAGTTTGGGTAGGTCATGATTGGGCGGCGGCCAATGGGCCGCTGCCAACAGCTTCTTTTGCCACTAGCTGCCGCCCGGCAGCGCGCAGGCGGGCGCAGGAACGCTCACGTCCAATGAGCGCAAAAACCTCGAACATGCTTGGCCCAACGCTTTGTCCGGTCAGCGCGACGCGCGCTGCGTTGATAAACAAGCCAGCCTTGACCTCTTTGGTGGAAGCAAACTCTCGGAGTGCCGCCTCGACGCTTTCAGCCGTCCACTCAGGAAGCTGCTCGAGTACATCTGCTAACTCCGGTAGCCATGCTGCCAACCGGGAATCGCGTAGGTTTTTCTTGACCGCTTCTGGATCGATGTCAAAGGTGTCATCGAAATACGCCCGGCCGTAAACCGTAAAGTCCACCAACGTACGAAAACGCTCACGAAGCACTTCGACTGTGCGGGCAAACCACCTCTGTCCGTCCTCTGTGGCAAATTCCTCTTTCCAAAGGCCAGCGGCTTTGAGTCGGGCTTGCACCATCGGAAGCAGCCGGTCAAGGGGCATCGTGCGGAGGTATTCCGCATTGAGCCACAGCGCTTTCGGGTCCGTAAACTGGCGCGGGTCAGAAAGCGGCTGGTCAGCAGGTGGAAGGTTGAAAATGCCATTGGTACGGCTTACCTGGGCAAAATCAAAGGCAGCAATCATTTCTTCCCGTGAAAGTATCTCCCGGTCATCACCAGGTGCCCACCCGATCAGGGCAATGGCGTTGAGGAAGGCATCCGGGATAAAGCCCTGTGCCTGGTAAAACTGCACCGTAGCCCTTTCGCCATGCTTGCGTTTAGAGATTTTGGCGCGTTTGCCGTCCAAAATCAGGGGAAGGTGCGCAAATGTGGGTTCTGGCACCCCCAGGGCGCGGTAGATGAGCAGTTGCTTAGGGGTATTAGCAAGACCATCCTGCCCGCGGATGACGTGCGTAATGCGTTCGGCAATGTCATCGGCGGCATTGCTGAGAATGTACAGTGGTGAGCCATCTGAGCGGAGCAGGGCAAAATCTTCAATGTCAGCGTAGCGCTTGGTTTGTTCTCCGTGAACCAAATCGTGGAAGGTAACAGCACCATCTGTCCGGGGAACGCGAAACCGGATGACATAAGGGGTTCCTTGGGCATCGAGTCGGGCTTCTTCATCTGGCGTCAGGATGCGGCCGCGAAAAATGAAGGGCTTTTTGGCAGCTTCGGCAGCCTGCCGCATGGCTTCAAGCTCCTCTTTGGTTTCATAGGATTTGTAGGCATAGCCGGCAGCCAGCAACTGCTCGGCCAGCTTGCGGTGCTCGGCGACTCGTTCAGACTGGTAGAAAGGCCCTTCATCCCAATCCAGACCCAGCCAGCGCAGACCGTCAAGGATGGTCGCCACGGCTTCCGGCGTAGAACGCTCGCGGTCCGTGTCTTCTATCCGCAAAATGAACGTGCCGTGGTGCTTACGAGCAAACAGCCAGTTGAAGAGCGCTGTGCGCGCACCACCAATATGCAAATAGCCGGTTGGAGAAGGCGCAAAACGGACGCGAACAGTCATGGTGAGTATCCTATGTAACGAGAATTTTGGGCATTGTTGCCCGGTGGCAGAGTCTTAGCAAACTCCTTGCAGTTCGTCACCTTGGAACAACCCGTAGCTAACTGCCCACTCGCCTTTCTTGATCGATTGCCCTATGGGTTTCATTGCGTTTGCGGCTTCAGCAACGATAGCATCCATACTATTGATCTTGAGGCTCAAGATGCATCCCATGGCACTTGGTATTACGGAAGACATCACAGAACTCATTGGCAGAACTCCCCTACTACGCCTACGTTCGGTCGTGCCAGTCGGGGCGGCAAACGTGTACGCCAAGCTTGAATACTTCAATCCCGGCGGCAGTATCAAAGATCGGGCCGCGCTTGGCCTTATCACGGATGCAGAACAGCGTGGGCTGCTCAAACCGGGCGCAACCATCATCGAACCGACAGCCGGAAACACAGGGATGGGTTAGCCCTTATTGGGCGGAGCCGTGGTTACCGGGTGATCTTGTGCGTTCCCGAAGCTATAGCCGCGAAAAATGCAGGTGCCGAAGCCCTCGGGGGAAAGATAGTCTATACCCCGGCGGAAGAAGGCATTCCTGGTGCCATTCGCAAGGCGCTAGAACTGGCCGAGTCCATCCCCAATGCTTTTGTCCCACAACAGTTTAGCAACCCGGCTAATCCACGCATCCACTATCTGACCACAGGCGCTGAAATCTACGAGCAGCTTGGCGGAAAAGTGGATGGGCTGGCTATTGGCTGTGGCACGGCCGGTACCTTTTCTGGCGTTGCCCGCTACATCCGAGAACGAAACCCCCACGTGGTCTGCATTGCCGTTGAGACAGAAGGCTCAGTGCTTGGCGGCGGACAGCCCGGACCGCACCGAGTTGAGGGCATCGGCACAAGCTTTATCCCGGAGAACTTTCACCGTGAATTGTGTGATGAGGTTGTGGCTGTTACTGACCGCGATGCTTTTGCGATGGTGCGACGCTTGGCCTGTGAAGAAGGCGTGCTGTGTGGCGGTTCGGCCGGCGCAAACGCCTTTGCGGCAATCCAGCTTGCCCGACGCCTTGGTGAAGGGAAAAACGTTGTCACAATTTTCCCAGACGGAGCTGAACGCTATATGAGCAAAGGAATTTTCGATGAACTGCCCTAGCATTCCGGTGGCCTTGGCCGGCGCCAGCGTCCAGCATTGAGCTCCGAGCCGTTTTTTCCATCTCCTGCCGACGGCGAGAAGACACAAAACACTTTCTTCGCATGTAAAAGCAGCGCATGCGATAGTGGAAATGGAACCGCTACGGTGACTACCCCCAGCCGCCCAGCGGGTTGCGGTCTCATCTTGTCTTTGCCACACCCAGGAACGATGGATATTGCGGAAGCGCGCGCTGCAAACGTACGCGGTAATGAACATCTGCAACGGGGCGACTATGCGGCTGCTATTGCTGCCTATCGGGAAGCTATTGCCCATGACCCCCAAGCACGGGCTTACCCGCGCGAGCGAGGCGTCATCCACGCCAATCTTGCCTATGCTTTGTTTCTAGCCGGAGACCTCAGTGCTGCTTGTGAGGCTTACCAAACAGCCATCCGGCTTGAACCTCGGCGGGGAACTTACCACAACGAACTTGGGGATGTCTTGTTTCGTCTCAAGGACTGGTCAGGGGCACTGGCTGCCTATCAGCGCGCCGCCCAACTGGAAACGTTTTTGCGGATATACCCCGAGTCACCAGGGCTGATTCAGTACAACCTCGGTCTCACTTACAGCCAGCTTGGCGACCTAGAAGCAGCCCGCCGGCATTTTGCCGAGGCCTTGCGCCGCGAGCCCCGAAACGAAACATATCGTGCGGCCTTTGAGCAACTTCCTGCATCACCTGCGGCGTCTCCAGCAGTGGGGACGCCAAGTGGGCACCCTACCTTTGCCGATGTCGGAGGATACCAAGAAGCAAAGGAAACCATTGCCCGAGCCGTGCGAATTGTCCTTGAAGCCAAGCGAGCAGCTCAGTACCGCATCCACCTAAACGGCATTTTGCTGGTTGGCGAACCAGGCAGTGGCAAAACCTTCTTGGCAGAAGCCACTGCAGGTGAGTTTCAACTTCCGTTTGTCCGTGTCACGCTTGGTGAAGTGACGTCAAAATGGTCTGGAGAAGGCGTTGAGCGCTTGCACCACGTCTTTGAGCGCGCTGCCCGGCTTGCGCCCTGTCTATTGTTTTTTGATGATTTTGAAGGCTTGGCCGCAAACCTGCGGGATGTAGAATCGAACATCGAACATCGGCGCTTTCTGGAAGCCTTTCTTCAGCACATCGAGCAGATTCGGCAGAAGCCGGGGGTGGTGCTTATGGCAGCGACTTCCCGGCCTGAAGTCCTTGATCCGGCTGTCATCCGGCCCGGAAGGTTCGACTGGCGTGTTACTTTGCATCCGCCAGAGACAGCTGAACGCCGTGCCATGCTCGAAAGCTTGCTCCAGGCGCGTCCTGTTGAGGGCATTGATTACGAGTATTGGGTGCGACGCACCTTTGGGTACACAGCGGCCGACCTTGCACGGCTCGTCAACACGGCTGCCTTGGAGGCCTTTGCTGCCAATCAGCCAATTACTGACCACCATCTTGCTGTGGCGTTGTCAAAGTTGGAGGCAAGCGAACGCTTTGCGGGCGTACGCCGGTCTTGGGCAGACATTGTGTTGACAGAAGAAGTGCGGGCGACTTTTCGCCTGATTCAACACTTGCTGGAGAACCCCGATGCTGGCCAGGCGTTTGGCCTAACCCCTCCTCGGGGAGCAGTGCTCTACGGGCCACCTGGTACTGGCAAAACCACCCTGGCACGGGTGCTAGCCCATGAAGCGCGCTGCAGCTTCTACGCTGTGACGCCAAGTGACATCTACTCCAAGTGGGCTGGCGAGTCTGAACGCCGCGTCACCGAGCTGTTTCAACGGGCCCGGGCGCATCGTCCCAGCATCATCTTTTTTGACGAAGCCGATGCGCTGTTTGGTGTGCGTTCAGCAGCCGTTGGCGAAGCAGCGCCACATGTCAATCGGGTGCTGAATCAGTTTTTAGCCGAAATAGATGGTCTACGCACAAATGATCGCCTCTTTATTTTGGCTGCTACGAACCGGCTTGACCTTATTGATCCTGCAATGCTGCGTGCCGGGCGTTTATCAGAAAAAATCCATGTTCCGCTCCCTGCCGACGAGCAACGTTTGGCCCTCTTCAAGTTGTTTACTCAAGGAATGCAGCTTGATCCAAACGTGCGCTTGGAAGAACTTACTGTTGCTACGGCCGGCAAGTCTGGCGCTGACATCGAAGAGCTCTGTCAGGCTGCAGCGCGGATGGCTTTCCTACGACACCTAAATCAACCTTCACCGCCGCAGCCGTGTCTTGTCACTCAGGAGGACTTCCAGTCCGCTATGTCCTGGTTAGGCATTGTAGCTACTTCATCAGAGATCAAGGGTGTGAGGCGCTCTACTGCATCCTTATTGACTGAGGAGGTCAGCCTAATGGGTTAGATTTCACATGTCGTCATCTTGAATGTGACTGGTGAAACCTTCCAGATCGACTGGGCGTATTCCTGAATTGTCCGGTCGCTAGAAAATTTCCCCATCTTTGCTGCATTCAGAATAGATTTTCGCGTCCATTCGTCTTGGTCGAGATAGGCTTGCGCAACTCGCTCTTGGCATTCAATGTATGACCGGTAATCGGCCAGAACAAAGTACTGGTCACCACCTTCGAGTAGGGAAAACAAAATCGGGTGGAACAACTCTCTATCTAGCGGACTGAAGTAGCCACCGCCGATCATGTTGATTATTTCATTCAGCTCAGGATCATTGTGGAAATAGTCCCAAGGTGAGTAGTGTGGTCTAAGAGCTTCAATTTCTTCGACAGTCATTCCGAAGATAAATATATTTTCCCTTCCGACTTCCTCTGCAATCTCAACATTTGCACCGTCTAGCGTCCCAATAGTGAGGGCACCGTTGAGAGCAAACTTCATATTCCCCGTCCCACTGGCTTCCATACCTGCCGTTGAAATCTGTTCAGAAAGCTCGGCTCCTGGCAGAATTTTTTCAGCGAGGGAAACTCGGTAGTTAGGGAGAAAGATAACCCGCAGTCGATCCTTTGTGACAACGTCGTTGTTGATGACATCAGCAACGGCATTGATGAGACGGATAATGAGTTTTGCTATGCGGTAGCCGGGAGCTGCTTTACCTGCAAAGAAGATGGTTCTGGGTACGATGTCAAGATTAGGACAGTGTCGGAGGCGATTATACAGTGTGATGGCATGGAAGAGATTAAGTAGCTGCCGCTTATATTCGTGAATTCTCTTGACCTGACAATCAAACATGGATTGCTTGTCAATAGATATTTTCTTATTCCAGGTCTCATCAACAACCTTTATTAGGATGTCCTTGCCGTCTTGCTTGGCTTTGTGCCAAGCTTGGCGGAAGCCAGGATCGTCAGCAAGAGGTATGAGTTTTTCCATTTCGTAGAGGTCAGTCATCCACTTGTCGCCGATGGCTTCTGTAATGAGTGATGCAAGTTGTGGATTACAGTGAGCTAACCATCTTCTTTGAGTAATACCGTTTGTTTTGTTTTCAAACCTTTCGGGAAACATCATTGCAAAATCACTGAAGAGCTTTTGCTTCAGAATTTCTGTGTGTAGCTTGGATACACCATTGACATGGTGCGAGCCAACAATGGCTAAATGTGCCATGCGTACGGATTTTGGACGAATACCTGGAATCGGTTCCTCAATAATTGAAACTCTTTGAACCAGGTCCTCCCTGTTCGGGTATCTGACCCTTACGCTCTGAAGAAAGTTATGGTTGATCTCGTAGATGATTTGTAGGTGTCGCGGTAGAACTTTGCCTAAGAGTTCAACTGTCCATTTTTCTAGTGCTTCGGGTAGGACAGTGTGGTTTGTGTAGGCGACTGTGGCTTGTGTAAGCTCCCAGGCCTTGTCCCAGGGAAGTTCCTCAATGTCAACAAAAATGCGCATTAATTCTGCAATAGCGATTGCAGGATGTGTGTCATTGAGCTGTATAGCCACTTTGTCAGGGAAGTCATCAAAGGTGCTTCTCGTTTTCTTGTAGCGTCGAAAGATGTCCTGAAGTGTTGCAGATACAAAGAAGTACTCCTGCTTGAGACGCAGTTCCTTCCCCGAGTGGCGGTTGTCGTTTGGATAAAGAACCTTTGAAATGGTTTCAGACTCTGTTTTGTTCCTAACGGCACTTATATAGTCGCCTTCATTGAAGTGATGAAAGTCAAATTCCTGAGAAGATTTTGACGACCATAGTCTGAGCGTGTTGACATTTTGCACACCGTACCCAGGGATTGGTGTGTCGTAGGCCATGGCCAGAACCGTTTCTGTCCGGATCCATTTGTGGACTATCCTGCCATCCTTACCTGGGTACTCGATAACTTCCCCGTAGTACTGCACTGGGTAAAGAAGCTCAGGACGTGCAATTTCCCATGGATTTCCGTAGCGCAGCCAGTTATCCGGTTGTTCAACCTGCTCTCCGTTCTTGATTTCCTGATTGAAAATGCCGTACTCGTAGCGAATGCCGTAGCCGTAACCAGGGAGTGCTAGTGTTGCTAAGGAATCAAGAAAACAGGCTGCCAATCGCCCAAGTCCGCCGTTGCCAAGCCCAGCATCTGGCTCTACTTCTTGGATTTCCTCTAGGCTGTAGCCAAGATCGAGCAGTGCCCGCCGGCACTCTTCCTTCAGGTTGAGATTGATAATGGCATTCCCGAGGGTACGTCCCATGAGGAATTCCATTGAAAGGTAGTAGACACGTTTTGCGTCGGCTCGATAGTAAGCATCTTGGGTGCGAAGCCAGCGCTCTATGAGTCGGTCGCGGAGGGCATAGGCTAGGGCAAGGTACTGGTCGAGCTTAGTTGTCGTAAAACGATCTTTAGCAAGGGTAAACTCAAGGTGATCAAGAAAGCTCCGCTGAATGGCTTCCGCGCTGAGACCGTGATAACTCTCGTAGGCTGAAATATTTGCTGCTGATTCTGAAAGTGAGGACATATCTCTTTTTCTCTCCGGTAACAGGCTCTTAACAAGTCGCTCAAAGCCAACGGCGGCAAAAGGGCCGTTTCAGTAGAGCAGTGATTTGCCAAGGCAGCTAGCATCATACAGGGTATGAGGGCTACAGGCAAGACATGCGTGCGCAGGTTAGCACTATATAACTAAATCTTTGCACTTTCCTTGGGGCGGGTAAAGTATATGTCTGGAAAGATACCTGCCAAGTTTTTACTCATCTACCCGAAATGCTTTCTTGGGCTGTATCCTGTGGTTTTCATAGCGGCATACCAATCTGAAATCACAGAATTGACAATCCTTAGTGCCACGAGCAGGGGTTACATGAAAACTTCCTTTCTCAATGAGTTTTCGGTAATTCCACAAATGGTTAATAATCAGCTTATATGTTTCTTTGAAGTCCTCTTCTTCTAACTTTTGACAACTTTCTGGAAGAAATTCTTTATATTCAGAACGGTATATTCCACTACTGTGGCGTGGAGCTTTTGTGAGTGTGTAATAGCCGGCGCCAGCAGTCGGTGTTAGCGATGGAAAAACCTTTTCAATGGCTAAGAGATAGATGCCAAGTTGTACATCTCGACCTCTAAGCATGTCAGTAACGGAGATTCCTTTAGAAAGTTTATAATCGTAGACAACAGAGATAGAACACTCTTTTTCTCTTACCTTTATTTTTATTATGTCAACACGGTCAATTTGTCCACACAGAAGTATCTTCCTTCCGTTAAGATTGTTGGTGATTTCTAACGGGGTACGGACGGACCTTTCATCTGCCTTAGGTGAAAACATTCCAAAAGACAGTTCTGTGATATGCTCTGAAACATTTTCTTCATAGAGTGATTCTTCGATAATTAGTTGTTCAAGGCATGCAATCAGGATACTTTTTTTGATTTCCCATACCTTTGTGTTAAGTGGAGGAAGTTTTTGCTCGTACCGAGAAAATATATCGTCAGCTACGTTTCTGACAAGCTTGAACTTTTCTTCTAGATTATCTTTTATGGGGGAAACTTTTCGATAAAAATCTCGTAGAATCTCATGGAGAATTTGACCATATTCTGAAGCTTGTAGGTCAAGCGCTGCGCTTATCCTGGGGCGTAGCCGCAGGACACGACGAGCGAAGAAGCGGAAAGGACAAGTTGCATATTCATTGAATGCAGTGGCGCTGAAGACGTAGTTTTCGCCGAAGCGACGGCTGAGTTCAGTAAGTAAATAGTCATCTTCAAGCTGCCCATCAAACGGAGTCCAGCGGTGACTATAGCGATGTTCTTCGGCGGTCTGACGTTGCTGAAAGGTTTCAGATTGCCATTGCTGCTTTATGATAAATTCCTGGACAATTTCTAGTTTCTCACTTAGTGACAGTTGGTCGTCTGCACTCTGAGCTGGTTTCGAGGAAAGTGGATCTGGTGGTGGGTTTCGTCGAATCTGGGCTGCGGCTGCGGCAGCCTGGCGGAGCAGCTCATGGCGCGTGGTGGCTGCCAAAAGCGCCGCGCCGTCGTAGCCTTTGGGAATAAGGGTGTGATGCGTCTCCCCTGGGGCCGTAGCTGGAACCAAGCGCTGGATTTCAGCCAGAAACGAGGAAGGGACAAGTTCTTGGTCTTCAGCACCGACCAGAGGGTAGGAAAGGTAGACGGCCTGGGTTGCCCGGCACACTACTTGGTAAAAGTAGTGCTCTTCTTTAACCAAAGTGGCTGGCGAGATGTCTTCCAAAACCAGTCCCTGCGCCTTGAGTTGTTCACGCTCTGCGGCCGGATACAGCCAATCGCCCGGTAAATGGGCCGGAAAGCCACCCTCGACCATGCCGGGAACAAAGATGACCGGAAAGTGCAGACCGCGGATTGTTGTTGCTTCAAGGATGTTCACAGCCCCAAACCTTTCCGGCTCAACCCGCAGGGTGAGATCATCAAGTGCCTGACGAATATCTGACAACAAAACCCCCAGCGACATCCCGCTTGGCTTGTTGGCATGGGAAGGCACTTTGAGGGTAGCAGCAATGCTCTGGGCTGCGAGACGTTCGGCATCTGCGACAGCCGCAGCCGCACGGCGGATGGCCTGCAGTCCACGCAAGTCAAGCGTGGCTTGGAGTTGGTGGGACGGCTGCCCAAGGGCAGCCTGAATGCTTTTCTGGAGCCGCGGCTCATAGTTCAGCGTTTTGAGAGCCTGTTCTATGGCCTGACACAGATCGGCGGCTGTCCCCTCGGTAGGAATCTTTGCGAGGACTTCGCCTAGCTTCCGAAGAAGATGTCCGACCTCATGCAACTGTGCTGCCGTGACGGCATCTGGGCGCACCGTTGGTGCTTGATGGGCTACCTCGCTGCCTTCTTCTACTTCTGAGATAGTTTCTTCTTCATCTGCCGCAGAGAGGGGCTCCGTTGGGTGGAGGGAAGCTGCCAGGCGCTCGGCGCGCTTGAGCCAGTCGGCAAGGCAAAGTTGTTCACCAACAAAAGCCACGACATTTTCAATGTCGTCAGCGGTCATCCGCTGCTCATAAACGGTGAAGTAGTCGCTTTTGAGGATGTCCACTAGTCGGCTAACCCGTATGTGGTCGGGCGTTGTTTCGCCAAGGGACGGTCAGCAGCTGCTTCAACGAGCTTGAGCCAGGCGCGCACAGCCGGGATGTCGGTGACGGGAAGCCGTTCGTTGAACGTGTAGGCAATCCCTTCATCACCAAGCACACGCCGCAGTGGGCGCCGTAAGTGTCTTTGTCCCGGAGCACAATGGCAATTTCTGCGGGCGACAGGCTATGTTCGTGAATGTAGTGTTTGATGGTTTTGGCAATGTACCGCAGTTCACGTTCGATGTCGGGCGCCACGGCTAGGAAGACAGGCGCCTTGCCATCTGAAGACTTGCCATCCGAGGAAAAATTGCGATTGAACAGCCCCTTGCGCAGTAGATCGAGACCTGGTGCTGTGCTGAGGCGCGTTACTGACTGGTTGCCGACACGTTCGTGAAAGACAACTTCCTGGCAAGCATCGCCCATCATTTCCCGAATTTTGGCAATAGTTTCATGGACTGCAGCAAAAACTGGAGGATTGTCAGCCTCGTCGTCGAAGTTGAACGTCACGCGCGGTATCCGCTTGATGAGGCGGCGCAAGATTTCGCCCTGCACCGGTGTGAGATCGAAAAACCCGTCCACGATAAGCCATTCAACGCCGTCCAGTAGCGGTGTTTCGCAGGGAAGCCCGTCAAGCTGGCCGTCCAAAGCAGCAATCGCACGCAAGTAGTTGGTATCACTTTCAGTGAACTTTTCAGCAGCAGCCGTTGGGAACGTATCACCGGCGAGGTATCCGTGCTCTTGCGGCGACTGGCTGTCTTCCGGGATACCGCCGTTGAGTGCTGTCGCGTAACACTGCATCACCCGTGCTACGTCAAGTTCGTAGCCGTAGACCTTTTCAGCCGGGATGGTGGGAGAAGGAAAGCTTTCCTTGTAGCATTCAATCCGCTTTTCAACGATTTGTTTAAATTCGGCGGCAGTTTTCCCAGCGCGGATAATTTCGCCAATAAGCCGCGCGACAGAAGCAACGCAACCGCGCGCTGTGGCTAGCGAGCCAAATGCCGGAAGCTGCCCCATCTGAGCAAGCTGCCGCATCAGTTGAGCAATGAGCGGACGGCGCAGTGGATAGTCCTCATTGCTAATGTCGCGGCGGCGGGGAACTTTTTGCCATCCCTCGCCACGCTTGACGCGGGCAGTTCGCAGGAGCCGTCGGATAAAGCCGTTGAATAGGTATACGGGCAAGCCGTCAAGTGTCCCCTTGACCATTCGCCCATCGAGGATTTCTTGGGAAATAGCAGTAAGCAGAGGACTTGACGCAACCAGATAAATTACCCCGGGGCCTCGGTCTCGGCCATTCATCTGACCGGCTTGTGTGAGATGTTGCCGAAGACGCTTCTGGACCTCTGCCACCAAGAGCTTGCGTTGGTTTCCCAAAAGCGGTCCGCGCCAAAGAGTATGCTTGACGGCCATACTACGGTTGTACGTTGGCTTGCCTGCAAAAAAGAGGCAGGCGGCAAGTTGATGCCATCACGGGCGGGCTGAGGCTGTTCTTTTGGCAGCGGCAAAGGCAAGAAACACCGTTGCTGCCAAGGCTGCTACAGTCGCTCCCGTGACAAAGGGAGAGGAGATAGAGATGTGTTTCATAGCATACCCACACCATGCCGGGGCAAGGATGCGTCCTAGGCTGGCAAACGAAGCTGCCACGCCCAGCACTTCACCCTGTTCGTCATCGGCGACTTGCTTGGTGAGAAGGGCTAAAAGGGTTGGATTGGCAAGGGCCGTTCCAATGCCCATACCACCACATAGCCAGACAAGTCCGATAACTGTGTCGGCAAAGGGGGCAACAGCAAGCGTTCCCGTCAGCAGCCCAATACCCACC